>Ga0209066_10004391_pt1 | contig 15420 bp, 9 predicted proteins | sample All_14_2_FD_187198 | JGI IMG/M metagenome (GOLD analysis project Ga0209066, IMG submission 187198) | Freshwater microbial communities in response to fracking from Pennsylvania, USA - Allegheny Zone_MetaG_DW_15 (SPAdes) (version 2) ...
TGAAGAGACCACCTCAGTTTATGTCGATGATATTTTTATCGATCTAATCCCTATATCTAAAGCGGCAAAATAGCAACTGGAGGAGAAACGGGAATCAAGTAAATGTGATAGTCATTCCTGATTAACCTCTCTTCAAATAAATTGATTACGCACGGATAATAAATAGATCCTCCTTTATATTTTCATTAAAAAGCCATTACTCTTTATCAAGTAATGGCTTTTTCTCATTTAACAAATACTCTCATTAAAATCCAGTCAGTCTATCTTACACTATACTTAACTTTTAAATCATCCATATAAAACTCAGAACCATCTTTATTCCAGAAGTAGAGTTTGACTTTCAACTTCTCTCCTTTAAGATCCGGCGGTAATTCAAACACCTTAAAATAGATCAAGTTATTCCAGACTGCATTCCCTATAGGAGAGTTGTTTAATGCCTTGAACATACTTTTATCGTAAACCAGACTATTTCCATTCTCATCAGCAATCTCAACAATCACCTTCGCTAAGTCTTTACCAAAATCAACTACATACATCTTACTAGAAAGACTAATCTCAATTGAGGCTGTGGTGGACGGAATCGACACGTCATCCGTTATAAACCCAAACTCAACATTTTTCTGCAAATGATAAGACTGTTTTCCGGAGACCGATTTCTCATCACTAAGCTTATCAAAATAGGGAAGCTTGCTATCCGTAATATCATAGTTATAATCGGCTGAGTAAATGATCTTGGAACCACCCTCTTTCGACTCCACCTTCATTAGTTTATTCTCATTGCAGACATATTGGCTCAACAACTTAAATGACTCTCTACCATCAATTAAATAAGCAAGCTCCTCTTTGTTTTCCTTTGGTGTTAAAGTCAAATCAGCGTTTAAAGTAAAAAGACTATTATCCATTACAAACAGGTCTTTACTTAAATACTCATCAACTGAGCGATTATTCAACATAAAAGGAATCTCATGGATATTCCTAAATTCTTTATTCACATCCAAACCATCACCAAGAAATGCGCTTTCATCACTCGAAATAATTCCTCCATTATCTCTTAAATAAGCTAACAAACTTGGTACGATATCCCAATGAGAGTTAACCGCTTTAAACTCTTGTCCCCTCTTTAACAACGGGCTATATATAATCAATGGGACATGGTATTTATTGAGAAATGATTTGGCGGCACTATAATCAGAAGAATGATCACCCGTTATGACAAAGATCGTATTCTCAAAACCGGGTTTCTTAGAGTACATCTCAATAAGTTTTTTAATACACTGATCTGTGTAACTCACTGCAGAAAAATAACCTTTTCCCATAGCTAAGATATTCTTTTCTTCTCCAGTAAACTTAGGTAATAGACTCTCTATCTTGTTACGATAAGCCTCGTTCCCATAAAAATCAAATGGATCATGTGTCGAAAGGGTTAAATAGAAATCCATCCTAGGTGAATTCCAATATTGCTCAGTCATTGCAGAAATAGCCTTTGTAAACAAAACTGAATCATGAAAACCCCATTGATTAAACTCTTCTTTTGGTGTCTCCTTTGGATTAAGAAAAGGATTAGGCAACAACCGATCAAACCGATTCCTCTTGATAAAAGCATCCATATCTTGAAACTCGGGATATCCGCCATAATTAAAAGTCAATCGATAACCATTCTCTTTTAATCGGGTCATGATAGACTCATGGCGTGGCATCGTCTCCCTCAATTTAAGAAAGCCCTCCTTACCAAAAGGTAATGAACCCAGCAAACCAGGTAATACACCAAAAGTACGTTGAGAGGTAGCCAAAGTATTTGGCCAATACAATGAGTGATTAATCAAAGAATCTAAATAGGGTGAGACTCCTTTGAAACGGGCATTGGGGCCACAAACATCAGAGCCTAAGCTCTCAACTACAATGAAAACAATATTAGGCTTTGCCGTTGGCTTATTAAAAAACGGGCCTAAGACATCTTGATATTTATCAATATGCCAAAATGGATACTTACTTGCCACAAAGAGTTTCTCACTTCCTTGCTTATATCTTTTAAAAGCTTTTACAACCGATTCGTTACTGGCATTATACTCATTATTAACGGTCAATCGGGTAAAGCAAGATGAAACAAACAGATGAAGTTTATTCACACTTCCAAAATAGGTACTTTCATCTTTAGCATCAGCGGGTTTCTGAATTAATGAAACTGAACTAACAAAAAGTAGAAGCCCGGTACCAATAACAACCCAACCTGCCATGAAATTTTTACCAACGCGAATCCATTTAAACAGAAGAATCAAAAGACAAATAACAACACCAAACAGAATAAAATCGTGTCCAGATGGGAAGCCACTACTGCCTGCTATTGCAAAAGATTCTGCAATAGTATAACTAAACAAGGAATGATCTAAAGGAACTCTTGAATAGAAAAAATACCCCATTAATAAGGTAGAACCCAATGCATACAACAGCACAACCATATAGTTAATGATTGTACCTAAAGACTTGCTGAAAAAAGTCGAGATAACAAATGCCAAATACCAGAAAAGGGAAAAAACAACCAGTGCTATGGTGTCATAGGATAAGGCTACTGCATAGAAATCCATAAAATCAACAGCCACTAGGGCTCCCAGATACTTTCCAAATAAAAACTCGACTAAACGCATCACAAAATGAAAAACAACCAAAACCCAGAAAAACCTAAGCCATTGAAAACTTCCTATTATAATCTTACTATGAAATTTTTCATAAAACCTCATTCCTTTTAGCTGTATAAGAAAATCGCTGGTCTTTGACCTAAAATAATCCATTAAAATTTTAACCCCGACTGAAAGAATTAAAATAGTAGCAAAGTAAAAGAGGCCTATAAGAATCGTATAAAAAGGGTTCGTAAAACTATTGGCTAAACTCACAAAAGGATATCTAATAAATCCATGAATAGCAAACAAGTACATTGAAACGCTACCCAAAAAAACAAAGAAACGTCCCAACCCTTGGTTCTCTTGAACCTTTATTCCCTTTGCCCATAAAAGCATTACAAGGAATAATGAAAACCCAATAAAACTGAATGGCCATAAAAACTCAACATAATTTCCGCTATAAACAAGACCAATTGCTACAATCAACATCCAGCCTGGAATCTTTATTGTAGATCGGGAAGCCAACCACATCCCCAGTAAAAATTCAGGCAAATGGCCAAAAACCGTAGCCATTAAATTAATATTAATCCCTTCAAACAACGGTAATAATCCATAAAACAGGAGATACGATACTATCCCAAGTATCAAGAGTCCTTTGGTATGATACTTATCAAGAATATAATAAAGAAGAGGAAAAACAAGATAGAATTGAAAGATCAACCCAAAAAACCACCAAGGCCCATTAATTGCGAAGAGCTGCCCCGGTACTATTGAATTAATCATTAGAAAATAGTAGCCAAATGACTTGAACCACTCTGAGCCAGGCAAAGCTTTATCAGCATAAAAGGTAAAGAATAAAGCTACAACAAAGGAAATAAACAGGAGGGAGTATAACTTTACCATCCGAGAAGAAAGGCTAAACTGAGCCCAACTCTCTCCCCTTTTTTGCATATGCCTAACTAAACCATACCCACTTAACACGATAAACAGTTGAACCCCATAATGGCCAAAAAATGAAAAAAGAATATTTATAAATTCGAAAGGTGAGACTCCTAATAATCGACCAATTGAATGTACTCTTGACAGAGCAAAATCAAATTCATTCTCACCAGTATTTGGAGCTACCCAATGAAAATAATTATGAAAGATGATCATTAAAATACCAATCCCTTTCAAATAACTAGTCCCTTCAGGCAAAAGTGTCTTTATGTCTGTCCCTTCTTTCAAATAACGTGAGACACCTAATAGTATTTTCTTCATTCCTTTTAAATTATACGCCTTAGAAAGTATATTTTGTCAATTCAACCTGTAGTCGTGTCATCAATCAAGAATCTCCGAGCTCTATCTTTTTCGAATAGAAACAGAGAGATCATCATACCACATAGTAGCCTTAGAGGTATTCCAGAAATAGACTTTAATGCTCCCACCATTGAACCCCTCTAGGACAGTAGGATCAAAGGGTAACGTAAAACTCATCGGAACCCATCGTTTTAAAGGAGGAATAAGTCCTGATGGTAATTTAACCTGATCAGACTTATATAGTATAGATTTCCCATCCTTTCCACTTATACTATAGACCAATGAAGGGGTTTTCCCTCCTGGGGCTTCATCTACCTTTACCATTAAATCTATCTTAACCGACAAGGCCTTGATATCAGCTGGTAACTCTGTCTCCTCCAAAATATCGCAAAACTCAACGCCAGGTACGATTGCCTGAGCACTGTCTCCAGAAAACCTATACTGAGAAGTCATATGAAGTCTGTATGCTACCGGAGAATTTCTTTCAAAGTCAACATTTCTTGATAAGAATGTCTGGCTATATATGGGCTTTTCAAAACTTTGAACCGGAATTAATGCATTATAATCACGTACAAACCTTATTAATGACAAAAGATCTTGCTGCCCTTGCTTCATTCGCTCAAGAACCTTTAAATCAACAACGGCTCCAACAATTCCACTCTGCTCCATCTGATATAACTGCTGATCATCAACAATTCTCTCGCCCTCCATATAATAACACTCTTCAGGCGTATAACCTTGAAGAAGTGTAATACTGGTTGATCTATCTATTCCAGAACAATTGACAACCCTGCCCATCCAGTGATTATCGCTTGGTATGCGAATTGAATAATTGGATTCTAGTAGCCTTTCTATAGTTGGGATAATATCGGTTGTAGTTGTAACGGATTTAATCTTACTTGGGATTTTAATCAGCGGAGACCAGATAACACAGGGTACATGGAATTTATCAACTAAATCAAATGCTTTTCCTTGACTCCCCTTTCCAGTACCAACAATGACAAACATTGTATTTTTAAAGGTAGAATTGACGTTGAATTTGTGAATCAACATTGAGATAATCTTATCCATCCCGGTGTTTGAATAAACAACATCAGGAGAATCCTTGAGCTCGGCTATAAACGGAGGCGCAAGATACTTGTCTGATCTTCGGGTAAAGACCGGTACTCCAAACGACTTAGCAAAATCATTTCCAATTAGCACGAGATCAATCAAGGGATTTCCCGGCTTTAATCCATTATTTAAAGCATAAACACCGTTGATCATCTTCATCGAATCTAAGCTCTCAGAGTATTGTTGAACAACTCCCTCTTTTTTAAGATACCCTTTTAATTCAACACCCATCGGATAGCCAAAATTAAACAGCCTTGATTGGTATCCAGCTCTTCCAAGTCTGGAAAATATACTCTGGTAATCAGGCATAGTAGCACCTTTCATTAAAAATCCATCATCAGGAACTATCAATGAAGAGAAGAAAGAGCTAACAAACTCCTGTCGGTCTAAAGTCACTGAATAGGTTCTAGGCAGGTTAATACCATGGCTTGATAACGAATCCAAAAAAGGTGTTAGTGATATTTTCAGGGCATTATCACCTGAATAGTCAGAGGTAAGTCCTTCACAAACTACAAAAACCAGATGAGGGGATATTGAATCTTCACTGAAACAACTTGAGAGTCCAGTCCCCGACTCATTATTCCGCCAAAAGGGAAAAGCATCAGACGACCAGCCCATGGTCGGATTAAGATCATGAAATCGCTTCGATGAATTTAAAAATTCCTTGTCATTAAGAATCGTCAGCTTATCACTACTATATCTGAAAAGCGATAACAGACCATTGCCAATCCTGCTTTCAGTAAAGACTTTGCCAGATGGAGTCAACAGAACTCCATCAGAGGTACCAAAAGAAACACCAGTTAACAGAATCAAACTCGATAATAATAATAAGGAAGAGACCAACCTATAAGGAATTCTAATCTTAATCCTGCTATAGACCATAACGATCCCGAAGCAGATAAAAAGAATTATTATATATGAACCAGAAGATGCAGTTAAAGCAGATTCAAGCCGACCCCACAAGAATTGACCATTGCCAAAAAATAAAACCCATGACTCCATTCCAGAAAAAGAGTACCAGGTTGACAGCATTAATGCGAATAAACTGGTAAAAAGGACAAAAATCCTTGAAAGAGCAACAGCCACACGATCAGAGAAATAAAATATCAACCTAAAAACAAAAAAACCAAACAACAACCACCATGACCATAAAATCAAATCATTTCCAAAACCTTGCAATAAAGCTACACCCCAAAAACTAGGAAGACTTGTTTCCGGATAAAAAAGAAATAGGTCACTAAGCCTGATTAATACTAGAATGAATAACATCAGTAGGGCTTCCCTTCCCCAATGTCGAATAGCATCCTGACATAAAAGCCGACTTAAAAAACGAGTAGCATTTATTCTGGAAATTTTAATATTTATCAATACAGAACCCGCATTGACTATGGCTAGTCCCATAAAACTCGTCAAAACCAATAACAACAAATAGAGTAACAAACTACCTCCTTCAACTCGCCCAACGGAGACAGAAAACATAAAAAAAGGCACTATTACTACTAATGCTAGTAAACTTCCAGCAATATTAATCAATAGATTTCTATAGACTATGCTTCCATTATTTGAAGTTAAAAATGGAAACAAAATCATCGAAAACGATAAAAACCATAAAAACCTCGACCACTCATAAAATGGGGTGAGTATAAAGAATAATATCCCAATAATAGAAACTATTGCACGAAACCGCTTACTTAAATCAAGGGTGCTCCAGATTCCCATCGCAAACATCGGCAAATAGCCAAGAAAGAGAGTGTAAACACGAAGCCCCGACAAGAAAAAGTCGTCTTTTAAAAAGAGGTATAATGAATAGATTAAGAGTATTGGAAAAAGAAGGAAGAGTCCATTTCCTCTCAGAGTAAGTTTCTGTAAAAAAGGGTAAAAGAGCAATAGTTGAACAAAAATCGAAAAAAGGTAGAAAAAACCACCATTTAAATCAGCTTCATGAGGCACAAAAACAAAGACAAAAAAGAAGAGCCTAAAGAAAGCATCTCCCTCAAATAACTTCGCAGTAGGGCCAAAAACAACATAAGTTGTAACGGTATAAAGGAAAAGAGTAACGAGCCAAAGGCCTAAAAAATGCTTAAACAGAGTAACAGCAACATCGCAAGACTTCAAATTAGAGCCCTTCTGGTAAAGAGCCATCAGTCGTCCTGCACCAAAAAAAAGCAATGAAAAACCAATTCCACTAAGAAAAAGCAAAAGCCATTCACTCCAATGAGACTCAACAACCGAGATGATTCCATATTCCATTCCCCCACCGAAGAAGCTAAGATTACTAAAGGAGAAACGACTATTCTCTTCTAAAAACAGTCCCGAAGAGATCAAAAAAACATAGGTATAAACAAGGAGAAAAAGAATAATAGAAATTGTTGTTAGCTTAAACGTAAAATTTCTTCTCATGCGATATTGGTTTGATTCGATCCGATTTAGTCATAGCCAGCCACCACTTCATCTTAGTGGCTAATGCTAGAACTCATCTTGGTAAGTCTGTTCATTCGTTTCATCTTCAGCACCAGAGCAATTTAGGTCATACGGGAGCGGACGAGAAGGTCTGATAAAATCACCTTTTGAGATATTTATCGAAGGATCATTATAAACACTCTGCATGTAGTATGCCCAAATAGGAAGCGCCATACTAGCCCCTTGTCCGAGGGTTATACTTCTAAAATGGATACTTCTTAGCTCACCTCCCACCCAGACTCCGGTGGTAACATCAGGAGTAATCCCAATAAACCATCCATCGCTTTGATTCTGTGTGGTTCCTGTTTTTCCCGCAATTGGATAGTTTAAACCGAAACGATATCTAATACGAGCACCGGTTCCACTAGTAACGACCCCTTTCATTAATTCAAGCATAAGATATGCGGTCTCCTCATTCATAGCCTCCTCTCGGCGAGCCACAAAACGTTCAACTACATTACCATTTTTATCTTCGATGCGTTGCACAATGTTCGGTTCAACAAAGACCCCTTTATTGGCAAAGGTATTGAAGGCACCTGTCATTTCGTAAAGAGATATTTCCGGAGTACCCAAGCAGATGCTAGGAACTGCCGGGATATCAGCTGTGATTCCCATCTTACGAGCGATTTTTATAACCGCCTCAGGACTATACCGCTTCATTAAGTAAGCCGAGATATAGTTCACAGAATTAGCTAATGCCCACTTTAACGTGACCATTTGACCTTCTCTGGCGTCATCTGAATTTTCGGGACTCCAAATGGTACCATCGGGCATATCGAAGGCCACAGGGATATTAGGAACCTGAGTACAAGGAGAAAACTCCCCCTCTTGCATTGCCAGTGTGTATAAAAAAGGCTTAAAGGTTGAGCCAACTTGTCTTCTAGACATCTTCACATGGTCATACTGGAAATACTTGTAATCAATTCCACCAACATAAGCCTTAACTGCACCAGTAGAAGTCTCCATTGACATCAGACCTGCATGAAGGAAGAAGAAACTGTACCTCAATGAGTCCCAAGGAGTCATAACAGTATCTATCTCTCCGCGATAGGAAAAGACTGTCATAGGCACAGGTGTGCGAAAAGCCTTCATGATGCTATCGCGGGATACTCCGGCTCTCTTCATTCGTCCATAACGATCAGAGCGTTTCATGGCATCCTCCATAATCTTTTTGATATCAGAATCAGCAAGATCACGGCTAAATGGAGCATTTTTCACATCCTTCCAATGTTTAAAGAAAGCCGGCTGAAGGGTCTCCCCCATATGTTTTCTAACCGCCTTTTCTGCATATTCCTGCATACGGCTATCTATACTAGTATAGATTTTCAATCCATCTTTATAAAGATTATACGGAGAACCATCACTCTTAAAGTGAGTATTCGTCCACTCTTTAAGCTCTAAGCGAAGCAATTCACGTAAGTAGGTAGCTAACCCTTGAGTATGATCCATCTTACCATAACGAGACATATCAAGAGGTGTGGTCTGAAGAGAATCCCTTTTTGATTCATCAATATAGCCATATCTTTCCATCTGAGAGAAAACCAGGTTACGTCTCTCTTTCGCTCTATCCGGATGACGTATCGGGTTATACCATGAAGGGGCATTTAGGATTGCAACCAGAAGAGCCGACTCTTCCGGATTAAGTTCATGGGGATACTTTCCAAAGTAAGTCTGAGCAGCAGATTTAATTCCATAAGCTTGACTACCAAAGTCAACAGTATTAAGATACATTGCCAGAATTTCATCCTTACTATAGTTCCGTTCCAATTTAACAGCAGTGACCCACTCTTTAAACTTTCTCAAAACCAACGAGAAGAAATTAAGATTTTCACCTCTAGGGTAGAGGTTCTTCGCTAGCTGCTGAGTCAGAGTAGACCCGCCACCTTTACTTCCACCCGTGATCAGGCCTGAGGCAACCCTGAATACGGCACGCATGTCGATCCCTGGATGTTTATAAAAACGAGCATCTTCAGTCGAAACCAAGGCATCAATAAGCGAAGGAGCCAACTCACTGTAATGGATATTCGACCTATTTTCAATATAATAAGTGCCAAGAACTTTTCCATCGGCAGAGATGATCTCCGAAGCCTGATTACTCCTGGGGTTTTCCAACTCCTCAAACGAAGGCATATCCCCTAGCAAGCCAGCAGAAATCGCAGTAAAGAAGAGAAGAATAAAGACTATAAACCCAATAAAATATTGCCAAAAACGACGAATATTCATAGAGATATCTTCAGGATAAGACCCATCATTTTTAAACCAGTCTTTTATCCTTTCCCAAAGATCCTTTTCACCATTATTTTTTTTTGCCATAGCGCCAAACTGTTTTCACTTTCTTTTATTTACCGGCATTGGCCTTTTGAATTTTAATACCTATATCATGTATCCCTTTCAAAGCCTCATCTCGCATACCATGACCAACAATGAAACGGTAAGTCCCATTCATCGGAAACAATACATTATGTTTTAGTAAAAAACTACTAAACTTAATGCTGCCAAACCCCTCACCAAGCCATTTCCCTTCTGCAGAGGCCAAGGTCAGTTCTACGGTATCCCGAATCATCCGACCATCAGGAAATCGAGTATCCAAAAACAAAAACATATTACTGTAGGGATAATTTGACTCATTACGGGTAGTCACGAGAAAATCTACCGGTACTAATGAGTCTTTAACTTCATAAGAAAACCCAATGGTATCATTAATCTTCCAGCCCAAAGGATCTATTGAAGCCGTTTGCTCTGTTAATGTACTATCCTCACATGAACACAAAAGTAGTACCTGAACAAAAATAAAAATCAGACCTATAAAGCGTACCTTCATCGTAATTGATATTTCAGATAAACAGAATAAATCAAGTAATTATTGTTTATCCTGCTTATTATCTTTTGGGTTCTTTTCTATTTGCGGACGAGTTCTCACAGGAGAAGGAGAAGGTTTTGTCTCGACATTGACATCAAACGATTCCAGGTCATCAGGAATCTCATTACGCTTATTCCTTTTTATGATCTCCTTTACCACATCCAGATCAAGAGAGACAAAAGTACCTGGTGCTTCAAGATAGTTAAACCAAAGAAGTCTTTTGAATACATCAATTTTATTGCAATTAGCCAGACCTTTTCTTGTCTTTAAAACAATATCTCCGGTAGGAAACTCCTTCATCGCATCAACATAAGCATCCACCTCGTAGTTAAGGCAACATTTAAGTTTTCCACACTGACCAGCAAGTTTCTGAGGATTGGAGGATAGTTGCTGTACTCTTGCTGCATGAGTCGAAACCGACCTAAATCGTGTCAGCCAAGTCGAACAACAAAGCTCTCTTCCACAACTACCTAACCCTCCTACCCGAGCTGCTTCCTGACGTATACCGATCTGTTTCATCTCAATCCTAACCTTGAACTGCTCGGCTAAAACTTTAATCAACTCACGGAAATCAACTCGCTCATCAGCGGTATAATAAAAGGTAGCCTTCGTCCCGTCACCCTGAAATTCAATGTCATTAACCTTCATATCCAAAGTAAGTTCACTTGCTATTTGCCGTGTCTTTACCAATGCCTCTTTTTCACGAGTTACTGAAGATACCCATTTTTCAATATCTGCCGGACGAGCCTTACGATAGATCTTACGTATACTCTCATCGCTTGTGGTGATCTTACGTGCCTCCATTTGAAGTCTGGCAGTCTCTCCAACAAGAGAAACTATACCTATATCATGCCCTGGGGTCGACTCTACAGCAACGATATCGCCAAGTTCAATATCTAACTCTGGTGGTATCTTAAAAAAGCCTTTCTTGCTGTTTTTAAATCTAACCTCACAACAATCAAACAGAACATATCCTGGAGGAATAGGAATGGAATCCATATAATTCAAATCAGCTAACTTACTGCATCCATGACAGTAATGTTGCGCTTTGCTTGTATCTGTAGTCGGTTCATGCCGACAGCCTCGCGTAAAAAAAGGATTATTATAATCAGCTTGAGGATTACTCATCGGTATATATAGAGGTAATTATTTGTTAATCTATCCGTATTCGATAACCTACAAATATACGGCATTACATTGATTTAGTCACCCCTTTTTCATAACTCATTCTACCTAAGACCTCTCCCTTACCCCTTCGCTTCTTCTCCATACATGATCTCTTTTAGAATGGATGAATCGGAAAAGGAAACCCATTTGTTTCATACTTAATCCAATCTTCCAATGCCCTGATTAAACTTTAATAAGATTGAAAAATTAACGAGGATCATCATTAATACCATAGTGGTTAAGAGAAATATAAATACAATCATCCCATCAATCACAAAAAAAATTGGTAATCGACATGGAGAAGAAGCGAAGAAGAAACGAAGAAGAAGCGAAGAGGTGATGTTTTTTCATCACAGATCATCCATTTAAAAACCTCTCTTAAGCCTTAGGTTGAGCAAGGAGAGACTCAACTTTAAATGTGAGGTCAAGAAAGAGAAGACTAGCATTCGCATTTCGTTCTAGATGATAGATGGCTTCCTGAAAAAGATCATAGAAGGCAATAGCATTTGAAGGATGTACAAACACCTTGAATTTCTCAGAAAAAACATACTCATCGCCAGTTAACTTTACGAGGTTAGGGTTACCAACATGCTGTTGCATGACGTTACGAATAAGATTAAGTCCTACAGTGAGAAAAAACTTTTGGTTCTCTCTTCCTGATTTAGCAAACTCAGAGGCCCTTTGAACATGTTTAGGGTAATTTCCTGTCTTTTTTTGAACACCTGAGACATAACATTCCCGCAGCCACTCAATAAAATTAGAACCGATTTGCCGTCTTTGGCCTACTCCATCAATCAATGAGAGCGCTTGTGCAATATTACCTTCACACTGAACCACGAGTTCTTCAGCTTGCTCTGTTGAAACTTTGTATTTGTCAATAAGAAAACTCTTTAACTCAAGGTCAGAATACCTTGGTATTTTAATAAGCTGCGTTCTAGAGAGAATGGTTCCCAGCACCTGATCGGGGTCTTCTGTTACAAGAATAAACAGTGTTTTAGCAGGTGGTTCCTCTAAAACCTTAAGCAGTTTATTGGCAGATTGAACATTCATCTTCTCAACCAGGTACATGATTAGGACTTTATACTCACTTTCATAAGATTTATAAGAGAGCGTTCTGACCACTTCACCGGCGTCATCAGTATTAATAATGGCCTGCTTATTCTCAGTAATCCCGGCGGCATTATACCAATCTTGTATAGAAAAGATAGCCCCTGTTTTAGTTACTAAGTCACGCCAGGCTGCTATAAAATCAGAGCTTTTGGGTTTTTTATCAACCTCTTTGGTTGTAGCCACCGGATATATAAAATGCAGATCGGGATGCATTAAATGGCTGTATTTGCGGCAAGAGGGACAAACACCACAAGAGTCACTCTCTCCCCTATTTTGGCAACTAACATACTGAGCATATGCGAGCGCCAGAGCCAGCTTAGCACTCCCTTCCGCTCCAAAAAAGAGCTGAGCATGACTAACTCTATTCTCATTTACCGATTGAATCAGACCTCGCTTAAGATCCTCATATCCATAAACATCTTTAAACTGCATCCTATTTATCTTTACTATACAAACTTACAAAACTATACCTACTCCTTCAATTTTTGATGAGCGATAAACGCCTCAAATCAGTGAAATTGAGAAAAAACAGGGTTTGAAATTAGTTTACCTTCAACACATTCCGTAATTTTACGACTCGATAGAATTTTTACTTAAATACTGTTATTCAATGCTATAGATCATTACCGTAGCATTAAAATCAAACATTTACATCGATTACATACCATTGTGATTCTGTGTTTTAAACATCAATTTATAACTATTCTATATTACATCGACATATCTTAATTCCTACATATATATTCTATTTTTGCTAAAAACTTAATTATATGGCAAGTGAATCGCTTATCCTGTTCTTCATTACGGCGGTGGTTCTGGTAGGTTCGGCACTGATATTCAGTTCGCTGGTACCGCCAAAGTCAAGCAACCCGTTTAAATTCGAGCCCTATGAGTGTGGCATCGAGACGGTAGGAGAAAGCTGGTTGCAGTACACCGTAGGTTACTACCTGTTTGCTATTTTGTTTTTAATCTTTGATGTTGAGGCCGTTTTTTTGTTTCCGTGGGCAACAATAATCAGAGAGGCAGGCATAACCGCATTTATTGAAATACTCATATTCTTCACCATTCTAGGTTTAGGCTTATTGTATGCCTGGAAGAAACATGCGTTAAAATGGGAGTAAAACCACGCAAAAAAGACGGGGGATTGGTCATGGACGACTACCCCATTGTAGCGGAGTATGAAGGCGGCAGCATCATACTTGCTCAATTTGACAAACTCATTAACTGGGCTAGGAGTAATTCTCTATGGCCTTTAACTTTTGGGACTCGTTGTTGCGCCATTGAGTTTATGGCAGCAGGGGCTTCACGGCATGACTTTGCTCGTTTTGGGGCAGAGGTAGCCAGGGCAACACCCAGACAAGCCGACCTGATCATCATATCAGGGTCGATCAATTATAAGATGGCTCCGGTTTTAAAGCGACTTTACGACCAGATTGCCGACCCCAAATGGGTCATTGCGATGGGAGCCTGTGCTGTGAGTGGGGGACCATTTTTCTATAACTCATATGCCATAGTAAAAGGGGCCGATCATGTAGTACCCGTCGATGTCTATATTCCCGGCTGCCCACCTCGTCCGGAGGCTCTACTTTACGGTATCATGCAGTTGCAGAAGAAGATTCGTGCCGAGAGGAACTACAGTGCACCTAAATCGAAATAAATTAGCTCATCACCAAATAACAACCCAAAATGAGCCAGGATGAATTAATATCCCGTCTTAGTCAGCTGACCGAAGGGGTTTCAGTAAGTATGGGACCTCAATACGTCACCTGTCAGGTTGCGCCAACTCAGCTTCATCAGTTCTGTAAAAGACTAAAAGAAGAGAAGGATCTGGCTTTCGATTACTTGATAAGCCTGACCGGAGTAGACATGCCTGAATACATGACAACCGTTTACCACCTTGAATCAACCACACATCGTCATATGATAGTGGTTAGAGCCAATACTGCAAACCGTACAGAGCCTATCTTGCCTTCGGTATGCGATATATGGATTACAGCTCTCTGGCACGAACGTGAAGCTCACGATCTGCTGGGATTAAAATATGAAAACAACCCCGACCAAAGGAGATTATTTCTCGAAGATGGCTGGGGTTTTCCTTTAAGAAAAGATTACTCTGATCCTACTCGTATAGTTGAACGATGAGCAATAACCTCCAAGATAAAATAGAGACCCAAGAATACATTGTAAACATGGGTCCTCAGCACCCCTCCACTCATGGGGTTCTGCGGCTGATGGTAAACCTGGAAGGTGAGATTGTCAAGAATGTTGACCCTGTTGTTGGTTATATCCACAGCGGGATCGAGAAAATGACAGAATCACTTGCCTATCCTCAAATCATCCATCTAACCGACCGAATGGACTACCTATCGGCTCACATGAATAATGAAGCCGTGGCTCTCTGTATTGAGAATGCCCTTCAGGTTGAGGTATCTGATCGCGTTAAAGTAATTCGAACCCTTATGGCCGAATTGCAACGTCTAGCCTCTCACCAGCTTTGGTGGTGTGTAATGGGGATGGATATGGGTGCCCTCACTACCTTCTTCTATGGCCTACGTGACCGTGAAATCATTCTCGATATCTTCGAAGAAACTTGTGGAGCTCGCCTAACGCTTAATTACTCAACCCCAGGTGGAGTGATGTTCGACCTGCACCCTAACTTCCAGAAAAGAGTAAAAGAGTTCACCAAATATTTCAGAAAGAAACTCCCGGAATACAATCAGTTGCTGACAGGTAATGTGATCTTCAAGGAGAGAACAGTTGGATTAGGATATCTATCTAAAGAAGAGGCTATAGCTT
>Ga0209066_10004392_pt1 | contig 15414 bp, 20 predicted proteins | sample All_14_2_FD_187198 | JGI IMG/M metagenome (GOLD analysis project Ga0209066, IMG submission 187198) | Freshwater microbial communities in response to fracking from Pennsylvania, USA - Allegheny Zone_MetaG_DW_15 (SPAdes) (version 2) ...
TCAGGCCAGTAGTCCAGTCGAACTTGTCAGCGATCTTGCGGAAAGCCTTGACCCGATTGGTGCTGCTGTTCTTCATCTTACTGATCTCGTCCCAGACAATCCCGTTAAAGGGCATCGGGCGATCCTTTTTGACGAAGTATGTCTGTAGCGTCTCTGCAAGCCAGCCGAGGTTTTCGTAGTTGATCAGGTAGATGTTAGCCGGACGCAGTAGGGTGCGGGTGCGCTGATCCTTAGTGCCAGCCACCATGCTGAACGTAAGTCCTTTGGTGTGCTGCCACTTGACCGCTTCCTGCTTCCAGACAAGCCTGATAACCCGGATAGGGGCAACAATGATCACGCCTTTCAGGAAGCCCGTGCTGAGCAGATGCGATAGGCTGGTGAGCGTAATAACCGTCTTGCCAAGGCCCATATCGAGCCAGAGCATCGAGTTAGGATGCGTGCATTGGAAGTTGACTGCTTTCTTCTGATAGTCGTGGAGCAGATCCGGTGTGAGCATCGACAATTACCTTTCCATCACTTACGTTATCAATTACATATACAATGCAGCCTTGGTTACGGAGCTTCTCGTGCTCCCGCAGCTGCCCTGGGGTTGGTTTAGCGCCTTCCCGCTTAAACTCAATAAAGATCACATGGCCGTAAGGCGTGATGAATATCTGGTCAGGGACAAACATATGCCCTGGTGATGTCCACTTCCTAGTCAACCAGCCTTTAGATTCGGCGTAGCGTTTAACAGCTTTCTCAATATCTTTTTCTAGCATCATCTCAACCAATCTGGAATTTTTATTGCGGAATCAATTCGTTGCTTGGCAGTTTCAAAATAATTATCATCCATTTCAATACCAATGAACTTGCGGTTAGTGTTAATGCACGCAACTCCAGTCGTGCCAGAACCCATGCAGTTGTCTAGCACCATATCGCCTTCATTGGTGTACGTTTTAATTAAGTATTCCATTAGAGCAACAGGTTTTTGCGTTGGATGTAATGAGCCAATTTTCTCAGATTCTGCTGTTTTGAAATACTGAACACTTCTTGGAAATCTATCTCCTTGATTATCATTTCTAAACGTCGGGTTTGCCACATTGTTTACAACATCTGATTTTGAACCTTTTTTTGATCTGCCTTCACCTTTATACGGTTTCCCTATTGTTTTTTGTGGAAAATAATTTGTTGTTTCTTTTGAAAATACTAAAATGTTTTCATGTGCTTTAAGAACTTGTTTTCTTGCTAACAAGAAATTACTTGCTTTGCTTTTTTCCCATATCCATTCATACTTAAACATATCTGTATTGCTGATAACCAACGCCGATGTAAAAGGTTGGCTTGCGGTAAGAACTATTGCGCTATTAGGCTTAATGATTCGCTTGTACGCTTCCCATAATGGTTCAAAAGGTATAACCGTATCCCACTTACAAGCAGTAGTTCCATATGGCAAGTCGCACAGAATCATATCTATGCTTCCGTCAGGTATATCTTTCATTAGTTCTAAACAATCACCATGTAATAGTTTAATCATGCTAACCCCAGAGTAAGTTTCTCGACTTCTGCGATGTAATAGTCGTAGTCCACAGGCAACGTGGCATCGGCTATATCGTTGCAGACTTGTACATTCCAGCCAGACTCCACGCCAATCTTGCGCCATTCAGTTGGCTTCTTGGCTAGTGGCGGCATCCACTTGTTCAATGGCTTACCACCCTTGGCGATGTAATACCGGCTAATGTTCTGCACCTGCGCATCGCCCCATTGCAGATAGCTAGAACGTGGCACTTTGGTACGCAGCATGAAGTCCATCAGCTCAGGCCAGTTCTCCACAGTCTCACGGATAGGCGCACCATCGATCAGCACCTTCTCGGCTACCTTTGGGATCACTAGACCACCAGCGTTCTGGTGCCAGCCAAGGCTGTACTCGTAGGCACCTTTACGCTTGACCTTACCGGACTCATACTGGGCGATGTAGTTATTGACATCGCGGATCATCATCGACTTGTAGATCGCCTCCTCCAGCTCCAGACCGGTCAGGCGCTCCCACCACTGGCGAACCTCTTGCAAATGGTGCATCTCGCTACGCGGCAGGCGCACAGTCACACCGTCCGTGTTGATCTGGATTAAAGTCAACCCATTGATTTTAATCAAGTTTTCTGCCAGCACGCACAGCAACAGTTGCCCGTTAAGTGTAATCGACATGGTGAACAGCGGGTCGTAGAACACGCTGAATTTATTGTTACTGTCACCATAGACCCCGTTGAGTGCCAGCTTTAACATGGCGTTCTCGGCTGAGCTTTTTGCGTAAGTCTTACGCTGCTCGTACAGGTTCTTGTAGATGTCGCAGAACTCTACACCCAAATGTTTAGGATGAAAGCGATTAGAAATAGCCAGATTGGGGTAGTAACTAGAAACATCCAAGTCCACGATGACTGCTTCTTCAGATGAATCGAGAACAACAGATTCCACAGAACCGTGAATACCACCCAAACCAAACACAAAATCGAAACCATCGACTCTAGCCACGAGATCATTAAATACTCCTTTAGTTTCTGTAATCGTTTGATCTTTAAGCCAGTTCAGTACACGGGTGAACTCAGGCTGTTCAAACTGAATCCACGGTAGGATAGCATCACGCAGCGCCAACTGAGGGCGTGGGGTCTGACGGGGCTTGCGACCTTTATCAGAATACTCATAGCAGGGTACACCTGCCTCTTCCAATCTCATTACAAAATAGTCCTTACCGATCTTAGTATCGTTGTGATTCATAAAGTCGCGGTTGTACTTAACCGTCAGCTCCTCACGGAACCGGATCATGTCCAGCGTCTTGTAGTAGAACAGCTTAGTCTGCGATACGTCGTGCCGGTTGTACTCTTTGAGCTTCTCTACCTGCTCACGGGTCAGGATTGTACCGACTTTATACGGCAGATCCTGGATGTCATCGGATCGCATATTGAACTCCAGCACCTTCAGACTGGTAGCACGCGCCTTATTGTCAAAGTGGTGAATCTTAAACAGGTCGATCTGATCAACATATCTATCGGATGTGTACACAAAATGCTGAAATTTAGACACATCATCATTCTGAGATTGAATAATCGACTGAGCCTTGTCATATAAAGTCTTGGCATCTGCGTTACCCATACGCATGAGTGTATGCAGCACCGGGTAATCGAAGCCTAGATTGTTGAACCCGACCATACGGGCGTTAATGCTTTTCAGATAATGCACGAACTCAATGATCTCTTTGGAGTCATTGCGCCAGTCACTGATCTCAAACATCCACGTCAGCGGCGCTTCAGCGTGCTCAACAGCCAATGTAAACACATTAGGGTAGGTTTCGATGTCAAATATATAGTCACGCATTACATTTACTCAGTTAAACGGGCTGACCGTGAGGTCAGCCCAGTGACACTTAACCCTGCATGAACGGTGGCAGGGGCATACCAGCAGGCGATGGTGCAGCGGCAGCAGGCGCACCCGCTACAGCACCGAACATACCCGATGCGTCAACAGCACCTTCACCAAAGGCTTGATCATCACCCGCGAACTGAAGCGCAACCAAGTCACAGCGAACACCGCGTCCGTGCTTGTTATCTTGTAGCCAAGGCTTCACGGCGGCATTAACGCGGCAACCACCATACATCTTACGGGTCAGTTGCTGGTAAGCCATCGTATTATTTGGGTCGATTGCCGAACCATCCGCTTGGATAATCTGCGGCTGGGAGTCACGACCAGCAGTGATAAACACATTGCCAGCGTAGCCATCGTACGGTTGAAAAGTCTTTTTATTGACCTTCTCTTCACCGCGACCATAGCAGCGTGATTTGCGATCATTTTGGATCATCCCCATAACAGTCTGAGCGTGTTCTGCCCATTTAGCCAGTGCCAGATCGCCATACTTAGCCATGAACTGCTGGAAGCCAGCATGATCTTGAGGCATGATGAACTCGCAGTTGTAGCTGATACGCTCCTTACCATCGGCATTAACCTGGCGTTGCGGTTCAGCGATGTGCGGGAAGCTGAGGCGAACCCCTGATAGAAAGATAATGTCTGACATTTGTATTACTCCTTGTGATTTACTTTAACCACGCCGGAATTTCCGGCTCACTATTTACTGCGCCGAACATCGGTGCAGCATCCAATACCACCGCCTGACGGTGATCGGATTCGGGAACGATTGTCAGCTTACCTTGCGACTTTTTGATGTACTCAGTCTCAAGGGTTTTCAGTTGACGATCAGATAGCTGCTTCTTCTCACCATCACGCTTTTCCCATGTCAGCTTCTCAGCCTTGGCGGGTGTCACGAGTTTGGTTTCAAAGATTGCAGTCTTGGGGATACCCATCTTAACCAGCTTATCGGCCATCTCTGCTTCAGGTAGCGCCCAGCTACGGATACCACGACCATAGACAGCCTTGAGGCCGGGAATGGTCACACCTGCTTCAAAACGGCGCAGTGCTTCAGCTTCCACGGCTTCGAGTAGTTGGCGCACAAGCGGTGCCGACTCCACGATCTCGCGGATCTGCTGGTCAGATAGTTCATTGGGGTTTTTGTCAGCGGCTTGCTGAGCGATGTCAATTGACTGGAACATATCGAGTGCCTCCATTACGTTACTAGCCAGAGCAGAACAGCTCCCTTTGGCTTTACAGAATTTACATTGACTCTCACCAGGTACCAGCGGTGCATCAGGACTATCTGTAGCAGCGGCGGCAGCTTTGTACTGGTCCACACGCGCTAACAGATCAACAGCCATCATATCATAAGATGTGATTGCCTTCATGCCACGCATCGCCAGCTTAGGCTGGATAATCGTCATGCGAACCGACTCAATATGCGGATTGTCAGCCAGCACACCTAGAGCGTATAGCTCCAACTGCTGATTATCCTTGGCGCTGACGATACCCATACCGTCCTTGTAGTCGATAATGTCCACATGGGTACGGGTGTGGATCTGCACGTCCACGGTACCGCTGCAATCATCACGACCCATTAGGCCAGCAGGATTGACACGCGACTCAGCCACCACCATAAACGCATCCAGCTCTTCAGCCCGATGCTGCACATGACTATAAGCCAGCGCCACACGGGTAGCGCGTTCCTTATCAACGGTGAAGGTACCCTCATGGTCAGTCAGCTCATAACCAATGTACTCCATCGGGTCACGACGATCACGAATCGCGTGCTCCAGTAGCGTATGGCTATGTGTACCGTCCACAGCAGCTGGACCCGATGTGTCTGGGTACTTGGCTTCCTCACGGATTGAACCAGGGCAGGCGACCCAGCGATGCGCCTTACTGGGACTTAATTGGGCGTGAGTGGTCACTTGAGTTCCTCTACCTTGGTGTAAAAAGCATCGTACTCAGTCGGGCGCAGCTCGTTAACATTCTGCAAGCCCAGCTCAGTCAGCACACCTTGGATCTTGGCACCTTTCTCAGCACCCATTTCCTTATAAGCTGACATAACGTACTCGATAAGACCCTTACCATCGGTAAACGGTGCCTTAACACCAGCAGGCGCTTCCACTACAGGCTCAAAGGTAGGTGCAGCAGGCATAACTGGTGCAGCGGGTGCAACTTCTACCACCGGTGCTGGTGCAGTTACCACCGGAGCTGGTGCAGTTACCACCGGAGCTGGTGTAGGCTCAGCAGTTTCTTTAGCCTCAATCTTTAGAATTACTTCAGTCAGTGCGATTACGGCTTGTGTCAGGGCTTCAATTTTAGTTTCTAACATGGTATTACTCCTTACTGGTTAAAAAGGGTCTTACGGTTGGGGTTGGGCTGCACTGTCAGACGGCCATCAATGAAGGCTTCAACGATCTCTCGCATCACCTCAGAAGTGCCGCCATATTCCTTAGCTTTGGTTCTGAAAGCATCGGCTGTCTTGCGATTCAGCCGCACTGTCAGGAAAGCTGTAAAGTTCTTTGGTAGAGTCATAATTTGTAGAAAATGTGTTTTAGTGCTTGCAGTGTAGTTTATTTGTGCTATGCTTGTCAACACTAAATCACAAAAATTTTCACCGAGGCGCAAATGAACACCGCACCGCAACCACAGATCCTACAGTCACCCGCTTCAGTCGATGCTTATATCCGACATGGTTGGTCACTTGTACCGATCCCACCGAATACCAAAGGTCCACGATCACCAGGCTGGCAGCTCAAAGAAAACGCACTTAAGTCGCAATCCGATCTACCTGTAGGCTATGGCATCGGGCTTGCTCATGCCTATTCTGGCACGATGGCGTTTGATATTGATGAATGGGAGCTATGCGCTTCCGTACTCGCCGCTAAAGGTATCGATCTCGATGCTTTATACCACGCTCCCGATGCTGTCGTAGTTGATAGCGGTAGGGCAGGGCATGGCAAACTGCTTTACCAGATGCCGTTTGGTATGGCTCCTGTGACGAAAAAGGTCATTTTAGAGGGTAAAACCGTTTACGAGCTGCGTTGTGCGAGTGCTACCGGCTTAACCGTTCAAGACGTATTACCACCCTCTGTGCACCCAACTACAGGTAAGCCCTACACTTGGGCAGGCACGGGCCACTGGTCACGCTTACCGATGATCCCCGAAGCTCTGCTGGACCTATGGCACGAGCTGCTGGATCTGGACAAAGAGCGATCAATCAAGGTATCCGGTGAGGCTATTAACGCGTCATGGGAAGAGATTACCGCAGCCCTTGAGCATATCCCTGCCGAGTGCTCCCGCGATGAGTGGGTTACTTGTGGTATGGCGTTGCACTGGGCAGGCAGTCAGACAGGCCAGCTGGATCAGGCACTATATATCTGGAACGACTGGAGCAAAGAGGCACCGACTAAGTATCCAGGGGAGCGTGAGATCTTCACGCAATGGCAGAGCTTCAAAACCGACAAGGCCAACTCGGTTAAGCTGGGGTCACTGTTCCATATCGCCAAGCGTCACGGCTGGGTGCGTCCTACCGTTGATGTATCCGAATTATTTAAGAATCACGTTAAGCTGTCCGCACCCGAACAGGTGTTAAAAAGTCTCAACCCACCAGCCCCCCGTGCCGACTTATCCCTCTTTCCCGCTGTCCTTGCTACTCGCGCAGAACAAATAAGCATTACCGTCGGTTGTGACCCGATGGTCCCGCTATGGTCAGGACTTGCCGCTGTATGCGGCGTGGCTAACGCCGAATCCCGACTTGAGTTATTAGAAGGATTCGAAGTGCCTCCGGTCTTGTGGCTTATGACCATCGGTGAGCCAGCCGATAAGAAAACCCCAGGCTCTACACCTATGTTCGCTACATTAGCCGACTTAGAGCAGGAGGATAGACCTCGACATAGGAAAGAGTTACTGGACTGGGAGGGCAGGGAGGCTATGTATGCCTCGGCCCATAAAGCCTTTATCCAGTTCAACGAGTCACCCGAAGCCCTATTGGGCGGTCAGGCTCCCGCAGTCCCTGATCTTCCACCGCAACCCGTACCACTACGCATCAAGGTCAGCGACATCACCAGTCAGAAACTCGTGCGCCTCGCTGCTGACCGCCCCCGTGGCCTACTGTGCCACCTTGATGAAATGGCAGGCTGGGTGCGTAAGCTATGCGATCGCTCAAGTGGTGAGGATCGGTCAGCCTGGACGGTATCCTATGAGGCCGCACCCTACGATATGGACCGCGTGGGTGCAGGTACGATTCACGCCGAGAATATGGCCGTTGCGATTTACGGTAATATCCAACCCCGCGTTTTGCGTGAATCTATGAGCGCATTGTCAGCCGATGGTCTACTGCAACGCTTTATCCCCGTGGTGCTTGATGGATCATTAACCCGTAAACCGGAAGCAATCCCCGCTTATATGCGAAACGATGCCGAATGGGCGCAGGCTTTACGCGCTGTTTTCAGTTTACCGGCTATGACGTATCACCTTACCTCCGAGGCGGCATCGGTTTATAGTGATTTTCAGGATTGGTACGCGCTACGCCGACAAGACGAGCGGCTTTTACAATCGGATGAATCCTTTATGACCGCGTTCGGCAAGCTCGAGGGGCTTACAGGGCGCATCGCTTTGATTTTCCACCTTATAGAAGCTCCGTTTGAACCAAACCTGACAGCAGACCTTATGCGCCGCGCTGTATCGTTCGCAAAAGGCTATATTGTGCCAGCTCTACGCGCTGCCTTATGCGACATCGGGGGTAGCTCTACCCTTGAGCGTTGGGTACACGATTGGATTATCCAGCACGCGGACAAGCAGACGGTGACCATGTCCGACATTAAACGGGCAGGGCGCAGACAGCTTGACCATATCCACCCGAACCAACAAGAAGCGCGGGTCATCGTTGCCATGATCCCGTTAGAGGATGCAGGCTATGTGCTACGCATTGATGACCTAAGTGGTACGCATCGCGCTCAATGGGCCATCAATCCCGCGCTGGTGGATCAGCACGCCGAATATAGGCGCGAGGTTATAGAAGCGCGTCAGCGTCAGCTTGATGAGATTTACACTCTATCAAGTAAAGAGAAACCGAAAGTATACGGCAACAAATAAAAAACGCCCCGCAAGGGGCGTTTTCGCATCATGGTGCAACGATCAGGGCTTACCCGCCATGTAGCTATGAATATCAGGCGCAAGCGTCTCTAATAGCGATAATAACGTGACGATGCGGTGCGCTGACGTACTAGGGGCACGCGCCCCCGTTTTCCAGCTATATAAGGCCGACTTAGTAACGCCTAACAAGTCGCACAGTTTATCATCGGTTATATTGTGTCGGTCCTGGTACGATAGGATAAAAGCGGCTTTAGATAATTCCGTGGTCATAATGATTCCTTTAGTCAATACGATAATAAAACCATTTGCCAGAAATCATTTTCCTAGCAGTTCTTGGGCTAGATATACCACCAAGTCCAAGCCATTCTCTTTTTGAAATACGCTGCATGATTACACCTTCAAAACGATTGATAAAAGAAACGCTGCAAGGGCAGCTAGTGCGGCAATCATCATTGACCCCCTTGATCAGTTGGTGCGGTTAGCAGATTCTCCGCAAGCTGCGTTTCATTGATTATGCTTCTACAGGTGCGCGGGTAACGCATCCACAAAGTGAGGGCTAACCTGCTCATATCATCATCGGATAGCAGTGACAAACTAAGGGCCAATTCATCTATCCGGTTCATGCGTCACCCCCAGGCAAAGCGTTGGCGGTTTTCTTTGTCACTGCTTTGTAAAACTGGGGCCATTCGCCAACACTGGCGCGGCCATAAGTAACAGTAAAAAACCCATTGTTAGATTCTCCCGCGATAACGTCACATTTACGTTTTGTTGGGTACATTGTGAAAAACTTAATTGCTGCGTCTTTTGGCGTTGTTGCCATAGCACTGCATCCTAATGCGTATGCCTTAAATCCTTGCATGATCATTCCCCTTTAAACAATGCGATTAGCTTATCAGCCAGTGGATCGGCTTGGTACATTGTGAGGCCGTGATCCATTAGCAGCCACATTACGGCAGACTTATCTGGCATTACCTTTGCTGCTTTCTTGGTGCGCTTAGGTTTAACCGGTGCATCGTCCAGGCCCGGCACATAGTCCGGGTTAGCATCTTCTACGCATAGCGGGACCGTTGGGTCGTATTGTGTCGCCGGGGCCGCGTTAAGGCGTTCGTATGGGCTAACCATCCCCAGGTGCTGGGGGTAACGCATATTGTTGGCCTTCTCGAACGCACGCACATATTCAAGCGTGCTCATGCCGGGTTTATACGTTGGATAAGTCCGGGCCATTTCACGCGGGGCCGGTAACTTATAGCCGGGTTTAACTTTAGCCAGTAGCGCTTCACGCTTTGCCAGGTTTTCAGGGCGCACTAATGCGCGGAAGTTACCCGATTGAATTTGTACAAAGTTTGTCATTTTATTTGCTCCCTTGATATTTGCGTGCAGCGGCATAAGCGCCAGAATAGCTAGACCATAGGCGCATATCGCCTGAGGTGTTGTGCAGGTGGCCGTAGTCTGTACCGAATACGGCAAACTTTGTGTAATGGTGCGCTTTGTCGCATTGGCAGTTTTCCGCGTGCGTCAGATATCCGTGATTGTTGCAAAGTGTAAGTTTTTTAACGTGCGCCATGATCATGCCCCTTGTTGCGATTCAATGCCGCGAATGAATGAATGGATTTGATTGAACAAATCGCGCTTTGTGGTATGGCCGGTATGCAATACGTCACGCACGCCACCGGATTCGTTACAGACGCGCTGCAACTCGGCACCACCATAAGCAAAGCTTAGGCAATAATGATCCACGTTTGTGCGACGGTCCGCGCCCATGTATTCGGCAGGACTATTGGTTAGTTTGTTAAGATATGCGACAAGGCAATGCAGTTGGGCATTAGTGATACGTTGCATGATTAATTACTCCTAACGATTACAGAAGGAAAGCGATAACAAGGGCGGCAAGCACTACACCAGAACCCCAGGCGATTAAATTGTTTTCACGGTTTACATTGTGCGTGGCACGTTTGGTTAGTGGATTCATTTTGTTGCTCCTAGTTGATTGACTGTTACCTGACTGCATGATTCACATTGTAGCACCTGTTTTCACATTGTCAACACTATTTTGCACCACAAAGTGAAAATAATCTACATTCCACAATGTGAAAAATGATCTGAGCTCAGGGTTTAATACGATGGGGTTTACCCTTTTCACCTTGTCAATGTATCACATTGTCAGACTGTGCGTGATGATCAACTGTGACAAGTGTGACTGAAATCGGGGGTATCCACTTTTGAGAAATATCGCGGTAAGTATCAAAAAACACCCCCCTCGCCTGCGGAGGGACAGTTGTCACAGTTTGCCCCTGCTCACAATGTGTGCTAATTCATTGGTTCACATTGTGTATTGGTCATGGTCACATGGTCACATTGTGTATTGGTCATGGTCACATGGTCACATGGTTCACATTGTCTACTGTGACAAGTGATCCGCCTAGTTGTGGTGACTGTGACAACTGTGACAACGTGAAGCTGGGAAAATCCGGATTCCTGATTAAGGGGTGGGGTGGGTCCGAGGGAAATGGGAAAATGGCAGTAAGGTACCCCAAGAAAATTTTATTATTTTTTTCAAATGACACATTTACACATTGTGAATCACCTAACTCACTTGCATCTTACTTGCCGATGTGATACATAGAAGCACGTTCAATGAATGGCGCTATCATGCTGACAATGACACAACCAATCGAATTACCATCGTGGCTTAACCCATCGACTCAAGTTAAAGAGTTGAGGGAAACCCAATTCAGCGTATTTTTTGAAACCGTTCTCGATAAGCTATCTCGTGGAATCAACCTAAAAGAGATTCTGCGGGACGACCAGCGTGATTTTGACTATCCGCAACTGTTGCGCTGGATTCACAAAGACCCACAGCGTAAGTCGAGGTATTACGAGGCTCAGGAGATTGGTAGCGAAATGATCGCCGCTGAGATCCTGGAAATTGCTGATGGTGTGAATGACAGCGGTGTACCAGAGGATGTTCAACGATCTAAGCTGCGTATCGACTCGCGCCAGTTCCTGATTAAGACTTGGAACAGGAAACGCTACGGTGACATCAAGACGCTGGAGGTGAACCAGAACATATCGATCACGGCTGCGCTGGAGCAGGCTAACCAGCGGTTAATTACCGGAAGAATTATTGATCACGACGAAGAATGATGTATAATGATAAAGCCCTGACGTGCTGAGAACAGGTCAGGGCTTTTAACCACTGATGAATGGAGCATCAAATGGCTGACAACATTATATCGCAAGACCGTCTTAAAGAATTATTGGACTATGATCCTGAGACTGGTGTGTTTACTTGGATACACACGAGGGGATCAAAAGCATTAGCTGGATCTATTGCCGGTCACGCTGAACCTGATCGATATGTCAATATCATGCTGGATCGAAGATTGTATAAAGCTCATCGATTGGCGTGGTTGTATGTGCATGGCGCGTGGCCTACAGAGATTGACCATATCGATCAATGCAAACACAACAATCGAATAAGTAACCTGCGTGAGGTTGACTCTAGTGAAAACAAGCAAAACATTGCATGGTTTTCACACAACACCAGTGGGCATAAAGGTGTGACATGGCATAAAGCCAATCAAAAATGGCAAGCACAGATTAAGGTACACGGAAAAAATATCTATCTGGGTACGTTTTCAACAATCGAAGATGCTGTAAAAGTCAGACAATCCGCACTTTCCGAGTATCATACTCACAGACCAGGAGTTTAATTTTGCAAAAGCCTATATATTCGCCCGATGACGAGCAAATGCTGATGTCGCAGTTGTGGAGTCCAGTTGTAAAAAACGATCCAGAGGCATTTGTGCTTTTTGCTTTCCCATGGGGTCAAAGAAACACACCTTTGGAAAAACACGCCGGTCCCCGTAAATGGCAACGTGAGATTTTGCGCGACATCGCCCGACACATCAAAGAGAACGATGGTCAGTTGGAAATGGATTCAATGCGAGAAGCTGTTGCATCTGGACGCGGAATTGGTAAATCTGCCCTTGTCTCGTGGCTTATTTTATGGATGATGACCACCCGAATCGGTGCTAGTGTGGTTGTATCGGCCAATAGTGAAAATCAGTTACGTTCGGTCACATGGGGCGAACTTACAAAATGGTCAACAATGATTATTAACGCTCATTGGTGGGAAATTTCAGCGACTAAATTGATACCTGCTCAATGGATGACCGAATTAGTAGAACGAGACTTAAAAATTGGTACGCGGTATTGGGCGGCAGAAGGTAAATTGTGGAGCGAAGAAAACCCAGATAGTTACGCGGGTGTGCATAATGAACGTGGGATGATGGTGATATTCGATGAGGCAAGCGGTATTCCTGATGGTATTTGGTCGGTTGCGGCTGGTTTCTTTACAGAGAACATCCTTGACCGTTACTGGCTGGCGTTTTCCAACCCTCGTCGGAACACGGGGTATTTCTTTGAGTGCTTCAACTCTAAACGCGACTTCTGGAGAGGTCGCCAGATCGATTCGCGTACAGTCGAGGGGACTGATAAGCAGATATACCAGCAAATCATCGACGAGTATGGTGAAGATTCAATACAGGCGCGTGTGGAGGTATACGGTGAGTTCCCGTCGGCGGGTGACGACCAGTTTATTTCGCCGAGTTCCGTTGAGGCTGCGTTCAAACGAGAACGATACAAGGACATTACGGCACCTATTGTGATCGGGGTTGACCCTGCACGGGGTGGTAACGATGCCACGGTGATCGTGGTGCGCCAGGGTCGTGACCTGATCGCCATCAAGCGGTATCGCGGTGAGGATACGATGGAGGTGGTGGGTCGGGTAATTGACGCCATCGAGGAATACAAGCCGACACTGACCGTGATTGACGAGGGTGGTTTGGGTTATGGCATCCTAGACCGGCTTAACGAGCAGCGATACAAGGTGCGGGGCGTGAATTTTGCGTGGAAATCATCAAATCCACGAATGTATAAAAATAAACGATCTGAGATGTGGGGCGATATGCGTGATTGGTTAAAAACAGCCAGTATTCCTACTGATCGCCAACTTAAAGCTGATTTAACCGGTCCCGCTATGAAGATTGATTCGGGTGGTGCAATTCAATTAGAAGGTAAGAAAGAAATGAAATCGCGAGGATTGGCCTCGCCGGACGCAGCCGATGCTTTGGCTGTCACATTTGCTTTCCGAGTGGCTAATCGTGAAGAACGTATTGCAAAAGTAACACGAAAGGTGTACGATCCAAGAATGGTTACGAATTCATGGATGGGAAGCTAAATGATTACTCGTAAAGAAGCTAAACGGCTACACGAGGATGCTTTGCTGAAAGGGTTGAAAACTTACTCAACGGGTGAGCCTTGTAAAAAAGGCCATTTAAGTGAAAAATACACATCTACTGGGGGATGTGTGCAGTGTGCTTTAGATGCCGCAAAACGCAGAGCTGAGAGCAAATCTGCTGAAATTTCAGCATACGTCAAGCAATGGAATTTGCAAAATAAAGAACGTGCATATTTGAATAAAAAGCTCTGGAAAGAAGCCAATCGAGATATTCATAACGCATCCAATGCGGAATGGCGTAAAAGAAACACGTCATGGTGTACCGCATATGTGATGAAATCTCGCGCAGAAAAAGCCAAACGCACACCAGTATGGTTGACTGATGATGATTTCTGGATGATGAGCGAAATGTATCATTTAGCTGAAATCAGAACAAAAATAACCGGTATTGTGTGGCACGTTGATCATGTGATACCGTTACGTGGAAAGACTGTGTCTGGATTCCACGTTCCTTCTAATCTGCGTGTAATCACCGCGCAAGAAAATATGAAAAAAGGAAACCGCTATGCCCCTCGTTAAAAGTGCAAGTAAAGCCGCGTTCCGTAAAAATGTCGCCGCTGAGGTAAAATCCGGTAAACCGGTTGACCAAAGCGTCGCTATTGCATACTCCGTGCAGCGTAAAGCTGCTGCTAAACCTGCCAAAAAGGGTAAATAATGAACATCAAGCCAATGTTTGACTGCGTGTATATCGAGCAAGAAGTCGAGAAGCACGATGGCTTACTGGTAGTACCAAGTTCTGAAAAGAAGCTGTCGCAAGGTGTGGTAGTCGCTGTTGGACCAGGTGTTCGCACGGATAGTGGCGATTGGATTAAATTGTGCCTAAATGTCGGGGATCGTGTATTATTCGGGGAATATAGCGGACAGCCGATTAAGCATGACGGCAAAACATACCTCGCAATGCGCGAAAAAGACGTGATCGGAGTATTCGATGCCTAATGGTGACCTTAATCCTGTTGCAAAAGTAGCCGATGGTGGCACTCCTAAAGAGGAAATGCTGTCCACGATGCGGCAGCGATTGAATGTTGCCATTTCCGCACTTTCTGATAGCCGTGAAGATGAGCTAGACGATCTCAAGTTTTACGCCGGTAGTCCGGACAACCAGTGGCAGTGGCCGTCTGATGTGCTGGCTACCCGTGGCGCTGTGCAGGGTCAAACGATCAACGCACGCCCTACGCTGACCATCAACAAGCTCCCGCAGCACGTCCATCAAGTCACCAACGATCAGCGTCAGAACCGCCCCTCGGGTAAAGTTATCCCCGCCGACGATAAGGCTGACGTTGAGGTGGCCGAGATTTTCAACGGTGTCGTACGTCACATCCAGTACATCTCGGACGCGGACGTAGCCTACGACACAGCCTGTGAGAACCAGGTGGCCTACGGTGAGGGTTATATCCGTATCCTGACCGAATACTGCGACGAAGCCACTTTCGAGCAAGACATTAAGATTTGCCGCATCCGTAACAGCTTCAGTGTGTACATGGACCCGCTGATTCAAGATCCTACGGGTGCTGATGCCAAGTGGTGCTTCATTACTGAAGATGTCACCAAAGAAGAATACGAGTACATGTACCCAGATGCAGCGCCAATCTCAACGCTGGCAACGCTGGGTGTAGGTGATCAGCAGATTAGTCAGTGGA
>Ga0209066_10004393_pt1 | contig 15412 bp, 9 predicted proteins | sample All_14_2_FD_187198 | JGI IMG/M metagenome (GOLD analysis project Ga0209066, IMG submission 187198) | Freshwater microbial communities in response to fracking from Pennsylvania, USA - Allegheny Zone_MetaG_DW_15 (SPAdes) (version 2) ...
CCGGCACCGCCGGTGCCCCCGTGTCCTTCAAGAAGCAGTACGACAACTTCATCGGTGGCAAGTTCGTGCCGCCTGTCAGCGGCGAATACTTCGATGTGATCACGCCCATCAGCGGCAAGGTCTACACAAAGGCTGCACGCTCGACCGAGGCCGACATCGAACTGGCGCTGGACGCGGCCCATGCCGCCAAGGCCAAGTGGGGCGCCACCTCGCCCACCGAGCGCTCCAACATCCTGCTCAAGATCGCAGACCGCATCGAGCAGAACCTCGAAGCCCTGGCCTACGCCGAAACGGTGGACAACGGCAAGCCGATCCGCGAGACGCTCAATGCCGACATTCCGCTGGCGGCCGACCACTTTCGCTACTTTGCAGGCTGCCTGCGTGCACAGGAAGGTGCCCTGAGCGAGATCGACGGCAACACCATCGCGTACCACTTTCACGAGCCTCTGGGTGTGGTCGGCCAGATCATTCCCTGGAACTTCCCGATCCTGATGGCGGCCTGGAAGCTGGCACCGGCCTTGGGTGCGGGCAACTGCGTGGTGCTCAAGCCAGCCGAGTCGACCCCGGTCAGCATCCTGGTGCTGATGGAACTGATCGCCGACCTGCTGCCCGATGGCGTGCTGAACATCGTCAATGGCTATGGCCGCGAGGCGGGCATGCCGCTGGCCAGCAGCAAGCGCATTGCCAAGATCGCGTTCACGGGGTCGACGGCCACGGGCCGCGTGATTGCACAGGCTGCGGCCACGAACCTGATCCCCGCGACGCTGGAGCTGGGTGGCAAGAGCCCCAACATCTTTTTTGACGATGTGATGGCGCAGGACGACGCCTTTCTGGACAAGGCCATTGAAGGCATGGTGCTGTTCGCCTTCAACCAGGGCGAGGTGTGCACCTGCCCGTCGCGCGCGCTGATCCAGGAGTCGATTTACGACAAGTTCATTGAGCGCGCCATCAAGCGCGTGGCGGCCATCAAGCAAGGCAGCCCGCTGGACACGGACACGATGATGGGCGCTCAGGCCTCGGCCATCCAACAGGACCAGATCCTGAGCTACATGGCGCTGGGCCGTGACGAGGGTGCCAAGGTGCTGATCGGTGGCGGCGCGACCAAGCTGGAGGGCGAACTGTCGGGTGGCTATTACATCCAGCCGACGCTGTTCAAGGGCCACAACAAGATGCGCATCTTCCAGGAAGAGATCTTCGGCCCGGTGCTGGCCGTGACCACGTTCAAGGACGAGGCCGAGGCCATGGAGATCGCCAATGACACGCCATACGGCCTGGGCGCCGGCGTGTGGACGCGCGATGGCAGCCGTGCCTACCGCTTTGGCCGTGGCATTCAGGCGGGCCGTGTGTGGACGAACTGCTACCACGCCTACCCGGCACACGCGACCTTTGGTGGCTACAAAGAATCGGGCATCGGCCGCGAGACCCACAAGATGATGCTGGACCACTATCAGCAGACCAAGAACCTGCTGGTGAGTTACGACCCGAACAAGCTGGGCTTCTTCTGACGCGGCCTGGCTGACAAGACAAGGACTTGCTTGTGCTGGACCGGGATGCCAGGCCACCTCCACAAGGGGTGTCGGGGCATCTCGGGCAGGCCTGTGAAGCACGGGTCTGGGCCAGCGATGGTGGTGGGTGGATCCCCGTCACATCATTCTTTCTCCGCGACTTTTGATGGGGCCTTCGGGCCCCTTTTTTCCTGGGGTATGGCCCTTGTGAGACAGTTCAGGTTCACGCGAACCTGGAGTCCCCGGCCATGAGCACCGTTGTCTACGGCATCCCCAACTGCAACACCGTCAAGAAGGCCCGTGTGTGGCTGGATGAACAAGGTGTGGCCTACACCTTCCACGACTACAAGAAGCAGGGCGTGCCCGTTACCCGTCTGGACGCCTGGATCAAGGCCGTGGGCTGGGAGCCCCTGGTCAACCGCCAGGGCACGACCTGGCGCAAGCTGGATGACGCCACCAAGGCCGGTGTGGTGGATGCGCCCAGCGCCAAGGCCTTGATGCTGGCGCAGGCCAGCGTGATCAAGCGCCCGGTGATTGAAAAGAGCGGCCAGGTGCTGAGCGTCGGGTTTGACGACAAGCGCGCGCCGGAGCTGGCTACGCGTTTGAGGGCCTGATGGTCACTGACCCGCCAGCTTGAGGCGGTTGGCGTGGGTGAGGTAGAACTGCACCGGGTCAGGGGCGCCCTTGCCGATCAGGCCAAAGATGTGGTTCATCTCGTCAATGTGGTTCCAGGGGTAGTCATCGCGGATGACCTTGCCCAGGTGTGCGCCACAGGCGTAGATCACGCCATCGCTGGGCTCTGCGGTTTCTTGCATGGCCAGGTCTGAGATGTCCCATGCATTGGTCTTGACGCCACGACCGGCGGCCGAGTAGTAGCGGATGCCGTTGACGACCGGCGCACCTTCCCCGCAATAGCGGGCGGGCAGCCCGGCCGGAAAGCGCCTGGCGAACTCGTCAAGCTCGGGCTTGAGCGTCAGGGCCGAGGCATCCTGAGGCAGGCTGCCATGCCCGGAGATCCACGCCACGAAAGAGCCCGCGGCTTGAATGAGGTCGCCCTGCTCGCTGATGGCGGCACCCAGCAGGCTCTCGGCCGCCTGGGCGTCCGTGATGACGGTGGGGCTCGACACGGTGCTGACACTGGCGACCAGTTCGGGTGCCACGCCTGCCACGTAGCGACTGGTCGGGCCACCCTGGCTGTGACCGATGAGGTTGAACTTCTTGATGCCATCAGCGGCGGCCCATTGACGCATCTGCTTGAGCAGCTGCTCGCCACGCACCGCACTGGAGTTCACCTCAGACACCGCAGCGACATACACCTTGGCGCCGTTTTTGCGCAAGGTGTCGGGCACCTGATAGAAGTAGTCCACGCCCAGAATTTCTTTGAAACCCATGAAGCCATGCACCAGCACGATGGGGTACTTGGTGGCGGCCAGGGTGGAGGGTGCAGCCAGGGTGGGTTGGCTGAGGGCGGAGGCCAGAAGGCTCACGCCTGCGAAAAGCCAGGTGCGGAGAGGGCGCATGGGAAACCTCATTAATGTTATGTAGAGTAACAATAATGGGGCGACAATGAACCTGCTTCCACGGGGGAAACCCTCTGGGTGTCGTGCGATGACGCTACGACGTCGTCAGGTCGAACTTGTCAGAGGCTACAACCTGGCCGTTGAGCAAGAGTTCGATGTGATGTCGCCCGGGGTAATAGCGCCGGGTGGACACGGGTTTGAGCGGGTGCTGCTTGAGCCATACGAGCCGCTCGCCCGCAGCCAGGGTCAGGCGTTTGCCCTTGAAGGTTTTGGCAGAGGTGTCGCCATTGGCCTTGACGTGGTGCACCCGGTAGTCCATCTCCAAGGTCTGGGTGCGGGTGCTGCCTGATGTGAGCGTGACCTGCAGCGGCAAGGCCTCGCCAACAGACACTTTTCTGGCCCCCAGATTCAAAACCAGTTGACCCTCGAAGGCCTCTCCAAGCCCCCATGCGCGCAACACGCCGGCATGGCCGTCCTTGATCAGAGTGCGGCATGCATGGCGCAGCAGCTTGCGGCGGGTGTCGGGCGCCTCGGGCAGGTGGCTTTGCAGCCAGTCCACGATGAGATGGGGGTGGTCCTTGGCGATGTCATTGAGGTGGTTGGCCACGCTGCGGCGCACATACTCGCTGGGGTCGTCCTGCAACTTGAGCAGCAAAGGCAAGGTGGGGCTGGGGTCTTGCACCAGCGCCTGCAGGCGCAAGCCCCAGGGCAGGCGGGGGCGGCTGCCTTCGCTGACCAGCCTGCGCACATGGGCGCTGGGGTCGTTCACCCAGCGAGACAGGGTGGCCAGCGTGAGCTTGGGGTGGCGCACCATGAAGGGCCGTATGGCGAACTCGGCGGTGAAGCGCTGGGTGATGGCGTGCAGGGCCTGCAGTGCCCGCTCCGGGTGCTCGATGCCGTGCCTGGCCACGTATTCGCCAAAGGCCCACAGGGCCCAGCCTGCCAGGCCCGTGTCGTCTGTGGTCAGTGCGCCCAGCTCCTTGTCGGGGTCGTGGTCGGCGCGGGGCTTGGGCACGGCCTTGAGGCTGGCCTGCAGCACATCGGCCGCCTGGTGGAAGTCCGTGGGCAGGGTGCGCTCCAGGGCCAGGCTCAGGTGCTGGGCGCGTGCCTTGAATTCGAGTACATCCAGCCCCGTGATGGCCAGTTGTTCGAAGCGGCGCTGATCAAAGTCGGGCCAGGCGCGTTGCAGGTGGTGGCCTGCGCGGCGAACGACGTCGGCGTTGATCAGGTTCTTGAAGGGCTCGGCCATGTGTCAATCGGATCAGGTTCACGCCGCCAGCAACTGCCGGAGCACAAAGGGCAGGATGCCGCCGTGCTGGTAGTAGCTGACCTCGATCGGTGTGTCGATGCGCAGGCTGACGATGACCTCGACTTTGCTGCCATCCGCGCGCTCGATGATCAGCTTCACATCGGCCTGAGGCTTGATCTCGGCACCCAGTTCGATGCTGATGCGCTCATCGCCCATCAAGCCCAGCGACTGCCAGCTGTCGTCCCCCTTGAATTGCAGCGGCAAGACGCCCATGCCGACCAGGTTGGAGCGGTGGATGCGCTCGAAGCTGCGCGCCACCACGGCCTTGATGCCCAGCAGTTGCGTGCCCTTGGCCGCCCAGTCACGGCTTGAGCCGGTGCCGTATTCCTCGCCGCCAAAGATGATGGTGGGTGTGCCATCGGCCTGGTACTTCATCGCGGCGTCGTAGATCGGCAGCTTCTCGCCCTTTTGCGGGCCGTCTTGCTGGAAGACGGTCAGGCCACCTTCTTCGCGGCTGCCATCGGCTTTGGGCGGGATCATCAGGTTCTTGATGCGCACATTGGCAAAGGTGCCGCGCATCATCACCTCGTGGTTGCCGCGCCTGGAGCCATAGCTGTTGAAGTCGACCTGACCCACGCCATGGGCCACCAGATACTGACCGCCAGGTGACGAGGCCTTGATCGAACCCGCTGGCGAGATGTGGTCGGTGGTGATCGAGTCGCCGAACAGCGCCATGATGCGGGCCTGGCTCACACCCAGCTTGGCCACCTTGGGCGTCAACTCGAAGTCATCAAAGAAGGGCGGCTTGGCGATGTAGGTGCTCTGGGGCCAGGTGTAGACCTGCCCCTTTACGCCTTTGGTTTTTTCCCACAGCTTGCCGGGCTTGGACTGCACCTGCTCGTAGTTCTCGCGGTAGGCCTTGCCGTTGAGCGCGTACTTGAGCAGCTTGTGAACCTCTTCGCTGGTGGGCCAGATGTCGCCCAGGTAGATGTCGCGGCCGCCCGTGCCCTGGCCGACGGGCTCGGTCATCAGGTCGCGGGTGACGTTGCCGGCAATCGCATAGGCCACCACCAGGGGCGGGCTGGCCAGGAAGTTGGCTTTGAGATTGGGGTGGATGCGCGCCTCGAAATTCCGGTTACCCGACAGCACCGCCGCGCAGATCAGGTCATTGCTGGTGATGGTCTCGTTGATCTCGGGCGTGAGGTCGCCGGCATTGCCGATGCAGGTGGTGCAGCCATAGGCGGCGACGCTGAAGCCCAGCTTTTCAAGGTAAGGCAGCAGGCCGGCTTTTTCCAGGTATTCGGTGACGATGCGCGAGCCGGGCGCCAGCGATGTCTTCACATGCGGCTTGACCTTCAGGCCCGCCTTGACCGCCTTCTTGGCTAGCAGGCCGGCCGCCAGCAGCACGCTGGGGTTGGAGGTGTTGGTGCACGAGGTGATGGCCGCGATCAGCACGTCGCCGTTGCGGATGTCGATGCCTGAACTGGTCGTGAAAACCTGGGCCAGCTTGGCGGCCGGCTGGTTGAAGCCGTTCTCGGATGTGGGCTTGGCGAACAGTTCGGCGAAGTTGCTGGACAGCTTGCCGATGTCGATGCGGTCTTGCGGGCGCTTGGGCCCGGCCAGCGAGGGGGTGACCGTGCCCAGGTCGAGCTTGACCACGCTGGAGTAGCCGATGTCGCCGCTTTTGGGCACGCCAAACAGGCCTTGCGCCTTGAAGTAGGCCTCGAAGGCCTCGATCTCGGACTTCTTGCGGCCCGTGCCTTTGAAGTAGTCGATGGTCTTGTCATCAACAGGGAAGAAGCCCATGGTGGCGCCATACTCGGGCGCCATGTTGGCGATGGTTGCGCGGTCGGGCAGGGCCAGCGACTCGGTGCCTTCGCCATAGAACTCGACGAACTTGCCCACGACCTTTTGCTGGCGCAGGATCTCGGTGACGGTCAGCACCAGGTCGGTGGCGGTCACGCCTTCGCGCAGGCGGCCAGTCAGCTCCATGCCGACCACATCGGGCGTCAAAAAGTAGACGGGCTGGCCCAGCATGCCGGCTTCGGCCTCGATGCCGCCCACGCCCCAGCCCACCACGCCGATGCCGTTGATCATGGTGGTGTGGCTGTCGGTGCCCACCAGGGTGTCGGGGTAGGCCACGCCGTTTTTGCCGATGTGCACGCCGCGCGCCAGGTACTCCAGGTTGACCTGGTGCACGATGCCAAAGCCTGGTGGCACCACGCCAAAGGTGTCAAAGGCCTGCATGCCCCATTTCATGAATTCGTAGCGCTCGGCGTTGCGCTGGAACTCCAGCTTCATGTTCAGGTCGAGCGCCTTCTTGCCGCCGTAGTGGTCGATCATCACTGAGTGGTCGACCACCAGGTCAACCGGCACCAGGGGCTCGATGCGTTTGGGGTTCTTGCCCAGCGATTCGGCCACATTGCGCATGGCGGCCAGGTCGGCCAGCAGCGGCACGCCGGTGAAGTCTTGCAGCACCACGCGTGACACGACAAAGGGGATCTCGTCTGTGCGGTTGGCGTTGGCCTGCCAGTTGGCCAGCTCCAGCACGTGCTCGGGTGTGACCTTCTGGCCATCGCAGTTGCGCAGCACCGATTCCAGCACGATGCGGATCGAGACCGGCAGCTTGTTGATCTGGGGGTGGGCTTTGGCCAGTTCCGGCAGCGAGTAGTACTTCAGCGATTTGCCGGAGGCCGTCTTGAACGACTTCAGGGTATGGGCAAACGCGTGTGTCGACGTGGTCGTGCGGGAAGCTTTGGCCATGGATTCACTCCGTTGAGGTGGTGGGATGACAGTGCTTTATAGCCAATGATTGTGGCAGCAAGCAGGCTACGTGGACAATAACGGGCAAGTGGCCATGCCACGCGTACAGGATCGAGTCTGGTGGCAAAGCAGTTCAACAAACAGCGTGGTGCGGTCGATTGGTTTTTGATCGCCATGGTGGGGGCGGTGTTGCTGGCCTCGGTGGTGCCCCAATGGGGCCGCAGCGAGGGGGTGCTGCACCTCGGGCGTGTCACGGACGTGGGCGTTTTCCTGCTGTTTTTCATGCATGGCATGGCTTTGTCAAGCGACAGCCTCAAGGCCGGCGCCACCCGATGGCGTCTGCATCTGCTCGTGCAGGCCTGTACCTATGTGCTGTTTCCGCTGTGGTGGGCGCTCTTGTCCCTTACGTTGGGCCGCTGGGTGTCGCACGACCTGCTGATGGGCTTTTTTTACCTGGCGGTGCTGCCCTCTACGGTGTCTTCCTCGGTGGCCATGACGGCGCTGGCGCGGGGCCATGTGGCCGCCGCCGTGCTGAACGCGACCCTGTCAACCTTGCTGGGCGTGTTCCTGACGCCCTTGCTGGTCAGCCTGGTCATGAGCGGGCAGGGCCACGATCTGGATGTGGGCTCGACCATGCTCAAGGTGGCGCAGATGCTGCTGTTGCCCTTTGTGGCCGGGCACCTGCTGCGGCCCTGGCTCTCAAGCTGGTTTGCGCGCATCAAGCCCGTCACCACGGTGTTTGACCGGGCCGTGATCGTGCTGCTGGTGTGGTCGGCTTTCAGCGATTCGGTGGCCGATGGTTTGTGGACCCGTCACGGGCCGGTCCTGCTGGTGCAGGCCTTGCTCGGTGCGGTCTTGTTCCTGCTGCCCATGTTGTGGTTCACACGCAAGGCGGCGCGGGCCATGGGCTTTGATGTCGAAGACGAGATCGTGGCTGTGTTTTGCGGATCCAAGAAGACGCTGGCCTCGGGCATGCCCATGGCCAAGCTGCTGTTTGGCGGCAACGCGGCCATGGGCGTGCTGATTCTGCCCATCATGCTTTACCACCAGATCCAGCTGTTTGTCTGTGCGGTGATGGCGCGGCGCTATGCTGCGCGCAGCAGCCAGTCTGTCAGTTGACGCGAAACACCTGGGCGGCACGCACCAGCGTCTGAGCCTGGCGCTGCAGCGATTCAGCGGCCGAGGCGGCCTGTTCCACCAGCGCGGCGTTTTGCTGCGTGGCGCTGTCGATCTGGCCGATCGACTGGTTGACGTTGGCGATGTCGTCCGACTGTTCGGCCGTCGCGGTGGTGATGCCCTGGATCAACTGCGTGACCTGGGTGATCGCGTCCACCACGCGGTTGATGGTCTCGCCAGCAGCTTCGACCTGACGCGTGCCGTCGCCCACCTGTTCGACCGATGCGCTGATCAGGGTGTGGATCTCCTTGGCGGCCTGCGAGCTGCGCCGGGCCAGGGAGCGCACTTCGGCCGCCACCACGGCAAAGCCCTTGCCCTGTTCGCCGGCCCGCGCCGCTTCGACCGCCGCGTTGAGCGCGAGGATATTGGTCTGAAAGGCAATGCTTTCGATCAACTGAGTGATCTCGGTCATGCGGTGTGATGAGCCTTGTATGCCTTGCATGGCCTCGATCACCTGGCCGACGGCCTGGCCGCCTTGTTCGGCTGTGGCCGTGGTTTGCGCACTGACCTGTGCCACCTCGCGCGCCGTGTCAGCCGTCTGCTTGACGTTGCTGGTCAGCATGGACATGGCCGAGGTGGTGCGCTCCAGGCTGCCCGCCTGTGAGTCCGTGCGGGTTGACAGGTTGTTGTTGCCTGCGGCGATCTCGGCGATGGCCTGCTGGATGCCGTCTGTTTCGCAGCGCACATCGTTGACAAAGGCGCGGGTGTTCAGATTGGCCTGGCGCAAGCCGCGCATCAGCATGCCCACCTGGTCGCTGCGGTCTGAGGAGATGGTCTGTGTCAGGTCGCCTGCGGCCATGTTGTTGATGAAGGCGATGGCCTGGTTCAGGGGCCGGGTGACGGTACGGTCCAGCAAGTTGACCATCGCGGTGACCATGACGATGCCCAGCACCAGTTCAAGCCAGGGCAGGATGTGGGACGGCACGCCGACCCAGGACGGCATCAGCATCATGGGCAGGATGACGGCCATGGCCGCGGTGACGCGCCCGGTCAGGTGCACGCGCCCCAGCTTGCCGCGCCAGTCGCGCCAGCCAAAGTAGCGCACCCGGCCTGCGTGAAGCTTGAAAGTGGGTTGGGTGCTTTCGCGCTCGGCCACCAGTTTGTCGTAAAGCGCTTGCGCCGCGTCGACCTGTTCACGTGTGGGCTTGGTGCGAACCGAGAGGTAGCCGACGGGCTTGCCGTGACTCAGCAAAGGGGTGACGTGGGCCTGCACCCAGTAATGGTCGCCATTCTTGCGGCGGTTCTTGACGACGGCCGTCCACGCGCGCCCGAAGCCGATGGTGCGCCACATGTCCTTGAAGGCCTCGACCGGCATGTCCGGATGGCGGATCAGGTTGTGGGGCTGGCCGATCAGCTCGTCCTGCTCGTAGCCACTCACTCGGGTGAAGGCGGCGTTGCAATGCGTGATGACACCCTGCTGGTCGGTCATCGACACCAGCATCTCCTGCTCGGGGTAGTCATACTCTTGCCCGGTGACAGGCAGGTTGAGACGCATGGCGGATCCTCCATGGTGACGGGATTAGACTGCAGTCCGATTTTCTTTGGATCCAGCCCGTGCCGAGTGCCGGATCAGTTTGCTTTTTGGCCGCCATTTCTGACCGGCGGCTCGCACAAAATGCGCCCATTTCCCCCCTCTGCCACGCCCGACGTGGCCTACCTTCCCCCTGCCGACCTGGGGCTGGACCTGGTCTACCTGGACGAGGCCATGGTGGTGGTCAGCAAGCCAGCCGGTTTGCTGTCGGTGCCCGGCCGTGGCGAGGGGCGGCTCGATTGCATGGCCAGTCGCGTGCTGCAACGCCACGCGGACGCCCTGATCGTGCACCGGCTGGACATGGCCACCTCGGGGCTGCTGGTGCTGGCCCGTGGTGCCGAGATGCACCGTGTGCTCAGCGGCCACTTCGAGGCGCGGCGCGTGCACAAGCGTTATGTGGCGGTGCTGCATGGCCTGATCGAAGCCGACGAGGGTGAGGTGAACCTGCCCCTGATCACGGACTGGCCCAATCGGCCCATGCAGATGGTGTGCCCGCAGCGCGGCAAACCTTCGCTGACCCGTTACCGTGTCCTGAGCCGTGACGAGCAGGCCCGCCAGACCCGCGTCGAGCTGATGCCGATCACCGGGCGATCACATCAGTTGCGGGTGCACATGCTGGCGCTGGGGCATGCCATCGTGGGGGACCCTTTGTATGGCAACCAGGCCGTGCAGGGCACCTTTTCCAGGTTGATGCTGCATGCATGTCAACTGGACTTGCCGCATCCGGTGACGGGCCAGCCACTGAGCTTGCACAGTCCCTCGCCGTTTTGAGCGTGGGGGGCTGAAGGCTCAGCTCGCCGCTTTGCTGCTGCGTGCCACGTTCACCCAGCGCGTGATGACCTGGTACATCTGCTGCACATCAAGTGGTTTGGGCACGTGGTCGTTCATGCCGGCGGACAAGGCCCGTTCGCGGTCGCTGACCAGGGCGCTGGCGGTCATGGCGATGATGGGCAGGCGCTGCCAGCGTGGCTCGCTGCGGATGCGGCGGGTGGCGGTGTAGCCGTCCATGCGGGGCATCTGGCAATCCATCAGCACGCAATCAAAATCGGGCTCGGCGGCCAGGCACTGCAAGGCCTGCTTGCCGTCCTCGGCCACGGTCACGATGGCGCCGGCGCGCTCCAGCAGCTCGCGCGCCAGTTCCTGGTTCAGCGGCTGGTCTTCCACCAGCAAGACCTTGACGTTGTGCAGCAACTGCTTGTTGGCTGGGGGTGATGCGGGCGGTGCCAAGCTGTCCTGGCGGTAAGCCTGTCCTGCTGCGCCGGCCAGCGCGCGACCCAGGCTTTCAAACAGGGTCGACGGCGTCACGGGCTTGGTCAGCACGTCAGCCAGCTGGATGTCCTGCGCGGCCCTGAGCGCGTCTTCGCGGTTGAAGGCCGTGACCAGCAGGATGCAGGGGTTGTCCTGCGGGAAGCGGGTCTGCAGCAGCTCATGGATGCGGCGCGCGCAGGCCACGCCGTCCATGCCCGGCATCTTCCAGTCCAGCAAGATCCAGTCATATGGGCGTGGGGCTTGCTGCAGCGCTTGCAAGGCCTGCTCGCCGCTCTCGGCGACGTCCACCTGCAGGCCCAGGCTTTCAGCCATGCGGCCCAGCACCACGCGCGCGTCCGCGTTGTCGTCCACCAGCAGCACACGTTTGCCTCGCCAGGCTTCGCTGAGCAGGGCCATGGGGCTGGGGCGTTCGGGCAGGCCCATGCGCACCGTGAAATGGAAGGTGGAGCCCTTGTCAGGCGTGCTCTCCAGCCACAGCCGGCCACTCATGCGCTCGGCCAGTTGGCGCGATATCGTCAAACCCAGACCGGTGCCACCATAGCGGCGTGTCGTCGACACGTCCACCTGGCTGAAGGGCTGGAACAGCCGCCCCTGCTGCTCTGCGCTCATGCCAATGCCGGTGTCCTGCACCCAGCCATGTAGCACCACCTCGTGACCATGGTGGTGTTGAACTTCCAGTCCCATGGTGACGCTGCCATGGTCGGTGAACTTGACCGCGTTGGAGCCCAGGTTGACCAGGATCTGGCGCAAGCGGGTCGGGTCGCCCATCAGGTGGCTGGGCAGGTCCGGTGGGGCGGTGAACAGCAGCTCCAGGCCTTTGCGTTCGGCCGGCAGGCCCAGCACGTTGGCAACCTGGTCCAGCACCTCCTGCAAGGAGAAGTCGATGCATTCCAGTTCGAGGTGGCCCGCCTCGATCTTGGACATGTCCAGGATGTCGTTGATGATCTGCAGCAGGCTGTTGGCCGCCTGGTTGGCCTTGGCTACGTAACCGCGCAGCTTGTCTGGTGTGCCGCCTTCGAGGGCGAGATGGGTCATGCCGATGATCGCGTTCATGGGCGTGCGGATCTCGTGGCTCATGTTGGCCAGGAAGGCGGATTTGGCGCGGGTGGTCTCCAGGGCGTTCTCGCTGGCAGTGCGCAAGGCCTCTTCGGTTTGTTTGCGGGCTGTCACGTCGTCCACGATGGCAAAGTACAGATCACGGTCTTCGTGACCCAGCCAGATCAGGGTGACCTCCGCATCAAACAGGCTGCCATCCAGGCGCTGGTGCTGCCAACTGACGCGAACGGGCTGCGCGTCGCCTTGCTGATGTTCGCGCAGTTTGTGCTGCGCCATCTCGATGCTGTTGGCCCCGTTGGGCTGCCTGTCTGGTGACAGCTTGTTGCCCCACGGCGTCTGGCCCTGCAACTGGGCGACATCGTCGGCGCCGAACAGTGTCAAGGTTGAGGCGTTGCAGCGCAGGATGCCTTGCTCGCGGTGGAAGAAAAAGAACGCGCTGGGGGCGTGGGTGAACGCGGCCTCGAAGCGCAGTTCGGCCTGCCTGCGGGCCGTCACATCCAGCCAGTAGCCGTCGTAAACCTGGCCGCCATCGGGGGTGGTGGCCTCTGCGCTGTTGACGCTGATCCAGCGTTGCTGGTCTGCCTGGGTCAAGGCAAACTCATGCGGCACGGTAGGCGGGCGGGTGTTCTGGGAACGCCCCTGTGCCCAGACCCACTCTGCGCGGTCTGCCAGCTCGTGTTCGTCCATGCCGAAGAGCTGGCGCGCGCCAGGTCCAATGTAGGAGAACCGGCCTTCGCCTTCGGGTGACACGCGGTAGCGGAACAGCGTCAGCGGCAGGGCACGGGTCATGTCCAGGGTCTCGCGCCTGACCTGGTCCAGGCTCTCCCTGCGTTCCAGTCGCCTCAGGTAGGTCCACATGATCAGCCAGCCGGTGGACAACAGCACGATGCCGGCCAGGGCTGTGGAGGACTGGATCAGGCCCTCGTCTGCCAGCGGGCTGCTGACCCAGATGGTGTAGGGGTAGCCATTGAGTGGCTGGGTCTGCACCAGATACCGCTGGCGCGCGATGTCAGCCGCCACCACATGCCGGCCAGCCAGGTCGACGGTGGTGGGCAGCCAGTTCAAGGGCTCGGGCTGCGTGAGGTAAGCCCCTTCGATTTCTCGCTCACGCCCTGCGAAGGAGGGGGCGTTGGGCACCCGCTTGAGGAACAGGTCCTTCTGGTTGCCCGCCACAACCACGCCGTTGCTGTCTACCAGGTTCAGGATGCGGCCGATGGTGTCGGGGAAAAGGCGCGCCATGGACGCCGGGTCCGTCTTGAGGATCAGGATGCCCAGCGGCCGGTTGCCGTCCGAGACGCGCGCCGTGAAATTGAAGCCGGGCTTGTTGCTCACCTTGCCCATCACGAACTGGAAACCCGCCCCCGTGTCCATGGCCTGCGTGAAGTACTCGCGGATGCGGAAGTTGGCGCCGATGGTGACGTACTGCTTGTCCTGGTAGGCGCTGTCTGCCACGGACGTGCCATAGGCGTCCTGCACATAGGCCTGGCGGATCTGGAAGTCCCGCACCAGCGTCTCCAGTTGCCTGTTCATGGCGGCCACGTCGGGGCGGGCCATCAGCAGGGCGCGCAGCCGAGCCCGGGACGCTTCCGTGACCTTGGCAGGTTCAGGCGACAGGTCACCTTTGAGAAAGTCGATGAAGACCGGCTGGTGTGCCAGAACCTGCGCGAGCGCAGCCAGCGATCGAAAATGGTTCTCGATGTTGTCCTGCAGGCTGTTGAGCCGCGCAACGCCACTGTCGTATACCGCTTGCCGGTAGGTCTGCAGGCGGTGCTGCGTCAGCCACGCTGCACCGATGACCACCACCATCAGCCAGATCAGTGCAGCCCACAGAAGCCTGCGGCGCAGGCGTGTCAGGTCCAGGGGTACTGCCAGAACTTCTTGGTCCATCAAGGTCTCCAGCGGGGGCGAGCCCACTGCGACAACAGTGCCGGGCTCCGGCTTGTCTCAGCGTGACTGGCCTGCCCGATGTTCTAACAGACCACCGTGCTCACGGGCTACGGCGGATGCCCGGGGTGTGCGAATATGCAGCGAAACAACATCGGGTTCACGCCAGGCAGCCGCGCATGTCGCCTCACTCACGCTATATCCAGATCGAACTCACCACGATCTGCAATTTCGCCTGCTACTACTGCGCCGGGCGCGACATGCCGCAACGTCACATGGACTGGGTGGTGTTCGAGCGCATCGTGCAAGCCCTGCCTCCGCGCAGTGGCATCACCGTATCCCTTCAAGGCGAGGGCGAACCCACCTTGCACCCCCGGTTCTGGGACATGGTGCAAGCCGTGCGACAGGGTGGCAACGAAACCTACACGATCACCAATGGCACCCGCGTCGACGTGGCGCAGTTCCAGACGGGTTTGAATGCGGTGGGGGTCTCCATCGACACCTTGGACCCGCAGGAGGCCGAACGCATCGGGCGCTACAACCTGCCCAAGGTGCTGGCCAACTTCGAGGCCCTGCTGCAGGCCATGGGACCAGACCGCGTGGTGGTGCATACCGTTCGCTACGGGCAGCCGATCGAGCCCCTGGTAGCCTACTTGCGCAGCCTGGGCGTGAGGCGGCACATCGTTCAGCCCTTGCAGGTCAAGGATGACTACGCCCGGCGCTATGCGAACCAGCCCATGGTTGTGCACCGGCCTGCGCCAAACCTGACCCACTACCGTTGCGGCTTCCTGGACGCACCCCGCATGCGCTTTTTCAACATTGACGGCTTGGAGATGCCCTGCTGCTTCATCAAGGACGCCAGCGCCTATCACTCCATCGACGACCTTCGCCAGACGCTCGCATTGCGTCAGATTCCACCGGCTTGCGCCGGGTGTCGGGAGCTGCGTTAGGCCCTGAAGGGGATTGGTGGCAAAATCGCTGCTTTTCGTCAGAGACCTCGATGCCATGAGCGCAGTTGTCATCAGCGGTACTGGTCTGTACCAGCCGCCTTACACCATCACCAACGCCGAGCTCGTTGAATCGTTCAACACCTATGTTGACCGCTACAACGCCCAGCACGCCGCCGAGATCGAGGCGGGCACGCTGACCGCGCTGACCCACTCCAGCGTCGAGTTCATCGAAAAGGCGTCGGGTATCAAGCAGCGCTATGTGATGGACAAGGAGGGGGTGCTGGACCCTTCGCGCATGTACCCGCGTTTTGTCGAGCGCCCGGACGACCAGTTGTCCCTGATGGCCGAGATCGCCGTGGACGCGGCCAAAAAGGCCATGGCACAAGCCGGCAAGAAGGGCGAAGACATCGACGCCGTGATCTGCTCGTCGGCCAACATGCAGCGCGCCTACCCCGCCATGGCCATCGAGATCCAGCAGGCCATCGGTGCCCGTGGTTATGGTTTCGACA
>Ga0209066_10004395_pt1 | contig 15407 bp, 9 predicted proteins | sample All_14_2_FD_187198 | JGI IMG/M metagenome (GOLD analysis project Ga0209066, IMG submission 187198) | Freshwater microbial communities in response to fracking from Pennsylvania, USA - Allegheny Zone_MetaG_DW_15 (SPAdes) (version 2) ...
CGAGGTGGACCCACACAGGTTCGCGTTCAATGGCCTGCCACCACCCCTTCACGCCGGGGGTCGGCCCCGCCCGCCCACTGGCCCTTGCCGGGGTGGCGGGCGAACAGGCCCCAGGACCCATCGGCCCGCTGGCCGTTGAACACAATGCCGTGCAACCCGCTGGTGAACTGAGGCGTGGCCACCACCTGGTGGCCTAGCGCGGTCAGCGTCTGGCGCAGGGCAGGCGTGTCGAGCAGCGAGCCTTGTTCCAGTGCCGTGACCGGGCTGGTTTGGGCGCCGAAGTGCGGCAGGTCGATGGCCTGCTGGATGTCCAGCCGCCAGTCCATCAGCCCCAGCAGGCTGCGCGTCACAAACTGAATGATGGCGCTGCCCCCGGGTGAGCCCAGCACGGCCTCCAGCTCGCCACTGGCGGCGTTGAACACCAGCGTGGGCGCCATGCTGCTGCGCGGGCGTTTGCCCGGCTCCACCCGGTTGGCCACGGGGCCGCTGGCGTCGGTGGGCACAAACGAAAAGTCGGTGAGCTGGTTGTTCAGCAAAAAGCCTCGCACCATTTGCAGGCTGCCAAAGGCGGACTCGATGGTGGTGGTCATGCTCACGGCGTTGCCCGCCGCGTCCACCACCGAAAGGTGGCTGGTGGACGGCAGTTCGGGCGAGGCGTCGTGGCCCAGCGCCAGCGGTGCACCGGGCGGCTGCCCCGCGCTCGGTGCACCCAGGCTGCGGGCGGGGTCGATCAGGCCTGAGCGTTGGCGCAGGTAGGCCGCGTCCAGCAAACCCGCCTGCGGCACCGGCACAAAGTCGGGGTCGGCCATGAAGCGGGCGCGGTCGGCATAGGCCAGGCGGTAAGCCTCGCTCACCAGGTGCACGGCCTGCGGCGACGTGGGGCCGAGCACGCCCAGGTCAAACCGCTCCAGCAGCGCCAGCGTTTGCAGCACCGTGATGCCGCCCGAACTGGGCGCGGGCATGCCACACACACGATAGCGAACTTTGTATACCAGACAAGCGCTGGTGCGTGTTTTGGCTTGGTATGCCTCCAGATCGGTCAGTGCCAGGTGGCCGGGGCGGGTGGGGTGCTGGCGCACGGCGGCCACCACGTCGGCCGCGATGTCGCCCCGGTAGAACGCATCGGCCCCGCCCTGGGCCACGCGGCGCAGGGTGTCGGCCAGCGCGGGGTTGCGCAACCGCGTGCCCACGGGCAGGGGCTGACCGTCTGCGGTCAAAAAGTGTTTGGCGATGGCCCCGCCCTGGGCACGGATGCGCGGGGCCATGGCCGCCACCGAGGCGTGCAGCCGGGGCGACACGGCAAAGCCATCCTCCGCCAGGGCAATGGCCGGGTCAAACAGGCGGGCCCAAGGCAGCTTGCCGTGTTGCGCATGGGCCAAGGCCAGCATGCGCAACACACCGGGCGTGCCCACCGACAGCCCGCCGTCCACCGCCTGGGTGAAGGGCAGCGGTTGGCCGTCAGGCCCCAAAAACATGCCGGGCGTGGCGGCAGCAGGTGCGGTTTCGCGCCCGTCCAGCGCCTGCACCTGGCCGCTTGCATGGTCGAAGTGCAGCAAAAACGCCCCGCCACCGATACCGGACGACTGCGGCTCCACCACACCCAGCGCCATTTGCACGGCAATCGCGGCATCCACCGCGCCGCCGCCGCGGGCCAGCACCTCCACCCCGGCCTGCACCGCCAACGGGTGCGCGGCAGCCACCATGTCGCGCGGGGCGAAGGCAATGGCTTTGGGCGTGTGGCCCGAAGGGGGCTCGGGCGGCAGGAAGCCGCTTGCCCGAACCGCGGGCGAGGCGGGCGGCAGCGGTGCCGAACAACCCAAAAGCCCCCACGAGGCCACCGCCCACACGGCAGCGATTGACAGTCGAACTGAAAAACACATCAAAATAGCCTCCAACGCTTGTTCAGCTTGCGTTCATCACTACACATTGTTCACCAATGGCAGCCAGATGCCTGATCAGATCTTGACGCAGTTCAACCTGAGACGCTGCCATTCGTGTTGAGATGGCTCACTTGATTGGCCACCGTCGCACATGACCCACTCCATTCCCCCCACGATCGGGCACCACAACCCTCTGCTCAGGCTGGCCGGGCTGTCGGTCTGGCGTTTTGACGCCACGCAGAACCTTCTGATGGCGTCGGCCTCCACGCTGTCCCTGTTTGCGGGGGGGCACTGGCCAAGCGAGGCCATGCCTTGGGACGCGGTGTGCCAGGCCGTTGCCCCGGAGGACCGCACGGCGGTGTCGGACTGGTTCAGGCATCCGGCGACCCCCGAATGCCAGACCTTGCGCTTCAGGGTCAGGGGGCTGCACGGCGTGTGGACGTGGCTGGAAGTCAAAGGCCTGGTGCTGGCCCGCGCGGCCGATGGCAGCCCCGCACTCAGTGAAGGCTTGGTGAGCGATGTCAGCGCCGACGCACGGCGCGAGGCGCATTTCCAGCTGTTGCAAGCGTTTTCCGATGTGGTGAGCGCCAGCCCTGACCGGCACACGTTGAGCCAGGCCATTCTGGATGCCGTGCTCGCCTTGCCCGATCTGGACGCCGGAGGCCTGTACTGGAAACACCCCGACGGGGCCTACGTGCTGCACGCCAGCCGCGGCCTGAGCGATGCCTTTGTGGCCCAGGTCGCACGCACAGAGGCGGGCTCAGCCCGCGCCTTGATCATCGAAGGCGGGGAGATGGTCTGCAGCTGTGTGGATGGGACGGCTCCGCTTGACGGCGCCCAGCTGGTCAGCGGGGCCAGCCTCCAAACGGAGGGCATTGTGTGCCTGGTGGTGCTGCCCATTCGGGCCAACGGGCAATGCGTGGCGTGCCTCAACCTGGCCAGCAAGCACACGCGTCGCATGCCCGAGACCACCGTTGCCCTGCTGCGCCAATTGGCGAGGCAATTCGGGCTTGCCCTGGAACGCCTGCTGGCGCGGGAAGACGCCGACGCACAACGGGCAAACCTGGAAGGTTTCTTCCGCAGCTTGCGCGACTATGTGGTGGTGGTGGACATGCAAGGCAACATCCTCTACACCAACCCTGCGGTGAGCGACAAGCTGGGCTATGGCGACCGGTTGCTGGGCCAGCCCGTGCTGACCCTGCACCCGCCCGGCGTGCTTGAACAAGCCCAACAACGGCTGGCCGACATGCTGGCCGGAAAGCCCACCTCCTGCCCGCTGCCGTTGCTGGCCGCCAGCGGCGAAGAGATATGGGTGGACACCAAGGTGGTGCAAGGGCAGTGGAACGGGCAACCAGCCTTGCTGGGGGTGTCACGCGACATCGGGGAACTCCGCGCCCTGCAGGCCCAGGCACAAGCCCGCGAGGAGTATTTGCGGGCCGTGCTGGACAACTTCCCATTCCTGGTCTGGATGAAAGACCTGCAAGGGCGTTTTTTGGCGGTGAACGAGCCCTTTGCCCGACTCTGCGGTGTGCCCAACGCGCAGGACCTGACCGGGAAAACCGACCTGGACGTTTGGCCCGAGGACTTGGCGCGCACCTACCAGCGCGACGACCACGCCGTGCTGGCCAGCGGCACCAGCAAACAGGTGGAGGAATGGGTTCAGGGCGAGAACGGCCGGCATTGGATCGAGACGTACAAATCCCCCGTGCGGCTGAACGGCGACATCGTCGGCACGGTGGGCTACGCCCGCGACATCACCGACCGCAAGACCCTGGAAATGCAACTGGCTCATGAGCACAGCTTGCTCAAAGCGCTGGTCAACGCCATGCCCGATCTGTTCTGGCTCAAAGACCCGAACGGCGTCTACCTGGCGTGCAACACACGCTTCGAGGCACTGTATGGGCGCACCGAGGCCGAGATACGGGGAAAAACAGACCTGGACTTTGTGTCGCCCGAAGTGGCCGCCTTTTTCAGGGCCAACGACCTCAAAGCCATTGCAGCAGGGCATCCGATCAGCAACGAGGAACAACTGCGGTTCGCCAGCGACGGACACGAAGAACTGACCGAAACCATCAAAACCCCTGTGTATGGACCAGACGGAGCGCTGCTCGGTGTGCTGGGCATTGGCCGCGACATCACGCAACGGGATCGGGCGGAGCGCGCGCGCAGAGAGTTGCTGGAGCGCCTGCAAAAGCTGGCGGCCCATGTGCCGGGCTTCATTTACCAGTACCACCTGCACACCGACGGCACGGCCAGCTTCCCTTATGCGAGTGGCGGATTGGCAGACGCCTATGGCGTGCACACCGACGGCACGGATGGCGAAGGCTACATTGCCACGCGCGTCATACACCCGGATGACCTGGCGGGTTTTCGCCAGTCCATCATCGAGTCCGCCGAATCGCTCTCTTTGTGGGAGCATTCCTATCGGGTCATTCTGGCGGATGGCAAGGTCAGATGGGTGCAAGGCCAATCCACGCCGCAGCGCGAACCGGACGGCAGCACCCTGTGGCACGGCTATGTGCGTGACATCACCGCCGAGCGCGAGGCCAATGACCGCCTGCGCCTGGCCGCCACTGCCTTTGCGAACAGCTATGACGGCATCATGATCACCGATGCGGCCAATGTCATCACCGAAGTGAACCCGGCGTTCACCCGCATCACCGGCTACGAGGCCATTGACGTGGTCGGACAAACCCCGTCCGTGCTGGGTTCTGGCCGACAGGGCGCCAGCTTCTACCAGGACATGTGGCAAGCGCTGTCGGAGCAGGGCCACTGGAGCGGAGAGGTCTGGAACCGGCGCAAAAGCGGCGAGTTGTACGCGGAGGTCCTGTCCATCACCGCCGTGAAAGGCGACCGTGGCGAACTCTCGCATTACCTGGCCGTGTTCAGCGACATCACCCAGCTCAAGACCCACGAGGCCGAGCTGGCCCACATCGCCCACTACGACGTGTTGACCGGCGTGCCCAACCGCCGTTTGCTGAGCGACCGCATGAAGGTGGCACTGGCACGTGCCCGGCGCGACAAGTCCACCCTGGCGGTTTGCGTGCTGGACCTCGATGGGTTCAAGGAAGTGAACGATGCCCATGGCCACGGCGCGGGCGACCGCCTGCTGGTGGAGGTGGCCCAGCGCCTGCAAAGTGTGCTGCGCGAAGACGACACCCTCGCCCGCCTGGGGGGTGACGAGTTCGTGCTGCTGCTGTCCAACCTGCAGCACCCGGAAGAAAGCCACACCGTGCTGGACCGCATGCTCAAGAAAATTGCCTCCCCGTTCTCGGTGGGAGATGCCCAAGTGCAGGTGTCGGCCAGCATCGGGCTCACGCTGTACCCCAACGACCCCTCCGACGCCGACACCCTGCTGCGGCACGCTGACCATGCGATGTACAACGCCAAACAGGCGGGCAAAAACTGCTACCACCTGTTCGACCCGCGCCAGGACCATGAAATCCGCGTCCACCGCGACCAGCTGCTTCGACTGGAACGTGGCCTTCACCAAGGCGAGTTGGTGCTGTTCTACCAGCCCAAGGTCAACCTGGTCACAGGCGAAGTGACAGGGGCTGAGGCCCTGATTCGTTGGCAGCACCCTGAACGGGGCCTGCTGCCACCCAGCCAGTTTCTGCCCCTGCTCAATGGCCAACCCCTGGAAGCCGCCGTGGGCGAGTGGGTGCTGAACGCGGCGCTCAGGCAAATGACGGCCTGGAAGGCACTGGGCCTGGAGTTTGTGGTCAGCGTCAACATCAGCGCAGACCACCTGTTGGAACCCGGCTTTGACACCCGGCTGGCGCAGACACTGGCCAGTTACCCCCAGGTCAACCCCCGGCTGCTGGAGTTGGAGATTCTGGAAACCGCCGCCATCAGCGACCTGGACAGCGCCTCACAGGTGCTGTCTCTGTGCCGGGGCCTGGGCGTGCGGTTTGCGCTGGATGACTTCGGCACGGGTTACTCGTCGCTGGCGTATTTCCGCAACCTGCCGGTGGACGTGATCAAGATCGACCAGAGCTTTGTGCGCGACATGCTGGACGACCCCAACGACCTGAGCATCGTGGACGGGGTGGTGCGACTGGCGCTGGCATTCAACCGCCCCGTCATTGCAGAGGGTGTGGAAACGCTGGAGCACGGTGCCGCCCTGGTCCTGATGGGCTGCCCCATGGCGCAAGGCTACGGTGTGTCCCGCCCCATGCCCGCTGACCAGATGCAGGCGTGGATCGCCGACTGGCACACCCGCCAACCCTGGCGGCACTTGCCCGAAGTCTGCCGCTCCACCGAAACACTGGCGCTGCAAGCCGCCGGCAGAAGCCTGCGGCAATGGGTGTCATCGGTCAAACACACGGTGGCCGCCATCCGGGGCCACAGCGATGTGAACACGGAACACCCGCCCTGCCGCTTTGGCCACTGGTACCGCAGCAGCGGCGCGGCCCAATACGGCAACCACCCCGCCTTTCAAACCATCGGCAAGCAACACAACGAGGTGCACCACATTGCCGATCACCTGCTGGCACTGGCCAAGACCGGACAGTCCGAGGACATCGACGCCCAGTTGTCACGCTTGGACGAAGCCAGCCTGGCCATGCAGTCCCTGCTGGAGGAAATGATGCACTGAAGCCCCGACAGGGGCTGCCCCCTACGCCACCGGTTCAGCGCACCAGCAGCACGGGCACTTTGCAGTGGGCCAACACCTGCGTGGCCACCGACCCCATCACCAGGTTGGCCAACGCCCCGTGCCCGTGCGAGCCCATCATGACCAGGTCGAACCCGCCGGAGGTGGCGGTGCGGGCAATCATCTCGCCTGCGGGAGCGGCCTCGTGCACCACCGTGGGGGTGATGGCGTGGCGTGCCAGAAACACCGCCACCGGCTCGGTCACCTTGGCCGCTTCTTCGTCGTAGTGGCTGCGGGCGACATCGGCCCCCACAGCGGCACGGGCACGGGGTGGCAGGGGCGAAATGGCCGTGCACACGGTGAAGGTGTTGTGCGCCCCGAACAGCTCGGGGTGCGTCACCAGATAGGCCAGCATTTTTTTGGTGAACGGGCTACCGTCCACAGCCAACAGAATTTTCATGGTTTTGCTCCACTCGGTGAGGGTTTGGCGCCGCTCAGGTGTTGGGTGCGGTTTTGGCGCTCCACACCATGGTGATGGCCAGAATGCCCAGCACCACCCCCAGCGACACGGCCACCGGGATCTTGAAAATGTCGATCAGCATCATCTTCGTGCCGATGAACACCAGAATGACCGCCAGACCGTAGTTCAGCAGGTGGAAACGACCGGCAGCCGCCTGCAACAGGAAGAACATGGCGCGCAGGCCCAGGATGGCAAACACGTTGCTGGTCAACACGATGAACGGGTCTTGTGTGACGGCAAAGATGGCGGGAATGGAGTCCACCGCAAAAATCACGTCGGTCAGGCCCACCAGGCAGATCACCATCAGCAGCGGGGTGGCGATTTTCTTGCCGTTCTCCACGGTCCAGAACCTCTCGCCGTCATAGTGCTGGCTCACGGGCAGCAACTTGCGCAACAGCTTCAAGGCGGGGTTGTCGTTCAGGTCGGGCTCCTTGCCTGCGGCCCACCACATCTTCACGCCGGTGAGGATCAGGAAAGCGCCGAACACGTACAGGATCCAGTGGAACTGCGCCAGCAACCAGCCACCCACCAGAATCATCACGGTGCGCAGCACGATGGCCCCGATGATGCCGATCATCAGCACCCGCTTCTGGTACGCCGTGGGCACGGCGAAGTAGGTGAAGATCAGCAGGAACACAAAAATGTTGTCCACCGCCAGGCTCTTCTCGATGAGGTAGCCGGTCAGAAACTCCAGCGATTTTTCGTTGGCCAGGGCCACGGAACCGGTTTCGTTTTTCACCGCCCACCAGAACAGCGCGTTGAACACCAGGCTCAACCCCACCCAGAGCAACGACCAGTTGATGGCCTCTTTCACGCCCACATCGTGGGCGCCCTGTTTTTTGAGTACGACGAAATCGACGAACAGTGCTGCCAGCACAAAGCCGGCAAACACCAGCCAGAGCCAGAGGGGTGCGATGGTTTCCATGGTGTGACCTTGCCAAAAAGAGGTGTTGAACAAACACCCGCAAGGTCTTGCAGCACCCGGGGTGCCCCGGGTGAATCAGCACCGGCGGCCCCTGTCGGGTGCCCGCGTATTGACGGTGGCTGTTGCCTGCCGCCTGGGCCTCAACCCCTGCGGCAAACCTGCTACTCCCCTTGAAGGGAAGCGCGATTGTCCGTGCGCGGCAGGCCGCCCGGCAATGGGAAAAAGCCTCAGAAAAAACCGAAAGGTGAATCGTGCCGCAGAAGGCAGGGGCTCACAACACCCGGGCCAGCATGGCCCCGGCGTATCGGGCAGGCAACGGCACCCACACACGCACCGGACTGCCCTGGGCCACGGCCACCGGCTGGCCTTGGGTGTTGCGCAGGTCGTTGAGCTGGAAAGTGACGTTGCCGCTGGGGTGCACCACTTCCAGCGTGTCGCCCATGGCAAAGTGGTTTTTGGTTTCCACCTGCAGCCAGTCACCGTGCAGGCCCAGCGCGGTCGCGCCGTCGGCCCCCAGCACCTCGGCCACGAACTGGCGGCGCTGGTTGGCCGAGTGCCCTTCGGCGTAGTTCTGGTAAGCGTCGGCGGGCAAGCGGTCCAGCAGGCCAGGGGTGTAGCCCCGGTTGGCCAGGCCTTCCAGCTCTTGCAACAACCCGGGGTTGAAGGGCAGTCCGGCCACCGCGTCGTCGATGGCGCGGCGGTACACCTGGGCGGTGCGGGCCACGTAGTAGCGGCTTTTGGTGCGGCCTTCGACCTTGAGCGAGTCAATGCCCATGCGCGCCAGCCGCGCCACGTGCTCGACCGCGCGCAGGTCTTTGCTGTTCATGATGTGGGTGGTGGGCAGCTCAAGCGGCCCGTCGGTGTCTTCGGCCTCCAGGGCAAACACGGGGTAGGCCTTGCCGCTGCGGGCCACGGCCTCGCCAGTGCTGGGGTCGGCTTCGGCGGCGTGGGTGTGGTAGCCCCAGCGGCAGGCGTTGGTGCAAGTGCCCTGGTTGGGGTCGCGCCGGTTGAAATAGCCCGACAGATAGCAGCGGCCTGAATAGGCGATGCACAACGCGCCGTGCACGAACACCTCCAGCTCCATGTCGGGGCATTCGTGGCGGATGGCCTCCACCTCGTCCAGGCCCAGTTCGCGCGACAAGATGATGCGGTCCACCCCGGCGCGTTGCCAAAACTTCACCGCCGCCGCGTTGGTGGTGTTGGCCTGCACCGACAGGTGCACGGGCTGCTCGGGCCAGCGCTCTTTCACCTGCATGATGAGACCGGGGTCGGCCATGATGAGGGCGTCGGGCTGGCAGGCAATGATGGGCTCGATGTCGCGCAGGTAGGTGCGCACCTTGTCGTTGTGCGCAATCAGGTTGCTGGTGACGAAGAACTTTTTGCCCCGGGCGTGGGCCTCCTCAATACCTTGGCGGATTTGCTCCAGCTTGAATTCGTTGTTGCGGGCGCGCAGGCTGTAGCGGGGCTGGCCTGCGTACACGGCGTCGGCCCCAAAGTCATAGGCCGCGCGCATGCGGTCCAGGGTGCCGGCGGGCAGCAGCAGTTCGGGGGCTTTCATGGGGCAGTCCTCCAGGTCAATCCAGCGCCACCACGGGCAGGGCGGCAGCCTCCAGGCCTTTGAAGTCGAAGGCGCGGGGGTCCATCAGGTGCGAGGGCATCACGTGTTTCAGGGCCGTCACCATCGACGCGATGCGCCCCGGGTGCTGGGTTTGCCACTCGGTCACCAGTTGGCGCATTTGCTGGCGTTGCAGGTTGTCCTGGCTGCCGCACAGCGTGCAGGGAATGATCGGGAAGCCCTGAATGTCGGCCCACCGCGCCAACTCGGCCTCGGCCACATACGCCAGGGGGCGGATGACGGTGTGGTTGCCTTTTTCACCGGCGCTGTTCTGGCTCACGCCCTTCGGCGGCATGGCTTGCAGCTTGCCCGCAAAGAAGAAGTTGAGCAAAAACGTGTGCAGCATGTCGTCGCGGTGGTGGCCCAGCGCGATTTTGTTGCACCCCAGCTCGGTGGCCACGCGGTGCAAGATGCCCCGGCGCAGGCGGCTGCAGAGGCTGCACATGGTCTGCCCCTCGGCCATCTGCTGTTTGACCACGCTGTAGGTGTCTTTGGTTTCGATGTGAAACGGCACGCCCAGCCGGGTGAGGAATTCGGGCAGCACGTGCGCCGGAAACCCGGGCTGCTTCTGGTCCAGGTTCACGGCCACCAGCTCGAAGGGCGGCGTGCCGTGCAGGCGCTGCCAGCGCAGCAGCGTGTCGAGCATGCCGTAACTGTCTTTGCCGCCCGACACACACACCATCACCTTGTCGCCGGGCTCGATCAGCCCGAAGTCGGTGATGGCCTGGCCCATTTGCTTGAGCAGGCGTTTGCCCAGCTTGGCTGCCTCTTGCGCTTGGTCTTTCGCCTGAGTCTGCGCCTGCGCCGCTTCGTGGTCTGCCACCAACCCTTCCGTGGTCACCGCTCAGGCCTCGGCGGGGTAAAACCGCCTGCCCGCCGCCCGGGGTGCCTCGGGCTTCACCGCGTTGGCAATGGCCGCGATGTGGTCGGGCGTGGTGCCGCAGCAGCCCCCCACGATGTTCACCAGCCCCTCGGCGGCAAACTCGTGCACCAGGCGGCTGGTGACGTCGGGGGTTTCGTCAAAACCGGTGTCGCTCATGGGGTTGGGCAGGCCGGCGTTGGGGTAGCAGCTGATGAAGGTGTCGGGCGCGGCCTTGGCCAACTCTTGAATGTAGGGGCGCATCAGCGTGGCGCCCAAGGCGCAGTTCAGGCCCACGGCCAGGGGCTGGATGTGGCGCACGCTGGCCCAGAAGGCCGTCACCGTCTGCCCGCTCAGGATGCGGCCCGACGCATCGGTGACCGTGCCGCTGATGATCACCGGCAGGCGGTGGCCGGTGTTGTCGAAAAACTCTTCAATGGCAAACAGCGCGGCCTTGGCGTTGAGCGTGTCAAAAATGGTTTCGACCAGCAGCACGTCGGCCCCGCCTTCCACCAGGCCGTCAATCTGCTCGTAGTAGGCGGCACGCAACTGTTCGAACGTGACGTTGCGCGCACCGGGGTCGTTCACATCGGGGCTGATGCTGGCGGTTTTGGGTGTGGGTCCCAAAGCGCCCGCCACGTAGCGAGGGTGGTCGGGCGTGGAGAACTTGTCGCACGCGGCGCGGGCGATGCGGGCGGAAGCCACGTTCATCTCGCGCGCCAAGTGGGCCATGTCGTAGTCTTCCTGCGCCACCGTGGTGGCCCCAAAGGTGTTGGTTTCGATCAGGTCGGCCCCGGCGGCCAGGTAGCGCTCGTGGATGTCGGCAATCACGTCGGGGCGGGTCAGGCTGAGCAACTCGTTGTTGCCCTTCACGTCTTTGTGAAAGTCTTTGAACCGCTCACCCCGGTACTGCGCTTCCGTCAGCTTGAAGCGCTGGATCATGGTGCCCATGGCTCCGTCGAGGATGACGATGCGTTGTTTGAGCGTGTCGGGCAGCGCTTGGGCGCGGGTGTAGGCGGGCGTGTTCATGAGGGAGATTGTAGAAACCGGCCATCACGCCCGTGCGCGTCCGGAGGAAACACAACCAGCCTACACGGTGCGTACAGGTTCAGTCTCTGACCGTTTGTAAGCCTGCAGGTTGTGGTTGGGAGATTCCGGGTACAGAAACACCAATGCACCGGCCTGCACCAGAACGGACAGGTGTTTGTTGCGCAGGTATTTCAGGTCTTTGCACAAAAATCCGGCAAGTTCCTCACCCCTGAGGGGATACCACCCGCACAGGTCCTGAATGAGCGCGCGCAGTGCAGCTGTCGAAAGGCGCTGCCCTTCCCGAGGCAGCCGAACGGCCAGCGCTTTGGGCAAAGGTGGCAAGCGGCGCATACCACCTTCGGGCATCTGCTTACCACCTTCAGGGACCGGCTTACCACCCTCCAGGGGCAGCTTGCCTTGTTCTGGATGCGGGTCTGATGGCTCACTTGGGTTGTTCAAGGTGTAGTGCGTTCGATTCCCCGCGCCTTGTTTCTCGAGCAAACCCCGGTCACGCAAGCGGCGCAGCAAACCGCTCGCTTGCAGCGTGTCCAGTCCTGAGAAATCCCGGCAAGCGGTGTTGTCCACCGCGCCGGTTTCCCGGGCGTAGATCAAAGCCTTGGCTTCATCGGCCGACACGTTGTCACTTGTCAGTGACTTGAGCCAGGCGTAGTCGTCTTCGGTCAACAAGTGGTGCAGAAACAGCGTGACTTTGAACTCGTTACCCTGCCGGTCTGATGAAAATTCGGGCAACGGCAAACCTGCATCGCCCGCCAGGCGTCGCATCGCGCGCACACCGCTCCCTTTCGTCTCAGCCCAGTTGACCTCGTGCAACACAGCGGCAATGGCAGGGTTGCGCAGCCGTGAACCCGGCGTGCCCAGACTGGCCATGTCTTTCAAGGAAAAGCCTGGGTTCAATATCTCAATGCGGTTGCTGTAGCGCACGATCTGCACAGGGCTATGGTCCTGGTAGCTGCGGTGCATCACCGCATTGGCCAGCGCCTCGCGAATCACCTTGCGCGGCAGCATGGGTTCTTGTCGGCTTTGCAGCTCGCCTTCTGGCAGGCGAAAGCCCTTGGGCAAATCGTCCACCACGCTGGCCTCTGCCTTGGGCAGGGCCAGCATCAAAGGTTGCCGAATGTCCACCGACTGAAAGCGCTGCTCAGGGTCGTCCACCCACTGCGTGCCCACCACCCGCACATAGTCCACCCGCAAGGCGGGCAGCAGGCGCCGCAGCGCCATGGCTTTGCCAAACAACACCACACCCGCCAGCGTCGGTTTCAGCTCAGCGCCGACCCGCCGCACGGCAGACAGTGCCTCCAGCATGTCGTCGTTACCGTAGCCCAGCTCTTCTGCCTGCGGATTGGCTTGTGCACGCAAGCGCCGGTATTCGGCCACAGCGGTCGGGTCCAGGTCGTCCATCCGCGCGTCGGCCAAGGGTGCCATGTCCGGCCCAAAGACAGGCTGGCTGGCGCCACGCAGCACCCACAGGTCCTCGTCCACACAACGCTGGTCGGTGGAGCCCACGCGGCGAAACGCGCCCTTGGGCAAACCCGTGGCCTGGAGGTACACCGGTTTTTGGCTGGCATCAGCCTCGGGCACAAACACCACAATCAGCGTCTTGCCATCCAACCGCTCCACCGCCATCTCGGGACGCAGCACCGTGTTCAACATGCTGGCACATTGCGAGGCCAGGTTTTGCTGCACCTTGTCCGGGTCGGGCACGCCCTCGGCCCAGTAGCGCGTGTCGCCCTTGTCGTCGAGCGCCCAATTCACCCCCAGCAACAGGTACCCACCGCCCAGCCCCGGCTCGTTGGCCAGAGCAATCACCGTCTCCATGACCGACTTGCCCAGCTCGCGGGCGCGCTTGGCCTCAATGCGCGGCGATTCGTCGCTGGCGTTGAGTTCGGAGAGAAGGTCTTGGGCTGTGCGCATGGATTTGAGGGCTACTTTTTCTAACCAGCGCCAGAAAGGCTTAGCCAGCTGTGCTGGCGCGTGAAAAAGCCTGTATCAGCGGGTCGATGCGGCAAATTATGCGTGGGTGTGTCGCGCCGTCCTCCGCACATGACGCCCCTGAATCGTCCACGCCTGCTTGGTCTCGCTGCTGTGCCCGCACTGAGCAACGGCTGCGGGCTGTACCCCAGCGCCTGCACAGGCCAACACGACTGCGTAAGCTGCCACCCCATGGCCCAGTCTGCCGATCGCCCCACCTCCCTTGGCCGCTACCGCGTCGTGTGGTTCAAGCGCGACCTGCGCCTGCACGACCACGCCGCGTTGGCCCAGGCCGCCGCGCACGGCCCCGTGCTGTGCCTGTACGTGCTGGAGCCCAGCCTGTGGGCGCAGCCCGACGCGGCGGCGCAGCACCTGGCCTTCATCCACGAAAGCCTGCTCGACCTGCACCGTGCGCTCAAAGCCCACGGCGGTCAACTGCACCTGCGCGTGGGCGAGGTGACCGATGTGTTGGCCGAACTGCACGCCCAACACCCGTTTGACGCCCTGCACGCCCACGAAGAAACCGGCAACGCCCACACCTACGCGCGCGACCTGGCCGTGGGCCGCTGGTGCCGCGCCCACGGCGTGGGCTGGCACGAGGTGCCCCAATTCGGCGTGGTGCGCCGCCTGAAAAGCCGCAACACCTGGCAACCCCGGTGGGAGGCGCTCATGGCCGCACCCATGGCCACCCTGCCGCCATTGCGCTTTTTTGACCCGGCCGCTTGGGGAGCCCCCGCCAGCCGCCACCGCTGGCCCACAGCGGAAAGCCTTGGCCTGGACCCCTGGCAACCGCCCCAGCGCCAGCCGGGTGGCGAGCGCGCGGGTTTGGCCGTGCTGGCCGATTTTCTGGACCACCGCAGCGCCGGTTACCGGGGCGGCATTTCGTCACCGCTGCGTGCGCCCGACGCGTGCTCCCGCCTGTCGGCCCACCTGGCCTACGGCACCGTCAGCCTGCGCCACGTGGTGCAGGCCACCCGCGCCCGCGCGGCAGAGCTGCCCGCCCAAAGCCGCCAGCGCCAGGGGCTGAATGCGTTTTTGAGCCGCCTGTACTGGCACTGCCACTTCGTTCAAAAACTGGAAAGCGAGCCCGAGTTGGAGTGGCGCAACCTGCACCGGGGCTACGACGGACTGCGCGAGCCCGGCTGGAACCCCGCGCACTTTGAAGCGCTGACCCAGGGCCGCACCGGCTGGCCCATGGTGGACGCCTGCGTGGCCATGCTGCGCGAAACCGGCTGGCTCAACTTCCGCATGCGGGCCATGCTGGTGTCGGTGGCGGCCTACCCGCTGTGGCTGCATTGGCGCGAGGTGGGGCTGTGGCTGGCGCGCGAGTTTCTGGACTACGAACCCGGCATCCACTGGAGCCAGCTGCAAATGCAGTCGGGCACCACCGGCATCAACACCACCCGCGTGTACAACCCCATCAAACAGGCGCAAGACCACGACCCGCACGGCCACTTTGTGCGCCAGTGGCTGCCCGCCCTGCGCCGTGTGCCCAACACCTGGCTGTTCGAGCCCTGGCGCATGCCCGAATCGGTGCAGGCCGCTTGCGGTGTGCGCGTGGGGCAAGACATCCCCCTGCCCGTGGTCGATTTGGCCACCGCCACCCGCGAGGCCAAGGCGCGTTTGCACGGCCTGCGCGCCAAACCAGAAGTGAAAGCAGCCAAAGCCGCCATCGTGGACAAACACGGTTCGCGAAAAGGCATGCCCGGGCGCACCCGGCGCTCGACCGATGGGCACGAAACACCCCCACGGCCCCAGCGTGTCCGCACCACAGGCAGTTCCCACGACACCCCCCAGCTCAGCCTGGACCTCCACCCAGAGCCTTGACCCCCATGCGCATGCGAAAAAAACAAGATCTGCCAGCCAAGCTGTGCGCGTGCTGCGGCCTGCCCTTCACCTGGCGCAAGAAGTGGGAGCGCGACTGGGAAGCCGTCAAGTTCTGCTCTGACCGCTGCCGCCAGCAAGGCGCAGCCTCTGCCACACCGCGCACCTCGGC
>Ga0209066_10004396_pt1 | contig 15406 bp, 11 predicted proteins | sample All_14_2_FD_187198 | JGI IMG/M metagenome (GOLD analysis project Ga0209066, IMG submission 187198) | Freshwater microbial communities in response to fracking from Pennsylvania, USA - Allegheny Zone_MetaG_DW_15 (SPAdes) (version 2) ...
CCCATGTGGTTCATATAAAGGGATCCGTGGAAATCCCCGTTGTTTTGGTTGTTGAACTTGTACGTGTAGGGGCCTGACTGCCATCCCTGGTTGTTGATGCTTTGCTTCATCATGTCGCCCGCATCCAGACCCATGCCCATGCGGTGGTAGAGGTAGCGCAACCCCCAGACATTCCACGTGAAGCTGAGGGTGAAACTGTCCTCGGCCAGTCGCTTCTGCATGGCGTTGGCACCCGAAGTGATCAGTCCCGGCTCGTACCAATAGCCCCAGTGGCTTTGCATCCCCGTCCAGAAAACCGCTTTGCCCCCCCCGCCGCCGCCGGGTTCGCCGTTGCCCTTGAAATAAAAGAGATAGGGGCCGTGCTGCGAACTATAGAGCTGGTCCGCATCCTGTCCGGCCGGTACCGAGGGCAGATTGGCCGCGCTGATGAATTCCACGTTGTTCATTCCAACCACCCCGGGCATCGACTGCAGACCGGCCTCCCGTACATTGGGATAACCCTGCCGGTCACACACGCGGCGTCCCGGTTGGAAATCGGCGCTGGCCACCTTGTACCGGTGGAGTTTGTCGAAATAGGTACCCAGGGCTTCCATTTCCGTTGGGTTGCCCAGGGACAAGTCAATCCGGCCGAATCCCAGTTCCGCCTTTCCATTGCCGATTTCGGAGATCTGTTCTTCATCGAACTGCCTGTCACCGGCAAGATTCGCGCTGAGATTCCCGGGCAGCAGGTCCTGCGAATCCGTCCAATCCGTTCCGACGACACCGTCCATATCCGCATAAAATGCATCCGCCCCGTAAGGCGCGGCGTTTCCGTGGCCATCCGCAGCCGTGCCGTCGGTGATTCCGCTGCGGCAAACGGGGACTTTCCCCACCATCACGACATTCTTGAGTTCACCCGGGTAGGCCTGATCGACCGTTTGGATGGCACTTCGGATGAGCAGGTGGTTGTCCATGGCGGCCCCGGCGCTGGCAGTAACCCCGCTTCCACCCGAGGCCGGGGTGATGGTGAGGGATTCGTCCGCAGTGAACGTCCCGGGAAGAACAACGGACACCGCTGAAACCAACCCGCCGGGCGCAATCAGCGAACCTGTGGCCGTTGAACCGCTGGAATGACCGGTGATCGTTGCCTGGTCATTGTCGCGGTAACCGGTTCCCCCATTCAAGACCACAACCGCCCGTCCCACATTGGAATTATCAACCGACTGGACGGATAGAGCGGCCCCCGATGCAGTGACTTCAAGCCCGGACAGGTACAAGTAATAGCCCTCGTTGAAACCGCTACCCACGTCTGTGATCGTGACTGAAGTGATGGCCCCACCCGTGACATTCAGGACGCCCTGGGCATCGGTTGAGCCGTACCTGATGCCGACCAGGTCCCCATCCACATAACCCGAGCCGCCTGCGACCACCTGGATCGATTGCAAGGGGCCGGCGATGCCCGCCCTGAAGAAGCCCGCACCCGAACCGCTGCCCGAGCCCGACAAAACCAGCAATTCATCCGCAAGGAATCCAGCCTCGCTGGAAACAATATCCACCGAGGTGATGATCCCGCTTGCGTCAACATGCAATGCAACCTGGGCGTTTTTTCCACTGTTGGTTCCGGTTAAGGTTGCCGTGTCGCCGTCCATGTAGCCGGATCCGCTTCCGTGGAAGTCGACCTGCTGGAGCGCGCCCCCGGCGTCCGTGGCTCCGACGGTCATGGCGGCCACACCGGAGCCGGTGGAATTTCCGGACAACAGCAGTGTTTCACCCGGGATGAAACCGGATTGGCCCGTCAAATTGTTGAAAAAAAAGATCATGCCCGTCTCATCGGCAACAAGCGTACCCTGGGCTGTCTTCCCGCTGGTCTGGCCGGTCAGAGTCACCACTTCTCCATGGGTGTAGCCCGATCCGCCAACCACAAGATCCGCCCGGACGAGGGTCAACTGCGAGAGGTTGATATGACCGATGAGACTGGCCCCGGTTCCGGTTGTCGTTTCTCCCGACAGGGTCAATGTCTCATTGGCAGAAAAGCCCGCTCCTCCGCCACCCGGTACGACGGTGGCCGATGTGATCACTCCGTTGGCATCCACCGTCAGTTTGGCTCCGGCTTTATGGCCACTGGCATTTGAAAGAAAGACGGGGTCATTGTTCGCATAGCCCGTTCCGCCCGAATCGACCTTCACGGTGGCAAGCGCCCCGTTGCCGGGACCGGAGTCGTTGGCCGCCCTGGGACAGGGAATATCATGCACCACCCAGCCGTCGGCCACCAAATCGGCTTTGTACCGGGCATAATCGGCCGGGAGATTCGCCAACACATCCGAAGCCACCACTATGGCCATCCGGCCCTTGGGCTGGGTTTGATCCACCTTGATCCCGCAAATGATATAACCCGTGGGGAACAGCGAATGGTGGGCAACACCCGCGGTATTGATGAATTTGTACTCATACAGGGCCCCCACAGAAACGCCGCCGTCGGTCCATGTCCCCCCGGCTGAAAGGCTGATGCCCGTTGCCAGGGCAGTTCCCCAATCCCCGGATGCCGGGGATTTCCGATAGATACTGAAGGTACCTGCCGCGTAGCTTGTGATCCGGATCTGTGCGGGGCTTTCCTGTACTGTTGCCTCCAAAGGGATGGCCTCAATCGTGCCATCAGAGGCCGTCTGCAAATCGGCCTGGGTGTAGGCCAAAACGGGGGATAACACACCCAGTGCCCCAAAGCACCCCGCCCATATCATAAACAGGGAGCCATATCTTCCGGCCATCTGCCGCCGGCTTGTGCAAAGGAAGTTGCTCAAAGGTGTTGAATTCCATTTAACACCCTTCCCGCGCATTCACAATACACTTGCACCCTGCTGTTCCAATGCCCGCCCGGAACCGGAGCGGGGGAAATCAACCGCCCAATTCCACACAGCGCCGCCTGTAGTGGAGGTAATCCGCGAACGACACTTCCGCGGGCACTCCATGATCGCAGCACGGAATGTAGCCCCCCCGCTCCCTCATCGCGGGAAGGATCCGCTCCACCATGGCGTCGATCCCGCGGGGTCCGGCCGCCAGGATGCGCTTGTCGATCCCCCCCCGTATGCACAATCCGGGGAATTGCCTGCCGATGGCCACCACGTCACAACCGCTGGCCACCTCGAACGGACTCATTGCATCCATGCCGATTTCTTCCATGTAAAAGGGAATCAGCGGCAGGCAGTAGCCATCGGTGTCGATTTGCAGGTGGAGGTGGCGGGACCGGTCGATTTGCCTCGCCCGTACACGCCGGAGCAATTCCTTGTAATAGGGCAGGAGCATGGAGCGGATCATCTCCGGTGAAACCAGCGGCCCGCTGTTGTAGCAGTTGTCCTCGGCAAAGAAGATCTCATCGAAGGTGACATGCTGTTGGTGGAGGGCGGTGACCGCGTCGGCGAGTTCCAGCCAGCGCTGCATGGCGGTTTCGATCAATGCGGGTTGGTCGTAAAATGCGTAGAGCAATTCTTCCGGACCGAGAATCGTGCGCAGATACATGAATGAACCCGCCACGTGCTGGGTGATCATTTCGCCGCGCGCCGCGGCGGTGCGGGCCGCGGCCATCCGCTCATCCAACCCGGCCACCCGCCGCTCATCCCGCGGGTCCAGCCGCCACTCCGCATGGGCTTTCCATGTTTCCAGGTCCTTGACCGGATGCCCGATGTACTCGGGCATGAACCCCTGGCGCCGGCCCTTGAAGTAAAGCACACTGCGTCCGGCCCAATCCTGCTCGACCTCGGTTTCCCCGCGGTCCTCCAGGATTTTCACGTCGAACCTGGGCACGTACTCCGGTTCGCACCACCCCAGGCCCCAAAGGCCGTGCATGCCGGGGTCGTCGTACTGGAAAAGTTCCCGTGCCTCTGGCGACCCCGGCTTGATGTCGGGCATTCCCTGGGCCTTCCATTCCTCCCAACAGAAAAAGCCGAATTCCTGCCTGAGAAGCGGTGCCCCGGGGGTGATGGCGTAGGTGTCGCGCCGGCGGCAGGCCGCCTTGGACCACTGCTCCCGCGGTGGCAGGGCATGTATTCCGTCCGGTTCGGGCTGTGGCGATTTCATGCGCTCAGCAAAGTTTGCCCACGCGGTTTTTCTCGGCGTATTCCTCGGTATCCGGCCCGACCCAGCGTGGATCAATTTCCCGCGAAGCCAGTTGGTAACGGGTGTCCGTGGAAAGCCGGATCCGGTCGCTTTGGTTGTCCAGCGAGGCATGGACGAGTTTCATGCCGAAGGTCAGCAGATCGCCAGCCTTGAAATCGGTTGTCAACCAGCGGCCCCCCAACTTTTCGCGGAGCACCACGGGATTCTTGGTCAGAAGACCCGACTTGTGCTTGTAACCACCCGGGCGGTTCGAACAATAGGTGTCGACGTCCACCGCCAGGTAATGGGCCAGGCGTTCGCTCTGGTGGTGCGAGCCCTCCAAAACCATCAGGCCGCCGAGCTCGCACGAAATATCCCCGTAGGGAATCCACGCCGTGCAAATGTCATGGGTTCCCCTCCCCATGTAGACAAGATCGCAGTGCGCGGCGGTTCCAGGTCCGGGGAGCACCGAGCGGATCCACGTGTGGTCGAAGTGACGGACGTCGCCGCCCAGAAGACTGCGGTAAAACCCCAGGATCTGCGGACCGAACAGAAAACGCTCGATAGCCGGATGGCGGCGGTTGACGGGGAAACGTCCGCCACGCGGGAAGGCCGGGGTTTTGCCGGCCGGACAGGGCACCGCATCAATGACCGGAAAATCGGGATCCAGGCGGCCCGCGGCCTCCAATTGGGAACAAAGCTCCCGGCGCACCTCCAAGACCGCGGACCGGTCAAAAAAACCCGGCAGGTAAAGATATCCATCCTCCTCCATCCGGTTCCGGAGCGCCTCCGTATCCGCAAGAATATCCCCGGACCTGCGCAATTCGCCAAAGGCCGTGCCGCCGGTTTCCAGTTCGAACCCGCAGGAGGCAGGTGCAAAACTTGTGTTCATTTACTTTAACTACATCAGCCAAACAGCAGGAAGAATGGAGCTTTTGGAAATAAACTTGTGTATTTTGGATTTTCCTTCCAAACCAAGCCATGGCCACGCCGGAACACCGCACCACACGCCCCCGTGTGCGGCCCTCGAAACGCCTGCACTTCAACAGCGCGGTGGCCTCCCCCGTCGGGAGCATCACGTCCGCCGGTTTTGCCGAGAACGTCCGGGAGGGAGCCGGGCCCTCGCGCGTTTATGGACAATACGCCGTGGTTTATATGCTCGCGGGCGAAGCCTTTTACAGCGACGCGAACGGCCTGTCGCTGGATCTGGTTCCGGGTGACCTGATCCTGGTTTTCCCGGATTTGGCGCACAGCTACGGACCCAAGGGCGGCGGGGTCTGGACGTCGTTGTGGTTGAGTTTCAGCGGGAAGATTTTTGATTTGTGGCGCGAGCAGGTACTGCTCGACGAAAGACGGCCCGTGTACCATCTGGAACCGGTGGATGTCTGGTTCCGCCGTCTCGATTCGATTCTCGGGGCTCCGCGCCGGACGGGATATGCCCCGCCCCTGCTGGAAGTCTGCCGCCTCCAGGCATTGCTGGCAGAAGTCGTCACGGGAAGCGGAAGGCAAACCGCCTACCAGGATGACCTGCGCTGGGCTTCCCAGGCCTGCGCGCAACTGGACGCCTCCCTCGCCTCATCGCCCGATTGGGCGGCCATCGCGCGCCGCCTGGGAACAACCCCGGAAAATTTCCGCAAGCGGTTCACCCGGCTGGTCGGGAATCCACCCGCCCGCTACCGGATGGGCAGGTTGGTGGACCGCGCGTGCGAACTGATGCAGGAACGCCGCCTCACGGACAAGCAAATCGCGGATTCGCTGGGGTTCTGCGATGAGTATTATTTCTCCCGCCGTTTCAAGCAGATCACGGGACAGTCGCCGCGCGCCTTCCGCCGGTTGCTGCTGGCCGCGCCCTCAGCCTGATAGGTCTGGGAGCCACGACGGCGGGTTCACCGCCGTCGTGATGCGTCCACCGCTCCTCAAGCCACCTGCTGTGCGGCCTGGTGCTTGGCCAGCGCCTTGCGGGTGCTGTCGCCGAACAACAGCACGACCGGGCTGGCAATGAAGACCGAGGAATAGGTTCCAATTATGATCCCGGTCAGGAGGATGAAGGAAAACTCGTGGATCACCAAGCCCCCGAAGATGTACAGAGCGGCGGAGGCGATCAGTGTCGTACCGGCGGTCAGGAACGTGCGGCTGAGGGTGGCGTTGACTGCCACGTTCATCACCTCAAGCAGCGGTGTGCGCGCATCCTTCTTCAGAATTTCACGGATACGGTCGAATGTCACGATGGTGTCGTTGATCGAATAGCCGGCAATGGTCAACACGGCACCGACGGTAAGGAGTGAAAATTCCCCGATCAGGCTGAAGATGCCGAGGGTCAGGATGACATCGTGGAGCAGGGCAACGATCGCCCCGACGGCAAATGCCATTTCAAAGCGCCACATGATGTAGACGAAAATGCCAAGCATACCCAGGATCAATGCCAGGGCGGCCTTTTCCTTGAACTCCTGGCCGATGAGCGCCTGTACTTTGTCGAGGCTCTTGCGTTCGAAGCCGGCACCGGGAAAGGCCTGGGTCAATTTGGCCTGAGCCGCCTCGGAACCGTCAAACGCCGTGCGGAGGATGAGGACTTCCTCGCCGGTCCCCGGATTCTTCTGGTATTGGGTGCCCACATCCATCCCCACGACCGTGTGGAGTTTGTCATCCGGAATTTTTTCCTTGAAGGACAGGGTCAGCAGATCGCCCCCGAGGAAGTCGATGCCGTAAACCTTGTCGCCCTTGACACCCCATAACACCATACTGCCGATGATGGCCAGGCCGCTGAGGGCGAGTGCCAGGTGCCGCACGCCCATGAAATCGAAATGGGGGTTGCTGAACAGGGACATCATCCGAAGGGACTTGGGGTGTTTCCAAACGAAGAGCCAGTCAAAGCAATTGCGCGTGACCACAATGGCGGCGAAGACGCTGGAAATGATACCGAGGCAGAGGGTGATGGCGAAACCCTGGATGGCACCGCTGCCCTGCCAGAACATGATCGCGGCGGCGATCAAGGTGGTGATGTTGGCATCCATGATCGAACTGAAGGCCTTGCCGAAACCCTGGGCGATGGCGGAATGCATGTCCGTGCCCGCCGCCAATTCCTCGCGGATTCGCTCGAAAATAAGCACGTTGGCATCCACGGCCATGCCGATGGTCAGAACGATACCGGCGATGCCCGGCATGGTCAGGGTGAACCCGAACTGGGCCAGCAGCCCGAACAGAACGAGCATGTTGAAAAGCAGCGCGATGATGGCGAAAATACCCGAGAGGCGGTAGTAGACCAAGGTGAAGAGGATCACGGCCACGAGGCCGATGATCCCGGCACGGAAGCCGTCACGCACCGAGGCCTTGCCCAGGCTGGGGTCGACTCCGCGTTCGTCCACGATGGCGACGGGGGTTTCGAGGGGGTTTTCCAGCACGCTGGCCAATTCCTCGGCCTCGCTGGCCGTGAATCCGCCGGAGATGACACAGCTGTCGCCGTAGATGGGCTGGTTGTCCCGGAAGCCCGGGGCGGAATAAACCTCGCCGTCCAGGACAATGGCCATGCGGCCTTCCGCGCCATCCAGGGCGCTTTCACTGATGATATTCTTGGTGGTCTGCCCGAACACTTCCTTGCCCTCGCTGGTGAAGTAGATGATCACTTCGGGCTGGCTCAATTGGGTGAACCCGCGGGCGGCCGCCTTGACATAGCGTCCGGACATGGACGCGCGGCGCTTGACCACCAGATCCGACATTGTGACCGTGCCCTTGAGATCGACCTGGCGGTAGGGAAGAACCTCGTAGCCCACCGGCACCAGGCCCCCGGCCTTGATGTCGGACAAGACGACGTTGCTCTTGGGGTGGACCATGCGGAATTCGAGTTTGGCCACGCGCTCGAGTTTGGAGCGGTAACCCTGCTTGAGCTCCTCGTCTACGCCGGGAATCTGGACGAGGATGCGGTTCTCGCCGGCTGGCTGGATCAGAATTTCACCCGTGCCTGCCGAGTCGATGCGCTTCCGGATCACTTCGACGGCTTTGTCCAGGGCCTGGGTGGTGGGCTTGCCCGCCAACTGGAGGGTGAACTGGCTGCCGCCTTCCAGATCCAATCCGGGTTTGATATTCGTTCCAAAAATGCCCTTGGCTTGGCTATGGCGGGCCGCGGCCTTGCCGGGGGTCGGCTTCGCCCCGTAGAGGGAAAGAACACAGATGAAGGCCAGGGCCCCCATCTGGAGACCGGCCGTGAGCCGCCGCGTACGTTCATTCGTCGTGGCGAGGTACCAGATGAAGAATATGAGGAAAAGGAAGGCGGCGGCAAAAATAATCAGGTTCATATCACGTGGACGGTTCCGGGGGTTGGAGTCGTTGAAAAAAAGGCGGGTTTGTCGGTTTTTCTGCCGGTCAGGACTTGGCAACCTCGGTGTCGCGGATCACCGTGGTGACACTGGATTTGTCCAGTTCGATTTTGACGTTCTCGGCGATGCGGACGGAGATGACCTTGTCCTTGTCGCGCACATTGGTCACCACACCGTAGATGCCGCCGGCGGTAAGGATCTTGTCGCCGCTCTTCAGGTTGTCGACCAGAGCCTGGTGTTCCTTGGCCTTCTTCTGCTGCGGGCGGATAAGGAGGAAATAAAACATCACCAGGATGATGAGGAATGGGGCGAAGGAGAGCAGGCCACCGGGGGATCCGGGGGCGGCGGGAGCGGACTGGGCGAGGAGGGATGCCAATGTGGCCAGGGTTGAATCAAGGATCATGTTCGTCGTCTTTCTCTTCTTTGGTTTGATACGTGGCCAGAAACTTTTCCGACCATTCCCGGAAGGTCCCCTCGTCGAGGGACTGCCGGACTTCCCGCATCAGGTTGATGTAAAAGTGAAGATTATGCAGACTGACCAGCCTCAAGCCAAGGATTTCCTCAGTCTTCAGGAGATGCCGGATATAGCCCTGGCTGAAGTTCCGGCAGGCATGGCAGGTGCACCCGGCCTCGATCGGCTCCAGGCTCATGCGTCGCGAACTGTTTTTCATGTGGATCGTGCCGATGGCGGTATAGGCCGTCCCGTTCCGGGCCACCCGGGTCGGCAGCACACAATCAAACATGTCCACTCCCCTCGCCACCATTTTTACCAGCTGGTGGGGCTGGCCCAAACCCATGGCGTAACGGGGTTTATGCCAGGGCAGATACGGTTCGGTCGCCTCGACCGCGGCCATCATTTCTTTCTCGGGCTCGCCCACGCTGACCCCGCCGATCGCGTAGCCGGGAAAATCCATCGCGGCCAGGGCCTCGGCACAGTGCCGCCGGAGATCCGCATGGTCGCCCCCCTGCACGATGGCGAAAAGCAACTGGTCCGGTGTCGGACCCGCGGGCAGTTCTGCATGGGCCTCGCGGCAGACCCCGGCCCAGCGGATCGTCCGTTCCACCGCATCTTCCACGACGGAACGCTCGGCCGGCCAGGGCGGGCATTCGTCGAAGGCCATCATAATGTCGGAACCCAGGGCCCGCTGCAGTTCGACCGCTTCGCGCGGCCCCAGGAAAAGGGGGGCCCCGTCGACGTGCGATTGGAATTTGACCCCGTGCTCGGAAATTTTGCGCAGCTTGGAAAGGCTGAAGACCTGGAATCCACCGCTGTCGGTGAGGATGGGGCCGTTCCAGGACATGAAGCGGTGGAGCCCCCCCATCGCCCGCATCACCTCCATGCCCGGGCGGACCATCATGTGGTACGTATTGGAAAGGATGATCTGGGCACCCAGACTGTGCAGTTCGTCGGGCGTGACGGTCTTGACGGTGGCCTGGGTTCCCACGGGCATGAATACGGGGGTTTCGATGACCCCGTGGCTGGTGTGCAGCCGACCCCTGCGCGCCTTGGAGTGCTTGTCCGTCCCCAACAATTCAAATTGTCCCGTCATCGGACCCGAGAAGATGCCCGCAGAGCGGGAGGCTGGGAAGCCTTTTCAACCATCACTTTTTCCGCGAACGCTTCCAGGGGCAGATGACCTGGAGGGCGCCGCGGCTGATGGTGAATTTGGCCGGCAGGTGGCCGTGCAGTTCCCCGTCCACTTCCATCGGGATCTCCGGTTCGCCCGTGACCTCGAGATGCGCGGTTTTGAAATACCGCACGTCGGGATAATGCTTCAACCGCCCGAGCAAGATTCCCTGGAAATACCGCATGAGGTCGAAATGGGTCAGCTTTTGGAACACGCACACATCGAGCAACCCGTCGTTGAGATCGGCCTCGGGAAAAAACTGGAAGGGTCCGCCATAGCGCTTGCCGTTGCCCACCAGCACGAAGGCCCCCTCGATATCGGGACCCTTGTCCCGGTGGATCTTCAACAGCGGCGCACGGCGGGCCACCACCTGGCTCGCGGTCACCACATAGCTCAGGGGGCCGAAGGCTTTTTTGAATTCCCAATCGGTTTCCTTGACGGTCTGGGCGTCGAATCCCACCCCGGCCAGCTGTACGAAGTGCCGTCCGTTCGCCATGGCCAGGTCGACCATGCGCGTCCGTCCGGCCAGGACACAATCCACCGCCCCGGCCAGGGTCTGCGGAATTCCCATTTCCATGGCAAAGACATTGACCGACCCCACGGGAAGAATGCCCAGTTTGACTGGATACCCGGCAAGGCCGTTGACCACCTCATTGACTGTTCCGTCGCCGCCAGCGGCCACCACGGTGGAATAACCCTCCTCACAGGCGCGGCGCGCCAGTTCAACCGCATGACCGGCGGCGTGGGTGCGCTCAAAATGGGCTTCCGGCAACAATTTTCTTACCTGATCGACCAGACCCCGCGCCCGTTCTCCCTTGGCACGGGGATTCAGGATGATACAAGTGCGCATGCCCATGGTCTCTATTCCGCTTCCCGAATGAAAAAGTGGCTCAAGTTGTCCGGTGCCGCAATGGGAGCGGTACTTCTGCTGTTGCTCGCTCTGTTCATTGCCGGCGCATGGTATATTCGCCAGCCCCAGGTGATCGAGAAGATTCGCCTCAGCGCCTGCCAGGCGGTCGGAGGGGATGTGCTCTTTTCCGACCTCGACCTGAAAATATTCAAGGGATTCACCCTGGAAATACTCCGCGTCTACCCCGAACCCGTCGCCGTCCCCGGCACGGAATTCTTCGAGGTGAAAAGCATCGATCTGCGCTACATCCCCTGGAAATTTCTCCGCCGGACCATCGAATTCAAGAACGTCATCTTCCAGGAACCCCACCTCATCCTGCGCCAGGCCCACGATGGCTCCTGGCGCATGCCCCGGATGGATCTGCAGCAGATCACCCAGCAACTGACATTCGAAACCGGCCTGCTCCGTTTCATCATCCTGATGGATGACTTCGACCTGCGCAACGGCCGGATTTCCGTTCTGAGCGACAACGGGAAAAACATCTTCGAGGCCACCGGGGTCCAGATGAACGGCAACCTGGCCCTAGATCCGGGAACCGCCAATGCCGACGGCTCCCTGTATGTGCGGCAGATGCTCCTCGCCCGGACCCTGCAGATCGATTCTTTTTCCACCCCCCTGAAGCTAACCCACCGCACCGTCAGTCTTCCCTCGCTGAGCGCGGACATCCACGGAGGCCGCCTTGGGGGCAATTTCCAGGCCGATCTCGCCGCCCAGAAGCCCTCCTTCCAGACCTCGCTCCACCTGACTTCGGTGCAGCTTTCCTCCCTCCTCCGCGAATTCAAGGCGCGCGAGGGCCTCCTCGAAGGCCAGCTCGATGTGAAAGCCCAGTTGGGCGGAACCCTGCGCGAACCCCAACTCCTGCAGGGAACCGGCGAGTTCGAAATCCGCAACGCCCGGCTCTCCGGGCTCGGGGTCAGCGGAACCGTGGCTGAATTGCTCCACATCCCCGAACTGGCCACCCAGACCTTCCCCAAGGTCAGCGGCACGTTCAAGGTCGCCGAGGAACAGCTGACGTTCTACAGCCTGGAGGCGGTGTCCCCCCGCATGCAGGCTACCGCCACCGGAAAGATAGGACTTGAGCGCGCCATCGATCTTGATGTGAAACTCGCCCTGAGCCCGGACATGATGGCCTCACTGCCCGCCGACATAAGGAAACGCCTCAATGTCCGGCCCGACGGGTTCGGCACCGTCACCTTCAAGGTCGAGGGAACCCTGGACGCGCCCCGCTCAAACCTGGCGCAGAAAATCACCGGCAAGCCGTGAGCAGTCCCCGGGTCATCACCGGTTCGGCCGGCGGGTTGTATCTCAAGGTCCCCAAGGGGTTCCCCTCGCGCCCCACCCAGGACCGGGTCAAGCAGGCCGTCTTCTCCAGCCTCGGCGCCCTGGTGCCCGACGCCCGGGTACTTGATCTCTTTGCCGGCACCGGCGCGCTCGGCATTGAAGCCCTCAGCCGCGGGGCCCGGTCGGCGCTCTTCGTCGAAAAAGATGCCCGCACCGCCGCGGTGCTCAAAGACAACCTCCTCCACTGCCATTTGACCGGCGATGTGCGCAGCCAGTCCGCCCAGGCCTTCCTCGAATCCTACCGGGGAGAACCCTTTGATTTGATTTTCCTCGATCCACCCTACGCCAAGGATGCCACCAACCTCGCCAAGTCCGACCTGGTCCCGATGCTCTTTCCCCATGTGGCCGGAGGGGGGATGGTCATCTGGGAACACGATGGCAAAAACACCTGGTCCGAATCCCGCTGGTTCCAGCCTCCCCGCACCGTCAAGTATGGGGCCAGCGCGGTGAGCTACCTCCGCCCCCATCCCCCGGCGGAGACGGTGCCGCCCGCGGCGGATTAGGCCGGCTCTCCTGTTTACTCCTTTGCCGGAATCCGCAGCCAGCCGGCGGGTCCATTATTCCCCAGAATCCGGTATCCCCCATCCCTCAGCAGCGGGAGACGCAGGCGGCTCCCCTGCCTTACATTTTGCTGGACCAACTCAACCTCATTCGTGCCCACCCGGGAAATGATCGCCACATGGCCGTAGTTTCCCTCGTTCCAAACCACCAGGTCATCCACACGGGGCGCCTCGTCGCACCCGTTCCAAAATTGTCGCAGCCCCCGCTTCGGATTGATGGCCCCCTGCCCCACCCACGGATCAAAAAAATCCTTCGCGTCCCCCATCACATCGGGCATGGAGTGGCCCAGGGCGTCAAAGTAGAACCTCTTGACGAATTCCACACACTGCCACTGTCGGCCATAATAATAACCCGTCGCCGAAGAATGGGCCCCCACACTGCGGTCGTAGGGAAACCCGTTGGCCCGGACAGGCACATTCCTCCAACTGTCGATGGCATCCCCCACCGCCGCCTGCTCCTGCAAGGCCCGGAGGTCTGTCGTCGCATGGACCACCGCGTTTCCCGGGTTCGTTCCCTGCAGGATCACCAACCCCGCGGCCGCCCAGGCAAGGCACGAAAACACCACCGCCATCCCGCCCAGGCACATCAGTCGTCTTCCCCGCATCCATCCATTGTAGGGAGTCCCGGTGGGAGGCCATGCCTTTTTTTGCATGAATTCCCTCCATGACCGGACCCGGCTTCACTTGGGCAGATCAGGGAGCACAGGCCCATTTTATACCGCCTTCCGTCCTCCGTCGCCCCTCCCTGGCCTCATTTTCCGCGTGCCTTATCCCGGCGGATGCTTATTTTCCTTTCCCCTATGGCCACACCCAGCACCGCAATCCAGCCCACCCGGCAGGAAGATTTCCCCGAATGGTACCAGCAGGTCCTCGCCGCCGCCGAACTCGCGGAAAACTCCGAGGTCCGCGGCTGCATGGTCATCAAACCCTGGGGCTACGGCCTCTGGGAACGCATCCAGCAGCCCCTCGACCGCATGTTCAAGGAAACCGGCCACGAGAACGCCTACTTCCCCCTCTTCATCCCCCTGAGCTACCTCGAAAAAGAAGCCGCCCACGTCGAGGGCTTTGCCAAGGAATGCGCCGTCGTCACCCACCACCGCCTCGAGGCCGGCCCCGACGGCAAGCTCATCCCCGCCGGCGAACTCGCCGAACCGCTCATCGTCCGCCCCACTTCGGAAACCATCATAGGCGCAGCCTACGCCCGGTGGGTCCAGTCCTACCGCGACCTTCCCATCCTCATCAACCAATGGGCCAACGTGGTCCGTTGGGAAATGCGCCCCCGCCTTTTTCTCCGCACCACCGAATTCCTCTGGCAGGAAGGCCATACCGCCCACGAAACCGCGGAGGAAGGGAAAATCGAAACGGAAAAAATGCTGGGGGTCTATGAAACCTTCGCCCGCGAATACCTCGCCCTCCCTGTCCTCACCGGCGAAAAAAGCGCCAGCGAACGCTTCCCCGGCGCCAACCGCACGCTCTGTATCGAGTCCATGGTCCAGGACCGCAAGGCCGTCCAGGCCGGCACCTCCCACGACCTCGGCCAGAATTTTGCCAAGGCCGCCGGCATCAAATTCCTCGGCCGCGACAACAAGGAGCAATTCGCCCACACCACCAGCTGGGGCGTCAGCACCCGCCTCATCGGCACCCTCATCATGGCCCATGCCGACGATGACGGCATCATCCTCCCCCCAAAAGTCGCCCCCTCGCAGGTCGTCATCCTCCCGGTCATCCCGAAGGAAGACGCCCGTGCCGCGGTGATCGAAGCCTGCGACAAACTCGCCGCCGAACTCGCCACGCTGGATTTCGGCGGGGAAAAAGTCCGCGTCCGCGTCGACAAGCGCGACAAGCAGGGCGGCTCCAAGACCTGGGACTGGATCAAGAAGGGCGTGCCCGTGCGCGTCGAAATCGGCCCGCGCGACCTCGCGGCGGGAACCGTGTTTGTCGGCCGCCGCGACCTCGCCCCCAAGGACAAGAAATCCTACGCCACCGCCGACTTCGTCGCCGCAATCCCCTCCATTCTCCAGGAAATCCAGGATACGCTCTACCAGCGCGCCCTCACCTTCCGCAACGAGAACACCAGGAAAATCGACAGCAAGGACGAGTTCTACGCCTATTTCACCCCGAAGAATGCCGACAAGCCCGAGATCCATGGCGGATTCGCCCTGACCCACTGGTGCGGGGATGCCGCCGTCGAGGAGCAGATCAAGAACGACCTCAAGGTGACCATCCGTTGCCTGCCCTTCGAGCACGACGGCCCCGGCACCTGCCCGTTCACAGGCAAGCCCAGCGCCCAGCGTGCCGTTTGGGGCAAGTCGTACTGAACAGCGACCGGGGGCCGGACATGCGGCACCACCGCCCGATGCGCCCCACCCTCACACGGTCAAATTATTATCATTTTTTATTATAATAATTTCTCCGGGACCATCTGGTCGCCGTCCCAAATCTGTAATCCAAGGCCTTCGGGAATTCCATATATGGAACAAGCCCCTCCCGCGGGATTCCAAATCCTCCGGATTGTATTTGTTGGAATCCGGGGTTTTTAATTGATTGGAATTTGCCATTTAAATTCCATCGGGTCATTCTGCGCAGATG
>Ga0209066_10004397_pt1 | contig 15405 bp, 8 predicted proteins | sample All_14_2_FD_187198 | JGI IMG/M metagenome (GOLD analysis project Ga0209066, IMG submission 187198) | Freshwater microbial communities in response to fracking from Pennsylvania, USA - Allegheny Zone_MetaG_DW_15 (SPAdes) (version 2) ...
GGTTGCTTTTAATCTGCCAATTTTGTAGCTGCATTCGCAAATAGTTTATCGGCGCTGTCCTGTAGGGACAAGATGTTGGTAGAAAGCAGATTACAAATTCATAAAAGTCCCGTAGGGACATCATGTTATAAAAGCATCTTCATTTCCAATCAAAACAAAAAGTTCACGATTAAATTATTTCTCAATCCTCCCATCAAGCAAATTGATGATTTTGGAACCATAAGCTGCGTTTCGTTCGGAATGAGTTGCCTGGATAATGGTTACGCCATCTTCGGCGTTTAACTGTTTGAAGAGTTCCATAATTTCCTCTCCCTGTTTGCTGTTGAGGTTTCCGGTTGGTTCATCGGCAAGTATTAGTTTTGGTTTTGCGACCAAAGCGCGGGCAACACCAACCAGTTGTTGCTGCCCACCGGATAACTGGGTCGGGAAAAGATCTTTCTTGCCTACGATATTAAATCTATCGAGTATATCAGCCACAATAGCCTGACGTTCAGACGATTTAATGTTTTGGTAGAGCAAAGGTGTTTCAATATTTTCGTACACAGTCAGTTCATCAATAAGGTGATATGCCTGAAATACAAAACCGATATGGCTTTTGTACAACTGCGACCTGTGCTTTTCCTTTAGTTCATGCACCGGCTGACCGATAAAATTGTATTCGCCTTCGTTAAATTCGTCCAGCATACCGATAACATTCAGCAAGGTTGATTTACCGGAACCTGATGGCCCCATGATGCTGATAAATTCGCCTTCTTTAACGGTGAGGTTTATATCGCGGAGCAGGAAAACCCGGTTTCCGCCGGAATTCGCCCATTTAGTTATGTGATTTAGTTCTATCATAATTCTTGATTTTTATTCTGTTCGTAAACTTTTAACAGGATTTGACTGTGCCACTTTCATTGTCTGCAGAGCTATGAGCAAAGCAGAGATAGTTCCCAGAAGCAAAATGGAAATTATAAAAGGTATCGCAGTAATCTGAACGCGGTACGCATATCCATTAAGCCAGTTCTGCATAAGAGTAAACGCAATCGGAAAAGCAATGCAACCGGCTATAACGATAACGAAAAGGAACTCTTTGATGAAAATTAAAATGATGTTCGTAACTGATGATCCCAACACTTTCCGTATGCCGATTTCTTTGGTGCGTCGCTGAATACTCATGGAAACAAGTCCCAGCACACCAAGCAAAACAATAATTAAAGCAAGTAAAAATGCGGTATACGCCGCCTGCCGCAATTGTATTTCTGTTTTGTAAAGATGCCTGAGGGTTTCATCCATAAATTTATATTCAAATGGAGCACCTGGCATAAGCACAGCCCATTGTTTGCGTAAAGCTTCTAACGAATTGCTTATATCGCCGGGTTTGAGCTTAACCGAAAAATACCTGAATACCTGTGAATTCGCTACATGCACAAATGTGATAGGCGGAACGGATTCCTGCATGGATCCGAAATGGAAATCGTTGGTTACCCCGGCAACAGTATATATATCGGTTCTTCCGATAAGTCTTACACGTTGGCCCACTGCGTCGTCTGCATTTTTCCATCCCAGGGCTTTGGCTTGGGTTTCGTTAATTACAACAGTTGATGAATCAGTAAATGCGCCTGGCTGACTAAAGAATGCACCCGCTTTGAGCGAAATGCCAAAAGTTGATGCAAAATGCTCATCGGTATTCAGAAATTGAGTTGAGACAGCCGAGGTTGAATCAGCGCCTACTTTGTAAATAGCAGCACTTCCGGAGTTTCGTCCATCAGGAACCTCGAAGGAAAGAGTAACATCACTTACCTGTGGCAGGGCCGACAATTGTGTACGGATAGTTGCCATACGGCTTACTCCGGCAGAACTCCAGTCGCGTGGCACCTGTGCCGAAACAATATAATCTTTGTTGTAGCCGATATTTTTACTGAAGAAATAACCAATTTGTTGCGAAACAACGATTGCTCCGATAAAAACAATGGTTGCAATTGAAAACTGAAATCCAACCAAAGTCTTTCGTAACCAGATTTTTTCTTTAACAGTCGAAAGTTTGCCTTTTAATGAATCTACAGTTTTGAATGCCGACAATACCAGCGCGGGATAAATTCCGGCAAGTGTTCCGACAAAAAGAGCCAGCGCAAAAGGCAGAAGAATAAAACTCAGCGGAAAAACTGTAAGTTCAGGAAGGGATTTCCCCAAAATACTGCTGAAATAGTTACGACTGACAGCATACAACAAGATCGCGAACAGAGTTGCAAACAGAACGAGCACAATAGATTCAGTGAGAAACTGCAGGATCATTTGCTTTTTTAGTCCTCCCAGCACTTTGCGAATTCCAATTTCTTTCAGGCGGGTTACTGAATGGCTCATGGACATATTCACGAAATTGATCACAGCCATAAGCAGGATAAAGAATGCGATAATGGACAGGGCATAAATCATCTTTTTCACCAGGCCGTTGTCCTTACTGAGATAATACTGATTTAACGGAACCAGATATTGAGTAAGGTTTAAGGTAATAAAGTCAGGTGCATTCTTTTTTAAGAGCTGCCGTATAGGTTCCTCAAGTTGTTTCGGGCTGACTCCTTTTTGCAACTCAACATAACTTACCACATGAGCGTTATTCCACAATACCATTTCCCTTCCAAAGAACTGAGCTGCAGCGATTGGCAGGTAAAACTGGTTCTCTTTATCATCCAGCAGAGAAGAAACTGAATTGCGCGAATGATTTTTTATAATCCCGGTTACCATGAAATCATGTTCGGCCCCCGAAAAGTTTTCGATAGATATTGTTTCGCCAACCACATTGGTTTTAGCGAAATATTTCTTTGCTGCATCTTCGGATAAAACTACAGAGTAGGGATCGGAAAGCGCGGTTTGAGCATCTCCGTGCAAAAGCGAAAACCCATACATCCGAAGTAATGTGCTATCGCCAATCTGGAACGATTCCCTGAAATGCTTATCCCCTTTCGAAACTGTGGAAGTAATACCATCAAACCTGTAATAATTTGAAATCAGAGTCGGATACTGCTCAAATAAAGCCTTTGCTAAGGGTGCGATAGTTACAAGTTCATATCCCATGTTCGCACCTGTCCATCGGCTTTGTAAAATGTATTGCCGATCCGCATTTTTCAATTCGGCGTTCACCTGCAATTCACTCCAGGTATAAGCACTGATGACGAATGTAAACAGAATACCAGCCGAAAGCCCGACAATATTTACTATTGAGAGGAGCCGGTTTTTTACCATATTCCGCCATGCTATTTTCAGATAATTTCTAATCATACCGCTACTTTTATACAGTTCGTTAACTCTTTAGCTTTACTCCGTTCGCAATGACTTAACCGGATTTGCCATTGCCGCTTTTATAGCCTGGAAGCTGACGGTAGCAAGCGCTACCAGGAGCACAAGCAAACAAGCAGCCGCAAAAAGCCACCACTCCAATGAAATGCGATAAGGGTAATTCTGCAGCCATTTATCAGCAGCCAGCCAGGCCAGCGGTACTGCAATAATTAAAGCAATTGAAACAAGTTTCAGGAAATCTTTCGAAAGAGTTGTAACAACACTGTTAACCGATGCACCAAGCACTTTGCGGATTCCGATCTCCTTTGTGCGTTTTTCGGCTGATAAAACCGATAAACCAAAAAGCCCGATGCAGGAAATAAAGATGGTTAAAACAGCGCCGAAGAAAATGATCTGTTTCCATTTGGCTTCCGACTCATAATCACTTATACGCTGATCATCCTTAAAGATATATGAATAAGGGCTCAGCGGTAAAGTCTGCCTGAATGTTTTTTGGATATATTTAAGGCTTTCGGTCTCCGAACCAGCTTTAATCCTGATATTGAAGTGCCCGTACCAGTTGTCATGCTTCATAGTAAATAGCTGTGGGCCAATTTCCTGGTTTAATAACAAAAAATGATAATCCTTCACAACGCCGATCACCTGATATATTTCGTTATTGTTATAGAAGAAATTAACTGTTTCGCCAATAGGGTTTTTCCAGCCTGCTTTTTTCACAAACGCTTCGTTTACCAATACTGAATGCGTGGAATCAGATGGAAATGCTTTAGAGAAATTTCTTCCTAGTAACAGTGGAATTTTAAACGTTGGCAGATAAGACTCATCAATGGTTTCGTAGCTAAAAAGAATGGACGAATCGTTACTGATTTTTGCGCTGGTGCGCCATTCGCCGGCATTTTTTGGCGCTACATCAATAATGTCCGGATTTTTTAATAATTCAGCCTTAAAAACTGCTGCGTCTTTGTGGTTAACATCTGCATCTACAACTACAATATTGTTGTCATCGTAGCCTAAATCAGTTTTAGTCAGGAAATTGAACTGTTCGTATATTGTTAATGTGCCGATGATCAGGAAGGAAGCCAAAGCAAACTGCAACACAACAAGTGATTTCTGCAGGTAGTTTTTCCCGGTAAGATTAAACCTGCTGTACAAAGTTTCAACAGGTTTATAACCCGATAAAACCAAAGCAGGATAAAACCCGGCAAGTAATCCTGTGAAAAAAAACAGCAATAAGTAAATGACAATCAACTTTATATCAAACAGATAAGAAATAGCAAGCGCTTTATTAGCCAGATCATTAAAAACGGGCAAAATGAGTTGCACCAACAATAACGCCAGTGTAAAAGCGATGAAACAAAGTAAAAATGATTCGCCCAGAAACTGAAATATAAGTTGCTTTCGATCACTCCCGATCACTTTCCGGATGCCGATTTCTTTTGCCCGCTTTACCGAACGCGCAACAGTTAAATTCACAAAATTGATGCAGGCAATAAGCAACACAAACAGTGCTATACCCGAAAGTATATAAGAATAAATTGGGTTACTGGCATCCACTAAACCGTTTTGTGCAGGCAGTTCGGTGTTCATGTGCATATCGGTATATGGCTGAAGATAATACGTTCCCATGCTTGCTTCCGGACCGCCACCGTATTTTGCAACCATTTGTTTAAAGGTTACTCCTGCATCCTGAACGTAGAATTTTTGCATCTGTTTTTCAACAGTCTGAATATTAGCACCGGGGCTCAAAACAACAAAAGTGTTAAGGTAGAAATTGAACCAGTTATCGTTATTCTGTGCATCTTCTGCTGATTCTTTAATTGGCAGCAAAACATCAAATTTGATTGATGAATTCTGCGGGCATCTTTTGGCAACAGCAGTTACCTTAAAAGGTACAAATTTGTCGTCCGCCCTTATCATAACTGTTTTGCCAACAGCTTCTCTGGTACCGAAATGTTTTTTCGCTGCATCTTCTGACAGTACAATCGAATGAGGTTCAGATAAACAGGTTGCAGCATTGCCGCTCAGCAACGGAAACGTGAACACCGAAAAGAATGATGAGTCAACGTAAAGCAGTTCCTGCGACTGAATTTCGGTACCGTTTTTTATATCTTCTGTATAGCTTTGAATACGCACAAAACTTTGTATTCCCGACACATTTTTTGCAAACCGAGGACCCTGCAATATTCCAGTGTGGCTGTTTTTGTGTTCAACACCTTCGTACTTAGTTTGCGAAACTATACGATAAATGTTATCACCTTTTTCGTGAAAATTATCGAAACTTACTTCGTCCTTTACATACAAAAGGATAAGCATAGCACAGGCGAGGCCAATACCCAAACCTGCAATGTTAATGATTGAATAGGTTTTGTGCCTCGATAAATTACGCCAGGCAATTATGATATAGTTTTTTAGCATGATCAGCGATTTAAATTAAGCGGTACATAAACTCTTTTACGTTACTCCGTCCGCAACGATGTTACAGGATTGGCTACGGCAGCTTTTATAGCCTGATAGCTAACAGTAAGTATTGCAATTAAAATGGATAATCCACCCGCAAGTACAAATACCCACCATTCAATATTGATACGGTAAATAAAATCCTGCAGCCATTTGCTCAATGCCCACCAGGCCAGCGGAGTAGCAATAATCAGCGCAATTGCTACAGGCCATATAAACTCACGGGTAACCAGGGCTGTAATACCACTCACTGTTGCTCCGAGTACTTTACGAACGCCTATTTCCTTTACCCGCTGCCTGGTTATAATGGATGCCATACCAAAAAGTCCCATACATGAAAGTATGATGGCAACCAGCGATGCTATCGAAAACATCTGCGAGAGGCGGCTTTCGTTTTTATACCACCGCTCAATATTTTCTTCCACAAAAGAGCCTTTAAATTCGACACCCGGCGCAGCAATCGCATACGCGCTTTTAATCAAATCCATGGTAGCTGCAGGATTTTGAGTATTTACGCGTATAAGTACATAGCTGATTGCAGGACTGTTATTCATGGCAATGGTTAGTGGTGCACTTTCCTGATGCATGGAATAGAGGTGAAAATCGGGTATAACACCAACTATTATCCATCGGGGTTGACTGCTGTCAGCATAAAACGAAATTCCTACTACGTCCTTTTCAGGAAATTGTTTCGCCATACTCTCAGTAACTATCACTGTGTTAAATGTATCGGCAACAAATTCTGTTGAAAAATCCCTTCCGGCTTTTAGCGGGATATCGAGCGTTTTCAGAATATCATAATCGGCCTGCAAAAAATCCGTTGAAATCGACTTGTCTTTATATCCAAATCCATGTCCCATGCGGCTTGTATTTCCGTCCTGACCAACACCAAAATTTACTGTTGATCCCGAAACACTCACAACTGACGGATTCGAAGCCAGCATTGTACGCATACGGCTCACTATTTCTTTTCCTTTTTCATCCTTTTTTATGGGAACACTTATGAGTGCCGAGGTGTTATATCCAAGCGGGGCGCTGCGCAAATAACTGAATTGCTGATAAATAATTATGGTGGTGCAAATTAACACAATGGCAATTACAAACTGTATCACAATCAGAGCGTTGCGGAAAATGCCAGGTTTTTTGACCGAAATTTTTCCTTTAAGAATTTCGACTGTTTTCAGCCGCCCCATGATAAAGGAAGGATATCCCGAAGCGATAAGCGAAACCAACAAAAGTATCAGAACAAGTGCTAAAATGATGGCTGGCTGATACAGCAATGCCGGTTCAAACTTTGTTTCCATAAACTTATTGAAGCCTTTCATTAAAATTATGGTCGCAATAATACCAATACCCATTGATATCAATACAGTAATTAGGCTTTCGCCCCAAACCTGCAGCCATACCTGTCGCTTTCCGGCGCCCAGGCATTTCCTGATTCCAATTTCCCTGGTACGGGTAAATGACAATCCCATGTTGAGGTTGACGAAATTGAAACACGCTATCAATATAATAACTGAAGCTACCAGCAATAAAATATAAAGGAAGGATTTGCTTACAGAATTTCCGTTACTTAGTTCAGTATTGAAGTGGAGTTCATTTAATGGTAAAAGTTTTAGCCCCGAATATTGCCCGTTTTTATCAATCAGGTAACCTTTGCTTTTCATATATTCGTCATCCGATGTACGGTACTTTTTCGAGAATGCCTGTAGTTGTTTTTCAACAGATTCCTGTGTAACACCCTCACTTAATGTTATAAATACATTATGATGCTGATAAGTCCAAACGTCTTTGGTAACCGCGTAATCCGGATCCAGTTCCGTACGGGCAAGTATCGAATACTCAATGGAAGAATTTTCCGGTGCATTTTCCAACACAGCCGAGACAACCAGGTTGTTCCATTTGCCGCCAATTTTAACTTCAATGGTTTTCCCTATCGGATCTTCGCTGCCAAACAGGTTGGTAGCAGTTTTTTCGCTCAGCACCACATTTCCTGTATTGGCGAGCGGATGCTGACTGTTTCCTTTTATCACTTTAAACGTAAACATGCTGAAAAAATCATCATCAATCAGGAAAGTTGATTGTTCAAGTTCTTTATCCTTATACCTTACTTCCTGCCCCCGGTATTTTATTCGCGTAGCTTTTTCAATGCCAATCCCTTCCGTTTTCAGCGTGGTGGCCATAGGATAACCCATTGAGGTGCTTAATTCAAGTCCCTGTGGGGAATTGGAAAAGGAGTACACCTTAAAAATTTTATCGTTATTTTCGTGAAAACTATCGTACGAAAATTCGTTGTACACCATGGTTATAAGTAAGATGCTGCAAGTAAAAGCCACAGCCATACCAACAATATTGATAGCCGAATGCAGCTTGTTTTTCATCATATTACGCCAGAGCGTTTTCAGATAGTTTTTAAGCATTTGCTGATTAGGTTTTAAAAGTTATAAATCACTTTTTTATTTAATGGTAGCATGATCAGCGCTCTATTCGGTTCGCAGACTCTTTACAGGCTTGGCCATAGCAGCCTTAACCGAAAGAAAACTAACCGTAGCAAGAGCAATGAGAAGTACCAAAGTTCCGGAAGCGGCAAACATCCACCATTCAATGTTAATGCGGTAAACAAATTTCTGCAGCCAGTTATTCATTGCCCACCATGCAACAGGTGTCGAAATCGCAATGGCGATGAGCACCAGCACAGTATATTCTTTCGAAAGCAACCTAACAATTTGAGGTACCGAAGCCCCCAGCACTTTGCGTATTCCTATCTCCTTGGTACGCTGGTATGCTGTAAGCACTGCCAGCCCAAATAATCCCAGACAGCTTATTAATATTGAAATCACTGTGGCAATCCCGGTGAGTCGTGCAAGCTGTTTTTCCTGCACGTACATCTGCTCGATGGTTTCGTCGTAAAACTGATACGAAAAGGATTCAGACGGATAAAACTGATACCATTTTTTTTCAATGTCTTTAAGAGTTGCCTGCCATTGCGAAACATCAGTCCCCAGTTTAATATTGAAAGTGCTGAGATTTTCTTTTTCGCTGCCAAAAGCCAGAGGTGCAACAGCTGAATAAAAATCCAACATGTAAAAATCAGAAACCACACCCACAACAGGGTATTTTTCGCCTGGCTGACCAATAAATTTACCTATTGCATCGTGAGGCGCTTTAAAACCAAAAGCTCTAACGGCGGTTTCGTTAATCACAAGCTCTTTGATGGTGTCAGAAGCCTGGAGATTGCGCCCTGCCAGTAGTTTAATTCCATATAAACTGAGATAGGAAGTATCAACCCATTTTTTAAACACCTGCCTTTCGACAGGTGGTTTGCCATCGGCTGCATATTCGAATTTACCGGACGAAAAGTTATTCGTCATAGGCTCAGTGCCCAGCGAAATATTCTGTATCCCTGGCAGGTTTTTCAATTCATTGTACAGGGCAAATTGTTTATTCCTGAATTTTTCATCGCCGGCATATTTCCATGGAACTTCGGCCAGTACAACAGCCTCCTTGTTAAATCCCATGTCGGTTGAAACTACATACCGCAACTGCCGACCCACAATAAAAGCACTTGTTATAAAAACTACCGCAATCACAAACTGAAAAACGATAAGTACCTTTTGCAGACTAACACCTGAGCTGCTTTTTTGACGCAATGAGGTATTCCTGAAAACATTTACAGCCTGAACTTTGGTGATTAACCATGCCGGATAAACCCCGGCCAGCAGGGTAACTACTATTGAAAGAACCAGAACAAAACCAATAAGTTGAACAATGCCGGTTATAGGAGTTACCCCGGTTGGTATGGTATCAGCAAGTATCCAGAATCCAAATCTGCTTATGATAAATGAAGCTATTCCTGCCACAAGAGCTGTGATAAAGGTTTCGCCCAAAAACTGCCCGATAAGCTGTGTGCGGCTGCTACCCAATGTTTTGCGTACACCTATTTCTTTGGTACGCTGAGGTATTGAAGCCACGCCCATATTGATATAGTTGATGCTGGCCAGCAGCAACAGAAATACTGCAATACCGCTGAGACCAATCAGAACTTTTTTGTTTGCTTTGCGCACAGGGCCATCGCTATTCCATTCGTCGATATGTGTTGAGAAATGTGAATCGCGCAAAGGCAAAATTTCAAACCATTGTTTGTACTTAAAACTGCTGCTTTTCTCAGGATGAAGGTCTTTATTTTTTTGCTGACACAGTTTGTCGATCAGCTTCATAACTTTAGCCGGGTCAGCTCCATCTTTGAGTTTCATATAAACCTTGTCGCCACCATTGGTTGTATTCCATTCAGTAACATCGAATGCAGCTGTTGGCAAGCTAACAAATTCCTGGGCTGTAAATTCTGTTGGGCCTTCGAAATTTTCGGTAACCACGCCTGTTATCGTCCTTTGCACCGTGTCGAAATAAGAATAATAAGTTATGGTCCGATTCAGAATTTCATCAGGCTTTAAGCCGGGGAAATATTGACTTGCTCTGAGCTCACTCAACACTACACTTCCTGGAGCAAGCAAAGCGGTTGATTTATTTCCCGCCAGCCACTTATAGGGCAGAAGGGCAAAATAACCGGAGTCGGTAGCTGCTATTCCTGAAGGATCTTCGATGCTGACTGGTTTTGACCCCGTAGAATTTACAACAATTGTTATTACTGACTGGGTGAAGAGCGGCACTGCATAGTCAACATCATTAACCTGCTCGTTAACAAGCTGATACGCAGGTTTTGAAACTCCGCCATTATAGCTTTCTTTTTCGTCGAACACAAAACCTGTTACCAGGCGGTATATTTTGTCACTTCCCGGCAGGTTGCGGTCGTAGCTGTACTCATAATCAACAATACGGTAGATAATCCAGCATGAACTTATACTAATAGCCAGACCAAGGATGTTGAGTGAAGTAAACAGCCTGTGCCGCCATAAATAGCGAAGTGTAGTTGTTATATATTGTTTTAACATCAGGTACTTATTTGAAGATTAAAAGTCTGAAGCCGGGCTTAATACCATTTTTTATGCGAAGTTTTTTATTCGGTCGGCAAACTCTTTTGCTTCACTCTGTTCGCAACGATTTAATAGGGTTGGCAATTGAGGCTTTTATAGCCTGGAAACTTACTGTCAGCATTGCAATAAGCATAGCCAGTATGCCTGACATTGCAAACACTGTCCAGTTGATGTCAATACGGTAAGCAAAACTCTGCAGCCAGTCTCGCATAATCCACCAGGCCAGTGGGAAAGCAATAAGGCATGATAAAGCCACCAGAAGAAGGAAATCTTTTGAGAGTAGAGTTGCAAGTCCCTGTGTGCTGGCTCCGAGCACTTTCCTGATTCCGATTTCTTTAGTTCTGCGTTCGGCAGTATAGGCTGCCAAACCGAATAACCCCAGGCATGAAATAAAGATAGCCAGTATGGAGAAAACACCTGCCAGTTTCCCGATAAGGGTTTCGGTTTTGAAGATTTTATCGAATTGCAAGTCTAAAAAGCGGTATTCGAATGGGTAACTGGGGTTATGATTTTTTAAAACCTTCTCAATTGCCGGTATGGCCTGTGTGTAGTCGGCACCTGCTTTTATTCGCATCGAGAGCGTAAAAGTTCCTGATGTATCAGGAAAAATGATTAGAGGCGTAGCCGGAGCATACATATCGTTGTAAACAAAATCGCGGATAACACCTACCACTGTATGCTTCGAGTCGTTGGTCGAAATTATACTTCCCACAACATCCTTTTTCTTCATTAGCTTAGCCATAGCCTCGTTAATAAGTATGTTGCCGCTGTCAGCTTTCATGTCGGGATTAAAATCCTGTCCTGCCACAAGAGTCATTCCCATGGTCTGAAGGTATTCGGGACTTGTATTTTCGAACGAGATAAGAATTTGTTTTTCCGGGTCTTTCCCTTCCCAGAAAAAATCGCTTGTATTGCTGCCGAATTGTAACACATAACTTTTGCTAAGGCATGCATTCTCAACAAATCCGGTAGCTTGCAGATCGTTTTTAATTGAAACAAAATGCTGGCGCATTTTACCCTGCAAATCGGAGTAAATAAGATTGTGCCTGTTATAGCCCAAATCGCGGCTTTTGATGTGGACAATTTGTTTGTAAATAATTAATGTGCTGATAATGAGTACAACAGAAACAGAAAACTGCACTACAACTAATCCCTTACGCACATATCCGGCACTGCCATTTTTAATTTTAGCTCCTTTCAGGATATGAACCGGATTAAATGATGAAAGATAAAAAGCAGGGTAGCTGCCTGCAATTAGCCCGCATACAACAGCAATAAGTATAAGTGCCATTAAATGCAATGGCTGCAGCATGTTAACTTCCAGTTGTTTTTCGACAATACCATTAAATACTGACAGCGAGATATATATAAGAATCACAGCAAGCAGAGCCGAAACAAACGCCATAAAAAGAGATTCGCCCAAAAACTGACCAATAAGTTTTCCTTTTCCGGCACCCATAACTTTGCGTACGCCTACTTCGCGGGCACGCTGTTCCGAACGTGCAGTGGAGAGGTTCATAAAATTGATGCAGGCAATAATGAGTATGATCCAGGCAATGAGGCTAAACAGATTAACGAATTTGATGCGTCCGGCAACTTCTTTGCCATTTTCGAAACTGTCATACATACGCCACCTGTTCATAGGGTAGATTGACATTTTGGCGGCAGCTCCTTCCGACTTGCTATCTACAAAATTGTACAGTTTTGCATTTATAGCTTTAACATCAGCATTTGGCTCAGTTTCAACAAAGGTGGCGATGCCATTATTTCCCCACTGTTCAAGCCATGTATTTTCCTGTTCGAATAAACTGAACGACGCAAGCCAGCTGAACCGGAATGAAACATTCTCCGGCAGGTCTTTGATTACCCCCGAAACAATGTATTCCTGTTTGTTGTCGACTTTAATACTTTTGCCTACCACGTCGGTTGAGCCGAAGAATTTATCGGCCATAGTTTCGGTAATTACCAGCGAATGCAGCTGAGCAAAAGCACTGCTTGCACTGCCTTTAACAAATTCGAGCTGAAACATGCTGAGAAAAGGTGCATCGACGAACATACCCTGTTCGTAAATAATCTTGTCGTTCAGGGTAAAAAGCATATTTTCACCCCAGGAGGTGCGTGCAGTGTTTTTTATTCCCGGTATTTCGGCTTTCATGGCTTTTGCCAAAGGGCCAGGCGTAGCATCGAATGTGTAGGTTGTTCCGTCGTAGGTTTGGCTGTCCTTTATTTTGTAAAGGTTTGCCCGGTTGCTGAAATAATGGTTAAAAGTGAGTTCATCTTCAACCCATAGCAATATCAATGCTGCACAAGCAATGCCTACTGCCAGTCCGCCAATGTTAAGCAAACTGTAGCCTTTGTTTTTCCAGAGGTTGCGAAACGTAGTTTTAAGATAGTTCTTAATCATTTTGTGTTGAGTAATAGTGTGTGCAAAGCGGTATAAATTCTGTTTCCGGATAGTGAAAAGATGTGTCAGGAAGCGAGTACAATGAGGCAGAAAAGTATAAAAACCGGAGGATTTTTATGTTAGAATGTTTTCGGTAACGGTTTGCCCGTCGAGCATGCGTATTATGCGGTGGCTGAATCGTGCATCGTGTTCGCTGTGTGTAACCATGATGATGGTTGTGCCTTGTTCGTTCAAATCGGTAAGCAGTTCCATCACCTCGTTACCATTAGCCGAATCGAGGTTACCGGTGGGCTCATCGGCAAGGATCAGTTTCGGATTGTTAACAACTGCCCTGGCTACTGCCACACGTTGCTGCTGTCCGCCCGAAAGCTGCTGCGGATAATGGTTACGGCGGTGCATGATCTTCATTTTATCCAGTACTGCTTCCACTTTTGCTTTGCGGTCGGCAGTTTTTACACCGGTATAAATCAAAGGAAGTTCCACGTTTTCGTAAACGGTAAGTTCGTCAATAAGGTTAAAACTCTGGAACACGAAACCAATATTATGCTTGCGCATTTCGGCTCTTTTACGCTCATTAAACCCGGCCACTTCCACGCCATTGAAAACAAAGCTTCCGTTATCGGCATCGTCGAGCAGACCAAGTATATTCAGCAAAGTTGATTTACCGCAACCCGATGGTCCCATTACTGCCACAAATTCGCCTTCTTTCACTTCCATCGAAAGCTTATTAAGGGCAATGGTTTCTACCTCTTCGGTGCGGTATATTTTCTCAAGGTCTTTGATTTTTATCATTTTCGTGTTGTTTTGTATGGATTTACTGTTTATTGATTTTTTCCGAAATAACGTACTATTCACAATTCACTCTTCACTTTTCACTCTTCACTTTTCACTATTCACTCTTCACTATTCACTATTCACTCTTCACTATTCACTATTCACTATTCACTATTCACTATTCACTATTCACTCTTCACTCTTCACTAATTTCACTTCTTCAGCACCAGTTCCTGCATCGTTCCGTAATTTTCGTAGCTGCTGGTAATTACTTTATCGCCTGGTTTCAATCCTTGCAATACTTCATAAAAATCAGGATTTTGGTTACCAAGCTGAATTTCAGTTTTATAAGCTGTTTTACCATCGGTGCTCACTTTAAAAATCCAGTTGCCGCCGGTTTGCTGGTAGAAACCTCCGCGTGGTAAACGAAGCGCTTGCTTTTCGTCGCTTAACGCTAAACGGATTTGCAGGGTTTGTCCTCGGCGGATTCCCTCCGGAACTGTTCCTTCAAACTGCATATCAACCTGAAACCTGCCATTGGTAACCTGAGTAAACACTTTGCTGATGGTTAATTTATAATCTTTACCGGCAAATGTTACCTCAGCATTCAGCCCGATGTAAATTCGCGAAATATAGTGTTCGTCAATATCAACGCGCACTTTAAACCCACTCAAAACATCAATCTGGCCCAGGCGGTCGCCCTGACGTTTGTTTTCTCCTATTTCGGCATTGAGCGAGGTTAGTTGCCCGTCGATAGGCGATTTTACGATCAGGTCGTTCACTTTTTGTTTCATCATATTCAAAGCTTCCTGCGAACCCTGGTACGAACGCTTATCCTGTTCCGACTGCTGAGCACGCGACAAGGAATCCTGAACTAAAATCTGCTGTGTAAGTTTTTTCTTTTCGAGGTAATAATGATAATCATTTTCCGATTTTTTAAACTCCTGAAGTCCGATTACTTTTTCCTGAAGTAAGCTTTTATTCAGCAGATAAATGCGCTCTGCCTCTTTAAACTGGCTCATAACATCGGCCATCTGGTTGAGTTTGCTTACTGTATTTTGCTGTGCGGCATTACTGTTGATCTGCATCTGCGTAAGCGTATTGTAAACCGTGTTTTGCTGGCTCATCATGGTCATTAACAAATCGGTATTGGAAAGGCGCATGATTGGCTGACCTTTTTTCATTACGGTTCCGTCTTCAACAAACTTTTCTTCCACACGTCCGCCCTCACTGGCATCGAGATAAATGGTTGTGATTGGAAGCACAACCCCGTTCACAGGGATAAACTCCTGAAAGGTGCCATTGGTAACCTCACTCACTGTAATCCGCTCCATATCAACATTTAATCTCGATTTTCCCGAAGTAAAATAATAACTGGCGGCTATTAACAGCACAATGGATGCAACAATTGCGATTGTCAGAATCCTTTTTGAGCTCCACTTTTTCTTTTCAATAACTCTGTCCACGGTGTATGATTTTTTATGTCGTTAGAACTGTAAC
>Ga0209066_10004398_pt1 | contig 15405 bp, 13 predicted proteins | sample All_14_2_FD_187198 | JGI IMG/M metagenome (GOLD analysis project Ga0209066, IMG submission 187198) | Freshwater microbial communities in response to fracking from Pennsylvania, USA - Allegheny Zone_MetaG_DW_15 (SPAdes) (version 2) ...
CTTTCCAGACTTCCAGCACCGGCATGCCGGCAATGGGGCTGGTCGGGTCGTCTTGGGCGGCGGGGTTCACGATGTCGTTGGCGCCGATGACGATGGCCACGTCGGTGTCGGGGAAGTCCTCATTGAGTTCGTCCATCTCGAACACGATGTCGTAAGGCACCTTGGCTTCGGCCAGCAGCACGTTCATGTGGCCCGGCATGCGGCCGGCCACCGGGTGGATGCCGAAGCGCACGTTCACGCCTTTTTCGCGCAGGTGCTTGGTGATTTCAAACACCGTGTGCTGCGCCTGCGCCACCGCCATGCCATAGCCGGGCACGATGATCACGTTTTTCGACTCGCGCAGCATTTCTGCCGTTTCAGCGGCCAGGATGGGGTTGACTTCGCCCACCGGCTCCGTGGGACCGCCTGCGGGTTTGGACGCGGCAGCGGTGGTGCCAAAGCCCCCCGCAATCACGCTGATAAAGCTGCGGTTCATGGCGTTGCACATGATGTAAGACAGGATGGCGCCGCTGGAGCCGACCAGCGCGCCCACCACGATCAGCAGGTCGTTGCTCAACATGAAGCCGGTGGCCGCAGCGGCCCAGCCCGAATAGCTGTTGAGCATGGACACCACCACCGGCATGTCGGCGCCGCCAATGGCCATCACCATGTGAATACCGAACAGCAGCGCGATGGCGCTCATGATGAACAGCGGCACCATGCCCGCTTCGATGGATTCGGCTTGCAGGAACAGTCGGCCAAAGTAGATGACGGCCAGCAAACCGGCCAGATTCAGCCAGTGCCTGCCGGGCAGCAGCAAAGGGCTCCCGCCGATGCGGCCAGACAGCTTGCCGAAGGCGGCAATCGAGCCTGAGAAGGTGACCGCGCCGATGAAGATGCCGACGTAAATTTCCACCGCATGGATGGCATGGGCGGCGCTGTCCAGGTTCTTGGACGCCTCGGGATCGACGAAGGTGGCGTAGCCCACCAGCACCGCGGCCATGCCGACCATGCTGTGCATGAGCGCCACCAGCTCAGGCATTTGCGTCATTTGCACGGTGCGCGCGGCGTACAGGCCAATGGCGCCGCCCACCACCACAGCGCCCACGATCCAGGGAATACCGGCGGCGGTGACTTGCGGGCCGAACACCGTGGCCAGCACCGCCAGCGCCATGCCGACCATGCCGTAGAGGTTGCCGCGGCGCGCGGTTTCCTGGTTGGACAGGCCGCCCAGGCTGAGGATGAAGAGAATGGTGGCTCCGATGTAGGAGACCGTGGCCAGACTTGCAGACATAAATATCTCTTTTCTTAATCGGTCAAGGACAGAGCCAAAGATCTGCCCCCGAAGTCTTAGTCGGTCGGGGACAGAGCTAAAGATCTGTCCCCGAAGTCATTACTTTCGGAACATCGCCAGCATGCGCTGGGTGACGGCAAAGCCGCCGAACATGTTGATGGCGGTGAGCACCAGCGCCAAAGCGGCCAAGCCAATGATCAGCGTGTTGGGCCGCTCGGTGGCGTTGGCCAGGGGCGAAATCTGCACCAGCGCGCCGATGGCGATGATGGAGCTGATGGCGTTGGTCACGCTCATGAGCGGCGTGTGCAGCGCGGGCTTGACGTTCCAGACCACCATGTAGCCCACGAAGCAGGCCAGCACGAACACCGTGAAGTGCGACAGGAACGCGGCCGGCGCGTAGGCGCCCACCAGCGCAAACAGCACCGCCGTAACACCGGCCACGATGGCCAATTTGCCCGCTGGCATGGGGCCGGACGGCTCGCCATGGCCGTGGCCTTTTTTGGCCGCCACCGCCGCAGCGGGTTTGGGTGCCGGTTTGGGCGCAGACACCAGCGGCGGCGCAGGCCAGGTGATTTCGCCGTTTTTGATCACGGTCAAACCGCGGATCGCGTCGTCGGCCATGTTGACGTTGATCACGCCGTCCTTGGTCTTGCACAGCTCTTCCGTCAGGCGGAACAGGTTGGTGCCATACAGCGTGGACGACTGGCGGGCCATGCGCGAGGCCAGGTCGGTGTAGCCGACGATGGTCACGCCGTGGCGCACCACCGCCTCGCCCGGCACCGTCAGCTCGCAGTTGCCGCCCTGCTCGGCCGCCATGTCCACGATCACGCTGCCGGGCTTCATGCTCTGCACCATGGCGGCGGTGATCAGCTTGGGCGCCGGTTTGCCCGGGATCAGCGCGGTGGTGATGATGATGTCCACCTCGCGCGCCTGTTTGGCGTACATCTCGCGCTGCGCGGCCTGGAAGCCTTCGCTCATGACCTTGGCGTAACCGCCGCCGCCCGAGCCCTCTTCTTCAAAGTCCACTTTGACGAACTCGCCGCCGAGCGAAACCACCTGGTCGGCCACCTCGGCGCGCGTGTCGTTGGCGCGCACGATGGCGCCCAGGCTGGCGGCCGCGCCGATGGCGGCCAGACCGGCCACACCGGCACCAGCGATGAACACCTTGGCCGGCGGCACCTTGCCCGCGGCCGTGATCTGGCCGTTGAAGAAGCGGCCGAAGGCGTTGGCCGCCTCGACCACCGCGCGGTAGCCGCTGACCCCGGCCATCGAGGTGAGTGCGTCCATCTTCTGCGCGCGGCTCAGCGTGCGCGGCAGCGCGTCGATGGACAGCGCCGTGACCTGCTTGGCCGCCAGTTGCTGCATCAGATCGGGATTCTGGGCCGGCCAGAGAAAACCAATCAGTGTCTGGCCTGCGTGCATCATCGCCACCTCATCGGGCGTGGGTGCGCGCACCTTGAAGACGATGTCAGATCCGCTCCACAACTCGGCGGCGCTGGGCGCGATGCTGGCGCCCGCCTCCACGTAGTCGGCGTCGCTGCAGTTGGCGAGCGCGCCCGCGCCGCTTTCCACCACCACGGCAAAGCCCAGTTTCACGAGCTTGACCACGGCCTCGGGCACGGTGGCCACGCGTTTTTCGCCAGGGAAGATTTCGCGCGGCACACCAATGCGCTGGGGTGCGGGTGCGGCCGCGCTGGCTGCGGCTGTTTCGGTCGGAGCGCCAGAAGTCATGGGAATGTCCTCAATGCAGGAATGTCAGGTGTTGGAAATGGAGCCAGGCGGTGCGGTGATCCCACACGGCAAGCCGGTCCACACAAAGCTTCAGCGGGTGGCCACGCCAGCGTGGGCCTGCACCGGGGTGGTGCGGCCTGGAGTCAGATGCTTTTGAGCCGTCTGGGGTGCGACGGCGGTCCGGGTATGGCCCACCGGGGTTTCGGCGAGTACGCCAATCTGCATAAGGTCTCCTCGCTCGCGCGTTTGAAATGATTTCTGGCGCAGCTTAACTGAAAGCCACCCAAAACCGATCAGGGTTCATCCCCGCCGCCGCCTGAAATCTTCGGCGGGCGGGCATGAAATCTCATTTTGAAACAAAGCACTTCTGTTTATAAGTCATTACTGATATTTTGCAAAGACCGTGCGTGGCACTCAGCGGTGGATGGCCGCATCAAGCGGCACGAGGGCGACGAAACCAGCCTGAAGGTGCGCCAGCGCATCGAAGAGGCTTTCGGCTGGATCAGGACGGTCGGTGGTCTGGGCAAGACCCAACTCTCAGCCTCTCAGGGGCCAGACGCTGCTGTGCTTTGCCACCGACAACCTGGTGCGCCTGGTTCCGCGCATCGACGTATTGGAAGCAGCACACCCGACTCCTGGCCGAGCACAGAGACAGCACCCCCTCGCGGTGGTCAGAGCACCAGCATGGCCCTGAAATCGTTCACGTTGGTGTGCGTTGGCCCGGTGGTCACCAGATCGCCCAGCGCCTGAAAAAAGGGATAGGCATCGTTGCGAGCCAGATGGTCTTGGAGTGACAGGCCGCTTTGGGCCGCGCGCACCAGCGTATCCGGCGACACCCGAGCGCCAGCGTTCTCTTGCACGCCGTCGATGCCGTCGGTGTCAGCGGCCAGTGCCCAGATGCGCGGATGGCCCTGCAGCGCCTGGGCCAGGCCCATGCAAAATTCACCAGCCCGGCCGCCCCTGCCGCGCGCTGCACCCGGCTCGCGGGGTTTGACGGTGACCGTGGTTTCGCCCCCACTCAAGATGACGCAAGGGGTTTTGAACGCGCTGCGCCCTGCGGCCGTGCTGCGGGCCAGCGCAGCGTGCACCTTGCCCACTTCGCGCGACTCGCCCTCGATCTCATCGCTCAGGATGTAGGCATTCAGGCCGGCGGCCCGTGCGGCGGCGGCGGCAGCCTCCAGGCTTTGCTGGGGCGTGGCGATCAGGTGCACCGGGTGGGGCAGGCCCTGGTGCTGCAGGCGCGGGTCACCCGGCTTGGGCGTTTCCAGCGTTCCGTCGTGCAGGCGCTGCAGCACGGGTGCGGGCACCTCGATCTGGTATTGGCTCAACACCCGGAGTGCTTCAGCGCAGGTGCTGGCGTCGCCTACCGTGGGGCCGCTGGCGATGACGCTGGCGTTGTCGCCGGGCACATCGCTGATGGCCAGCGTGACCACCCGGGCCGGGTAACAGGCCGCCGCCAGGCGACCGCCCTTGATGCGCGACAGGTGCTTGCGCACGGTGTTCATCTGCCCAATGTCGGCACCGCTTTCCAGCAAGCGCTGGTTGATCCGTTGCTTCTCGGCCAGCGACAAGCCCTCGGCGGGCAAGGTCAGCAAGGACGAGCCGCCGCCCGACACCAGGCACAGCACCAGATCGTGTTCGGTAAGCCGCAGGCCTTGTGCCCCGCTGGCCAGGGCCATGATGCGCTCCGCAGCGTCCAGCCCCGCCGGGTCGGGCACGGGGTGCGCGGCTTCCACCACGTCAATGCACGGCACCACGCCCGCCGGGCGCGGCGGGGTGTGCCCGTAGCGGGTGACGACCAGGCCCGACAGCGGCGCACCCGGCAGGCCGTGGCGGCGGCAGTGCTCGGGCCACAGGGCCTCGACGGCCTGCGCCATGGCGCCTGCGGCTTTGCCCGCCCCCAGCACCAGCGTGCGCCCCAGGGCGGGGTCGGGTGGCTCGGGCAGCCAGGCACCGGTGTTGTGCAGCGGCATCGCCCGCTGCACCGCCACATCGTACAGGTGCCGCAAGAATGCCAGCGGTTGGTCCAGCGACACGCTGCGCACGGCTTTAGATGAGCCAGGACTTGAGCGACGCGATCATTTTTTCAGCCGATATGCCATAGCGGTCGTGCAAGGTGGGCAGAGCACCGGCGTCTAAAAAGGCGTCGGGCAAGGCCAGCATGCGAAACCGCGCTGGCGTCACGCCTTCGCGCATCAGCAAGCTGGCTACCGACTCGCCCAGACCGCCCACGATGGAGTGGTTTTCAGCCACCACCACCACGCGCCCGGGCTTGCGCGCTTCGGCCAGGATGGTCGCCTCGTCCAGCGGCTTGATGGTGGGGCAGTGCAGCACCGCCACATTGACCTTGTCGGCTTCAAGCTGCCTGGCCACTTCCAGCGTGCGCATGGTCATGAAACCACTGGAGATCACCAGCACGTCGGCCCCGTCGCGCAGCAGCTTGGCCTTGCCCAGCTCGAAGCGGTAGTTGTATTCATCCAGCACCAGCGGCACGTTGCCACGCAGCAGACGCATGTAAACCGGCCCCTGGTGGGCAGCGATCTGGGGCACGGCCTGCTCGATGTCCAGCGCGTCGCAGGGGTCCACCACAGTGAGGCCGGGGATGGCGCGCATCATGGCCAGGTCTTCGGTGGCCTGGTGGCTGGGGCCGTAGCCGGTGGTCAGCCCCGGCAGCGCACAGCAGATCTTGACGTTGAGGTTTTCCTCGGCGATCACCTGGTGGATGAAGTCGTAGGCGCGGCGCGTGCCGAACACGGCGTAGGTGGTGGCAAAAGGCACCAGCCCCACCTTGGCCATGCCGCCGGCCGCGCCCATGAGCAGTTGCTCGGCCATGCCCATCTGGAAAAAGCGCTCGGGGTAGGCCTGCCCAAAGAGGTGCATATCGGTGTATTTGGCCAGGTCGGCCGTCATGCCCACCACCTCGGGGTGTCGGGCTGCGTATTCGACCAGCGCCTTGCCAAACGGGGCGGCCTTCACGCGCTGCCCTTCGCTGGCAATGGACGCAATCATGGCCGAGGTGGTCAGGCGGGGTTTCTTGTCGGTACTTGCATTCATGGTGTCGCTCCTTGGCTTTCAGGGACGGTTGGCATCCAGCACGTCCAGGGCCTGCAGCCACTCGGGCGGGTCCACGCGGATGAAGTGGTTTTTGTCACGGGCTTCAAGAAAGGGCACGCCTTTGCCCATCAGGGTGTCGCACAGAATCACACGGGGCTTGGCTTCACTCAGGTTGCGGGCGGCGTCAAAGGCGCGCACCACGGCGGGCAGGTGGTTGCCATCCACCCGCTGCACATGCCAGCCAAACGCCGCCCACTTGTCGGCCAGGGGCTCAAACCCCATCACCTGGCTGGAAGGGCCGTCGGCCTGCTGGTTGTTGATGTCGACGATGCAGACCAGGTTGCCCAGGCCGTGGTGGCTGGCGGACATGGCGGCCTCCCAGGTGGAACCCTCGTCCAGCTCGCCGTCCGACATGGAGTTGTAGACAAACGCCGGGTTGCGCTGGTGCCGCAAACCCAGCGCCATGCCCACCGCAATAGGCAGGCCCTGGCCGAGCGAGCCACCCGACATTTCCATGCCCGGGGTGTAGGTGACCATGCCGGACATGGGTAGGCGGCTGTCGTCGCTGCCGTAGGTTTCCAGCTCGGACTCGGGAATGGTGCCGGCCTCGATCAAGGCGGCATACAACGCGATGGCGTAGTGACCGTGCGACAGCAAAAAACGGTCGCGACCTTCCCACAGCGGGTCGTCAGCACGGAAGTTCAGCGCGTGGCCATAGGCCGTGGCCAACACATCGGCATACCCCAGGGCCTGGCCCACGTAGCCCTGGCCCTGCACCTCGCCCATGCGCAGCGCGTAGCGGCGGATGCGCCAGGCACAGCGTGCGATTTCAGCCAATTTGTCCTGCATTTGAATACTCCTGGAATGATTGAAAGCGCGCCTCACTTGAGGATCACGGCGGGCACGTAGGAAACAAGGATCAGCACGGCAAACGCCACCAGGTAGAACGGACCCATGGCGCGCACGGTTTCGCCCACCTTGACCTTGGCCAGGGAACTGGTGATGAACAGGGTGGTGCCCACAGGGGGCGTGTAGAGGCCAATGGCCAGGTTCACGACCATCATGATCCCGAGCTGGATCGGGTCCATGCCCACACTCACGGCCAGCGGCATGAACACCGGAGTGAGCAGCAGCACGGCGGCAGGCAGGTCGATGAACATGCCCACGAACAGCATGATGGCGTTCATCAGCAAGATCACCACCCAGTCGGCGTCCACATTGGCCGTGACCCAGGCCACCACGCCCTGGGGCAACTGGTCAAACGTGAGCAGCCAGCCGATGGAGGCCGATGCCATGATGACCAGCAGCACCACGCCCGTGGCCACACCGGCCTCGACGATGGCGGCGTGCAGGCGCTTGATGGACAGATCGCGGTACAGCAGGGCCGACACGGCGCCGGCGTACAGGGTGGAGAGCACAGCCACCTCGGTCGGGGTGGCAATGCCAAAGCGCAGAAACACCACAATCAAGACCGGCAGCAGCACGGCGGGGGACGCCAGCAGCAGGTTCTTGCGCATCTCGGCGCCAGCGGCCACGGCGGTCTCGCGGGGCAGGTTCTGGCTCTTGCCGACCCACCAGCAAGCCAGCATGAAGCCGCCACACAGCATCAGGCCCGGCAGAATGCCGGCAAAAAACAGCGCCGCGATGGATGTGTTGGACGTCAGTGCGAACAGGATCAGCGGGATCGACGGCGGGATGATGATGTCGATCGTGGCGGCAGACGCCAGGGAGGCCGCAGAAAACGGCATCGGGTAGCGCAGCCGGCGGTGCCACGGCATCACCAGCGAGCCAATGGCGGCAGCGTCGGCCACGGCCGAACCCGACACACCGCCAAACAGCGTGGACGACAGCACGTTGACCTGTGCCGGCCCGCCATGCCAGCGCCCGACGGTGGCCGACAGCACACCGATCAGGGCCGCGCCCAGCCGGCCGCCCATCATCAGCGCGCCTGTGAGCATGAAAAACGGAATGGCGATCAGGGGAAAACTCTGCACCTGCGCCACCATTTGCTGCACCAGCAAGTCCAGCGGCACCCGGTCGGAACTGGCGGCAGCGGCCAGCGCGGCCAGCAGCAGGGCGTGGGCAATGGGCACCGCAGCCACGGCGCCCACGATGAATACAAACAAAATCAAGGCACTCATGGGAGTCTCCGTTGTGGGTTGTCGAAGCTCAGCCTTGCGCCGTCGAAGGCTCAGCGTCGCTGGCATCATCGGGAACGCCATGTCTGGCGCAGCGCCAAGCCGACTTCAGCGCCAACAAGGCCAGCATCACCATGGCGCCCATCACACAGGCGTAGGTGACCGACGAGGGCACCTGCAAGATCGGCGACTTTTCGTCGTGGACGATCTCCAGCAAGCCGTAGGTGGCGTACGACAGGCTCAGGTACAGACCCGCCACCGCCAGCCAGCCCACCACGCCCAGCACGCGCCGCCAGACAGCGGGGAGTGCGGCCATCAGGAAAGTGGTGGCAATGTGCGAACCGTGCAGGGCCGCCAGCACCACGCCGGCCATGACCAGCCAGGGAAACAGCAGTTCAGGCACCTCGTTGGCCCATTGCAGGCTGGTGCCGGTGCTGTAGCGCAGCAAGGTGTTGGCCGACAAAATGAAAAAGATGACCGTGGACGTGATCCACAGCACCGCCTGGCAGATGGCCGATACAGCCTTTTCCACCACACCGGTTGCAGCGTGCGACATGAGAAGCCTCCAAAAGCAGACACCCCCTGCGGGCGGTGTCTGCCGGGTTGGTCACAAGGGTTTACTGCGCGCGGGCAGCGGCCACCACTTGCTTGACAAAAGGCCCGATGGGACTGGCTTCCCACTTGGCGACCACGCTGGCGGTGGCTCGCTGGAACGAGGCTTTGTCCACGTTGTCGATCTGGACACCCTTGGCCTTGAGGTCGGCCACCAGCTTGTCGTCGCTCTCCTGGGACAACCTGCGCTGCAGGGCGGTGGCTTCTGCGGCGGCCTCTTGCACCACTTTGCGGTCGGCGTCAGACAGGCGGTCCCAGGTGCGCTTGCCCATCAGGAAGGGGGTCATTTCGTATTTGTGACCGGTCAGCGAGATGTATTTCTGCACTTCGTACAGCTTGCTGGCGTGGATGTTCATCAGCGGGTTTTCCTGCCCGTCCACCACACCCTGCTGCAAGGCCACGTACAGCTCGGCAAACTTGATCTGCTGCGCCTCGGCACCCAGGCTCTGCATGATGTCCACCGTCACGGAATCGGGTGGCGTGCGCATCTTCATGCCCTTGAGGTCTTCGGCCTTGAGAAAGGGCCGTTTGCTGTTGCTCATGTGGCGGATGCCGTTGTCCCAGTAACCCAGCACCACCAGACCCTTTTCTGCCGACCTGGCCGCCAGTTCCTTGCCCACGGGGCCGTCCATCAGTTTCCAGGCCTGGGCCAGGTCGGCAAACAGAAACGGCATGCCAAAGGCCGCGTACTCGGGCACCGTGTTGGCCAGCGCGCCCTGCGAGTTGGCCGACATGTCCAGCGCACCCGTGCGCAGGGCGGTGACCATGGCCGCGTCGTCACCCAACTGGCCCGACGGCGCCACCGTGACCTCGATACGGCCACCGCTTTTCGCCTTCACCGTTTCGGCGAATTTCACCGAAGCCTCGTGGCGCGGGTTGCCTGCAGCAGCGCCGTGCCCAAGGGTGAGTTTGACGGTCGCTTGTGCGAACGCTGCGCCGCTCAGGCCCAGGCTCAGGATCGTGCTGGCCAGCAGGCTGCGGCGAAGGGTGTTCAAGGGGTTCATGTCTGTCTCCTGTTTGTCGTGGGGCAATGAATTGCCAAGGGGGGTGAAAAATGAAACGAGGCGCCTTTGGCGGGCAGGTGCCGGTCAGTGAATCAGCATGCCGCCGTTCACATCGAGCGTGACGCCGGTGCAGTACTTGGACAGGTCGCTGGCGAGGAACACCACACAGCCGGCCACGTCGTTGGGTTCGCCAATGCGTGCCAGGGGAATGCCGTCGAGGATCGTCTGGCGCTTGTCTTCGGGAATCTTCCCTTTGTTGATGTCGGTGGCGATCAGACCTGGCGTCACGCAATTCACGCGGATGTTCTGGCCGCCGAACTCCCGCGCCATGGCACGGGCCAGCCCCAGCACACCGGCCTTGGCCGCCGAATAGTGCGGGCCGCCCAGAATGCCGCCGCCGCGCTGGGCCGACACCGAGGAAATGCAGACAATAGAGCCGCTCTTCTGGGCCACCATCACCGGCAACACGGCTTGCGAGGCGTACAGCGTACCGCGCAGGTTCACGTCCAGTATGCGGTCGTAGTCCGCGCCGCTGAGGTCCAGAAACTTCACCGGCTGGGTGATGCCTGCGTTGTTGACCAGCACGTCCAGGCGACCATAGCGCGCCTGTATGGCGGCCACGGCGGCCTCGCACGAGGCTTTGTCGGTGACGTCGGCCACCAGGCCCAGGTGCTCCGCACCCAGCCGGGCCGCTGCGGCCTGTGGATCGGCCACGGCCAGGTCCAGAATCACGACCCGGGCCCCCTGCTCGGCCAGCATGCGGGCCGTGGCAAAGCCCAGCCCGTTGATACCGGCGCCGCCTGTCACGACGGCCACTTTGTCTTTCAGCAGCATGTTTGTGTCTCCTGTTGGGTTGAACTGCGTTGTGGGATGGGCGGATTCTGAAAGCGGCGGTGCCTGAAAACAAACGATATAAACTCACTTTCAATTTAATTTTCATCATGTTGCAGTGCAATATGTGAACAAACTTCATCCACCATGATCCCGCCCCTGAGTGCATTGCAGGCCTTTGAAGCCATCGCCCGGCGCCGAAGCTTTTCACTGGCGGCGAACGAGTTGCACCTGACCCCGTCGGCGGTCAGCCACCAGCTGGCCAAGCTTGAAGGCTTGCTGGGCGTTCGCCTGTTTGAGCGCTCGGCGCGCGGCGTCGAACTCACCCCCGCCGGGCACAACTACCTGCAACGGGTGGGCAACGCACTGGGCGTCATCAACACGGCCACCGAAGACCTGCGCCACGGCGTGCAGGACACGCTCTACCTGCACTGCAGCCCCAGTTTTGCCAGCCTGTGGCTGATGCCGCGCATCGCCCGCTTCACCCAGCGCTACCCCGACATTTCGCTGGTGCTGTCGGCCTCGCATGTGCACTCGGACTTTCAGCTGGGGCTGGTGGACATGGACATCCGGTACGGCCTGCCCAACTGGCACAACCTGGAAGTGCAGCCCGTGCTGGCCGAAAAAGTGATGCCGCTGGCGAGCCCGGAATTCATACGCACACACAGCCTGCACACGCCGCAGGACCTGTTGCGCGTACCGCTGATCCAGTCCATCGTGAACGTGGCGCAATGGCCCGAGTGGTTTGCCCGCTTTGACCCGGCGCACCACCCCGACCGCATGGCCCTGAAATTTGACCGCGCCATGATGAGCCTGGACGCCGCCGTCCAGTCGCTGGGCGTGGCGCTTGAAAGCACCAGCCTGGGCCAGGCGCTGATCGCCAGCGGGCGCCTGCAAGCGGTGTTTGGCGATGAAATGAGCCTGGAAGTGCGGGGGCATTTCCTCGTGTACCCCGCGCGCCACGCCGCCCGACCCGAGGTGAAGCTCTTTCTGGAATGGATCCACGAGGAAGCCAGAGCGATGGGACCCAGCTGACCCGGGCTGCGGCCTGAAGCGCGATGGTTGAACGCCTTTCATGCAACCCTGAATTTTCATCGCTTGTTTTCATCCTGTGGGCGCCAAAGAATCGCGGTTCACCCATTCCAACCACAGGAGACACGTGCCCAACCGCCGGTTGACGCACCCACACCATGAGCGCACATCCGCTGCAACCGCTGGCCCACGCCATCCGTTTTCTTTCCATCGACGCCATCGTGCGGGCTGGCGAAGGCCACCAGGGCGTCCCGCTGGGCATGGCAGACATCGCCACCGCGCTGTACACCCAGCACCTGAAATTCAACCCCGCCGACCCCACCTGGTGGGACCGCGACCGCGTGGTGCTGTCCAACGGGCATGGCTCCATGCTGCTGTATGCGCTGCTCCACCTCACGGGCTATGCCCATTTCAGCCTCGACCAGATCAAGCGCTTCCGGGAACTGGGCTCGCACTGCGAAGGCCACCCCGAACGCCACCCGGCGGGCGGCATCGAAGTGACCACCGGCCCGCTGGGCCAGGGCATCGCCAACGCCTTTGGCATGGCGGTGGCCGAGGCGTATCTGGGCGCCCAGTTTGGCCCCGACCTGGTGGACCATTTCACCTACGCCTTTGTGGGCGATGGCTGCCTGCAGGAGGGCATTGGTCAGGAAATGATTTCGCTGGCCGGCCACTTGCGCCTGGGCAAACTGGTGTTGCTGTGGGATGACAACCTGATCACCGACGATGGCGCCACGTCGCTGTCCATCAGCGAAGACGTGGCTGAGCGCTTCCGGGTGGCGCAATGGCATGTGCAAGCGGTGGACGGGCACGACATCGAAGCCGTGTCGGCCGCGCTGGGCGCGGCCAGGGCCGACGAACGTCCGTCCCTGATTGCTTGCCGCACCATCATCGGCAAAGGCATTCCGCGCGTTCAGGGCCAGCGCGGCGGCCACAGTGCCCGGCTGTTTGAGCAGGACGCACAGGAAGCGCGCACGCTGCTGAACTGGCCTCACGAGCCCTTCGCCATCCCGGAGGACATCCGCCAGGCATGGCACGCCGCCGGGCAGCGCAGCGCGGGCGCCCACCAGGCCTGGACCGCGCGCCTGCAAGCCTTGCCCGAAGCGCAGCGCCAGGAATTCACCCGCGTGATGAGCGGCGAGCTGCCCGACAACTGGCAGCAGGTGTTGCTGCAATACAAACAACAGGCGTTGGCGGCACCGCAGGCCGGTAGCGGCATTCTGGTATCGGCCGAGATCAACGACCTGCTGGCCTCGGTGCTCCCCGAACGCATGGTCGGCTGCGCCGATCTGGAAGCCCCCACCAGCCACAAACGCAGCCTGAAAGCCTTCACGGCCAGCGACCGCTCAGGTGCCTATGTGCACTGCGGCGTGCGTGAACACGTCATGGGCGCCATGGCCAATGGCATGGCCGCACACGGCGGCGTGCTGCCCTTGAGCGTGACCTACCTGGTGTTTTCCGACTACGAGCGCCCGGCGATGCGCATGGCCGCGCTCATGGGCCTGCCGGTCAAATTCGTGTTCAGCCACGACTCCATTGGCATTGGCAAAAACGGCCCCACCCACCAGCCGGTGGAAGTGCTGGCGTCGCTACGCGCCATGCCCAACATGCTGGTGATGCGACCCGCCGACGCGGTGGAAGCGGCCGAATGCTGGGCGCTCGCCCTGACCCACCGCAGCGGGCCGGTGAGCATGGTGTTTGCCCGGCAAAACCTGCCGCTGGTGCGCCACCACCACACGGCCGACAACCTCTGTGCCCGTGGCGGCTATGTGTTGCAGGAAGCCACGGCCGGCGTGCGCCAGGTCACGCTCTTGTCCACCGGCTCCGAAGTGGCCCTGGCACTCAGCGCACGCGACGAGCTGGAGCAAGCCGGCATCGGCACCGCCGTGGTGTCCATGCCCTGCTGGGAACTGTTTGACGCGCAAGACGCCGCCTACCGCCAGCAGGTGCTGGGCGACGGTGTGCGCGTGGGCGTCGAAGCGGCGCGCCGCTTCGGCTGGGACGCCTACCTGGGCGCCAGGGGCGGCTTTGTCGGCATGACCGGCTTTGGCGCCTCCGGGCCGGCCGAAGACCTGTACCGGCTGTTTGGCATCACCCCGCAGGCGGTGGCAGCCGAAGCCCGCCGCCTGCTGAACACCTGAGCGTCTGAGAGGAGACCCCCCATGAACATCGTGTTTCTGGACCGCGCAACCCTTTCGCCCCAAACCGTGTTGCGCCAACCCGCGTTGGCCCACGCATGGACCGAGTACCCCAGCACCCGCCCCGCCGAGGTGGTGGAGCGCATCCGCGATGCCGACATCGTGATCGTCAACAAAGTCCGGCTGCCCGCCGAGGTGTTGGCCCAGGCGCCCAGACTGCGCCTGGTGGCCGTGGCCGCCACCGGCACAGACAACATCGATCTGGCGGCCTGCGAGGCGCGCGGCGTGGTGGTCAGCAACATCCGCCACTACGCCACGCACACCGTGCCGGAGCACACCTTTGCGCTGATTTTTGCCCTCAGGCGCAGCATCTGCGCCTACCGCGACGCGGTGCGCGCCGGCCGGTGGCAAGAAGCCGGGCAGTTCTGCTTTTTCGACCACCCCATCCGGGACCTGGCTGGGTCCACGCTGGGCGTGATCGGCGATGGAGCGCTGGGCCAGTCAGTGGCCCACATCGGGCGCGCCCTGGGCATGAGGGTGCTGATGTCCGGCCACAAGGGCCGCCAGGGCCAGGGCAGGCTGTACACCCCGTTTGAAGAGACGCTGCGCCAAGCCGACATCCTGACCCTGCATTGCCCACTCAATGCCCACACCCGGGGCATGATTTCCACCCCCGAATTTGCCCAGATGGCGCAAAAGCCCTTGCTCATCAACACCGCGCGCGGCGGTCTGGTGGATGAAAGCGCGGTCGGTGCGGCGCTGGACGCTGGACACATTTCCGGCGCTGCGTTCGATGTCACCTCGGTCGAACCCCCGCCTCACGACCACCCCTTCATGCGCCTGCTGGCGCGCCCCAACTTCATCCTCACGCCGCATGTTGCCTGGGCCAGCAGCGAAGCCATTCAAACCCTGGCCGACCAGTTGATCGACAACGTGGACGCCTTTTTGAGTGGGCAACCAGCCAACCGGGTGCATCCCTACACCGGGTGAAGGCCCGAGACGCCATGTCACCGTGCCCACCCCCAGCCATGGGGACGGCATTGCCTTGGTGAGGGCAAAAGCCGTGGTTGGAAGCTTCGGCGGCGAGCCGTTGATAATTTACCCATGAACACCCGTTGGAAACCCAGCGCCACCGTGGCGGCCATCATTGAACGCGACGGCCGCTACCTGTTGGTTGAAGAACACACCCCCGAAGGCCTGCGGCTGAACAACCCGGCCGGCCACCTGGACCCTGGCGAAAGCCCGGCCCAGGGCGTGGCACGCGAAGCGCTGGAAGAAACCGCGCACCGTTTCACCCCGACCGCGCTGGTGGGGGTCTACCTGTCGCGCTTCCAGCGCGAAGCCACCGGGGAAGACATCACCTACCTGCGCTTCGCCTTCTGTGGCGAACTGGGTGCCCTGGAGCCCGAGCGCGCTCTGGACACCGGCATCGTGCGCACCCTGTGGATGACGCCCGACGAGCTGCGCGCCAGCGCCGAGCGCCACCGCAGCCCGCTGGTGTTGCAGTGCATGGAAGACCACCTGGCCGGCCGGCGCTACCCGCTGGATGTGGTGACCACCCACGCCTCGGTGCTGAGCGGGCCGGCTTAAAA
>Ga0209066_10004399_pt1 | contig 15399 bp, 10 predicted proteins | sample All_14_2_FD_187198 | JGI IMG/M metagenome (GOLD analysis project Ga0209066, IMG submission 187198) | Freshwater microbial communities in response to fracking from Pennsylvania, USA - Allegheny Zone_MetaG_DW_15 (SPAdes) (version 2) ...
ACTGCCCGCCCCCACGGTACCCGTGCCAGTCGCCTCCACCAGCAGTGCCGCAGCACCCGCGGCGCCGTCCACAGGCACCTCGGCCCCAACCGCCCCCCCCACCAACGGACCTCAGGACACAGACATCCAGTCCGGGGACACCCGGTTCCAAGGGCGGTTTGTGCGCCAGGGCAACCTGCTTTCCGGTTCAGGTCGTGTCACCTGGTCCAACGGCGATGTCTACCAAGGCGATCTGCAGCAAGGCAAGCGCCACGGCCATGGCGAGTTTGTCTGGGCCAATGGCCAACGCTACCGAGGTGACTGGGTGCAAGACGTGCCCCACGGCAAAGGCAGCATGAAGTTTGCCAGTGGCAATCAGTACGAAGGCGAGATCGCCCAGGGAGAGCCCCACGGCGAAGGCCGGATGGTCTTCGCTTCAGGCGACAGCTTCCAAGGCCGTTTTGTCAAAGGAAAACCCAACGGCAATGGCACATACCGCTGGGCCAACGGACAGGCCTACGAAGGCCCCTGGTCACAGGACCAGCCCAACGGAGTGGGAACGCTGGCGTACGCCAATGGCAACCGCTACGAAGGCGCACTGGTCAACGGCACCCCCGAAGGCCAGGGCAAGCTCAGCTACGCATCCGGAGACCGGTATGAGGGGCAGTTCGCCCAGGGCCTTCCCCATGGGGAAGGCACTTACCAGTGGAAAGCGGGGGACCGCTATGTGGGCCAGTGGCACAAGGGAAGCAAACACGGCCAAGGCCGCTTCGAATGGACCAATGGGGACCGTTGGGAAGGCCAGTTCGAAAACGACAGCCAGACCGTCAGAGGCCTGCTCACACGCAAAGCCCCTTGATGCAGCACAACACCCACTCCACCCTGGCCGCCGGTCTTAACCCCGCACAGCAGGAAGCCGTCCTCCACCTGGGCGGACCGTGCCTGGTACTGGCCGGCGCCGGCTCCGGCAAGACACGGGTCATCACCCACAAAATTGCCCGGCTCATCGAAGCCGGCCTCGCACCCGAATGCATCGCCGCCATCACCTTCACCAACAAGGCCGCAGCCGAAATGCGCGAGCGCGCCCGGCAACTGGTGGGCAAAAGCGCACAAAAAGTGGTCATCTGCACCTTCCACGCACTGGGCGTGCGCATGCTCAGACAAGACGGCGAGGTGCTGGGCCTGAAACCCAAATTCAGCATTCTCGACAGCGATGACATCGTCAGCATCCTCAAAGACTGCGGCACCACCACCGACGCCAACACCGCCCGCCAGTGGCAATGGACCATCAGCAACTGGAAGAACGCCGGGCTGACAGCCGACCAGGCGCTGGCACAGGCGCAAACCGAAGACGACCGCGCCACCGCCCTCCTGATGCAGCGCTATCAGGAACGCCTGAGTGCCTACCAGGCCGTCGACTTTGACGATCTCATCGGACTGCCCCTGAAGCTGCTTCAAAACCACCCCGACGTGCGACTGCGCTGGCAACAGCAGATGGGGCATGTGCTGGTGGACGAATACCAGGACACCAACGCCACCCAATACGAACTGCTCAAACTGCTGGTGGGTGAGCGCGCACGTTTCACCGCCGTGGGTGACGACGACCAGAGCATCTACGGTTGGCGCGGAGCCACCCTGGACAACCTCAAGAAACTCCCCATCGACTTCCCCGACCTCAAAGTCATCAAACTCGAGCAGAACTACCGGTCCACCAGTGCAATCCTGCGGGCGGCCAACAACGTCATCGGCCCCAACCCCAAGCTGTTTCCCAAGAAGCTCTGGAGCGACCTGGGCGAGGGTGAACCGGTTCGCGTGCTGGCTGCCGACAACGAGGAACACGAAGCCGAGCGCATGGTCTCACGCATCGTGGGCATTCGCGCGGGCTCAGGCCCGCTGTCCAGCCCACACAAGGAGTTCCGCGATTTTTGCGTGCTCTACCGCGCCAACCACCAAGCCAAACTGTTCGAAGTGGCCCTGCGCAAAGCCCAGATTCCTTACAAGGTATCTGGCGGCACCAGTTTTTTCGACCGCGCCGAAATCAAAGACCTGTGCGCCTGGCTGCGCCTGCTGGTCAACACCGACGATGACCCGGCCTTCATGCGCGCCATCACCACACCCAAACGGGGCGTCGGACACCAGACACTGTCGGCGCTGGGTGAATTTGCGAGCAAATACAAAGTCAGCCTGTTCGAAGCCTTGTTTTCGCACTCCTTGCCTGCGGCCCTGCCCGCTCGTGCGGTCGGCAGCCTGCACGAATTTGGCCGCACCCTCAACGGGCTGGAGCACCGGGCCCGCCACACCACCGGGGCCGAAAACGCCCGCACCTTTCTGGCCGAGTGGCTCAAAGACATCGGTTATGAACAACACCTGTACGACGGAGAAGACAACGAAAAAGTCGCCGCAGCCCGCTGGAACAACGTGGTGGAGTTCTGCGACTGGATGGCCCAGCGCTGCGGAGGCCATATCGAAGACACAGCCGGGGTGGCATTGGAGGCCGAACGGAAAACCGTACTGGAAGTGGCCCAGACCATCGCCCTGCTCTCCACCATCTCGGAGCGAGAACAGGATCAGAACGTGGTCACCCTGTCGACACTGCACGCATCGAAAGGGCTGGAGTGGCCACACGTCATGTTGGTGGGCGTGAACGAGGGACTGCTTCCATTCAAATTGGACGAAACCGCTGACGTCCCAGCCGACCAGCTGGCCCAACGGCTGGAGGAAGAACGTCGCCTGATGTACGTGGGCATCACCCGCGCCCGCCACACGCTGATGGTGAGCTGGCTCAAACGCCGCAAAAAGGGGCGCGAATTCATCAACGGCAAAGCGAGTCGGTTCATTGCAGAAATGGCACTCGACCAAGCCACAGTGCGTGAAGATCCCCGCGAAAAACTGCGTGCCTTGCGGGCCGAATTTGCCCAACGCGCCCTGGCAAACAAAGGCACTTAGCCACCGCACCATGACGGGCAAACAAGCGGCGGCACGAGAAAACAAAAAGCCCACGGCTGATGCGGTGGGCTTTTGACTGTTTTGGCACACTGAGGTGGTGCCCATGGCGGGAATCGGACCCGCGACCTCTCCCTTACCAAGGGAGTGCTCTACCACTGAGCCACATGGGCAATTGCCTCACGGGCAAAAATGGAGCGGGATAAGAGGCTCGAACTCTCGACCTATACCTTGGCAAGGTATCGCTCTACCAACTGAGCTAATCCCGCAGAACTTGGTGGCCTGGGACGGAATCGAACCATCGACACGCGGATTTTCAATCCGCTGCTCTACCAACTGAGCTACCGGGCCAAGACCATGATTGTAACACGCAATTTGAACGCATCCGACCCCAGAAACCCGATTCCCCTCAATACAAGGGACGCTTGCCTCGAGAGAGGTCAACCCCCAGCTGCTTGAGTTTGCGATACAAGTGGGTGCGCTCCAAACCCGTTTTCTCGGCGACCCTCGTCATGGAGCCCAATTCCTTGGCCAAATGAAATTCAAAATAAGCCTTTTCGAATTCGTCCCGGGCTTCGCGCAAGGGCTTTTCAAGATCGAAGCTCTGAGTGGCGCTCGGTCCCAGAGCTTCGACCTGGGCTTCAGGCAAGACCCCACCGGTCATGGCGAACTCCACCGTCATCTCACTGGCCACCTGCTGAGCGGGGGCAACCACCGGAGCCCGGGGTTTCTCCAAAGGCTTGGCCAACCCCAGTTCCACCGCCTTGAGCAACTTCTGCAGCGTGATGGGTTTTTCCAGAAACGACATGGCCCCAATGCGGGTGGCCTCCACCGCCGTGTCGATGGTGGCGTGCCCGCTCATCATGATCACAGGCATGGTGAGCAATCCGCCGGACGCCCACTCCTTGAGCAAGGTGACGCCATCGGTGTCGGGCATCCAGATGTCCAGCAGCACCAAATCGGGCCGGGACTGCTGGCGCGCCAATCGGGCTTGTGCGGCGTTCTCGGCCAGCTCGACGGCATGGCCCTCGTCGTTCAGGATCTCGGACAGCAAATCCCTGATGCCCAGCTCATCGTCCACCACCAGAATATTGGCCATGCGCTCTCACTCCCCCTCAGGGCTGTTGTTAATTAGCAACTGCAAATGATACTGCCACTTGTCCGCCGGTCACCCGCCCATCGGACTCTTGGTTGGACAACTCAATGCGGGCACCGTGCTCGTCCACAATTTTCTTGACCACGGCCAGCCCCAGGCCCGTTCCCCTGGCCTTGGTGGTGACATAGGGCTCAAAGGCACGCTTCAGAATGTTGTCGGCAAAGCCCGGCCCTTGATCTTGCACCGTGAGGCGCACACGCTGTCCGGTTTTGCTGAGCCGCGTCTTCACCGACACCGAACCCGGGTGACCCGCCCCCATGGCGTCCTGAGCGTTTTGAACCAGGTTGTGAATGACCTGCCGGATTTGCTGTGCATCTGCGGCAATGGGTGGGCAATTGGGCTCCAGGTCGGCACGCACTGGCACGGCCGACTGGTCGTACAGCGCCAACACGTCCTGTACCGTGGCATTGAGGTCCACAGGCAACAGCACCGCAGCGGGCAAACGGGCGTAATCGCGAAACTCGTTGACCAGGCGTTTCATGGCATCCACCTGGTCCACAATGGTTTTGACCGACTTGGTCAGCAAGGCTTGGCCCGGTGCATCCAGTTTGCCTTCGAGCTTCATGGCCAGGCGTTCTGCCGAAAGCTGGATGGGGGTGAGCGGGTTTTTGATTTCGTGGGCCAGGCGACGGGCCACCTCTCCCCAGGCTTTGGCCCTCTGGGCAGACACCAGTTCAGACACATCGTCAAACACCAGCAAGCGCTTTTGCTCGGGCAACCAGGCCCCACGGGCCACGATGGTGATGCCATCCTGAAACGGCCCCTCGGCACCCGTGCCCCATTCGAACGACTGCTGCCAGACACCGAGCTGCGTTTCGTCAGGGGCCAGCGCCCCCTGATCGGCCCCAAGCTGTTCAAACTGGTGGAGTACCCCCTGGGCGAGGACTTCCAGCCCTGGCACCGCCACCAGTGGCTGGCGAAGATAAGCCGCCAATGGGGTGCGCAGAATGCGGGTCGCGCCCGGGTTGATGGCGTCGATACGGCCCTCTTCGTCGAGCACCACCACGCCCGCCGTGAGGTTGTCGAGGATGGTCTGAAGGTTGGCCCTGGCCGCATTGACCTGCGCCATGCTGTCGTCCACGGCCGCCTTGGCATCGGCCAGTTGCTGCGTCATGTCGGCAAACGCACGGGTCAGCCCCCCCAGCTCGTCGCGGGTGGCCATGGCCAGCTTGGGGGTCAAGTCGCCTCGGGCCACGTCACGCACACCTTCGGCCAGCAGCAGCAGCGGACGGATCAATTGGTTGCCCAGCACGGCTGCCAGCAGCACCGAAGCGAAAACGGACAGAAACAGCGCCAGTGTCAAGGTGCCGATGTACATGCGCCGCAGGCCCTCCCGCGCCAGCGCGCGCTCTTGGTACTCGCGGTTGGCCTGCTGCACCGCCAGCGCATCGGCCACCAGAGCGGGCGGAAAGTCCTGTACCGCGTGCAGAAACCGCGGCTCAGCCGAAAAACCGAACCCTGGGTTGCTGACCAGCGCCCACACCCGCACGCGGGCCTTCACGGTTGGGTCGGCCTGGCGATCTGGGTCGGCCTGCGGCAACCCCGGGTCGTCCAGCCCTTCGGTCAAGACCAGCGAGCGGTCGGCTCTCAGCGATTTGAGCAACGCGGCGGAGGGGCGGTCCGGTCGGAGATCAAAACGCGAATCCCCGGCGCTGGCCAGCAGCTGGCCCGACGCGCTCCACAACTGCACGTCGCTGGCAGACAGCTGCTCCCGCAAACGCTCCACGGCCAGCGTGGCCGAGCTGTTGGACACGGTGGAGAGCAACGCCGCAGACTGCCGCACCTTGGCATTGAAATCTGCCGTGAGGGTGTCCAGCGCCGTGCGCCCCAGGCTGACCCCGGCGTTGAGCGCCCCCTCCACCCGCACGTCAAACCAGCTTTCGATGGAGCGAGACACAAACTGGTAGGAGACCCCATAGATCAGCGCCCCGGGCACAAACCCGACCAAAGCAAAGATGGCCGCGATCTTGGCCAGCAGTTGGCTGCCAAATTTCTTGCGTCGGAAGCGCAACACCAGACGAACCACCGCCCACACGATGACGCTGGCCAAAAACACCGCCACTGCCACATTCAGCACCAGCAGGCGCGTGTAGTTGGTTTCGTAGAGCGCGCGGTTGTCGGTGGCCGTGGTCAACATGAACAGCAACACCAACGCCAGACCGGCCATGAATGCCAGCGCCGCCGCCGCAGCCCATCGACGTCGGGCGGGGTGCGAGTGGTCGGCGGTGGCGGGCGTGGCGCTCATGGTGTTTTGGCCGGGGCCGGGAGCAAATCGGGCTCGTCCGCATCAGGTTCCAGGGCCACGGCTCTTGCGCTCGATTGGACCGGCACCGGCAGCGTGCGGCGCAGGTCGATGTTCCAGTCGGTCTGGGCATTCATGCCCAGCTGAAAAGGGCGTGGCAACAAAGCCATGTCCAACTTGAACTGGAAATGAAGGTAGCGCTCGCCTCCACCCCCCAGGGCCTCGGGCTCAGCCACCTTCCATCCATACAGTCGGGTCACGGCGGCCAGCGCCTGACTGAGGGAGTCGTGGTTCTGGTGCAGCGCATATTGCAGGTTGGGGGTGGGGCCAGAGCCCGTGGCCACGCTGACACGCCAGCGCCGAGTCAGCGGCTGATAGGCCAGTCGGTAGGTGCGACTGGCGGTGGCCACACGTTCATCGGCCCAGTACCAGCGCTCCCGCATCACCTCCGCATGGGCCACGAAATACAAAGGCACAGACCGAGCCACGGCCTCCACCACGGCAGCGGCGGGTTCGTAGGACACGGAAGCTGTCAAAAACAAGCCTTCGTCCGTGCGGGCCAGCGACAACTGCTGAAGCTGCGCCCCCGCCTGTGCGGCAAGGGGTGCGCCGCACAGGCAACACACGAGCAACCACCCGGCGACCCGAATGTCAAGCCACCTTGTCCAGCACCGCGTAATAAAAACCGTCATGTCCACCGGGGGGATTGTCGGGCAAGCCCTCTGCAAGCCCCCTGGCAAGGGGCAACAAATGCCCCGGAGCTGGGCGTGCCAGGGCGTCGGTGTGGCGCGACAGAAACGAATCGACCTGGGCCTGCCCCTCCGCCTTGAAAACGGAGCAGGTGCAATACACCAGCCGCCCGCCCGGGGCCAGCAAGGGCCACAACGCCTCCAGGATGCGGCGCTGGGTGTCGGCCAATGCCGGGATGTCTGACTCGCGGCGCAACCAGCGCACATCGGGGTGGCGGCGCACGATGCCCGAGGCGCTGCACGGCGCGTCGAGCAACACGGCGTCGAACAGACGGCCGTCCCACCAGGCAGCGGGCTGGGCGGCATCGGCCACTTTCAAACTGACCGTGCCGTTCAGCCGCAACCGCTGCAGGTTCTCGGTGATGCGCGTGCTGCGCCGGGCATCCACCTCCAGCGCCAGCACGTCAATGGGCACGCCCAACGCGTGGGCGTGCTCCAAGAGGTGCGCGGTTTTGCCACCGGGGGCGGCGCAGGCGTCCAACACGCGCAAAGGGCGGTCGGCAGGCACCGCCAGCCCATCCAGCACCAGCGGAGCGGCCCACTGAGCGGCCGTGTCCTGCACCGAAAACCAGCCCTCGGCGTAGCCCGGCAAGCCCTCCACCGGCACCGGCTGTGCCAGCACCAAGCCTGACAAGCCCACCGCCTGGGCCGGCAACCCATCATCGGCCAGGCGAGCCAGGTAAGCGTCGCGGGGGATGTGGGTGACGTTGACGCGCAGCACCAGCGGGGCGCTGTGCTGGCTGGCCGCCAGAAGGGCTTGCCAGTGCTGGGGGTGGTCGCGGCGCACGCGTTTCACCCACCAGGCGGGGTGGTTGTAACGGGCCTCCCAGTCGGCTTCGACCTGAGCGTGCAGGGCATCGGCTTCGCGCAGGTAGCGGCGCAGGCAGGCATTGACCATGCCCGCCTGGCGGGCGGTGGCGGACTGGGCGCGCACGGCATTCACCGCCTGGTCCACGACCGTGAACGCGTCGTAGGTCGGCGCATCGGCGCCCTGCTCTGCGTCGGATGCGGGCCGCAACAAAGCCAGCGCGGCGCACAGCAAGGCCCGGGTGAACGGTGGCGGAGACTGCTCGGTCAGCACCTCCACCAGGGCGGCGGTGGAGCCCAGGCGGCGCAACGCGTGGAAGGTGAGGGCCTGCACCCCCGGACGCAAAGGGCTGGGCACGGTGGGCAACACGTCGGTGAGCGAGCGGCCGGCCTGCACGGCCTGCACGCAGCGCGCGACCTGGGAAAGCTGCTGCGCCAGCGTGGCACGAGGCCCTGACGCGCCCGCCGAAACGGCCGCTGCGCTCAAGCCGCCGCCCGTTTGTTCAACAGCGCCTGTGCCACACGCGAGTTGGGCTTGCGGCCCAGGTGATCGCTGATGAACTGGCCGGCGTCGACCAGCGCGTCCAGGTCCAGCCCGGTTTCGATGCCCATGCCGTGCAGCAGGTACACCACGTCTTCGGTGGCCACGTTGCCCGTGGCGCCCTTGGCGTAAGGGCAGCCGCCCAAACCGGCAATGGAGGTGTCGAACTGCGCCACGCCCAGCTCCAGCGCCGCCAGGGTGTTGGCCAGCGCCTGGCCGTAGGTGTCGTGGAAGTGGCCGCTGATGTCGGCCAGGTCGTAGTGCTTCAGCGCGGCCTCCATGGCGGCCTGCACCGCACGCGGTGTGCCCACGCCAATGGTGTCGGCCACGCCCACGTGGTCCACGCCGATGGCCTTCATCAGCCGCGCCACCAGCGCCACGCGCTCAGGCGACACATCGCCCTCATACGGGCAGCCAACCGCACAGGAAATGGCGCCCCTTACGCTTATCCCACTTGCCTTGGCAGCTACCACCACAGGAGCAAACCGATCAATCGATTCCTCAATGCTGCAATTGATGTTTTTCTGGCTGAAGGCTTGGCTGGCGGCACCGAACACCACCACCTCGTTGGCCCCGGCGGCCAGTGCGCCCTCAAACCCCTTCATGTTGGGGGTCAGCACCGAATACACGGTGTCGGCTCGGCGGGCAATGCCCGCCATCACCTCCACCGCATCGCCCATTTGCGGCACCCACTTGGGGCTGACGAAGCTGGTGGCTTCCAGGTGGCGCACCCCGGCGGCTTGCAGCCGGTGGATCAGCTCGACCTTGACAGAGGCGGGCACCATCTGCTTTTCGTTTTGCAAGCCGTCACGGGGGCCGACATCCACGAGTTTGACGCGGGAGGGCAAGTGGTTGAGGGTGGTCATGGGGAAAGCTCCAGGGAATTCAATAGCCCAGCGCCACGTCCACCACGCCCGAGAGTTGGGCGATGGGCTGGCCGTGGGTGAGGGCCGTGATTTTGCGGGCGATCTGGGCGATGCTTTCGTCGCGCAGCGTGCGTGCCGAGGTGTGGGGGGTGAGGGTGATTTTCGGGTGGCCCCAGAACGGGTGCTCGGCGGGCAGGGGCTCGGTGCGGAACACGTCCAGCGTGGCCCCGCTCAGGTGGCCGCTGGCCAACAACGCCAGCAGGTCGTCGTCCACCAGGTGCGCGCCACGGGCCACGTTGATGACGTAACCGCCCGGTGGCAGGCGCTGCAAGGTGTCGCGGTTGAGGATGTTTTGCGTGTCGGCGGTGAGCGGCAGCAGGTTGACCAGCACGCGGCTGGCCGCCAGGAAACCCTCAAAACCGTCGGCCCCTGCAAAACCGCGCACACCGGTCAAGGCCCCGTCCATCGCTTTGGCACGGCGGCTCCAGCCGTTGACGGGGAAGTCAAACAGCCGCAGCGCCTGTGCCACGCGCGTGCCCAGCACGCCCAGGCCCATCACGCCCACCGCAAAGTCGGCCCGTGCACGTGGCTTGCGAAACGCCCACTGGCCCTGGGCCATGGCGGTGTCGTAGGCATCGAACTCTCGGAAGTGGCGGATGACGGCGTGGCACACGTACTCGGCCATTTGCACCGACATGCCCGCGTCGTCCAGCCGCACCACGGGCAGTCCGGATGGCAGGCGCAGTTTGAGCAGGGCGTCCACCCCCGCCCCGATGTTGAACAGGGCCTTGAGGCCGGGTTGCTGGTCGATGAATGCCTGGGGCGGGGCCCACACCACGGCAAAGTCGGCCTGGGGCGCACCCGGGGCCCACACCTGCACATCGGCCCCAGGCAAGGCGGCCTGCAGGCCTTGCACCCAGGGCTCGGGGGCGGTACCGGTGCAACAGAAAGCGATGCGCATGATGTCTCCTTTTGATAGCTGCTTGCGCAATACTACCAAGCGCCGGAGGCCAAAAGGCCTCGAAAATCCATCAGGCCATCGAGAGCGTCAGCAACTCCGCCCCTTCGGTCACCTGGTCGCCGGGGGCGAACAGCAGCTCGGCCACGGTGCCGTCGGCTGGGGCGGCGATGGTGTGCTCCATCTTCATGGCTTCCATCACGGCCAGGGCCTGGCCTTTGCGCACCTTGTCTCCGGCCTTGACGGCGAACGACACCACCTTGCCCGGCATGGGCGCGCTCAGGCGACCGCCCTCCGCAGCGGTGTCACCGGCATGGGCCAGCAAATCCACCGCCAGGAGCTGGGTGGCGCCGGCATCGGTGTGGATGTGGGCCACCTCGCCCCGGCGGTACACGGTGGCCACGGCACGCTGCCCGCCAAACTGGACCACCAGCGCGCCGTCCGCCCCGGCGGGCTCGAACGACAGGGGGCCTTGCACCTCGCCCACCGTGAGTTGGAACGCCGGGCCGGGGCCGTAAACCAGGCTGGCGCGCAGCGACTCGCCCCGGTACTCGAAGGCAAACGGGCGCACCCAGGTGCTGTTGGCCCGCCAACCGTCGGTGCGGCTGAAAGGGTCTGCCGTTTGGGCCGCACGTTCGTCCACCAGGGTTTGGGCCACATCGGCCGCAGCGGCCATGGCCAGGCCCACAGGGTCTTGCTTGAACAGCACGGCCGATTCGCGCTGGATGAGCGCGGTGTCGAGCTGTCCCTGGGCAAACGAGGTGCTGCGCACCACGTGCCGCAGAAACTGCACGTTGGTGGTCAGGCCCACGATGTGGGTCTGGGCCAGCGCCGCGTCCAGCCGGGCCAGCGCCTGCTCGCGCGTGTCGCCGTGCACGATGAGCTTGGCCACCATGGAGTCGTAGTAGGGGCTGATGGCGTCGCCCTCGCGCACGCCGTCGTCAAAGCGCACGTCGCCGCGCTGAAACGCCACGTGCGCGGGCTTGCGGTACACGGCCAGCGTGCCGGTGGCGGGCAGAAACTGCTTGTCGGGGTTTTCAGCACAAATGCGGGCCTCAATGGCATGACCGGTGATCTTCAGCTGCTCTTGTTTCAGGGGCAAAGGCTCACCACTGGCCACGCGCAGTTGCCACTCCACCAGGTCGAGGCCGGTGATGGCTTCGGTGACGGGGTGTTCCACCTGCAGGCGGGTGTTCATTTCCATGAAATAGAAACGCATGGCCTCGGGGTGGTCGTAGCCCTGGGGCTGCTCCACGATGAACTCCACTGTGCCCGCGCCCACGTAGTTCACGGCGCGGGCTGCGGCCACGGCCACTTCGCCCATGGCACGGCGCAGCTCGGGCGTCATGCCGGGGGCGGGGGCTTCTTCCAGCACCTTTTGGTGGCGGCGCTGCACCGAGCAGTCGCGCTCGAACAGGTACACGCAGTTGCCCTGGGTGTCGGCAAACACCTGGATTTCGATGTGGCGGGGGCGCTGCACGTACTTTTCAATCAGCACCGCGTCGCTGCCAAAGCTGTTGGTGGCTTCGCGCTGGCAGCTGGCCAGGGCGGCGGGAAAGTCTTCTGCCTTTTCCACGATCCGCATGCCCTTTCCGCCACCGCCGGCACTGGCTTTGATGAGCACGGGGTAGCCAATGCCGTCGGCCTCGCGCTGCAGCAGCGCGGGGTCCTGGTCGGCCCCGTGGTAACCGGGCACCAGCGGCACCCCGGCGGCCTCCATCAGGCGTTTGCTTTCGGCTTTCAGGCCCATGGCCTGGATGGCGCTGGCGGGCGGGCCAATGAACACCAGCCCGGCGGCGGCGCACGCGTGGGCAAAGTCTTCGTTTTCGCTCAGAAAACCATAGCCGGGGTGAATGGCCTGTGCCCCGGTCGCTTTGGCGGCCTCGATGATGCGTTCCCAGCGCAGGTAGCTGTCTTTGGGCGCGCTGCCACCGATGTGCACGGCCTCGTCGCAAGCGGCCACGTGTTTGGCCTTGGCGTCAGCGTCGGAATACACGGCCACGGTTTTGACACCCAGGCGGCGGGCGGTGGCGGCCACGCGGCAGGCGATTTCGCCACGGTTGGCGATGAGGATCTTTTTAAACATGGTGAACTCCCGTGGCGAAATCGCCTTGTGCTGCCAGGCAGCACTGGCAATTTGGCTGCGCCGCTGCGCCGCGTTGCGGCTGGTCGCCACGGTTGGCAATGAGAATTTTGTTGAACATGGGGTTTGTCTCCAATCGTTGGCGGGGGTCAGCCCAGCCAGCCGGGTTTGCGTTTCTGCAGGAAGGACTGCACGCCCTCTTTGCCCTCGGCGCTGGCGCGCACGTCGGCAATGCAGTCCACGGTGCGCGCGATCAGCGCCGCGTCGATGTCCTGGCCTGCCACGTCTTGCAGCAGCGCCTTGCCCACGCGCACGGCGTCGGGGCCGTTGGCGGTGAGGGCTTTGAGCAGCTCGTCCACCTTGGCGTCCAGCGCATCAGGGGCGACCACCTCGTGCACAAAACCGATGCGCAACGCCTCGGCCGCGCCGAAGCGCTCGGCGCTCAGGAAGTAGCGGTGCGCGGCGCGTGCGCCCATGGCCCGCACCACGTAGGGGCTGATGGTGGCGGGGGCCAGGCCCAGCTTGGCTTCGCTCAGGCAAAACTGCGCGGTGTCCACGGCCACGGCCATGTCGCACGCGGCCACCAGGCCCATGCCACCGGCGTACACGTCGCCCTGCACGCGGGCCACGGTGGGTTTGGGGCAGGTGTAGATGGCTTGCAGCATGGCGGCGAGCTGGCCCGCGTCGGCCAGGTTCTCGGCCCGCGTGTAGTCGGCCATGCGGCGCATCCAGTTCAGGTCGGCCCCGGCGCAAAAGGCCGGGCCTTCGGCGGCCAGCACCACGGCGCGCACGGCGGGGTCTTGCCCCACGGCGGTGAAGGCGGCGGTGAGTTCGGCAATCACCTCATCGTTGAAGGCGTTGCGCACCTCGGGGCGGTGGAGGGTGATGCGGGCCACGGACCCGGTGTGGGCGATTTGGAGGGTGCTCATGCCACGGCCCTCACATGCGGAACACGCCGAACTTGGTGTCGGCAATGGGCGCGTTCAGCGCCGCGCTCAGCCCCAGCGCCAGCACGCGGCGGGTGTCGGCCGGGTCGATGAGGCCGTCGTCCCACAGGCGGGCGGTGGCGTAGTAGGGGTGGCCCTGTTCTTCGTACTGGCGGCGGATGGGGGCTTTGAAGACCTCTTCTTCCTCCATGGTCCAGCTGCCGCCTTTGCCCTCGATGCCGTCGCGCTTGACGGTGGCCAGCACGCTGGCGGCCTGCTCGCCCCCCATGACGCTGATGCGGGCGTTGGGCCACATCCACACGAAGCGGGGGTTGAACGCCCGGCCGCACATGCCGTAATTGCCCGCACCGAAACTGCCGCCGATGATGACGGTGAACTTGGGCACCTGGGCGCAGGCCACGGCCGTCACCATCTTGGCGCCGTTGCGGGCAATGCCCTCGTTCTCGTACTTGCGGCCCACCATGAAGCCGGTGATGTTTTGCAAAAACACGAGCGGTACCTTGCGCTGGCAACACAGCTCGATGAAGTGCGCGCCCTTCAGCGCCGACTCGCTGAACAAAATGCCGTTGTTGGCCACGATGCCCACGGGCATGCCTTCGATGTGCGCAAACCCGCACACCAGCGTGCTGCCAAAGCGGGGCTTGAACTCGTGGAACTCTGACGCATCAACGATGCGGGCGATGATTTCGCGCACATCAAAGGGCTTTCGCGTGTCGGTGGGGATCACACCGTACAGCTCTTGCGCATCGAATTTGGGAGCTGCCGGCGCTTGCAGGGTGAGGGGCCGAAGCTTCTTTTTGTTCAAATTTGACACCGCCTGGCGCGCCAAGGCGATGGCGTGCAGGTCGTTCTGCGCCAGGTGGTCGGCCACCCCCGAGAGGCGGGTGTGCACGTCGCCGCCGCCTAAGTCTTCGGCGGTGACGACCTCGCCCGTGGCGGCCTTCACCAATGGCGGGCCGCCCAGGAAGATGGTGCCCTGGTTCTTGACGATGATGGTTTCGTCGCTCATGGCGGGCACGTAAGCCCCGCCCGCCGTGCAGCTGCCCATGACCACCGCGATCTGCGAAATGCCCTGTGAGGACATGTTGGCCTGGTTGTAGAAGATGCGGCCAAAGTGGTCGCGGTCGGGAAACACCTCGTCCTGGTTGGGCAGGTTGGCACCGCCCGAGTCCACCAGGTAAATACACGTCAGGTTGTTTTGCTGCGCAATTTCCTGCGCGCGCAGGTGCTTTTTGACGGTGAGCGGGTAGTAGGTGCCGCCCTTCACGGTGGCGTCGTTGCAGACGATCATGCAGTCCACCCCGCTGACGCGGCCGATGCCTGCGATCAGCCCGGCGCAAGGCGCCGCGTCTTTGGTGCCGCCCTGGCCGTCTTTTTCCTTGTACATGCCAAACGCCGCCATGGGCGCCAGCTCCAGGAACGGCGTGCCCGGGTCGAGCAGCATGTGCACGCGGTCGCGGGGCAGCAGCTTGCCGCGTGCCGTGTGCTTGGCGCGTGCGGCTTCGCCGCCGCCTTCTGCCACCTGGGCCACCTGGGCGCGCAGGTCGTCCACCAAGGCGCGCATGGCCAGGGCGTTGGCTTGGAAGTCGGCAGATCGGGGGTTGAGTTTGGATTCGAGAACGGTCATGGCTTGTCTCCTGTGCAGAGGCCATTGTGCCGCCTGGTGGCGCTGTCGGGGTTGCCAGATGGGTTGCAAAAGCCGCCACCTTTTTGCACACTGCTGGCATGCCAGACGCCACGCCCCTCGCACCTGCCGCACAGCCCCCCTCCCCGCCTGCGGCGCACGTGGGAGGCAAGGCCGCAACGCCCATGGCCTTTGTGCGCAGCATGGCCGTGGCCTGCGAACGGCTGGGCCACCCCATCTCAGGGGCCCTGGCGGCGGCACAGATTGCGCCAAAGCAACTGCTTCAGCCGCACGCCCGCATCAACGCAGCCCAAATGGAACGGCTGTCGGACCAACTCATGCGCGAACTGGACGACGAGGCCCTGGGCTGGTTCACCCGGCGGCTGCCCTGGGGCAGCTACGGGATGCTGGCGCGCGCCAGCATCAGCGCCCCCACCTTGGGCGTGGCCCTGCGGCGCTGGTGCCGCCACCACGGCCTGCTGACCGACGACGTGCGCCTGACCC
>Ga0209066_10004400_pt1 | contig 15398 bp, 16 predicted proteins | sample All_14_2_FD_187198 | JGI IMG/M metagenome (GOLD analysis project Ga0209066, IMG submission 187198) | Freshwater microbial communities in response to fracking from Pennsylvania, USA - Allegheny Zone_MetaG_DW_15 (SPAdes) (version 2) ...
CTGGCCGCTGCCGATCTGGTGATCTGCCAGACCGGCTGCATCAGCCACAACGCTTATTGGCGCGTGAAGGACCATTGCAAACGCACAGGCAAGCCATGCGTGTTTGTCGACAACCCCGGTTCTACCAGCCTGAAGCGGGCCTTGACAGAACTGCGCCAGCCCAGCTTGAGCTGAGCCGCCGGGCCTGGGGGCTCAGGCCTTGAAAGGCTCCATCTCGCCGGGACGACGCAGCATCTTGTTGACTTCGTCCAGGTGCAGCTCTTCCTGAACAATCATTTCGCGCGCGTACTCCTCCAGCAGCACCGAGCTGCCCTCGGCAATCTTCAACAGCGCGTAATAAGCGTTAAGTGCAGCTTGTTCGTGGGACAGACTCTCACGCAGGATGTCACCGGTGTCGTGCTGTTCGGTCTCCAGCAGGGCGCCAATTTTGAGCGACGGGTGCCCGCCCATCAGTGTGACCAGTTCCCCCGCCTTGTGGGCGTGGTCGAGGCTCTCGGTGGCGTTGGCCTTGAGCCACGACACGATCGGAATGCGGTTGAAGCCGTACACCATCAGCGAGTAATGCGTGTAGCGCACCACACCGGCCAATTCCAGCTCCATGATGTGGTTCAAGGCATCAATCGCTGCCTGGGTTTTTGTGTTGTCCATGAGATGGCTCCAGTAAAAAAGTTAAAACACCCGGGAAAACTTCTGCGCAGCTGCGTGGTCCAGCCACCTTGATTCTGTGCTATTTCGTCAAAATCAGCTTGCCGAGCTTGGTGACCTGCAAACGGTAAATCACACCCTCATGCTCGATGGACACCGACTTGTGCCCGCGCAGCACCGCGGTGCTGGGCAGCGGCTCGGGCGCGATCCGGTTGGCTCCGGTCGCGGCCCGCGTGTCCAGGGCAAGCGCTGCGGCGCCCTGGCGGCTGGTGGCGCCTGGCTGAGCGGCGCTCATGGGCCGGGCTCGGTGATAAAACCAATCTTGCGCAAGCCGGCCTGCTGCGCGCTGGCCATCACCTTGGCAACATGTTCATAACGCACCGCCTTGTCACCCCGGATGTGCAGCTCGGGCTGCGGCTCACGCGCCGCCTCAGCCTGCAGCAAGCCCGCCAGCGCGGAGGCATCCACCGGCGCTTCGTTCCAGAAATACAGGCCCTGCGCATCGACGCTCAAGCGCACGGTTTGCGGCTGGATGACTTGCGGCTGGTTCTTGGCCACTGGCAGGTCCACATTGACCGAATGTTTCATCACCGGAATGGTGATGATGAAGATGATCAGCAGCACCAGCATGACGTCCACCAGCGGGGTCATGTTGATTTCGCTCATCACCTCATCGGCGTCAGGCTGGGTTCCAAAAGCCATGCTCAGGCTCCTTTTTTCATCATGACCACAGCGCTGTTACCGGGCGAATTCACCCGCGCACCGGTGACAAAGTAGGCGTGCAAGTCATGCGAGAAGCTGCCCAGCTTGTTCAAGATGGCCTTGTTGCCGCGCACCAGCGCGTTGTAGCCCAGCACAGCGGGAATGGCCACCGCCAGACCCAGCGCGGTCATGATCAGCGCCTCGCCCACCGGGCCGGCCACCTTGTCGATGGTTGACTGGCCTGACAGCCCGATGCTGAGCAACGCGTGGTAAATGCCCCAAACCGTACCAAACAGCCCGACAAATGGCGCGGTGGAACCCACCGACGCAAGAATAGCCAGCCCCGATTGCAGCCGGGCGGTGAACTCGTCCATGGCGTTGCGCAGGCAGCGGGTGACCCAGTCGCTCACGTCCAGGCTGTCGTGCAGGTGGGCCTTGCTGTTGCGGTGGTGTGCGGTGGCCTCACGGCCTTCCAGGGCGATCTGGCGAAACGGGTCCGTGGCATCTGCACCGAGCTTGTCCAGTGCGGACGCAAAGTCTTCGCTGTGCCAGAAGTCAGCTGCCTGGCGGGCATGTTTTTTGTATTTGAGGATGTCCAGCGTCTTGAGCGCGATCACGATCCAACTCGCCAAAGACATCACCAGCAGCAGCACAGCCACCCCTTTGGTGACCCAATCACCCTGCGTCCAGACGTTGACCATCCCGAATTGCGATTCCATAAACAAAGCTCCAAAAAATTACTCAAGCACCCAATTGATGGGCACGTTAAAAGACATGGCGGTGGGTACGCCGTTACGCTTGCCGGGCAAGTAGCGCCAGCGCATCACCGCCGTCATGGCGGCCTGATCCAGGGCCGCAAAACCGCTGGACTTGACCAGCCGCGCACTCACCGGTAAGCCATCGGTGCCGATCAGCACGCTGTGGATCACCACGCCCTGCTCGCCACGGCGCTTGCTGCTGCTGGGATACACCGGTTTGGGGTTTTGCAGGTAGTCCGCATCGCTGGAAGGCAACTCCACACTGGGCGCTGCCGGCAACACAGGCGCCGCTTGAACCACCGGCGCGCTCACCTCGGCCAGGGGCACGGGGGGTGCCGCTTGCACCGCCCAGGCCTCTGGGGCAGCGCTGTCCTGCTGCACAGCCAGCGGCGGTGTCACCGTGGGCAAACTGGGCGCCTTGGGTTGAACCATCGGCCGCTTGACCTCCTGCGGCGGTGCTGGCGGCGGCGCTACCTTGGGCGCCGGCGGATCGATGAACTCGCTGAGCATCTGGACCGGCACCACCTGTTCCACCACCCGCTTGAGCAGACCACTTTGCAGCCCCCACAACAACAAGGCATGAAACAGCAGCACATACAACACCACCACAAAGGTGCGGCGGTCCTGCGCGGTCATCAACAGCCAGATGTTGCGGCGTTGCAGCACCGACTTCACTTGCGCAGCACCCAGGCGGTGGCCGCCATCACCATGAAGGCGCTGCCACCCAGGATGAAGAATGTGTTCATTGTTTGCCCCTTTGAAGTTGAAAACAACTCTATTTTAAACGCGAATTGTTCGCATTACGGATGAATGGTGTCTGTAAATCGTCTGACTTTCTGCTTTCTGAGCCGTCACCCCGCAGCCTGGCAGATGGCAGCCGTGATGTGCCGGGACACGCAACGGACCTGGCCAGGAACAACAGCCAACCATGACGACGACTGAACCTCACGTGGACGCTGCCGTCCGACATGCCGCTGATGCGCCCTCGGGCACAAACAGGCAGTCCGCCGTCACCTCGGCCAGCGTGGCGCAACCACACAGGGCCATGGCGATCTCCAGCTCGTCGCGCAGCAGACGCAGCACATGGGCCACCCCCATCGCACCGGCGTTGGCCAGCGCGTAGATATAGGGGCGGCCAATCAGCACCGCGTTGGCGCCCAGGGCGATGGCTTTCAGCACATCGGTGCCACGACGAATACCGCCATCCACCAGCAGCGGGACATCGGCACCCAGCGCCTGGCGGATACGTGGCAACACGGCGGCGGTGCTGGGTGCGGTGTCCAAGGTGCGCCCGCCGTGGTTGGAAACCACCAGCCCGGCCACACCGAGTTGCATGGCCTGGCGGGCGTCCGCCGGGTGCATCACCCCTTTCAGCAGCACCGGCAAGCGGGTGCGGGACAACAGCCACTCGATATCGGCCCAGGTGGTGGCACTGCGCAACAACCCGTCAAACAAGGCACTTTGACCCAAAGCCAGGCTGGCTTGGGTTTCGGGCACCAAGCCCGCCAGATTGACGGCCGACACGCCTGGCGGCAGACGAAACCCGGCGCGGCGCTCCCGGTCACGCGCACCGTTCACCGGTGCATCCACGGTGACCACCAGCGCCTCATACCCGGCTGCTTCAGCGCGTTGCACCAGTTCCAGGTTGAAAGCGGGGTCATGTGTCAGGTACAACTGAAACCACAGCGGACCGCGGTCCGGGTCACCCGCGACCGCCTGGGCCACGGTTTCCAGCGGCAGACTGGCCTGGGTGCTCAGCACCAGCCCGGCCTGTTGCGCCGAGGCGGCGCAGGCGGTGGCCAGTTCACCGTCGGGGTGCGCCATGCGTTGGTACGCCACAGGTGCCAGAAAAATCGGATGGGCCAGCGTGCGCCCCAGCAAGGGCACACGGGTGTGCCCGCCTGCCAGCTGGCGCAAAATGCGCGGCTGCAACAACTGGCGTTGCCACGCGGTCTGGTTGTTTTGCAGGGTGATTTCGTCAGCGGCGCCACCACTGAAGTAGGCCCAGGCGTTGGCATCGAGCCGGGTGCGGGCCAGGGCCTCGTGGTCTGCCAAAGTCACCACGCCGGACGGCGTATTTGCCGCGGTGCAGGCCGCGGGCGACGCTGAATTTGGTGCGGCCACGCTCATGTATCCGCCCACATGCGCAGCAGGTTGTGGTAGACGCCAGTGAGTGCGGTGGTCTCGTCACCCTCACCATGCTGCTGGCGCAAGCGCAGCAAATTCATGTCCAGCTCAAACAGCAAGCGGCGCTGCTCGTCGCTGCGCACCATGCTTTCCACCCAGAAAAAGCAGGCGATGCGCTGACCACGCGTGACCGGTTTGACCTGGTGCAGGCTGGTGCCGGGGTACAACACGGCGTGGCCAGCGGGCAGCTTGACCGCTTGCTCGCCATAGGTGTCGGCGATGGTCAACTCGCCGCCATCGTAATCAGCCGGGTCGTTCAGGAACACCGTGCACGACACATCGGTGCGCACCTTTTGCCCGTTGGGCAGCGCGCGGATGGCGTTGTCGATGTGGTTGCCGTAGTAATTGGCATCGCCGCCATAACAGTTGATACGCGGCGTGAACACGCGTTTGGGCAATGCCGCAGAGAAAAACGTGGTGCTGCGATCCAGCCCGCGCAGCACCAGTGCGCGTATCTGCTGCGCGGCTTCGCAGTCGTGTGGCAGCTGCAGGTTGTTTTTGACCTGCGCCGCCTGGGGGCCTGCGCTGGCGCGCCCATCGGTCCAGGGGGCACGGGCCAGCAGCGCGGTGGCGCCTTGGATCTCATCGGGCGTCAGGATGTTGGGAAGCGTCAGCAACATAGGCGATCAGAACTTGAAGTTACCGGTGAGTTGAACCAGCCGCCCGGCGCCCGGGGTGTAGTGCCCGGAGTACAGGTGGTCGGCATACAACTTGTCGGTGAGGTTGCTGACATTGAGCTTCAAAGTGACTTTGTCGTTCATCACGTACTCCACCATCGCATCGGCGGTGACCCATGACGGCACTTCCCAGCCCGGGTTGCGGATGGGGGTTTGGCGACCCCGGAAGTTGACGCCGGCCCCGACGCGCCACTTGGCATCGATCTGGTACGTGCTCCACACAGAACCGCTGTGGTAGGGCGTGTTCGAGGGGCGAGTGCCCTCACCTTCCGAGCCGGCCACGCCCTCGTCAATGTTGGCCACCGGCATCCACATATAAGAAGCGTAAATTTCCCACTGCGGCGTGAGTCGGCCCGCCACGTCGATTTCGGCCCCAGCCACATGGCGCTTGCCCGAGAGCGTGACCAAGTTCACGTCGGGGTCCGTGTTGCGTTCATGCAATTTGGTGGAGCGAAACACCGCCACGCGGGTGGTGAAACGTTTGTCGGCCGAGTCGAGTTTGGCACCCAGTTCGATGTTGAGGCTTTTTTCCGGGTCGATGTTCACGTTGGCCGCGTTCAGCGAATAGGCGTCACCCGAGGTGTTGAACGAGGTGGCCGCCGACACATGGTAGGAGTGCAAATCGTTCGGCTGATACAGCAGACCAACACGCTGGCTCCATTCAGAGATTTTCATTTTGTAGCTGCGCGTCAGCGGCGCCGTGATGGTCGCCGTGCGGGTATCGCACTGCTGCGCAGTGGCGTTGGCAGATGGATCAGGAATGGCGTGGCAGTTGTAATCGCCCACCAAGTTGTCATAACGCAGCCCGGCCAACACCTTCCAGTGCGGCGCCACTTGGATCAGGTCCTGCACATAGGCGCCCCACCCGCTGGACGTGTAATCGCTGGTGGTTCTGAGCACGCGGGAGGCTTCGTTGACCCAAGCACCATCGTTGGGCGTGCCCACGGTAGTGGTCGGTTTGGTTGGCACCACACCACCCTGCGCCGCATTGCGTGCGCCGTAAACGGTTTTCTTTTCGTGGGCCACGTCCACACCTGCCAGCAGCTCATGCTGCACACCCAGCGCCTGGAACTTGCTCTGGTAATCACTTTGCGCATAGAGGGTGTCCAGGTCCTGAATCTTCAGCTGGTTGCCACGTGTCAAGACGGTATTCGGCCCAAAAGTCGCCAGACTGGCCGCCGTGCCGCCCGGCTGGCTAGCCGCATTGCCCAGCCGCACGGTGCTGGCCCGCTGATCCCGCGTGTACTCACCCATGCGCACCTGGGTTCTGAGCGTGCTGTCGGCATCAAACCGATGCTGATGCGTGAAGGTGCCAGTGGTGGCGGTGCCCGCGTTGTAGTCGCTGGCCATGCCGTAGTACGCGGTCGGGTCCAGTGGCAAGGTGGTCGTTTCACCGGCGGCAGAAGCTGCTGTGGGTTTGATCCACGGCATGCCGTAGTTCATGCCGTTGTTGTTGTCCAGGTGGTAGAGGCTGGCCGAGAACTCGTCCTTTTCACCAATGGCCCAGCGGTAGGTGGCGGCAATGCCTTTTTTGTCCAGGCTGCTGCCTGAGCCATTGTTGTCAGCCTCGGTGAGCATGGTGTTGATGCGCAAGGCGGCATCGTCGGCGGTCTGGATGTTGAAGTCGCCCACCACACGGCGGTGGCCGTGGCTGCCCACGGTCACATCCACCTGGCTGTCACCAAACAAGGTGGGCGCCTTGTTGACCAGATTCACCGCGCCACCGGTGGAGCCGCGCCCAAACAACATCGAGGCCGAGCCACGCATCACCTCCATGCGGTCCAGGCTGAAGGTGTCGCGCTCGTAAAACGCCGGGTCGCGCATGCCATCGACAAAGATGTCACCTGTGGATGCCAGCGAGAAGCCGCGCAGCTTGATGTCCTCCTCGGCCCCTTCGGCGGCCTGGAACGAGATGCCCGCGGTGGCTTTCAACGCTTCCTTGACCGTGTCCAAGTTGCGCTCATCCATCAGCCGCTCCGTCACCACCGTGACCGACTGGGGAATGTCGCGCAGTTGCTGCAGACCTTTGCCGATGGTGGTCTGGGTGGCGCGGACCGAGTCACGCCCTTCCGGTGCCTCGGCCTTTTCTTTCACCACCACGGGTTTCAGCGTTTTGTCATAGGCGGTGGTGGTTTCTTGTGCCAGCGCGCTCATGGAGCCTGCCAACAGCATCGCGCCAATGGGCAGGAGCGGGCCAGAAAGGACTGAATGTGTAGCTGCTGACTTTTGACCCATGGGGGTTGGCGGCAGATTGGGCTTGGATTTTTTCAATGAACGTGACATAGCGTGACAAGACCTTGTGGGGATGGTTATTGGCTGGCTAGGTCACAACAGCCAGCGGGCGGCTGCGTGATTTGACTGGCTGGATGGCGGTGAACTGCGCCGAGCGCGGCGCTGTTGGGCGGCGTCTCGGGACGTGCAGAAATTTTATATGAGAATATGTCGCATTTGCATTGAATTGACATTTATCAACGTAAATAATAATGACTCGCATTTAAAATTTTGCCATCACCCTGTCGTCCATCCTCTTTGGAGCCACCCCATGTTCAAGTTTTCTTTGGCTGTTGCGCCGGTTGCCTGTCCGGCCCCGGCAGACGGCGCCTGGCCCGGTCGGCAAGCCCATCACGCTCACTACGGCGATGCGGGTCACGGGCACCAACCGCCTTCGCCACAGCATCTGGCAGGCGCCTTTCCCTTGAGCATGGCTGACTTGGGCGCACAGGTGCGCATCGTGGCGTTGCGCGGGGGCGCTGGCTTGGACCGGCGCATGACCGAGATGGGGCTCAACATCGGCGCGCAAGTGCGGGTGCTGCAGCAGCAAGGCGGCGGCCTGGTGGTGATGCGCGGTGAGAGCCGTTTTGCGCTGGGCGGCGGCATGGCGCACCGCGTGATGGTGACACCGGTCTGAACCCCAAACTTTTTAAATCAACAAAGATACCTATGAGCAATCTGAGCGAACTGAAGGTGGGAGAGCGTGCCCAGGTTTTGGGTTTTGGCGACAGCACAGGCGCCTATCGGCGCAAGTTATTGTCCATGGGCATCATGCCGGGGGTTGAAATCCATGTGGTGCGCGTCGCCCCGATGGGTGACCCGGTGGAGGTACGCCTGCGCGGCTTTTCGCTGACGCTGCGCAAGGACGAGGCATTGAATCTGCAAGTGGAGAAACTCGCATGAACACCCAACACACCATCGCCCTGGTGGGCAACCCCAACTGCGGCAAAACCACCCTGTTCAACGCGCTCACCGGCGCCAAACAGCAGGTGGGCAACTGGCCCGGTGTCACGGTTGAGAAAAAAAGCGGTGAATACCGCCTGCACAACACACGTTTTGAAGTCATCGACCTGCCCGGCACCTATTCACTGGACGTGGTGGAAGGCGAGGTCTCGCTCGACGAGCGCGTGGCGCGCGACTACGTGCTCACCGGCGAGGCTGACCTGATCGTCAACATCCTGGACGCGTCCAACCTGGAGCGCAACCTGTACCTGAGCATCCAGCTCATCGAGATGGGTGTGCCGCTGCTGCTGGCCCTCAACATGACCGATGTGGCCGCGACCAAAGGCATGACGGTCAATGCCCAGGCACTCTCCAAGCAGCTGGGCTGCCCGGTGGTGCCGGTGGTGGCGTCCAGCGGCACGGGTCTGGCCGAGCTGAAAGCCGCCATCGCCCAAGCGGCAACCAACCCAACCCGCGCTACAGCCAAGGTGACCTACTCTGACGCGCTTGGCCAGGCCGTGGCCGAACTCACCCGGCACATCGACGCCCTGCCCCGCCAACCCGCCGCAGCCCCGCACTGGCTGGCGGTGCGCCTGCTGGAAGGTGACGCGCTGGCCCGCGAACTGGCAGGCCCGCAACTCACTGCCCTGGCGCAAGCGCGCGCGGCTGCGATTGGCGACGATCTGGACATTCTGGTGGCCGATGGCCGCTATGGCCTGGCCAACCGCCTGGCCAATACCAGCGTCAAGGTCAGCGGCCGTGCCAGCCACGACGCGACCGAGCGCATTGACCGCGTGGTGCTGCACCGGGCCTTGGGCATTCCGATCTTCTTGCTGCTGATGTACCTGATGTTCCTGTTCACCATCAACATTGGCGGCGCCTTCATCGACTTCTTCGACCAAGCGGCCCAGGTGCTGCTGGTGGACGGCACCACCGAATTGCTGGTCGGCATGGGCGCGCCACAGTGGCTGATCGTGCTGCTGGCCAATGGCATTGGCGGTGGTATCCAGACGGTGTGCACCTTCATTCCGGTGATTGGCTTCCTGTACCTGTTTTTGTCCATGCTGGAAGATTCGGGCTACATGGCGCGCGCCGCGTTTGTGATGGACCGCTTCATGCGTTGGGTGGGGCTGCCGGGCAAATCGTTTGTGCCGCTGATCGTGGGTTTTGGCTGCAACGTGCCCGCCATCATGGCCACCCGCACGCTGGAGAACCGGCGCGACCGCCTGATGACCATTGCCATGGCGCCCTTCATGTCATGCGGCGCGCGCTTGCCGGTGTATGTGCTGTTTGCAGCGGCGTTTTTCCCCAGCAACGCGCAAAACGTGGTGTTTGGCCTGTACCTGATTGGCATTGCCGTGGCGGTGCTGACTGGCCTGATCCTGAAAAACTCCTTGCTCAAAGGCGAAGCCACGCCTTTCATCATGGAACTGCCACCCTATCACCTGCCCACCCTCCAAGGTGTGCTGATCCGCACCTGGGATCGTCTGAAAGGTTTCATCGTCAAGGCCGGCCGGGTGGTGGTGCCGATGGTGCTGGTGCTGAACTTTCTGAACGCCGTGGGCACCGACGGCAGCTTCGGCAATGAAGACAGCGACACCTCCGCCCTGGCTGCCGTGGGCCGCACCATCGCACCCGCCTTCTCGCCGCTGGGCCTGAACGCCGACAACTGGCCCGCCGCCGTGGGCATTTTCACCGGCGTGCTGGCCAAAGAGGCGGTGGTGGGCACGCTCAACGCCACCTACACCGCCATGGCGGAAAGTGACGCCAAAGCGGCCGGTGAACCTGCCGAAGTGGAGGCACCTTACAACCTGATGGGCGGTCTGGCAGACGCTGCCGCCACCATTCCGGTCAACCTGAGCGACGCTTTGGGTGCCTGGGCCGACCCGCTGGGGCTGGACATTGGCGATGTGAGCGACCAGGCCGCCGTGGCCGAAGCGCAAGAAGTCTCCACCAGCACCTTCGGTGCCATGGCCGCACGGTTTGACGGCGCGGCGGGTGCGTTTGCCTACCTGTTGTTCATCCTGCTGTATTTCCCCTGCACCGCCGCCATTGCGGTGGTGTACCAGGAAAGCGGCCCGCGCTGGACGCTGTTTGTCGGCGCCTGGACCACGGGTATGGCCTACGGCCTGGCCACCCTGTCTTACCAGGCCGCCATTTACAGCCGCCAGCCGATGGTGTCACTGGGCTGGATCACCGGCATTCTGCTGGCCTTCGCCGCCGTATTCTGGTGGATGCGCAGGCTGGGCCAAGCGTCCGTTTCGGCGCCGCCGGCCACCACCCTGCCGCAAGGCGCCTGAACCCCACGCCGCCGCACATGATCATTACCCGATTGTCAGACTATTTACGGCTGCACCGCCGCGCCAGCCTGCTCGACATGGGCATCGCCCTGAGCACCGAAAGCGAGGCTTTGCGCAACATGCTGGCCGTGCTGGCGCGCAAAGGCCGGGTGCGCCAACTGCCCGCCAACACGGCCTGCAGCAGCGGCTGCACCAAGTGCCAGCCGCACACCATCGAAATTTATGAATGGACCGGGCCTGAACTGCCCGCCGCGCCGGGGCGCACCATCATTCCCATCAGGCGCTGCACCAGCGCCTGAGCCAAACACCGACGCGTGAGCGCCTGCCTGAAAGCCGACGCGCGTCGGCTTTCAGTTGTTTACTCCTCCAGCAAGCTGCGCAGCATCCAGGCGGTTTTTTCGTGGATGTCGATGCGCTGGGTCAGCACGTCAGCCGTCGGCTGGTCATTGGCGGCATCCACCACCGGGAACAGCTTGCGGGCGGTGCGGGCCGTGGCTTCCTGGGCGGCCACCAGGTGGCGGATCATGTCGTTGGCCTTGGGCACGCCGTCCACCTCTTGGATGGACGCCAGCTTGACGTATTCCTTGTAAGTGCCCGGTGCCGGGAAACCCAGCGCACGGATACGCTCGGCAATGATGTCCAGCGCGTTCCACTGCTCGGTGTATTGGCCCATGAACATCTGGTGCAGGCTGTTGAATTGCGGGCCGGTCACGTTCCAGTGGAAGTTGTGCGTCATCAGGTACAGCGTGTAGCTGTCCGCCAGCAGGGCTGACAGCCCTTTGGCGATGGCCTCGCGCTGTTTGGCGTCAATGCCCGTGTCCATGCTCGGCAAACTCACTTTTTTCTTGCTCATTCTCTTACTCCTTTAAAAAAATCATCCCAAGGCGGTGTCCAGCACCATCATCAGGGCAAACCCGATCATCAGGCCAATGGTAGCGGGCGTCTGGTGGCCGTTACGGTGGGTTTGCGGGATCACTTCATGCGACACCACAAACAACATGGCCCCGGCGGCCAGACCCAGACCGGTCGGGTAAGCCAGCGCCAACCCGCTGGACAAGCCCACACCCAGCAGCGCACCCAGCGGCTCCAGCAAACCACTGGCCCCCGCCACCAACACCGCCAGCCGTGGCGTCAACCCGGCACTGCGCAAAGCCAGCGCCACCGCCAGCCCTTCCGGGATGTCCTGCAACGCAATTGCGGTGGCCAGCGGCAGGCCCACGCGCATGTCGCCCTGCGAAAAACTCACGCCAATCGCCATGCCTTCGGGCAGGTTGTGCAGCGCAATGGCGAACACAAACAGCCAGACCCGGCCACAACGCTCGGGCGCCGGGCCGCAGGGGCCGAACTGGTCGTGCTCGTGCGGGGTGAACTGGTCCAGCCCCAGCATCAACATCACCCCCAGGGCCATGCCCAGCACCACCACCGCCGCGCCCAGCGGCTTGTTGCCCAGAATCTCCGCACCGGCCTGCAAACCCGGCAACAGCAGTGAAAACGCACAGGCCGCCAACATCATGCCCGCGGCAAAGCCCAGCAAACTGTCTTCGAGCTTTTGCGGGATGCTGCGCAGCGCCAAAGCGGGCAAGGCACCCAGCGTGGTGGCGGCCAGCCCGGCCGCGCCACCCAGCAGGGCGTAACGCAGGCCCGGCACGACGTCGCCCAGCGCCAATTGCAGCAGGCTTTGCACCAACAGCGCCAACACCCCCAGCAAGGCCAGACCCAGACCGATGGCCGCAGCGGGGTGCTGGCGCGCATGGGCCAGCCACGTGGCCACCCAGCCCGCAAAGGGTGGGCTGGCCACTGGGTTGGCAGGTGCGGTGATGGTTGAAGGTGGCATGGCAGGTCTTGAAGGTGACATGCCGCCTCAGGCCGCGGCAAGGGTAAAGGTGCAGATCATGAGGTCAGACTTTAAGCCCTTTGCATCCCCATGACCAATGAATTGGCCGGATGTCCGCCATAGCCAATTTCAATGTCCAACAACGATCCATCGCAGCACCTACCGCACACCACCACGTGTTACATGACCACCTGGTAAGCCGGTTTGTTCATGACCTGTACCGCCGCCACCAGGGCCTGCACCACCTGCTCGTGCGCCGAACTGCGCCGCCACGCCAGCGCCACCCGGCGCAAGGGCGCGGGTGCTTCGAACGGGATGGACACCACCAGGTCCGACGTGTACAAGTCCGACAGAGCGCTTTTGGGCAACACCGACACCCCATAACCCGAGGCCACCATGGCCCGGATCGTCTCGATGGAATGCCCCTGGCGCATGGAGGCGTCGTTGTGGCTGATCTCCGGGCAGGCGTCCAGCACCTGCTCGCGGAAACAGTTGCCCGCCTTGAGCACCAGCACGTCTTCGGTACCGATCTCGTTGGCGGCGATGTGGGTGCGCCCGGCCCAGGGGTGCCCCTTGGGCACCACCACTTCAAACGCTTCGTCATACAGCGCCCGGGTCTCGATGCCCGGAATGTCAAACGGCAGCGCCACGATGGCGGCGTCGATCGTGCCGTATTTGAGGTAGTCCGCCAGCAGCGCGGTCATGCTCTCTTCGATGTAGAGCGTCAGGTCTGGCGCCACCTGGCGCAGCGCTGGCACCAGGTCGGGCAACAGATACGGCGCGATGGTGTGAATGACCCCCAGGCGGAAGGTGCCGTTCAAGGGGTCGCGGCCTGACTGCGCCACCGTCTCGATGCGCCCGACTTCCTCCAGGCTTTTGCGCGCCTGCACCACCACCCGCTCCCCCACCTCGGTCAGGCCCATGTGGTGCTTGCCGCGCTCGATCAAGGTCACCCCCAACTCATCTTCCAGGCGCTGCAGCGCCACGCTCAAACTGGGTTGGGAGACCTGGCACTGCTCAGCCGCGCGGCTGAAGCTCAATTGGTCGGCAAAGGCCACCAGGTAACGTAATGCGGACAACTTCATGGCGACTCACAACGGTTGATATAGAAAAACACTATAGGCCTTATAGGTAAAATAATCTTATAAATCATTGACTTACGTCATTAGGCCACATTGTCGTCATGGTTAAAGTCCCCCCGTGCCCGATATGTCCGGTTCTTTTGATCCAGATCCAATGTCTGGCACAAATCAGTAACTTTTAGGAAATGACATATGAAACGACGCATTCTTGCAGCGGCAGTGACCGCCCTGAGTCTGGCACCCCTTTACTCGGCAGCACAAGAACTCATCCAGCCGATCAAGCCGCCCGCACAAATCAACATCGGTATGGTCGAGCTGGGCAAAAAGTTGTATTTTGATCCGCGTCTGTCCAAGTCGGGCTTCATCTCCTGCAACTCCTGCCACAACCTGTCCATGGGCGGCACGGACAACATCCCCACCTCCATCGGCGACAAGTGGCAACAAGGCCCCATCAACGCCCCCACGGTGTTGAACTCCAGCCTGAACGTGGCCCAGTTCTGGGACGGCCGCGCCGCTGACCTGAAGGCCCAGGCCGGTGGCCCCATTGCCAACCCGGGCGAGATGGGTTTCACCCACACCCTGGCCATTGGCGTGCTGGAATCGATCCCGGCGTATGTGCGTGAGTTCAAGACCGTGTTCGGCACCGACAAGCTGGACATCGACCAGGTCACCCTGGCGATTGCCGAGTTCGAAAAAACCCTGGTCACACCCAACTCGCGGTTCGACCAGTGGTTGCTGGGCAAGGCTGACGCCCTCAGCCCGAATGAACTGGCTGGCTACAAGCTGTTCAAGGAAAGCGGCTGCGTGGCTTGCCACAACGGCCCGGCCGTGGGCGGCGCCTCGTTCCAGAAAATGGGCGTGGTGGAACCCTACAAGTCAACGGGCGGTGCTGAAGGCCGCAGTGCGGTCACCGGCAAAGACGTGGACCGCTTCAATTTCAAGGTGCCCACCTTGCGCAACGTCGAAATGACCTACCCCTACTTCCATGACGGTGCCGTCAACACTTTGCCGGAAGCCGTGGACATCATGGGCCGCCTGCAATTGGGCAAGAAGTTCACCGCCAATGAAAACAGCCAGATCGTGGCCTTCCTGAAAACCCTGACCGGCGACCAACCCAACTTTGCCTTGCCGATCCTGCCGCCTTCCAGCGACAAAACCCCGCGTCCGACACCGTTTGCCAAATAAGCCGGTTGAACGACTGCAGTCAAAAGGGAGCCTCGGCTCCCTTTTTAATGCTTGCCCACCAGCTTGGCGTGGATTTTTTGGGTGGTGCGCCACACCACCCACAGCACCACCGGCACCAGCGCCCCGGCGGCCATCTCGGGGTTGATCGGCAGGCCAGCGGCCTTGAGCGCCTTGCCACCGTAGAGCAGCAGGCTGATCACGTAATAAGAAATCGCCGCAATCGACAGCCCCTCCACCGTGCTTTGCAAATGCAGCTGCATCTCTTGCCCGCGGGTGAGTTTGGCCAGCAGTTCCTGGTTTTGCGCCTCGGTGGCGATGTCAACCCGGGTGCGCAGCAAATCGCTGGCGCGCGCCACCCGCTCGGACAAGGACGCCAGCCGCTGCGCCGTCGACGCCACCGTGGCCATGGCCGGCGCCAGCCGGTGTTGCAAAAATTCGCCAATCATCTGCGTGCCAGGAATGGCTTTTTCGCGCAGCTCGCCGATGCGCTGGTTCACCAGCGTGTAGTAGGCCTGGCTGGCTGAAAAGCGGTAAATGTTCTCGGCGGTGGCGCGCTCCACGCTGGCCGCCAATGACACCAGCGTGTCCAGCAGTTCCTGGTCGGAGGCGGCCTTGTGCTCCAGCCGGGCGGTGATGGCCGCCAGTTCGCTTTCGGCCCGGGCCAGCATGGGGCCCAGCGCCTTGGCCACCGGCAAGCCGCGCAGCGCCATCAGGCGGTAAATTTCCAGCTCCAGCAGCCGCCCGGCAATGCGTCCGGCGCGTGTCTGGCTGGTGCCCTCGGGCGCAATCACCAGCATGCGTTCGAACCCGTCGCT
>Ga0209066_10004402_pt1 | contig 15394 bp, 1 predicted proteins | sample All_14_2_FD_187198 | JGI IMG/M metagenome (GOLD analysis project Ga0209066, IMG submission 187198) | Freshwater microbial communities in response to fracking from Pennsylvania, USA - Allegheny Zone_MetaG_DW_15 (SPAdes) (version 2) ...
TGTAGCCGCACCATTACAAAGTACATTGACTTGGGTGGTACTTAAGGTTGGTCCCAACTCATTGATAATATTGGCAGAAATAGTTTGGGTGCAGTTGTTGGCATCCGTAACGGTCACCGTATAGCCACCAGCCATGAGGTTATTGATATCCTGCGTGCTTGCTCCGTTCGACCAGAGGTAGGTATAAGAAGGGGTACCACCAGAGACTGTCAGATCGATGGAGCCGTTTGGATCTCCACAAGTTGCATTGATGGCAGTTGTGCTCAGCACGATGGCTGTTGGTTCCGTGATCGTTACGCTGGTTGTAGAAACGCAGTTGTTGGCATCCGTGACCGTCACCGTGTAAGTGCCGGCCGTTAAACCGCTAAGATCTTGTGTGGTCGCAGTGTTGGACCAGGCATAGCTGTATGGGGAAACACCGCCCGAAACCGTCAGATCCACCGAACCCGTCGCTGCACCGTTACAAAGCACGTTCACTTGCGTGCTGCTTAGTACAATCGCTGCTGGTTCTGTGATCGTAGCACTGGTTGTAGAAACGCAGTTGTTGGCATCTGTAACCGTCACAGTATAAGTACCCGCCGTTAAACCGCTGATATCCTGGGTGGTAGCACCGCCAGTCCAAGCGTAGGTGTAAGACGGCGTACCACCGCTTACGCTCAGGTCAATGGAACCCGTTGCTGCGCCATTGCAAAGCACGTTCACTTGGGTGCTGCTCAGGACAAGCGCTGCTGGCTGGGTGATCGTTACGCTGGTCGTGGAAACGCAGCTGTTGCCATCCGTAACGGTCACGGTGTAGGTTCCGGCCGTTAAACCGCTGATATCCTGGGTAGTAGCACCGCCAGTCCACGCGTAGCTGTAAGACGGCGTACCACCGCTTACGCTCAGGTCAACAGAACCTGTAGCGGCTCCGTTGCAAAGCACATTCACTTGCATGGTACTCAGGACCAAGGCTGCCGGCTCCATGATCGTGGCACTGATCATGGACATACAGTTATTATCATCCGTCACGGATACTGTGTAGGTACCGGCCACCAGATTGCTGATATCCTGGGTAGTAGCCCCGTTGGACCAATTATAAGTGTATGGAGCGACCCCACCACTTACGATCAAATCGATGGAACCTGTAGCCGCACCGTTACAAAGTACATTGACTTGTGTGGTGCTTAAGGTAGGTCCCAACTCATTGATAATATTGGCAGAAATAGTTTGAGTGCAGTTGTTGGCATCGGTGACGGTTACCGTGTAGGTACCGGCCATGAGGGTATTAATATCCTGAGTGCTTGCCCCGTTTGACCAGAGATACGTATAGGAAGGGGTACCACCAGAGACCGTCAAATCGATGGAGCCATTGGGATCTCCGCAGGTCGCATTGATGGCTGTTGTACTCAAAACAATAAGCGTTGGTTCCGTGATGGTGACGCTGGTGGTAGCAACGCAACTGTTGTTATCGGTCACTGTCACCGTGTAGGTGCCGGCCGCTAAACCGCTGATATCCTGGGTGGTTGCGCCTCCGGTCCAGGCATAGCTATATGGGGAAACGCCGCCCGAAACTGTCAGATCCACCGAACCCGTCGCTGCGCCGTTGCAGAGCACGTTCACTTGCGTGGTGCTAAGGACGATCGCTGCAGGCTGGGTGATGGTGACGCTGGTCGTGGAAACGCAACTGTTATTATCGGTCACCGTCACTGTGTAGGTTCCGGCCGTTAAACCGCCGATATCCTGCGTGGTCGCACCGCCGGTCCAGAGGTAGGTGTATGGGGAAACACCGCCCGAAACCGTCAGATCCACCGAACCGGTGGCCGCGCCGTTACAAAGCACGTTCACTTGCGTGGTGCTGAGCACCAGAGCTGCTGGCTGGGTGATGGTGACGCTGGTAGTTGAAACGCAACTGTTGTTATCGGTCACCGTCACGGTGTAGGTGCCGGCCGTCAATCCACTGATGTCTTGTGTAGTAGCGCCGCCGGTCCAGGCGTAGCTGTATGGGGAAACACCCCCCGAAACCGTCAGGTCCACCGAACCGGTGGCCGCGCCGTTACAAAGCACGTTCACTTGCGTGGTGCTCAGTGCCAGAGCCGCGGGTTCTGTAATGGTAACGCTGGTGGTAGAAACGCAACTGTTATTATCGGTGACGGTCACGGTATAAGTTCCGGCCGTTAAACCGCTGATATCCTGCGTAGTCGCGCCGCCGGTCCAGGCGTAGCTGTATGGGGAAACACCCCCCGAAACGGTCAGATCCACCGAACCCGTCGCTGCGCCGTTGCAAAGCACGTTCACTTGCGTGGTGCTCAAGACCAGGGCTGCTGGTTGGGTAATGGTGACGCTGGTGGTAGCAACGCAACTGTTATTATCGGTCACGGTCACCGTGTAGGTGCCGGCCGTCAAACCGCTGATGTCTTGGGTAGTTGCGCCGCCAGTCCAGGCGTAAGTGTAAGGAGAAACACCCCCCGAAACCGTCAGATCCACCGAACCCGTCGCTGCGCCGTTGCAAAGCACGTTCACTTGCGTGGTGCTCAGGACTAAGGCTGCTGGTTCTGTGATGGTGACGCTGGTGGTAGAAACGCAACTGTTATTATCGGTGACGGTCACAGTGTAGGTGCCGGCCGTTAAACCGCTGATGTCTTGTGTAGTCGCGCCGCCGGTCCAGAGGTAGGTGTAAGGAGAAACGCCACCCGAAACCGTCAGATCCACCGAACCCGTCGCTGCGCCGTTGCAAAGCACATTCACTTGCGTGGTGCTCAGTGCCAGAGCTGCTGGTTCTGTGATGGTGACGCTGGTGGTAGAAACGCAACTGTTGTTATCGGTCACGGTCACCGTGTAGGTGCCGGCCGTCAATCCACTGATGTCTTGGGTAGTTGCGCCGCCAGTCCAGGCATAGCTATATGGGGAAACACCGCCCGAAACCGTCAGATCCACCGAACCGGTGGCTGCGCCGTTGCAAAGTACGTTCACTTGCGTGGTGCTGAGCACCAGAGCTGCTGGCTGGGTGATGGTGACGCTGGTCGTAGAAACGCAACTGTTGTTATCGGTCACGGTCACCGTATAGGTACCGGCCGTTAAACCGCTGATATCCTGGGTGGTTGCCCCACCAGTCCAGGCGTAGCTGTATGGCGCTAGACCGCCTGTAACACTCAGATCCACCGAACCCGTCGCCGCGCCGTTGCAAAGCACATTCACTTGCGTGGTGCTCAAAACCAAAGCCGCTGGTTGGGTGATGGTGACGCTGGTCGTGGAAACGCAACTGTTATTATCGGTTACCGTCACCGTGTAGGTGCCGGCCGTCAATCCACTAATGTCTTGCGTAGTCGCGCCGCCGGTCCAGAGGTAGCTGTAAGGAGAAACACCGCCCGAAACCGTCAGATCCACCGAACCCGTCGCTGCGCCGTTGCAAAGCACATTCACTTGCGTGCTGCTAAGGACAATCGCTGCTGGTTCTGTGATGGTAACGCTGGTGGTTGAAACACAACTGTTATTATCGGTCACCGTCACTGTGTAGGTTCCGGCCGTTAAACCGCCGATATCCTGCGTGGTCGCACCGCCGGTCCAGAGGTAGGTGTATGGGGAAACACCGCCCGAAACCGTCAGATCCACCGAACCGGTGGCCGCGCCGTTACAAAGCACGTTCACTTGCGTGGTGCTGAGCACCAGAGCTGCTGGCTGGGTGATGGTGACGCTGGTAGTTGAAACGCAACTGTTGTTATCGGTCACCGTCACGGTGTAGGTGCCGGCCGTCAATCCACTGATGTCTTGTGTAGTAGCGCCGCCGGTCCAGGCGTAGCTGTAAGGAGATACTCCCCCACTCACACTCAGATCTATAGAACCAGTGGAACCTCCATTGCAAAGCACATTCACTTGCGTGGTGCTCAAAACCAGGGCCGCAGGTTGGGTGATGGTGACGCTGGTGGTAGAAACGCAACTGTTGTTATCGGTGACGGTCACGGTATAAGTGCCGGCCATTAATCCGCTGATATCCTGGGTGGTCGCGCCGCCGGTCCAGGCGTAGCTGTATGGGGAAACACCGCCCGAAACGCTCAGGTCCACAGAGCCGGTTGCGCCGCCATTACAAAGCACGTTCACTTGCGTGCTGCTAAGGACAATCGCTGCTGGTTCTGTAATGGTGACGCTGGTGGTAGAACCACAGCTGTTATTATCGGTGACGGTCACCGTGTAGGTGCCGGACGTCAAACCGCTGATGTCTTGGGTAGTAGCGCCGCCAGTCCAGGCGTAAGTGTATGGGGAAACGCCGCCCGAAACCGTCAGATCCACCGAACCCGTCGCTGCGCCGTTGCAAAGCACGTTCACTTGCGTGGTGCTCAGTGTAAGAGCCGCTGGTTGGGTGATGGTGACGCTGGTGGTAGAAACGCAATTGTTATTATCGGTCACCGTCACCGTGTAGGTGCCGGCCGTTAAACCGCTGATGTCTTGTGTGGTTGCGCCTCCAGTCCAGGCGTAGCTGTATGGCGCTAGACCGCCTGTAACACTCAGATCCACCGAACCCGTCGCTGCGCCGTTGCAAAGCACATTCACTTGCGTGGTGCTCAGTGCCAGGGCCGCTGGTTGGGTGATCGTGACGCTGGTGGTAGAAACGCAACTGTTGTTATCGGTGACGGTCACGGTATAAGTACCCGCCGATAATCCGCTGATATCTTGGGTGATCGCGCCGCCGGTCCAGGCGTAGCTGTAAGGAGAAACACCCCCCGAAACCGTCAGATCCACCGAACCCGTCGCTGCGCCGTTGCAAAGCACATTCACTTGCGTGGTGCTCAGCACCAGGGCTGCTGGTTGGGTAATCGTAACGCTGGTGGTTGAAACACAACTGTTGTTATCGGTGACGGTCACAGTATAAGTGCCGGCCGTTAAACCGCTGATATCCTGGGTAGTCGCGCCGCCGGTCCAGGCGTAAGTGTATGGGGAAACGCCGCCCGAAACGCTCAGATCCACCGAACCGGTGGCCGCGCCGTTGCAAAGCACGTTCACCTGGGTGGTGCTTAATACAACAGCCGCTGGTTCTGTGATCGTAACGCTGGTGGTAGAAACGCAACTGTTATTATCGGTGACGGTCACGGTATAAGTGCCGGCCGTTAATCCGCTGATATCCTGGGTAGTCGCGCCGCCAGTCCAAGCGTAGCTGTATGGGGAAACGCCCCCCGAAACCGTCAGATCCACCGAACCGGTGGCCGCGCCGTTGCAAAGCACGTTCACTTGGGTGCTGCTCAGTGCCAGAGCCGCGGGTTCTGTAATGGTGACGCTGGTAGTTGAAACGCAACTGTTGTTATCGGTGACGGTAACCGTGTAGGTGCCGGCCGTTAATCCGCTGATATCCTGGGTAGTTGCGCCGCCGGTCCAGGCGTAGGTATATGGGGAAACGCCCCCCGAAACCGTCAGATCCACCGAACCCGTCGCTGCGCCGTTGCATAGCACATTCACTTGAGTGGTGCTCAGTGCGAGAGCCGATGGTTCTGTAATGGTGACGCTGGTCGTGGAAACGCAACTGTTATTATCGGTGACGGTCACGGTGTAAGTTCCGGCCGTTAAACCACTGATATCCTGGGTGGTTGCGCCGCCGGTCCAGAGGTAGGTGTATGGGGAAACACCCCCCGAAACCGTCAGATCCACCGAACCCGTCGCTGCGCCGTTGCAAAGCACATTCACTTGGGTGGTGCTTAATACAACAGCCGTTGGTTCCGTGATCGTAATACTGGTCGTAGAAACACAGCTGTTGAAATCGGTGACGGTCACCGTATAAGTTCCGGCCGTTAAACCGCTGATATCCTGGGTGGTTGCGCCGCCGGTCCAGGCGTAGGAAAAAGGCGAGGTGCCGCCCGTTACGCTCAGGTCCACCGAACCCGTTGCAGCACCGTTACAAAGCACATTCACTTGCGTGGTGCTCAGAGCCAACACCGCTGGTTCTGTGATGGTTACACTGGTGGTGGACACACAGCTGTTGGCATCCGTGACGGTCACCGTGTAGGTCCCAATGGCCAGTCCACTCAGGTCCTGGGTGGTCGCGCCACCGGTCCAGGCGTAGGTATAGGGAGAAACGCCGCCCGTAACGCTCAGGTCTATGGAGCCCGTAGATCCACCGTTGCAAAGCACATTCACCTGGGTGGTGCTCAGCGCCAGCGCTGCTGGTTGGGTGATGGTGACACTGGTGGTCACCGCACAACCTCCATCATCGGTCACTGTGACTGTATAAGTTGTAGCGGTTAACCCGCTGATATCTTCCGTGGTTGCAGCATTCGTCCAGGCATAGGTATAGGGCGGAACACCGCCAGTAACGCTCAGATCTATGGAACCCGTGGCGTCTCCATTACAGAGCACATTGACTTGGGTGGTACTGAGGGTTTGCCCTGCAGTACTGTTGACGGTTGCTGAAGTGGTTTGGGTATAAGTGTTTGCATCCGTGACGGTGACCGTATAGGTGCCTGCCGCCAAGGTACTAAGGTCTTCTGTGGTGGCCCCGTTGGACCATAGGTAGGTAAATGGACTTTGGCCGCCGGTTACGCTCAGGTCTATGGACCCGGTGGGACCACTGTTGCATGGCACATCCACGACGGTGGTGCTGAGGCTCAAGGCCACCGGCTCGGTAATGGTGGATACCACGGTGGTAGTACATCCAATATCATCGGTCACGGTTACGGTGTAGGTCCCTGCGACGACGTTGCTGAGATCCTGAGTAGTGGCCCCGTTTGACCAGGCATAACTGAAGTTCGGGCGGCCTCCCGTTGCGACCAGATCAATGGCGCCGGTAGCACCCCCGTTACAGAGCACATTGGTTACGGTAGTTTTATAGTCGTAAAACACGCCTTGCCGCTCCAGACCAGCTAATTCAACATAATAAGTACCATTATTCGCATTCGTCCACGGAACACCGGTTATCAATTCAAATGCGCCATCTGCAGGGCCATTGCTGTATTTCAAAGTGGCCGCTATGTATTCCTCGCATTGATTCCAGGTCACAGTATTTGTCTGAACAAATTGGAAAGCATAATAATCAAAGCCTGCTTCAGATCCAACCAAGGCTAAGGAAAATCCATACGGGGAGCTAAAAGCACTCAAGGCGCCTCCCATGGCCGTCGGGAACCGAACCGTAAAAATGCCTCCAGAAAAGTTTTCACTAATTACATCCTCCGTTGGCCGCACCCGCACTTCCAGTTTATCACTGCCCGCGGGTACATTACTCATGGTCATATCTATCAGGGCCTGTTGCGCCGTTAAGTTGGTGGCGCCTAATACGCTCAAAAGTATAAGTAGCAGGTAAAAATTCTGTTTCATTCCGAGAAGTTTGATTTTCAGTAAAATGGGGTGGCAGTGCCGCCTAACAAGACGACACTGCCATACTTTTTTAACAATCGGGGTATTTCAATACTATCATACCACAGCTGGGTGGAAATTGGATTTCAATTAGTTGGCAACGACGACCTGGAACTTCGCAAGTTGTTCCTGGTCGCTCATGACCTTGAGGTAGTAGGCGCCAGCGGGCATTTTGGACAGGTCGAGGGTGACATTGTCGTCCTTGACATTGTTGAACAAAATGACCTTACCGGCATTGTCCACCAGTTGATAATGAACGCCCGAAGCATATTTGCCCAGGTTGCGGCTCACCAGCGTCAAAGGGCCGGCGGTTGGATTCGGGAACACACTGAAGTCCGCATTCAAATCGTCAAAATTGACCGAGCGAACCTGGGAATATTCTACTTCGCCATTGGTATCCACCATCCGGATGCGGTAGTAATTGATGCTCGTTTGCGGGGTGGCATGCAGGAACTTGTAAGAAGCGTCATTCCGGTCTGAAGTGTTGTTGGCTGGTTCGGTTCCGATCAGGCCAAAGTCCCGGCCATCCGTAGAGTATTCCACTTCCGAGTAGTCCAGGTTGGTATCCGAATCGTATTCCCAATCCAGCTGTACCGTACGGTTCACCAGGGGATAAGCCTCGAAAGAGGTCACTTTCATGGGCAGTTTGTAGAATTCGCGCTGCAATTCGAGCCCGTTCAGTTCCTGGTAATAATCCGCATTGTTGTCGCGGGTCCAGGTATTGTTGGTGACCAGTTCAAACCTGGATTTAGCCGGGGGCGTACCCTTCACCTGGAGGGTAATGAGGGGATATTCCTTGCCTTTTTCCCAGTTCACCATGTTCACCGAACCGGAGAACTGGAAACGGTAGTACACATAGCCTTCATGCTGACCCACCGGACCGGCAAAAGAATAGCTGTATTGAGCGGTATTGGGCACCACATCCAGGGCCACCCCATAGGAAAGCGGGTAGCGCACGGTAAAAATCCCCCCTGAGTAGGAGCCATTCACCACATCCTGGGTAGGACGCAGCCGGACTTCCAGTTTATTCCGGTCGGCCGCTTTTTTGAAAATCCCGAGATCCAGGATCGCGGTCTGGGCGGAAACAGCCCCTCCGGACAATAACAGGAGGGTAAACAGGTTGAAAAATGTCTTTTTCATGTTATTTTTTTAATTTCTAGGAAAGAAAAAACCGGCTGCACTGCCGCCTGGGCAGCGCAGCCGGGAGGGTTTAGTTGTTGGGCTGTTGTGTGATGATGTTCAGCGGAGTACTTGCACCGACGTTATTCAAAATAATAACCCGGTCGTTGTTAGAGCCGCTATACTTCACCTGACTGTTCATGTTTACGTCTTCCAGATAATAACCGGTGACCACATTCAGCGGAGTGGTATTGCCTACCACGTTCAGAATTTGCGCCCGGTCATTTTGAGATCCGTTGTATTTGAGCTGGAAGCCGTTGGCAGATTTCGGATAGGTATTGCCGGCCCAAAGTCCATAAATACCGGTCTTGACCAATCTGCGCGCACTGGTTGGCGTGGTCCCAAAAGTAGCTTCGGCGGGATCTGTGAAATCCACCTCCTCTATATTGAGATCAGCCACCGGAGTAGCAGTCATGGCAGCCAGGTGATTGCGGTGGCGTACCATCAGATAATACTCCTCTTCGTACGCATTCGGGAAGCTCACTGCAGAGGTACCGTCCAGGTCCACAATATCGCCGTCGCGTTGCAACAGGGCACTGCGGGTGAAAAGCACGGTGTTATGGTTGTCCTTGTCGCGCAATTCGAGCCAGATCCAGTCCACAATTGCATTATCATCAGTAACACCCAGAACGCCCGGCAAAGTGATGGATTCCACCACGCTGTTGTTCACTTTTACGAAGGATCCAGGGAAGTCAACCTCAATTTGTGTGTACGGGGTGGTGGCCGTTGGAATCAGGGTATTCACCCGAAGTGCATCCCCCATGCGTCCATCAACCGGATCATAAGGACCTTGCAGGAACACCTTCGCCATCACCGAGATGGTTGGGAAGAAACTACCCAGGCAGAGTGCGTCCGGTTTGTGGTACAGCTTGCCTTCCAAGGTAGCGCGTTCGCCACTGGTCATGTTTGCCGGTAATTTCTGACCGGAACCAACATCAAAGGTGTTGTTAGACAGGTTAATGTCCTTATCCCAGCAAGCCATGGTCGTGTTGGAAAGGAGGCCGAGATTTGTTGTGCTGTACTCCGGAAAATCCGGGTGATCCAGGGTATTTCCTGTCTTGTCGCTCATCAGCGCAGCATAGGTAAAGTCCTTTGCAAAGACATTTGCCAAGGCACCGGCACCACCTACGGTAAAGGTGCCAATAGTTGCCGGAGCGTCGTGATTGTAGAAGGAAATTGCCGTGCCACCTACTGTAGGCGTCAATGAATTGAAGATATTGCCAGTGTATGTCCCGCTTATGGTTGTCAGGTTAACGAGAGGCGAATTAGTACTTAAACACTTGGTATTTACCGTAATATGGCGGAAAGTAGTGTATCCCGCAAGTGGGTTGAACGTATTGTCCATCACGGTGATATCCCGGTAATTCTCCACACTCATACCCCAGCGCAGGTTGTTGAATGTATTGTTCTTGACGGTAGTGACCAATTCCCTGTTATTGTTTTGCAGGCGCAAAACACTACCCGGAGTGGCGGCAACACCCGCAACAGATCCATCGAAGGTATTGTATGAGACTTCGTTGGTTCCCAATCCCGCTGGCCCTGCCGAAGTTTGTCCTGAAATTTGCACACCACCTCCATTAAAGGTATTGGCATTCAATGCAGAACCTCCAATCAAGGTAGTTCCATTCAGATTGTACCGAACAATGATGTCATGGCTAATTGCCTGGAAAGTATTCCGGGTAAAAGTGCCAGAACCATTGTCCACTGCAACAGCTGATCTAAACCCGATATCACTGGCATCCGGCAAATCCCCCAGATAGGTACCGTTTACGGTTGCAGTGACAATATTATTATCGACCACAACATTGTCCACTCCGCCAAAATTAGTTGATGGAGTGAGGTTAACACTTATGGCATTTCTAGGGCCATAAGATGCTAAGTAAGTGCCAGGAGTAGATTGATACGGGCTGATCGTATTGTTTTTGATCGTGATGTTTTCCAGGGAAGCATCCGATGCATTGATCGCCATGTGGAGTTTGGTCAAATCCACATTAAACTTGAACCCATCAATCGTGGTGTTTTCTCCAGAAATTCTAAACAGCGTTTTTTCTGAACTGGCTGTGCCTGTGAAGTCAACAATCGTAGGCAGACCAGCACCCTGGAATAACAGATTGTCCTTGGTTGCAGGCACCACCGATTGCTCATCATAACCACCAGCGTCCACATAAATGGTATCCGTAGAAACCACTGTGTTGATGGCCTTGCCGATGGTCAGGAATGGACGACGCTTGGTGCCCTGGTTGAGGTCATTGCCTACTGCAGAAGTATAAATGTCTCCAACAAGGGCGTTGTCGTTCACATACCAGCGTTTTGGATTGACACAGGGAGCAGATGGTTGGAAGCCATTGTTAGGATCCATATCTGAATCATCCTCCGCATTCAGGTAAGGGATGAAGGTCACATTGCCATCCACATCAGCGTCGATCACATCAATGTAGGAACTACCCCACCAGTTACAAGTCGCATTCATGCTGCCTGTAGTCGTAGCCGTAAGTTCACCATTGCCATTTTGGTCAATGCTATTTTCGTGCGCCACGATGGTAGATGCAGGTGCAACGCCCTCGAAAAGTGCGGTCACGTTGTAAGCTGTTTGCGTGGCAGGATTGGTAATGAAGTTGTTGAGCAACGTGATGTACGAGCCAACCCCGGCGTAAACACCGAAACCGTTATTGCCTCCCAGGCCATGCGGATCTCCGCCATTGCCCAGAATATTGCTGGTGCTCACCTGTGCCTTGGCATTTCCACCTCGGATCTGTACCCCACGATTCTTGTTGCTCTCAATAACACTTGCCGTTACACTGGCATTCAGTCGAATCCCTGCTCCTGAAGAGAAATCCGCGAAATGAAGTCCGGCACTGTTTGGAGCAGTATTACCGGTGTTTTTCACCGTGACATTGTTCACCAGAATGTTCAGGGTATCATTTGGGTTAGAGCCGCCCGTAAAGGCGTAGATCCCTGAGTGGAAATTGGCTGCAGGAAGGTGCGGATAATCACCACCAAAACTCTCCAGTGCCATGTCTTCTATACCAACCGTGCTAGGAGCATACGAGACACCATTCGTGGTATTCACGACAGCAACCCCTTGCAACAAATTGGTATGTGTTCCACCCTTTACCGAAGTTCGGGTCGTAGTGGATACGCCAGAGAGCAAGTGGCCATAGAACCCATCTGCTACACTATTGTCCTGAATGGTAACTGCATTGGTTCCGTTGGCACCCAGAAGGGCAATACCCACACTTGGAACATTGGTCGTGCTGACCAAAGGACTGTTAGAGGTGAAATTGTCCCATTGAATGTCATAGGTAACCCCAGGGGTAACTGTATTGTGGCCCTGAAGGATCACATTAGCCAAGGTAAGACTTCCTAAAGCAGGAACTGATTCCGTCAGATCACCAACGGTATAAACGATATCTGAACCTGAGATAGAAATGGTCATAGTATACCAGGCATCATAAACGAAACCGGTTGGCAACCCTTTATCAATCCAAACTCCGTTGTTCCAAACACGGAAACGAGGAGTTGCTGCATCACTGGTGAATTCGAAAATCGGATAAAAACTAATTGCGTTTCCTGCATCATAAGCTGTTCCCCACAATCCTGCCATCCTTCTTCCTGTGGTTGCCCAATCGGAAGGGACATACAATTCGATGGACATAGTTGTCGCTCCCGTGATATCAAACTTGCGGCCCTGAGTATTGTAGAAAGCAGAGTTAAAGGCACCCGGGCGGCAACCCTCACAATCCGCTGCTGAAATTGAATGTTTTAAGCGACTGCTTTCCGAAACAAATCCTGCAGGTGCGTAACGGTCTGTGTACCAGGCGCCTGGAGGTGACTGGGAGGTTGCAAGTGCCGGGTTAGAGGAGAAGGTGAAATCTGCAAACACGTGAGAGGTCATATCTACGCAGTTGTCCTCTATGTTGGAATTGAAGGCTACCGTGGAAACGCCAACCGTGCCTATTCCAAGCGCTGCGGCAAAAACTTTGTTGTTGATAATGGTGATGCCATCATTCAACGTTGATGAAATGCCTGTGTTACCCTCAATTTGGAAACCATTGATGGTTACTTTATCTGCACTAATGGTTACTGCGGTACCTGCACCACCTTTAATAATAGATTCAGCACCGCGAGGATCCGTACATGGAACCATGTTGGCGCCGTTTAAGGTAAGTTCTTTGTCCACGACTACTGCTTCAGGCCAGGTTTTAGCTGGAACTGTCAATACGTGTCCATTATCCGTCAACGCTGCATCAATGGCTTGCTGGATCGTAGGATAGTATTTAACGGTGTTCTCATTTTTTACACAAGCTCCTGTTGCAGGTACGCTAACACTGGTGGTCCCGGTTGCGGTACAACCATTCCCGTCCGTCACTGAAACAGTATAAATCCCTGCTGTTACAGGAACCAGGGTAGCTACGAATGGAATTGGGTCTGCCAAAGCGGATGTGTACATGCTCGGGCCACTCCAAGCGTAAGGGGCGTATGGAGTTGAACCATTTAATGTGGTCGAGTTCAGGTCGATATCCATGGTCTGGCATACCGGGCTGTTGCTGCTGGCGCTTATAGCAAGTACAGCAGGACCGGTAGCGGGTAGTGTATAAAAAACACCTTGTGCTCCGGGGTTTGTTTCCCCATTGATTTCCTGGTAAAACGCACCAGATACAGGCGCATTTGGATCTGTTGGATTGGTGACCAGATCAAAAATAGCATCTCCAACGGCACAACTGTAAGTCAAGGTAAGCAGATCATACTCAACACCTTCAAGCCAGTTTATTGGCGTAGGGTTGCCATTTTCAAAATTGAAAATGAAGTAGTCAAACCCTCCTATGGTCTGTTTCATCCCAATTTGGGCGTATCCAAAATCAGAGTGTACGTTGTCCCCTGAAAAATTGACCATGGCAACGTTAGTAGCTGTCCGAAGGGTAAAAGTTCCCTGCGTGTATATTGCGTTGACCATGTCCTTGGTGGGTTTAGCCTTGATTACAAGTTTATGGCCAGCTAAAATACTGGGGGGAGTTGGATTCGGAGCAAGCGTTGTTGTGTATAATCCCAGGTCAACCAGAGCGCCACAGCATTTGGTCAGCTCTACATCGTTGCCGTCTCCGCCTTCATAATTAATGTAATAGCTGTTCTGTCCATCTGAAGCGAAGTTGCCTTCAGCGAACCTTCCAACCACTGCATCTGCACCATCATTGTCGATCAAAACGATTACATCCCCATCCAATGCGAGATACATGGAAGGTGGGAGTGTAAGCGTCGCGTCATTCAAGGTCACGACCCCATTTACGATCAACTGATCATGTTGGGTGCACGGCGTAGTGCCTTCCACTTCCATTTCAAGTTCATCCCCAGCGTTAAGGGTATAGTCCCCATTGATGGTCACGCAGCCGGGACTGTTGCCGGGAGCGAAGGTGAGATTCTTGCCGGATGCGGTAGCATCTACGTTTTCAGTGTAGGTACCTGTTTTAACTTTGAGACGGTCGCCAGAGTTTGCAGCATTAATGGCATCCTGAATAGAGCAATAGATTCCATTACTGTTCTCATTGATTACAACTCCACCTCCTGGACAGCCTCCTTGACAAGAAAGAGGGGTAGGCTGGAAGCCGTCAGTGCCGGATTCATTGTCTGTACCATCGATCAGATATAATAAGTGATCTATGTTGGCTGATGCCGCCCCAAGAATTTCCGGTCCTGGTACAGGAGGATTGTCAGATCCACCATAAATTATTGGATGAGGCAGGTTTCCACCTGGTTCTGAGCTATTAGCATTAGATGTAACTGGCGAAGCTGAGCCAAACCAGTTGCACTCAAAGTTTTTTAAATTATCTCCAGGTAATGGCAAAGACCCTCCTGTTTGTCTGTCTACCACTTGGCCATACCAGTTGCCTGAGATTTTGTTTTCATTAAAATTGCTGTTAAGCGCAGACTGTACCGGGCTGTTTGAACCCGAACTTGCGTCTAAGAAAACAATCCCTAAGGTATAGTTGTCCGTAATCTCATTTTCAGTAAGGGTTGTATAATCTGTCTGGTTTCTAAAAACCAGCCCTGTACGGTTTAACGTAATGATATTATTGTGCACATTATTATCATTACTATTATTGATGTCTATCCCCGTACGATTACCACTTAATTCGCAATTTTTGACTTCTGCATCTACTGTTTGTCCCTGAATTGCAATACCAGCAGAATTTAAATTTGGATTGGTCCAATCAACTGCATTGTTACCGTCCCGCGTGATCTTGAATCCTTCAATAATAACACCAGAGGCTGAAACCTTAATGGTAGAGGATACTCCACCAATTGGGCCACTTATGGTGCAAACATCCATCCCTGCCCCTTGAAGGGTAAGGTCTTTAGAGATGTCAAACTCTTGGTTATAGCTGCCCACGTCCACTTTTATCGTATGACCAGCCGATGCTGCACTAATCGCAGCCGCAACGGTTGCCATTGGTGCACTGGGGGTCCCCGGGTTGGCATCATTACCAACTGCCGAGGTATAGATGTCTCCAGTCAGACTGTTGTCATTCACGAAGAACTCAGTTAGCACACCATTGCAGGAGCCTGCAACGGGTTGGAAACCTGAGGTGCCTGGAAGGTCATCGGTACCATTTGTGAGAAAAGACAGCCAATCTACATTGCCTTGGATCTTTCCATCTACCACGGTTGAATTGGAGCTGCCGTACCAGTTACAGGTAGCATCCACCGTGGTGTTCAGGGTAGTAGCAATAATGGCATCTCCGCTCTGGCCGGTGATGCTGTTGTTGTTTAGTACACCAAGTACCTTATTTGCAACAGTTTCCTCCAATAATGCCCCGTCTGTACCGCCTGTGATAAAACAGTTGGTCACAGTAGCCTGCACATTAGCATGTGAAGTGCTGCTGGGACTGTCCAGCAAACGGATACCGGT
>Ga0209066_10004403_pt1 | contig 15393 bp, 16 predicted proteins | sample All_14_2_FD_187198 | JGI IMG/M metagenome (GOLD analysis project Ga0209066, IMG submission 187198) | Freshwater microbial communities in response to fracking from Pennsylvania, USA - Allegheny Zone_MetaG_DW_15 (SPAdes) (version 2) ...
CCGCCCTCGACCGCCGAGACGGTGCCGTGCACGACGAGTCCGTTGCCGTCACCCAGTCGCAGTCGCTCTCCTGCACGCACGCGCGCCACGGTGGTGGCGTGCCGCGCGTCGGGACCGCGCAGCACGACCTCCGAAGCGCGATCAGACTCGGCCCCCAGTTGGGTCGCGAGCGACTCGTCGAAGTAGAGGTGCGCCATCGTGCGCCGCGCTAAAGGTTGAGGAAGCGGTCGCGCAGCTTCGAGAACAGACCCTGCTGGAAGGTCGAGAACTGCGGCGGCACCGGGCGCCGACTCGCTGCGAACTGCTCGATGAGCGCCGTCTCTTTGCTGTTGAGCCGTACCGGGGTGATGACCTGCACGCCGATCTTGAGGTCGCCACGGCCCGAGCCCCGCAATCGCGTGATGCCTCGCTCCTTGACGGTGATGATCTCGGCACTCTGTGTTCCGGGCTTGATGTCGATCGTCACGTCGCCGTCGAGTGAGGGCAGCGTCACCGTGGTGCCGAGAATGGCGTCGGCCATCTGCACTTCGACCGTCGCCAGCAGGTCATCGCCGTTGCGGCTGAACGTCTCGTGAGTCTTGACCTTGATCTCGAGGTACAAGTCGCCGTTCGGGCCTCCGGCCGGGCCGACTTCACCCTGACCGGGCATCTGAATGCGCACGCCGGTGTCGACGCCCGCGGGAATGTCGACGGGAATGGTGCGGCGAGCGCGCACGCGGCCTTGGCCCGCGCACGTCGGGCACGGACTGGGAATGATGGTGCCGTAGCCGCGGCAGGTGCCGCACGGGCTCGACGTCAGAACGTTGCCGAGCAGGCTTCGCACGGTGCGCTGAATCTGGCCGGAGCCACGGCAAATGTCGCACGTCTGAGTCGACGTTCCCGGTGCACAGCACGAGCCTTGACAGGTCTCGCACGTGACGGCGGTGTCGACCTCAAGCTGACGCGTCGTGCCGAAGACGATCTCGTCGAGGTCGACCTCGACGCGCAGCAGGGCGTCTTGGCCCCGCTCGCGTCGCGAGCGCGGGCCACGTTGCGATTGCCCTTGGCCGAAGAACGTCTCAAAGATGTCGCCAAAGCCCCCGAAGCCGGATGCTCCGCCGAAGCCGCTCGATCCGCCCATGTCGTACTGCTGACGCTGCTGCGGGTCGCTCAGCACGTCGTAGGCGTGCGTGACTTGCTTGAACCGCTCGGCCGCATCGGCGCTCGGGTTCACGTCGGGGTGAAGCTCTCGCGCCAAGCGGCGATAGGCCTTCTTGATCTCGTCAGCGCTCGCCTGTCGGTCGATTCCGAGCACCTCGTAGTGGTCTGCCACTTATTCCTCACCGAGCAGGCGCGACACGTAGCGGGCCACCGCGCGTACTGCTGCCATGTTGTTCGAGTAATCCATGCGAGTGGGCCCCAGCACGCCCAACCTCGCCGAGGTGTCGGCGCCCGCCCGGTAGGCGCTCGTCACCACCGCAGTCTCTTTGAGTGCTTCGTCGTTCTCGCGGCCGATGCGCGCCGACACTCCCTGCTCGTCGACGTGCATCTCGCTGAAGAGCTTGAGCAAGGTCACTTGCTCTTCGATCGCCTCCAGCACCGGGTACACACTGCCAGGGAAGTCGCTCTCCGTGCGTACGAGGTTCGCGGCGCCCGCCATGACGAGCCGGTCAGAACGGTGCGCGTCGAGGTGGCCGAGCAGGGCATCCGCCACGACCCCCACCGCCGCGCGACGGTCAGGCGCAAACTGCTCGCCCAGCCCGGCGGCGACCTCGGGAACATCCGTCAGCGCGCGCCCGTCAAGCGCGGCGTTGAGCTTGGCACGGAGCTCACCAACGAAGTTCTCATCGGCCTCGACGGGCAGTTCGACGATGCGCTGGTCGACGCGGCCACCGTCGGTGATGAACACGGTCATGACGCGCGTCGCGCTCATGGGCACGAGTTCGATGTGCCGCACGCGTGCGCTGCCCAGCGTCGGGTACTGCACGAGTGCGACCTGATTCGTGAGAGTCGAGAGCAACCGCACGGTGCGCGCGAACACGTCGTCGAGGTCGACCGACTGGTCGAGAAACTGCTGGATGGCCTGCCGTTGAGCCGCGCTGAGGGGCTTGAGGTCGGCGAACTGATCGACGAAGACGCGGTAGCCCTTGTCGGTCGGAATACGGCCCGACGAGGTGTGCGGAGCGGCGATGAGTTCTTCCTCTTCCAGCAGCGCCATGTCGTTGCGGATCGTGGCTGCCGAGACGCCGAACTGGTGACGTTCGACGATCGCCTTCGACCCGACGGGCTCGCGCGATGACACGTAGTCGTGCACGATCGCGCGCAGCACGTGCAATGCGCGGTCGGAGACCATGAGTGACTCCCTTCGCGAACGGTGAGCGGTGGTCGGTAAGACGAGCAGACGGGCCGTGCTGCTCTAGCACTCGCCAGCGATGACTGCCAATTCTACCGTGCAACACGGCGCCGTCATGATTGCCACGACTGAGAGTCCGCGCTAGGTTTACCGCGTGCTCGCGCCGATGACGGCCGGAACCCGCACCGCATCGACGCGTCGCACGTTGTGCTCCACCCCGGGAACCCATGTCCGTCAACGGAACATCGAAAGGCAGCATCCATGTCTGACCAGACTCCTCCCCCCGCCGCTCCCGCGCCTGCCGCGCCGCTGAGCGAGGCCGAAGACCGCCAGTGGGCCTCCTTCGCTCACCTCGGCGGCATCATCGGCATCCTGCCCGCGCTCATCATCTTCCTGGTGTTCAAGGACCGCGGCTCGTTCACTAACCAGGAGGGCAAGGAGGCGCTGAACTTCCAGATCACTGTGCTCATCGCCGAGATTGTGTCGATCATGCTCATGGTCATTTTCATCGGGTTCTTGCTGTGGCCGCTCGTGCTCATTGCTCGACTGATCTTCTCGATCCTCGGCTTCACCAAGGCCAAGGACGGCGTGTCGTACCGCTACCCGGTGAACATCCGCTTCATCAAGTAGTCACACGTCTTCACTGCGCGAGGGGGTCTGGCCGATTGGCCGGGCCCCCTCGTCGTCGTAAGGGCGGCGTGCTTGAATGGGCGCATGACCGATCAGCCTCCCGTGAACCCCTACACCGCTCCCGCGCAGCCAATGCGTCCGGAAGACGAGAAGCTCTGGGCGACGCTCATTCACGTGGGCGGCATCTTCTTCAGCTTCATTCCGGCCCTCGTGGGCTACCTCGTGCTCAAAGACCGCGGCCCGTTCGTGCGCGGCCACTCGGCGACGGCCCTCAACTTCCAATTGACGATGCTCATCGCGAGCGCCATCGGCTACATCACGCTCCTGATCTTCGTCGGTGGACTCATCCTGCTCGCAGTCGCGGTCGTCGTGATCGTCTTCTCGATCATGGCGGCGCTCGCGGCGAACCGTGGCGAGGCGTACTTCTACCCGCTCACGATCAAGTTCGTCAGCTAGCCGCAGCTATTCTGCGAGCAAACGCCGCACCACCGCGTCGGCGAGCAGTCGCCCTCGCAGCGTGAGCACGATCGTGCCTCGCAGAGCGAGCGCCGGCTCGACGAGCTCGTCGGCGATGAGCCCGGCGACTTCGCGGCGGCCCGGCGGAGTGAGAGCATCCATCGGCAGCCCCTCAGAGAGTCGCGACTGCAGCAGCACGCGCTCGACGCGACGCGTCTCGGCATCGAGAGTCTCACGGCCCGCCGCTGGGCTCAGCCCGTGCGCGAGTCGGTCGGCATAGGCGGCGGGGTGCTTCACGTTCCACCAGCGCACTCCCCCGACGTGACTGTGTGCCCCGGGGCCGACACCCCACCAGTCTTGCCCCGTCCAATACGAGCGATTGTGCCGCGAGCGGTGTGTGACTCCACGCGACCAGTTGCTCACCTCGTACCAGTCGTAGCCGCGCTCTGCGAGCACGGCATTGGCAAGTTCGTAGGCCTCAGCATGCGCATCGTCGTCAACGGGCGGCACCTCGCCCCTCGCAATCTGCCGCGCGAGCTTGGTGCCCTCTTCGACGATGAGCGCGTAGGCACTGATGTGATCCGGTTGCTCGGCGAGAGCCGCCTCAAGGCTCGCGCGCCAGTCGTCGAGACTCTCGCCTGGTGTTCCATAGATGAGGTCGAGACTCACCCCGAGCCCTGCCGCGCGCGCCTCGACGACACGACGCGGCACGTTCGCTGGGTCGTGAGTGCGCTCAAGAACGCGCAGCACATGGGGCATCGCTGACTGCATGCCGAAGCTCACTCGAGTGAACCCGACAGCCGCGAGTCGCTCAAGACCGTCAGCGTCGATCGAATCGGGGTTCGCCTCGGTCGTGACTTCTGCACCCTCCGCAAGCCCCCAGGTGTCGCGGACGGCGTCGAGCATGCGTGCGAGATCGTCTGCTGGAAGCAGCGTGGGTGTGCCGCCCCCGAAGAACACCGTGCTCGCTGGCCGAGCGGGCAATCCGCTGGCATTGAGCACTCGCGCGGCGAGCGCGACCTCAGCGATCGCGTGATCGGCGAAGTCGCTCTGCTTCACTCCGCGAATCTCATCCGCGGTATAGGTGTTGAAGTCGCAGTAGCCGCAGCGCACCCTACAGAAGGGCACGTGCAGGTAGACACCGAAGTCGCGCTGCTCGGCACCGTCGATGACGGTGTCAGGAAGCATTCCGTCGACGGGCGCCGGGTCGGCGACGGGCAGGGCGCTCGGCATGGGTCCATCCTTCCAGCACGAGCTCTGGCACAGTGGACCAGTGACCACCACCATCCTCTGGGACGTCGACGGAACCCTGCTGCTCAACGCATACTCGGGCGGCGGCGAGCTGTACCACACGGCCGTCGAACGCACAGTGGGCCGTGAGTTGCACCCGCCGCTGCCGCGCACACATGGCAAGCCCGATGGGCTCATCCTCAGCGAGATACTGGGCCACTTCGGCTACGGCGACGAGTGGCACGAGCGCGCGCGGGCAACCCTCGACGAGTTGTCGATCGAGCGGGCGCTGGCGGGTGATCGACGCGAGACCGCTCCCGGAGTTGAGGATGCCCTGCGCGCGGTCGCCGCCCGCAACTGGCACAACGCCGTGCTCACGGGCAACTCGCTCGTGCGCGCCCGCGTCAAACTCGAAGGTGCCGGTCTTGGTCCGGAGCTCTTCGACTGGGAGCGATCGTTCTTCGGCGCCACTGCGCGCGACCGCAGCGAGATCACCCGCGCGGCTCGCGCAGCATTGCCCGGCGAGAGGCTCGTCATCGTCGGCGACACCCCGCGCGACGACGAGGCCGCTGCAGCCGCAGGGATGCCCTTCATTGGTGTCGCCACAGGAGTCTTCAGCGTCGATGACTTGCGTGAGACGGGGGCGGTGCTCGTCGTGCCCGACCTCGCGAGCGGCCTCGGCGACGTTCTCGCGGCAATTGAGGCGCTATAGCCGCTCTCGACACGAAGCCGCGTCAGCTGACGAAGGCGACGCCTTGCACGAACCAAATCTGATGCATGCGGTAGAGCATGACGGCGACAGCGAGAGACGCGACTCCCATGACGACCGTCGCCCAGCGGGAGCGATCGACGAGTGCCCACACGATTGCCGCGATCGGCAGCACGAGCGCGGTGACGAGGTAGATCCACCACTCGACGATGTCGCCCGTGGGCACATTGCCGACAAGGGGCGCGATGACGCCGATGACGATCTGCACCAGCAACACGATCGCGACGGCAGCGGTCGACAGCACGCTGTAGTCGTCGGGCGTGCGGCCGACGCCGCCGAGCACGAGCGCGATGAGGCCCGCGAGTACGGCGACAATGATCGCGATCGTCGTGAACCACTCGATCATTGCGTTGCCTCCTGCTGGTCGTGCGGGAACCCCACGAGCGTACGTCCGCGGCCCTTGCGCACGCTGATGAGTGCGACAAGGCGATCTGGATGCTCGCCGCTCGCTCCTCGCTCGATCGCCGCCACCGCCTCCGCGTCGGCATGCTCGGAAAGGTCGAGCACCTTGCCGTGGCCGAGATCGCGAGCCTGCGTCGAATCGACGTCGAGCACGGGGAATAGCCGTGAGGCGACCTCGGCAGGCGTCGCGAGAATGCTGGCACCCTGTTCGGTGAGGGTGTCGAGGCTCACCGCAGCTGCCACGTCGAAGGGGCCCACTCTCGTGCGCCGCAGTGCAGTGAGATGCCCGCCGATGCCGAGAGCAGCACCGAGATCGCGCGCGAGGGCACGAATGTAGGTGCCCGAGCTGCAGTCGATGCGAGCATCCACCTCGATGGCGGTTTCGCTGCGTCGCACGGCGAGCACCTCGAAAGCGCTGACCGTGACGCGTCGGCTCGCGAGTTCGACCTGCTCCCCCGCGCGAACTCGGTCGTAGGCGCGCTTGCCGTCGACCTTGATGGCGCTCACCGAACTCGGACGCTGGTCGATCTCGCCCGTGAGCGCCATGATGCCCGCGGCGAGTTGCTCATCGGTGATCGCCGCAATGTCTGCAACCGAGGCCGCCGCGACTACGTCGCCCTCGGCGTCATCGGTCGTCGTCGCTGCGCCGAGCCGCATGGTGGTCTCGTAGGTCTTGTCGAGGCCCACGAGAAACGTCAACAGGCGGGTGGCTGACCCTGCTCCGAGGGTGAGCAGTCCGGTGGCCATGGGGTCGAGCGTTCCGGCATGGCCCACCTTGCGGGTGCCGAGCGCTCGACGAGCGCGGGCGACAACGTCGTGACTCGTGAGGCCCTGCGGCTTGTCGACGAGCAGCAAGCCGGTGGTCATGACACCACGGTATCGCGGCACCGAGGCGATCCGCGGTGTGCGCCTGCCGCGCCTAGGCTGGCGAGCATGCGCATCGCGGTTATCGGAGCGGGCGCGGTCGGCGGCCTCCTGGCCGCTCTGGCCGCGCGCGCGGGGCACGAGGTACTCGTGAGCGCGCGCGGCGAGCATGCGGACGCGGTCGCTCACGCAGGGTTGCGCGTCGACGGTGGCTGGGGCGAGTGGGTCGCAGAAGTCGGGCTTCTCGAGAGCATCCCGCCACTGCCCGATCGCGCCGCGGCACGATTCAATCTGCTGCTCCTCGCCACGAAAGCACACGACTCAGCCGCAGCGCTCGGTCCGTGGGCAATGCACGCGGGAACTCCCGTGCTCGTCGTGCAGAACGGCCTTGGCGGAGACCAGGTCGCGCGCGCGGTGCTGCCGAACTCCCCCGTTGCCATTGGGCTCGCGCTCTTCGCCGTGAGCCTCACGGCGCCGGGCACCCTCACCGTGACAGGGCCCAACGGCATCACGCTCGGCGGTGATGCGGCAGCGGTCGCGGTTGCCGAGCAGCTTCTGCGCAGCTCGCTACCCGCCGACGGTTCGGCAGAACTCGTGCTCGCCCCTGACATTCGCGGCGCACAGTGGACGAAGCTGCTCATCAACCAGGTCAACGCGCTGCCAGCGATCACGGGTTACAGCGTGCAGCAGACCGTCGCGAACCCGGCGCTACGCGGCATACTCGCACGCGGCATGGTCGAGACGATCGCGGTGGGCGACGCGCTCGACGTGCAATGGGGTCGGATCGGTGCAGTGGATGCTGGCACCATCGCCGCCGTGCGCTCAGGCGGCGCCGCCGCTGCCGCCGACCTTGCGCAACGCCTCGCCGCCGGAATGGGCGACGTACCCAACCCTGCGTCGATGCTGCAGAGCATCCGCCGGGGTCGCACGACTGAAGTCGACGCGATCAACGGCGCCATTGTGTCTCACGGCGCCGAACTCGGAATACCGACGCCGATCAACGCGGCGCTCGTCGAGCTCGTGCACCGCGTTGAAGGCTCAGCGGAGTTCTTCAGCGTCGACGACGTCGTCGAGGCGATCCCCGCGGCGTCGCCTTAGCGCTGGCCGCCCTAGCGCTCGCCGCCTCAGCGCTGGTCGAGCAAGGCGACGCCGCCCACGGCGAGCAGCCCGAACGCGATGCCCCACAGAATGATCGACACGATCTGCCAGATGACCACCTGGCCGCGTGACGCACCGAAGCCCACCATGAGGCCCGAGGTGATCTGACTGGGCAGCAAAGTCTGGCCGAGCAAGCTCACTCCCGGCACACCCCAGCGATCGAAGCGCTGCTTGAACCGCTCGCGCCGGGGCGACAGCTCTCGAGCGTCAGCGCCCGTGGCGGAGCGCACACGCCCGGCGAGAAGCACGACGAGCACCATCGAGATGACATTGCCGACGATCGCTGCCGCGATGGCAAGCCACGGCACGACTCCCGCGACGATGCCGAGCGGGCCAGCGAAGTACGACTCGACGAAGGGAATCGCGCCGGCGAGCATCACCACCAGCCACTGCCAGATCGGTTCGGTTGAAGCGGTCAGGTCGCGGAGTCCATCCAGCATGCGGTGAGTGCCCTCGTTCAGTAGTGGTCGAGCTTCCACCGTAGCGAGCGGGCGTCGAGCATCCATCCGCCGCACGACGGAGATCGCCCTCCCACGCAAGGAGGGCGATCACCGTGCGCACTCAGTGTGCGAACTCTCTCCGCGCGAGCGCTCAGCGCATCGACTTCGTGTGCCAGACCGTCTTCGTCTCGACGAACGCGCCGATGCGGTCGATCGACGGGTGCGGGATGCCCGCCACGGGCTGCACGACGCGCTTGAGCGTCTCAGCAGCGGCAAGCTGCAGGTCGACCCAGCTCTCGCCCTTCGGGCCCTCGATAGCGCCTGCTCCGGCGAGGTCGAGCGCATTGACGTCGGCGTGCGCGGCAAGCCACGGCATGATCTCAGCGGCCGAACCGGTGAGCACGTTGACGACTCCGCCTGGCACGTCAGACGTCGCGAGCACTTCAGAGAGCGAGATCGCCGACAGCGGCGCACGCTCGTCGGCAATCACGACGACGGTGTTGCCGGTGAGCACGATCGGCGCGATGACCGAGACGAAGCCGAGCAGTGAACCGCCCTGCACGCCCTGAGGCGCGACAGCCGCGACGACTCCCGTCGGCTCGGGCACCGAGAGGTTGAAGTACGGGCCCGAGACCGGGTTCGCGTTGCCGGCGACTTGGGCGTACTTGTCAGCCCAGCCGGCGTACCACACCCACACGTCGATTGCTGTGTCGACTTGCGATCCAGCCTCGGCAGCGCTCACGCCCTCAGAGCGCACGATCTCGTCGACGAACTGGGCACGACGGCCTTCGAGCAGCTCGGCGATGCGGTAGAGCACCTGGCCGCGGTTGTAGGCGGTCGCTCCCGACCACCCGCTCACGGCACTGCGCGCCGCGACGACCGCGTCTCGAGCGTCTTTGCGTGATGCCTGCGCGGCATTGGCGAGAAACTCGCCGCTCGCCGACAGCACCTCGTAGGTGCGCCCGCTCTCGCTGCGCGGAAACGCTCCGCCGATGTAGAGCTTGTACGTCTTGGGCACGGTGAGTCGACTCACTTCGCGACCGCCTTCCGAGAGCGCTTGGCAGGTTTGGCAGAGTCGGCGGGCTTCGCCGAGTCGGTGGATGCCGCGCTCACGGCGCGCGGAGCATCCCACCCGCTCGACTCCAAGTAGGCGGCGAGACCGTGGCGTCCGCCCTCACGGCCGTAGCCCGACTCTTTGTAGCCGCCGAAGGGCGAGCTCGGGTCGAAACGGTTGAAGGTGTTCGCCCAGACAACGCCGGCACGCAACTTATCGACGAGCGCGAGCATGCGCGCCCCCTTCTCGGTCCAGATGCCCGCCGAGAGGCCGTAGGGAGTGTTGTTCGCCTTCTGAATCGCCTCGTCGGGCGTGCGGAAGGTGATGACAGACAGCACGGGGCCGAAGATCTCTTCGCGAGCAATCGTGTGGGCAGTGCTCACGCGCGTGAAGATCGTCGGCGCGAACCAGAACCCCTTGTCGGGAATGCGGCAGTCGGCCGTCCAGCGTTCGGCACCCTCGCCCTCACCGGTGTCGCTGAGAGTGCGGATGCGCTCGAGCTGCGCCGCCGAGTTGATGGCGCCGATGTCGGTGTTCTTGTCGAGCGGGTCACCCATGCGCAGGGTCGAGAGTCGGTGCTTGAGGCGATCAACGACCTCGTCGTGCACGTTCTCTTGCACGAGCAGTCGGCTGCCGGCGCAGCACACGTGGCCCTGGTTGAAGAAGATGCCGTTGACGATGCCTTCGATCGCCTGATCCATCGGCGCATCGTCGAAGACGATGTTCGCTGCCTTGCCGCCGAGCTCGAGAGTGAGCTTCTTGGAGGTTCCTGCAACCTGTCGCGCGATCATCCTGCCGACGCCGGTCGAACCCGTGAAGGCGACCTTGTTGACGTCGTCGTGAGTCACGAGCGCCTGGCCGGTCGACCCTGGGCCGGTCACGATGTTGACGACACCCGCCGGCAGATCGGCCTGCTGCAGAATCTCAGCGAAGAGCATGGCCGTGAGAGAAGTCGTCTCGGCCGGCTTGATGACCACGGTGTTGCCCGCGGCGAGGGCCGGAGCGATCTTCCACGCGAGCATGAGCAGCGGGAAGTTCCACGGGATGACTTGAGCGGCCACGCCGAGCGAGCGAGGGTTCGGCCCGAGTCCAGCGTGATCGAGCTTGTCGGCCCAGCCTGCGTAGTAGAAGAACCACGCGGCGACGAGCGGAACATCGACATCGCGCGTCTCTTTGATGGGCTTGCCGTTGTCGAGGCTCTCGGCCACGGCAAGTTCGCGCGAACGCTCTTGAATGAGGCGAGCGATGCGGAAGAGGTACTTGCCGCGGTCGCTGCCCGACATGCGCGACCACACCTTCTCGTACGAGCGCCGCGCCGCCGCGACAGCCGTGTCGACGTCTGCCGCCGTAGCTTGCGCGATGCTCGCGATCACCTGCTCGGTGGCGGGCGAAATGGTGTCGAAGACGTCTCCGTGCCCGTCGACGAACTCGCCGTCGATGAAGAGGCCGTACTGCGCCTTGAGGTTCAGAATCGACGCCGACTCGGGCGCCGGTGCGTACTCGAGGAAGGCCATGATCAGTCCACCGTCACGTAGTCGGGGCCGCTGTAGCGACCGGTTGCCAGCTTCTGCCGCTGCAGCAGCACGTCGTTGACGAGGCTCGAGGCCCCGAACCGCCACAAGTGCGGCGTGAGCCACTCTTCGCCGACCGTCTCGGCGACAGTGACGAGGTAGCGAATCGCATCTTTCGACGCGCGAATGCCGCCAGCGGGCTTCATGCCGACCTTCTCGCCCGTGAGGCGGTGCCAATCACGGATGACTTCGAGCATGAGCAGGGTGACCGGCAGGGTTGCGTTGACGCTGACCTTGCCTGTCGACGTCTTGATGAAGTCGGCTCCGGCGAGGATGGCCAACCAGGATGCTCGCTTGACGTTGTCGTAGGTCTGCAGCTCGCCAGTCTCAAGAATGACCTTGAGATGCGCGCTCGAGCCGTCGGGCCGAGCGCAGGCCTCTTTCACCGCAACGATCTGGTCGAAGACCACCCCGTAGCGTCCACTGAGAAAAGCACCGCGGTCGATGACCATGTCGATCTCGTCCGCGCCTGCGGCGACCGCGTCGCGCGTGTCGGCGAGCTTGACGGCGAGACTCGCGCGGCCGGAGGGGAACGCTGTCGCGACGGCGGCTACGCTCACGAGGCCGTGGTCGGGGTCACCGTGGTTCGCGCCGAGCGCTTCGACCGCATACGGCACCATGTCGCCGTAGACGCACACGGCGGCCACTCGCGGTGTCGTCGGGTCGCTGGCATCGGGCGAGACCGCTTTGGCGACGAGCGAGCGCACCTTGCCTGGAGTGTCGGCGCCTTCGAGCGTCGTGAGGTCGCACGTGCGAATGATGGTGTCGAGAGCCCACGCTTTCGAGCTTGTCTTGATCGAACGTGTCGACAAGCCAGCGGCGCGCTGCTCGAGTCCGACGGCATCGACTCCGGTGAGTCCATCGAGGTGCAATCGCAATGCCGTCTCGGTGAGGTCGCCGCCGAGCAAGCGCACAGCGCGATCGGTCGGCGCGAGAGCGACCGGGTGAGTGAGGGTCATGAGACGGGGTCTCCTTCGATCGTGTCGCTGAGGCTGGTGTCTTCGTTGCCGAGCAGCGCTCGAGCCGTGTGCTCGTCTGTGACGAGCACCGAGCAGAGCGAGTGAGTGACGAGAGCGCGAGCGACGGGGTGCTTCGATTCGCCGCCGATCACGAGAATCGCGGTCGATGCGCTGCGCAACTCTTCGAGCCCGAGGCCGAGCGTGCGGGCATCCAGTTCAGGGTCCGCGATGTTGCCGTCTGCCGTGATGTAGCGACCAAGTACGTCGCCGACCGCGCCACGCTCGACGAGCCGTGCAATGTCGTCGGCCGTGAGGTAACCGCTGTCGACGTGCACCGAGCTGACGTCGGCGGGCCCCGCGCTGTAGAGGTAGGCGCTGGCACCGCGCGCCATCTGGATCACTCCGCTCACGGTTCGGTCGCCCTCGATGGCCTTCTTCGTCTCGAGCCGCTCGAGAATCGCGGGAGTCGGCAGCAGCGTCGCCTGACCGCCCGCCTTCTGCGCGATCATGACCGCGGTGCTCGCCGCCGTTCCGGGGCGCTTGCTGAGACTCACACCGCCGTTGAGCTGCACGACATTGACCCCCGTCGACCAGCCGACCGGCAGGGCTTCGGCGACCTGGTGCAGCGTGCGGCCCCAACTGACGCCCAAGAGGCGCGGAATCGGTCGATGGCTCACGAGATAGTCGGCCGCCGCTTCGCTCACTCGAGCCTGCAGCTCGACCTCGTCGACGGGCGAGGGCACCACGACGGCGTCTTTGAGCCCGAAGCGCGCGCTGAGTTCTCGCTCGAGGGCGAGTCGGCGCGCACGCGGGTGCACGATCTCGATGCGGATGATGCCGCGTTCGCGCGCTTGAGAGAGCAGTCGGCCGACCTTCCAGCGAGTGACGCGCAGAATGGCGCCGATCTCGTCTTGGGTCTTGTTCTCTTCGTAGTAGAGCTCGGCCGCGCGCACAGCCAGAAGTTCTGTGGCGGCGGAATCGCTCGGGGCCATGCTCGACTGTCCTCCCGTGTGTGACGCAGCGTGACGCGACGTGGCGCGGTCGCTCCAGGCTACGCGCGGCCGCCGAGCGTTGCCAACAGATGCGCATGCCTTGCTCACATGAGCACGGCATGCCGTTCGGTGCTTCAGCAGGTCAGTACGCTGGACGCACCACCACCCCCGCTCGAAGGAACCCCGTGACCCGCTTCGCCCTCGCCGTCGACCTCGGCGGCACGAAAGTCGAATCCGCCCTCATCGACGAGCACGGTGCCGTGCTCGACGGCTCGAGGCACCGCAGGCCCACGGGAGCTTCGTCGACGAGCGAGCAACTCGCCGCCGCGGTGACCGAAGCGGTCGTGGATGCCCTCAGGGCCCTCCCCGCTGGCACCACTCTGCTCGGCGCTGGAGTCGGAAGTGCCGGCCCCATTGCTGGCACCACCGGAAAGGTCTCGCCGCTCAACCTCGCGGTGTGGCGCGACTACCCACTCGGCGACCTCGTCGGGCGCGCACTCGAGCGCGAAGGACAGCTCGGCCTACCGGTGACCCTCCGCATGGACGGCATTTGCATCGCCCTCGCCGAGGTGTGGATGGGTGCCGCTCAAGGCGAACGCAACGTCATGGGCATGATCGTCTCGACGGGTGTCGGGGGCGGGCTCATTCTTGACGGCCGCGTCATCGCGGGCCCGACTGGCAACGCCGGGCACATCGGGCATGTCGCCGTCGCCGGTTTCGACGATGCCTGCGCCTGCGGCGCTCGCGGGTGCCTCGAAGGAATCGCCTCTGGACCGCGATCAGTAACCTGGGCGCGCGCCCAGGGCTTCGCGGGCGAGACGGGCGAGCACCTCGCGGCGGCGGCACGCGATGGCGATCCGATCGCCCGGGCGGCCGTCGAGCGTTCCGCGAACGCGGTCGGCCAAGCGATCGCCAGCGCGAGCGCGCTCGTCGACCTCGACATCGTCGCAATCGGAGGAGGCTTCAGCCACGTGAGCGACGACTACATCGACCTGGTGCAGCGTGCGGTCTCAGCGCACAGTTCGTTCGGCTTCGTCACGAAGACGCGCGTCGTGGCGAGCGGGCTCAGCGGAGAAGGTCCGCTCATCGGTGCCGCGGCTCTCGTGCACCGCGCCGAACTCGTGCACTAGACCGCGCTCGGACGTCAGCCGAGTCGCCCGCCCAGTTCGGCCTCGACGGTCGAGCCGCGCGCGAGCAACGCCATGGCCGGCACCGTCGCACCCACGATGACGAGCATGACGGCGAGGCTCGTCGCCCACGAGCCGGTGATCTCGTGCAGCGAACCGATGATGAGCGGGCTCACTGCGGCAACCGCGTACCCGATCGTCTGCACGAATCCGCTGACATTCGCCGCGTTCTCTGCCGACGTGGTGCGCTGCGAGAAGAGTGCGAGGCACATCGGAAAGGTGACTTGCCCGAGCCCTATCGCCGACACCCACAGCACCGGCGCGGCCCCCGGTGCGACGAGAAGCCCCGCATAGCCGAGGGCGAACAGCAGCATCGACGAGAGCAGAATCGGAGTCGGTGTGCGCAACCTCGTCGTCAAGACGGGGGCGACAAGCGCCAGCGGCACTCCCAGAATCGCGAAGAGGGCGAGCAACGAGCCAGCATCGCTCGAACTCATACCCGTGAGGTCTTGCAACATCACCGGCAACAAGGCGAACGTCACGTACGCCGAGATGCTCGAGACAGTGAAGGGAATCGTGATACCCCACACCGTGCGCGAGCGGGCGAGTTGCGCGAAGCGGTGCGTGTCGGGCGGCGTGAGTGCGGCATCCACATCGCGACGACGCGACGCTGCCCGCGCCGCCCGCACGGCGAGAGCGATCCACGGCACGAGTGCCACGACCACGACGAACGACCAGCTCGCGAGCGAGAACCGCCACGAGACATCGTCGGCGAGAGGTACCGCGAGCAGCGGAGGCACCGCAGAACCGATCGACATGATCGTCGCGTAGGCGGCCGTCATGGGCCCGATCGAGCCGGGCGTGAAACGCTTGACCGCCGACGGCAGCAGCACGTTGCCGAAGCCTGCACCGAGCAGCAACAGCAGACTGCCGAGTACGAGCACGAGCAGATCGGGCGCCGCGGCACGCAGCACGTGACCCGCCATCATCGCCACGATGGCGACGACGAGCGTTCGCTCAAGGCCCCACCGTCGAGCACACAGCGGCGCCGTGAGTCCAGCGACCGCGAAACCGATGGGCGGCAGCATGCCGAGCACCCCGAGCGCGGTCGCCGACAACGGAATGTCTCCGTCGATGATGGGAGCCAATGGCGAGAGTGCCCCCACAGGCAGGCGCAAGGTCGCGGCGATGAGCAGAATGCCCGCGATGCCGAGCAACACCCCGCTACGGCGGCTCAGCGGGGCGTCAGTCACTCGCACCATCCTAGGCTGGGCGCGTGACCGACCTCAGCCGCTTCCTGCCGCTCAGCAACCGCGAACGCGTCGACGAGCGCGACGTCAGCCGCAATTGGTCGCGCGCGACGAGCGGCCTGCTCTTGGGTCTCTCCGCCGCCCTGGATGCCCGCCCCG
>Ga0209066_10004404_pt1 | contig 15391 bp, 7 predicted proteins | sample All_14_2_FD_187198 | JGI IMG/M metagenome (GOLD analysis project Ga0209066, IMG submission 187198) | Freshwater microbial communities in response to fracking from Pennsylvania, USA - Allegheny Zone_MetaG_DW_15 (SPAdes) (version 2) ...
CTTCCACGCCGGTCCTCATCCTCAAGACCGACGGCCACAAGCTCCTGTACTTCCGCCCCGGAGCCCAGACCCCGGAAACCGTCACCGCCGAAGCCGCCATCGGCCGCTTCGAGCCCGAACTCGTCCTCGTCGCGCGCGAGCACGGCGGCGAAGGGCAGGGCGAGCATGAGGAGATCGCCGGCTTCACCGCCGAGAAGCCCGAGTTCGGCTTCAAGTGGTTCATCCCCGAACTCCTCAAGCACAAGACCATCTGGCGCGACGTGCTGCTCGCCTCGCTCGCCATCCAGCTCGTCGGCCTTGGCACGCCGCTGTTCACCCAGGTCATCATCGACAAGGTTGTCGTCCATCAGAGCAACAGCACGTTGATCGTCATCGGCGTGGCGCTCGTCATGTTCATGCTGTTTTCCAGCACCATGACCTGGCTGCGCCAGTATCTGGTGCTGCACACCGGAAACCGCATCGACGCCGTCCTCGGCAGCCAGGTCTTCCGGCACCTGCTGCGGCTGCCGATGCCGTACTTCGAGCAGCGCCCCACCGGCACCTTGGTCGCAAGACTTCACGGCGTCGAGACCATCCGCGAATTCGTCTCCGGCGCCGCCATCACCCTGGTGCTCGACTTCCCCTTCCTGCTGATCTTCCTCGCCGTGATGTTCGTCTACTCATGGCAGCTCAGCCTGATCGCCGTCGGGCTGCTGTCCCTGATCAGCCTCATGAGCGTGCTCGTCGTCCCCGTCTTCCGCGAGAAGCTCAACCGCCAGTTCATGCTCGGCGCTAGGAACCAGTCCTTCCTCACCGAGTACGTCTCCGGCATGGCGACCGTCAAGTCGCTGCAGATGGAACCCCACGTCGAACAGAAGTACGGCGACTACCTCGCCAGCTACCTCGCCGCCGGCTTCGGCACCAAGCAGCTCGGCAACACCTACAACACCATCGCCAACAGCCTCGAACAGGTGATGACGCTGTCCATCCTCATCGTCGGCGCGCTGTTGGTTATGCAGAACGACGGCTTCACCGTCGGCATGCTGGTCGCCTTCCAGATGTTTGCCGGCCGGATGAGCCAGCCGATGCTGCGGCTCGTCGGCCTCTGGCAGGAATTTCAGCAGGCCGACATCGCCGTCAAGCGCCTCGGCGACATCCTCGACATGCCGCAGGAACCCCATGCACTGAGCCCGAGCCGCGAAGGCAACGGCAAGGGCAGACTCGAACTCAAGGACGTCGCCTTCCGCTACTCAGAACACCACCCCTGGCTCTACCGCAACCTCGACATGCGCTTCAAGCCGAGGCACCTGACGGTGCTGATGGGCCCCTCGGGCTGCGGCAAGAGCACGCTGGCGAAACTGCTGCTCGGCTTCTACCAGCCGCAGGAAGGCCATATCGAACTGGATGGGCGGGACATCCGCCATCTGGCCGCGAATGAACTGCGCCAGACCTTCGGCGTGGTCCCGCAGGAAACCGTCCTCTTCGCCGGCACGCTCTACGACAACCTTGTCATGGCGCATCCGCATGCGACGTTCGATGACGTGATCGCGGCCTGCAAGGCGGCCGAGATTCACGAGGTCATCGACAAGCTGCCCGACGGCTACCAGACGGAGATCGGCGAGCGGGGGACCGGGCTCTCGGGCGGGCAGCGCCAGCGGCTCGCGATCGCACGAGCACTGCTCAAACGGCCAAGGATTCTCGTCTTCGATGAGGCGGTGTCGAACCTCGATCAGCAGACGGCCGAGCACTTCGCGAAGACGATCAACAAACTCAAGGGGAAGGCGACGATGATTTTCATCACGCATCAGGTGCCAAGGGGGTTGCAGGTGGATGAGGTGTTTCAGCTTGGCGGGCAGCAAGGGGTGGCGGCGATGAGCCGCGTCGAGGATGAAGATACGGAGGCCCAAGAATGAACATCGATGCACTGGCTTGCGACAAGCCCTGTCTCTGTCCAGAAGTCCGCTTGACCGACATGCGGCTCGAGCCGAGCCACGATGGACACCACATGCTCATCTGGTGCCGTTGCCGCATCGTCGCCATCGTCGGCAGCATGGGCAGCAGTGTCGAAATCTTCGACTTCGCCGACGTGGGAAGGCTGACGGCGATGGAGTTGATTGAGAGGTTGTAGTGCGGGTCGCGACGACATAAGCGAATTCAAAGAGGAGATACCAAAGTGAGCAACGATCTCAAATGGAGGCTGCGCGAGGCTATCTGCTTGGCTGCAATTGCCATTGGCGGATTTGCACTATCCGGCTGTGAGAAGTTCGCGCTCGACCACCAGATGGAAGAACTATGCAAGAAAGACGGCGGCGTCAAGGTCTACGAGACCGTCACCCTACCGCCGGAAATGTTCGACCAGTGGGGCGACCCGTTTCCCGGATGGCGAGGCCGGAAGTTGGAAGATCGTCTAGGACCCGAGTATCGCTATGTTGTAGAGACGACCTACCTCAAGCAAGGCGATCCGCTTAAAGGGGAAGGTCGTCTAGATCGGACTGCTACGCAAATCTATCGTCGTTCTGATGGGAAGCTGATGGGTCAGGCAATCTCCTACGGCAGATCGGGGGGGGATTTCATTGCATATGCACACCCAACGTCTAAGTCCTGTCCTATCTACAAGACCGACGCCGAGTGGGTAATTAAGTCTGTATTTCTGAAGAAAGGGGAATAGCCATGCCCAATGCTTCTGATTACCTGAGGTACGCTGAAACTGCGTTCGCAGCATATGCAGAGAATCTGGCACTCGGTAGCAACGTCAACTTGGTGGCATATAGGCGTGCTGATATGCCATCCGCACAAGCCGAACGCTTCGATGAGAATTGGCAAGTCCTCGGCCAACAAGAACTATGGGACGGCTTCTCGGCAGTATTGTTCCAGCCTGTCGACAGTCAAGGCACCCCGGCTGGACAAAAGGTCCTCGCCATCCGCGGCACCGAGGCCAGCCATTGGGGCATCGATTACGCCGTCGACGTCGTGAACATCGCCCTGCTCGGCACCAGCGCCGGCATGCGGCAGTACGCTTCCCTGGAAGACTTCTACCAGTCGCTAATTGCGGACGGGAAGTTGGGCGCCTCCGAAAGCATCGTCACCACCGGCCACAGCCTCGGCGGTTTCTTGGCGCAGGCGTTTGCCGGACGCCACGAAACGGTTTCTGCCGCCTACACGTTCAACGCCCCGGGATTCACGGCAGCGCTTGGTGTACCGAACATCGGCACCGAACTCCTCGAACTATTCGGACTCAGCGGCACCATCCCGAACGACAAGATCTTAAATGCTCGCGCGCTTGACGGCGTTTCCGCCACCGCGGGTCTTGGGCAAATGATCGGCTCGGTCCAAACCTTCAACATCGAGGGAACAGGCAATCCAGTTGCGAACCACTCGATCGCCACGCTCACCGACGCCCTCGCCATCTACGCCGCCTACGCCGGCCTCTCCCCGTCGCTCGACATCGAACAGATCGGCGGCCTGCTCAAACAATCTGTCGGCACCAACGCCCTCACCCTCGAATCCGCACTGGATGCCCTACGGGTTACGCTGCTGGACGGTGGCATCGCCAACGACGCTGCGATGCAGACGCGGACCGGCGACCGCGAAGCGCTCTACGCCAACCTCTACGCCCTGCAAGACAGCGCCGGCTACAAGGCGCTGGCCGATACCGCTCCGCTCAAACTGATGTCCCCCCTCGGCAGTGCTGCCGGCGACCAGGCCAAGACCGACTTCGGCACCTTCGTCGCCCTCAACTACCTATTGCCCTTCGCCCTCGAAGGCAGCAGCAGCCCCCTCATCGCCGCCCACGGCGACTTGTACGAACGCTGGCAAGCCGACCGCACCGTCCGTGCCGAAGGCGGCACCGACCTCGACTTCAGCGATTCCTGGTATGCCGACCGCTCCAAGATGCTCGGCTGGCTCCTGCAAGCGAACCGCACGGATGCCGGCTACGTCCAGACCCCCCAGGCCCGCGACGGCGCTTGGGAGTTCCGGGACTACGCTACCGGCAAGAACGTCCTCGTCCAGCCGCTCGGCGGCAACGGCAACGCCGAGCACCATGTCCTCTTCGGCTCCGACGGCGCGAGCTTCCTCGCCGGCGGCGACAGGGCCGACCGCCTCTACGGCATGGGTGGCGCCGATGACCTGCGCGGGCAGGACGGCGCCGACTACCTCGAAGGGGGCAGCGGCAATGACACCCTCGACGGCGGCGCCGGCAACGACGTCCTCGTCGGTGGCAGCCACGAGGACACCCTCACCGGCGGAGCAGGCCGGGACCGCCTCTACGGCGGCATGGGCGACGACACCTTGAAAGGCGGCGCCGACCGGGACGTCTATGTCCTGAACCAAGACGCCGGCCACGACCGCATCGAAGACGACGGGCAGGATACGATCGAATGGAGGGGTAAGAGCGTTGCCGGCATCTACCGCTGGAGCAAGGATGAACTGGCGTACGTGCGCCATGGCGACGGCGAGCGGATCGAACTCAAGTTTGGCGCTGCGGCGACGCTGGTTTTCGCGGACGGCAGCGAGGTGGTTCTGGACATGCAGACCAACAAGGATGCCTTCGCCGACGAACCGTTCGGCATAAGGCTGGAGGAAGCGCCAGCGGAAGCGCCGCAGACGGGCGGGCTCATCGAGGGCGATCAGAATCCAAGCAACCAATTTTGCGACTACCTTGTCGGCAGCAGCGGCAACGACCGCATCCTGGCTGGCGAGGTGGACGACTACGTATACGGTGGAGCTGGCGATGATGTAGTCGTCGGCGGGGCGCAGACCGGCTTGTGGGGAACCTACATCGACATTCTCGACGGCCAAGACGGCGACGACACGATTTTTGCAGACGAGGAAGTCGACCTAGCGGCCTTGCCCAGCCTCGAAGACTTCGGCGGCACGACGGCCGACGACACATGGGGCGACGGTTTGTCAGGCGGAGCCGGTGACGATCAGCTTATCGGCAGCAATCGCGACGACATGATCCTTGGCGGCGCAGGAGAAGATCTGATCTTGGGCGGAGCGGGCAACGATTCGCTAAACGGTGACCAAGGGCGCACCGAGTCTGAAATTGGCTTTTGGTATGACCGGCCTCGGGGACTCTTCGATACTGAATATATCGTGCATGACCGCGACAAACCGATTTACAAGTACGGTCAAATAATCACGCTGCAGGGTACCGTTGGCTCGGGCGACCGGGCATTCCAGACGAGCGGGTACCTGTATGAACGCTTCTTGCTTGCAGCCCCCGGCGGTGGTGCCGACATCATCTACGGCGGCGCCGGCGAGGACCGTATTCACGGCCTCGTCGGCGACGACACTCTCTACGGCGAGGATGGAAGGGACGTTATCACCGGCGACGACGGCAACGACTATATAGCTGGCGGCGACGGTGACGACCTGCTGACAGGCGAGTTCAACGGGGGTACATACGACGACCTTAGTGTCGTGCAGGATCCTGGCGACGACTTCATCGATGGCGGCGCGGGGAACGACGTCATCCAAGGTGAGGAAGGCAACGATGTCCTGCTAGGTGGTACAGGCAATGACAGGGTGTGGGGCGATGCCGGTTATTACCAACTTGCTGAGGATCTTCACGGCAACGACTATTTGGATGGCGGTGAAGGCAACGATCAATTGGAAGGCCACGGCGGTGACGACGTCCTGATTGGTGGCGCGGGCAGCGACATCCTGAAGGGCGGCGTCGGCAACGACACCTACCGGCTCCATATCGGTGATGGAGCCGATTTCATCGAAGACGACAAGGGGAATAACCGGCTTGTCTTTGGTGCTGGAGTGGTCGCAGGTCAAATTTCGGTTAGCGCTTCGTCCGACGGCTCGCTGACCATCCGTTATGGCGACGACGAGAGTGTCTTCATCGTTGGTGGCGCAGGCGGGGCGATCAAAGAGTTCGAGTTTTGCGACGGGTTGATCTTGAAGTTGAACGAATTCATGACACGCTATGTTAGTGATCCGGTTGTCGTCGTTGCCGCGGGAACGGATGGGCACGTATCAGGTGGTGCCAGTGACGACATTATTGAAGTGTATGGCGACAACATGAGTGTCGATGGCGGCACTGGGGACGACCTTCTGGATGCGTCAAGAACTTACGGATCCATACTCGACGGCGGGAGCGGAGACGACTATCTGTATGGCGGCTATGGTGACGACATCCTTATTGGGGGTATCGGTGACGACGTCCTGGATGGCTACCAAGGAGCGGATAGCTATTGGATTCTTGAAGGCGACGGTATTGATCGGATCGAGGATCGCGGTAATGACTGGGGGCGCTACTTAGAGTTGGTCGGCTTCGGCGAAGGCGGCGAAGGCGATGGAGAAGATGGCCAATCACGCATCGCTGGTAACGACTACGTCGTCATCGACCAGTTGGTCGCCGATGGCATCGTTCAGGCGGACATGATAGTTGTCGGGGCGAACATGTCTTCCGAAAACATGGTTGTCACCGGTGGCGAAGACTACGGCCATGTTCGCTTGGAGTTTGGTAGCAATAGCGTTGTAGACATCCAGCTGGCATCGTTCGACGATCCGGTAGGTACCGGCATCGAATGCATCCGATTCGGCGACGGTGCCGAAATGTCGATGGGCCGGATCGTTGCCCTCGCCAATGTTGATCACGATGTGCTCGGAACAAATGGTGACGATGTTGTAGAACTTGGGAGCGGCAACGATATCCTAGCCGGGAACGACGGCAACGATACGCTGCTTGGCGGACTGGGCGACGACACGTATGTCTTTGAGGCGGGCGGCGGCGTCGACACCATCGTCGATATCGGCGGCAACGATACTCTGCAGTTCGGGAATGGCATTGCGGCGGAGGACATCTCGCTCGGTCTCGGCTCGCTGCTTCTGCGCGTCGGCAGCGGCGGCGACGCTATCCACCTCGATGGCTTTGATCCCGCCGATCCGTACGCCACGTCTGCTGTCGAGGCTTTCCGTTTCGCCGACGGAACGGTACTCACGGCGACCGAACTGATGGCGCGCGGTTTCGATCTCGCCGGTACTGGAGGCGATGATTTCGTGAGTGGTACTGCGCTCGTGGACCGCATCAAGGGCGGCGCAGGCAACGACGTCATGGTGGGCGGTGCGGAACGCGACACCTACATGTTTGAGCGCGGCGACGGACTCGACACGGTCGATGACGCCGCGGAGGATGGTATTGGTAACGTGCTGCGCTTTGGCGCCGGCATCATGCCGTCCGAGCTTGCCTTTGCGCGTGAAGGTAATGCTATCGTCGTCACCTACGGGGAGAGCGACGAAGTGCGTGTTGCTGACGCCGCCAGTATTGACACCATCGAATTTTCTAACGGCACCGCACTGTCGCTGGCCGATGCTATGAACCACGCTCCTTCGGTAGGCGAAATGATTACCGACCAGGCGGCATTGGAAGATGCCGCGTTGAGCTTTAGTCTGCCGACCGATGCGTTCGCTGATGTCGATGTGGGCGATACGCTGAGCTACAGTGCGAGCCTGTTGAACGGGGATCCATTGCCCAGTTGGCTCAGCTTCAATCCTGAGACCCGTAGCTTCAGCGGTACGCCGGCCAACAGCGATGTTGGCAGGCTGAACCTCAGGGTCACTGCGACCGATGCGGCGGGTACCAGCGCCTCCAGCACCTTCGCGGTCGCCGTGGCCAACACCAACGACGCCCCGACGGCGGCTGGCATTGCCGACCAGAGCGCGACAGAAGACGCCGCCTTCAGCTTCACCGTTCCGGTCGGCGCCTTTGCGGACGTCGATGCGGGCGACACGATGACGCTGACGGCGAGTCTGTCGGATGGCACGGTGCTGCCGACGTGGTTGAGCTTCGACGCGGCGAGTGGGACGTTCAGCGGCACCCCGGACAACGGAGACGTGGGCAGCCTGAGCGTGACGGTGACGGCGACCGACGCGGCTGGGGCGAGCGTGTCGAGCACGTTTGCGGTGGCGGTGGCGAACACGAATGACGCGCCGACGGCCAACGGCATCGCCGACCAGTCGGCGATGGAAGACGCGGCGTTCAGCTTCGCGGTGCCGGCGGGGGCGTTTGCCGACGTCGATTTTGGCGACACGCTGAGCTACAGCGCGAGCCTGGCGAACGGTGATCCGTTGCCGTCGTGGCTCAGCTTCGATGCCGTGACGCAGAGCTTCAGCGGCACGCCGGCTAACGGCGACGTCGGCAGCCTGAGCCTCAAGGTCACCGCGACGGATGCGGCCGGCGCCAGCGCCTCCAGCACCTTCGCCGTGTCTGTGGCCAACACCAACGACGCACCGACGGCCAGCACCATCGCCGATCAGTCGGCGACCGAAGATGCGACCTTCAGCTTTACCGTCCCCGCCGACACCTTCGCCGATGTCGATGTCGGCGACACGCTGATGCTGTCCGCCTCGCTGGCGAACGGCGATCCGCTGCCGAGCTGGCTGAGCTTCGATGCCGCCACCGACAGCTTCAGCGGCACCCCGGCCAACGGCGATGTCGGTAGCTTGAGTCTCAAGGTCACTGCAGCCGACCAGACCGGCGCCAGCACCGCCAGCACCTTCGCGGTCGCCGTGGCCAACACCAACGACGCCCCGACGGCCAACGGCATCGCCGATCAGGCGGCCACCGAAGATGCCGCCTTCAGCTTTACGGTTCCGGCTGGCACCTTCGCCGACGTCGATGCCGGCGACACGCTGAGCTATAGCGCCACCCTGGCGAACGGTGATCCGCTGCCGAGCTGGCTCTCGTTTGACGCCGCCACCGGCAGCTTCAGCGGCACGCCGGCCAACGGCGATGTCGGTAGTCTGAGCCTCAAGGTCACCGCGACCGATGCCGCCGGCGCCAGCGCCTCCAGCACCTTCGTCGTGGCGGTAGCCAACACCAACGACGCCCCGACGGCCAACGGCATCGCCGATCAGGCGGCGACGGAGGACGCCGCCTTCAGCTTCACGGTTCCGGTTGGCGCCTTTGCGGACGTCGATGCCGGCGACACGCTGACGCTGTCGGCGACCCTGGCTGATGGTTCGGCCTTGGCGTCGTGGCTGAGCTTTGATGCGGCGACGCAGAGCTTCATCGGCACGCCGACCAACGACGACGTCGGTAGCCTGAGCCTCAAGGTCACCGCGACCGATGCTGCGGGCGCCAGCGCTTCCAGCACCTTTTCGGTGTCTGTGGCCAACACCAACGACGCGCCAACCGTCCTCACCCCCGTCGGCGATCAGGCCTTCGAAAACGCCGCCTTCGCCTTCGTCGTGCCGGCCGAGACCTTCGCCGACGTCGATGTCGGCGATACGCTCGACTACGCTGCCAGCCTGGCCAACGGCGATGCCTTGCCGGCCTGGCTGAGCTTCGATGCGCAGACCCGGACCTTCAACGGCGTTCCGTCGCATGTCGACATCGGCAGCCTCGGCGTTCGCATCACGGCAACGGATATGGCCGGCGCCAGCGTCGCCAATGGCTTCTACATCGCGGTGATCGGCACGAACGCCGCCCCCGTCGCCCACGCCGACAGCGCATCGATCACCGAGGACGCCACCCTGCCGGTCGCCGGCAATGTTCTGACGAACGATGTCGATCCTGACGTCGGCGCACAGCTTGCAGTTGCCGATCCCGGACTGCGGCACGGCCTCTACGGCGATCTCACCCTCAACGCCAACGGGCTCTACAGCTACGCCCTCGACAGCGATCTCGGGGCGGTCCAATCGCTGGGCCTGGGGCAATCGCTGGTCGAGCACTTCGCCTACAGCGCCAGCGATGGCGTCGCCACTTCTGCGAGCGAACTGGCGATCGTCGTCAGCGGCGCCAATGACAAGCCGACGCTTTCCGTCGGGTTGCCCGATCGGCAGGTGAACGCCAACACCAACTTCAGTTGGAAGGTTCCCGCCGAAAGCTTCGTCGATGTCGACAGCAACGACACGCTGAGTTATTCGGCACGCCAAGCCAACGGCTGCGCGCTGCCGTCGTGGCTCAGCTTCAACGCCGCGACGCAGACTTTCAGCGGCAAGGCGCCCGCCAACCAGAGCGGCAGCATCGACATCCGCGTGACGGCCACCGACGGGCACGGCGCGACGTCGACGGCTTCCGATGTCTTCCGCCTCACCGTCGCCAAGGGCGGCTGCGACTACGGCGGAGGTGGGCACGATCACGACCCTGTGCCTCCTCACCATGGGCATGGCAATAATGGTCATCACAGCCATGACGACGACCGTGACCGCCATCATGGGCAGAAGGATCCGCGCAACAATCACCACAAGGACGACGACTGGGACGACTGGAAGCGGAAGGATCGCGATGACCACGGGCATGGCAAGCTCAATGTCGTCGATCCCAAACATCTTGATCGTCATTACGCCGAGTTCGACCGCGGCAAGCGCGAACCCGACAACAGCAGCTACGTTCGCAGCTGGATTCAGGTCGACCTCGCCGTCTCGCGCTGGATGTCCATGCAGGACAAGTCGCTGCCGGTGCTGCACGAAGCCAAGGGAGCCGACATCTCGGCCCTGCACCAGGTCGCAAGCGGCTTCCTCGGTTCCAAGACGGCCCACGGTCCCGACCCGCTCAGTCTCTCGGCCGGTACCGACTTGCAGCTGAAGCCCTTCCGCGGACTTGCCGACGGCCTTCGGCGGTTCGGATGATGGAGATCAAGCCGCCCGCGATCTTCCAGGCCCCCGATCCCGACCCGCTGGCCTTCGCGCCGCCGTTGCTGCGTTTGCAGGAGTCCATGCCGAATCCGCTCGGGCGGGCGGTGCTGAAGGCGCTGGTGATCCTGCTCGCCGCCCTGATCCTCTGGGCGGCGATCGGGCGGCTCGACATCGTCGCGGTGGCCGAAGGCAAGCTGGTGCCGCAGAGCTACCTCAAGATCGTCCAGCCGGCCGAGTCGGGCATCGTCAAGGAAATCCTCGTGCGCGAAGGCGAAGCCGTGCAGGCCGGCCAAGTGCTGATGCGCATGGACGCCCTGGCGGCCAATGCCGACGCCAAGGCGCTCGATGCCGAGTATCGGCGCAAGAAGCTCGCGCTAGCGCGCATCGATGCCGAGCTCGAGAACCGGCCGTTCCGCCCCGAGGCCGGGGCGCCGCCCGCGCTGGTGCGCGAGATCGAGGCCCAGTACCGCGCCAACCGCGCCGCGCTCGATGCGGCGCTGGCCGAGGAGCGCAGCCGCCTCGTCAAGGCGCGGCACGATCTCGCCTCGGCCGAGCAGGTCAAGGCCAAGCTCATCGCCACGCTGCCGCACTACCGCGCCCAGGATGCTGCCTTCGAGAAGCTCGCCCGGGACGGTTTCGCCGGCGGCATCATGGCCAGCGACAAGCGGCGCGAGCGCGTCGAGAAGGAGCAGGAGCTGAAGACGCAGGAGTTCATGATCGAATCGACGCGCGCGAGCCTCCAGCAATCCGAGAAGAAGCTCGCCCAGATCGACTCGGACTACCGGCGCCAGCTTCATGCCGAGCGCAATGACATCCACAACGCCGTCGACAAGCTCGCGCAGGAACTCGCCAAGCAGGAACACAAGCAGGCGCTGCTCGAACTCAAGGCGCCGCACGACAGCATCGTCAAGGATCTCGCCACGCACACGACCGGCACCGTCGTCCAGCCCGGCACGGTGCTGCTAACACTGGTGCCGACGAACGAGACGCTGCGCGCCGAGGTCTGGGTCTCGAACGAGGACATCGGCTTCGTGCGCCAGGGCCAGCCGGTCAAGGTGAAGCTGATGGCCTTCCCGTTCCAGAAGTACGGCATGGTCGAAGGGCGCGTCGAGCACGTGAGCGCCGATGCGGCGGATACCAACACGGCCAATGGCAGTTCGCCGAACGACAAGGCGGGCAAGGGCGGGCCGCCGCTCTACAAGGCGCTGGTGGCGCTCGAGGCAATGCAGCTGGAGATGGACGGCGAACGCTTCGCTCTCGGCGCCGGCATGCAGGCCAGCGCGGAGATCCTGCTCGGAACGCGCACCGTGCTCGAGTATCTGCTGTCACCCGTGCGCAAGGCGTGGCACGAGGCGGGAAGGGAGCGGTAGTGGCGTCTCGTCCCGGCCTGCCGCCTAAGCGGCCTCCGTCTGCGCCGCCGTGAGCGGGGCGCTGCGGGCGCGCTTGGCGGCGCGGGCGTCGATCCAGTTGCGGCCGGCGATCAGCAGGGCGAGGGCGAAGAAGGCGCCGGGCGGCAGGATGGCGACGAGGAAGCCTGGATAATCGGCCGGGAAAACCTGCCAGCCCTGCAGCGACGGGAACACCATTTCGATGCCGCTGAAGAGCGTGCCCTGGCCGAAGAGTTCGCGCATCGCGCCGAGCACCACCAGCACGAGGGTCAGGCCGAGCCCCATCATCGCGCCGTCGATCGCCGAGGCGAGCGGCGCGTTCTTCGCCGAGAAGGCTTCGACGCGCGCCAGCACGATGCAGTTGGTGACGATCAGCGGGATGAAGATGCCGAGCACGACGTAGAGTTCGCGCATCCAGGCGTTCATGGCGAAGTCGACCACCGTCACCAGTGCCGCGATGATCAGGATGAAGACGGGGATGCGGATCTCGTAGGGGATGAAGCTGCGCAGCGCCGAGACGCCCAGGCTGGCCACGGTCATGACGAGCACCGTCGCCAGGCCGAGGCCGGCGGCGTTGACGACGCTGTTGCTCATGGCGAGCAGCGGGCAGAGGCCGAGCAGCTGGACGATGCCGGCGTTCTGCTTCCAGAGTCCGTTCCGGACGATCTCGCGGTATTCGCTCATGGCTTCGGCTCCGGGGTGGCGAACAGGCGTTCGCGATGGTCGATCGCGTATTGAAGCGTGCGGCCGACCGCGTTGGTGACGGCGCGCGCCGAGATCGTGGCACCGGTGCGCTGCTCGAAGCGGCCGCCGTCCTTCTTTACCTTCCACTGCTCGCGCGGGATGCGGTCGAAGCCGGTGGCGTCGAACTGCTTGATCCACGGATTCGCCTTGTTCTTGTCCTTCTTGGGCTCGATGTAGTCGCCGAGGCCGGGCGTCTCGCGATGGCCGGTCACGCGCACGGCGGCGAGTTCGCCGTTGGCGCGGACGGCGACCAGCAGGTCGATGCGGCCGCTGTATCCGTCCGGGGCGATGGCTTCGAGCACCAGTGCAGCCGGCTCGCCGCCGCGGCGGGCGCGGTAGACGCGCGAGGGCTGCCGCGTGCCGAGTTCCGGCGTCGGCGGCAGGTCGATGGCGTCTTGCAGCAGGTCGTTGTCGTAATCGGTCGGCGGCAGCACGGCGCCGATGAGTTCCATCTTGGCCTGCGCGGTGGCGGCGTCGATCGTCGGCTTGGTATAGCGGTAGGTTGCCGCCATCAGCGCCGTGAAGACGAGCGTGAACAGCAGCAGTACCAGCGCGGTGCTGAAGGACACGCGCAGGGTGTTCGGCGGCGGCAGCGGGGTTTCTTCGGCGCTCATCGGCGCGCTCCGTCGTTCTTGTGGCCGAAGACCGGCGGCTGCGTCTTGAGGTCGATCAGCGGCGCGGCGATGTTCATCAGGAGGGTGGCGAAGGCGACGCCGTCCGGATAGGCGCCGAAGGTGCGGATCACCCAGTCGATGATGGCGATGCCGGCGGCGTAGATCAGCTTGCCCTTCGGCGTCGTCGCACCCGAGACCGGGTCGGTGGCGATGAAGAAGGCGCCGAGCATCGCGCCGCCGGCGAAGAGGTGGAACATCGGGCCGGCGAAACGGTCGGGCGAAATAAGGTGGAACAGACCGGCGGTCAGCGCCAGCGTGACAGTGAAGGCGACCGGGATGTGCCAGGTGATGATGCGCTGCTGCATCAGCCAGAGGCCGCCGACCAGATAGCCGAAGGCGATCCACTCGAAGCCGCGGCCGCCGAAGATGCCGAAGGCCGGCTGGCTCTCGAACACGCCGGCCACCGTGCCGGCGCCGCCGAGCAGGCCGGTGCGCAGGGTGTCGAGCGCCGTCGCCTGGGTGATGGCGTCGAGCATGCGCTCGCCGCCGAAGATCAGATTGAGCTGCGTCGAGAACTCCATGCCGAGGCCGGGCGCCGGCCATTGCGACATCAGCTGCGGATAGGCGACGATCATCAGCGCGAACGCCGCCATCGCCGGGTTGAAGACGTTCTGGCCGAGGCCGCCGTAGAGGTGCTTGACGACGACGATCGCGAACAGGGTGGCGACGACGACCATCCACCAGGGCGCGATCGGCGGCAAGGACAACGCGATCAGCCAGCCCGTCACGAGTGCGCTGCCGTCGCCGAGGAAAAGGCCGACCGGCTTGCCGCGCGCGGACAGGATCGCAGCCTCGCCGGCCAGCGCAGTGAGCGAGGCGAGGGCGATCTGCACCAGGATCGCGGCACCGAAGAACCAGACATAGACGGCGATGCCCGGCAACAGCGCGACGAGTACGCGCGCCATGACGCTGCGCACGCTGGCGGGCTGGCGGAGGTAAGGGGAGTTGAACGCTGCGTTCATTGTTGTTGTGTCTGCTTCTGCGCCTCGGCGCGGCGCGCCTCGGCTTCGGCGATCTGCGCCTGCTGCTCGGGCGTCAGGTTCTCGGTATTCTGCGGCGTCGCAGCCTGCTGCTTCGCGCGTTCCATGGCGGCGGCGATCAGCGCCTTCTTGGCGTCGTCGCCGGTGCCTTCGTCAGCCGGCGCGGCGGCGGCAGCCGCCGCGGCCATCTTCGCCTTGGTCTCGGCGGCCTTGGCGGCGAGCTTGGCGGCCTTCTCGGCCTTCTCGCGCTCCTCGCGCTCGAGGCGGAACTCGTAGCGCTGGCGTGCGACGTCGGCGGCTTCCTTCTCCTTTTCGCGCGCGCGGATCTCGCTCTTGGCGTAGCGGAAGTAGTCGACCAGCGGAATCCGCGACGGGCAGACGTAGGTGCAGCAGCCGCACTCGATGCAGTCGAACAGGTGGTATTCCTGCGCCTTGCCGAGAATCATGGCGCGCGAGAACCAGTACATCTCGAACGGCTGCAGGTCCATCGGGCAGGCGCGCGCGCAACTGCCGCAGCGGATGCAGGGCATCTCGGGCGCGGGCGCCGCGAACATCGCCGGCGAGCCGGCGAGGATGCAGTTGGTGGCCTTGACGACGGGCACGTCGAGCGCCGGCAGCGCAAAGCCCATCATCGGGCCGCCCATCAGCGTGCGGTCGGTGTCGGCCTTGGGGCCGGCCAGCGCCAGCACGTCGGCGATCGGCGTGCCGATGCGCACCTCGAAGTTGCCGGGGCGCTCGACGTTGCCGGCGACCGTCACCAGGCGCGAGATCATCGGCTCGCCGTGCAGCAGCGCGCGTGCCGTCGCGTAGGCGGTGCCGACGTTGAAGCACTGGACGCCGTAGTCAGGCGGCAGCTTGCCGAAGGGGACCTCGATGCCGGTCAGCACGCGGATCAATTGCTTCTCGCCGCCGCCATGGAACGCGCGAAGCAGCAGGCTGCGACGCCGCAGAATACCGAGAACCTGACGCCCGAGCAGCAGGCGCAGATCGCCGAAGCCGAGGCGCGCCGCGCCGAGGCGCAGAAGCAGACACA
>Ga0209066_10004405_pt1 | contig 15384 bp, 16 predicted proteins | sample All_14_2_FD_187198 | JGI IMG/M metagenome (GOLD analysis project Ga0209066, IMG submission 187198) | Freshwater microbial communities in response to fracking from Pennsylvania, USA - Allegheny Zone_MetaG_DW_15 (SPAdes) (version 2) ...
GCCCCCTTGAGGGGGTCGCGCGAAGCGCGGCGGGGGTGTTTCATTTCAGTCGGGCAAGGCCATGGGGCCGATCTGCGCGAACACGTCGCCCGGCCCCGGGTTGGCCGCGTGGCACCGCCCGCCCAGGTGGTGCATGATGCCCCAGACCGCGTTCAGCGAGGTCTGCACCGCGCCTTCGACCCAGGCCGGCGTCCACGACACATCGTCGCCGGCGATGAAGATGCCGCGCTCGGCGGCGGGAAAGGCGTCCTGCATGAAGTGGCTGTACATGCGGTGGTTGTAGCGGTAGTGGCCGGGCAGGGCGCCCTTGAAGGCGCCGAGGAAATGCGGGTCGGCTTCCCACGACACGCTGATCGGGTCGCCCACGATGTGGCCGGCGATGTCCACGTCGGGGTAGATCTTCTGCAGCGCCGACAGCGCGAGCTGCACGCGCTTCTGCGTGTCGTGCGGCAGCATCTTGAGCGCGTCGCCCATCCAGGCGTAGGAGAGGCAGATCACGCCCGGTTTGTCCGGCCCGTTGTCGAACAGGTAGGTGCCGCGCGTGAGGCGGTCGGTGAGCGTCATGCCCAGCGTGGGCCAGCCGTTCGCCTTCAGGTCGTTCCAGAACGGGCGGTCGACCATCACGAAGGTCTTGCTCGACTGCATGTAGCGGGTGCGGTCCAGCGCCATCCAGTGCTTCTGCGAAAACAGCGTCTCTTCCACCGCGATCTGCGTGGTCAGGAGCCAGCTCTGGCAGGTGGTGAGCGCGGCCGGGTAGAGGCGCGTGTTGCCCCAGGTGTCGGTCAGCGCGAGCTGGCCGTCGGGTGCGCGCGTGATGGCGGTCACACCGTGTCGCGGCGCGCCCTGGTGCAGGCTGGCCAGCGTGGTTCCCGCCGGCCAGTGGCGCAGTTCGTGCGCGGCGGGCGCGTGGTGCCACAGGCCCACCGGCACCTGCTGGGCGCCACCCACGATCAGGTGCTGGTTTTCATCGCACGCGGTCAGCACCACGCGCAGGATCTCCAGCATGGAGTTGGGAAAGTCCGAGTCCCAGCCACCGGTGCCGAAACCCACCTGGCCAAACACCTCGCGGTGGCGGAACGAGAGCGCGGCAAACGCCGGCGACTGCGCCACGAAGTCGTAAAACGTGCGGTCGTCCCACAGCGGCACCAGTCGGTCCCACAGGGCTTTGAGGCGCGGCACGTCGCGTTCGCGCAGCGCCTGCTGCAGGCCGCTGAAACCGGCGCCGTCTTCGAGCGCGCTGGCCCAGGCCTCGGCCACCTCGGCAAACAGCGGCGGCAGGTCGGCCAGGTGGCGCGCCCAGTGTGTCTGGCCTTCGAGATCGATCACGGTGCAGCCGGCGGCGGGGGTGAGCGGGTTGGGGAAGGGCCGGGTTTGCAGGCCGAGCCGGTTCACGTAGTGGAAAAACGCGGTGCTCGACGCCGGAAAGCGCATGCCGCCGAGCTCGGCCACCACGCCTTGGCCGCCCTCAAACGGCTGCGAGCGCAGCCGCCCGCCCATGCGCGAGGCCTCGTAGACCACGGGCTTGAGGCCCAGCTTCATCAGCTCGTAGGCGGCCACCGTGCCGGCCATGCCCGCGCCCACGATGGCGACCTCGCTGCCCAGGCGCTCGGGCGGCAGCTCGCCCAGCCCCTGCGGGTGGGTGATCCAGTCGTCGAAGGCAAACGGGTCTGCAGGCCGAGCCGGTTCACGTAGTGGAAAAACGCGGTGCTCGACGCCGGAAAGCGCATGCCGCCGAGCTCGGCCACCACGCCCTGGCCGCCCTCAAACGGCTGCGAGCGCAGCCGCCCGCCCATGCGCGAGGCCTCGTAGACCACGGGCTTGAGGCCCAGCTTCATCAGCTCGTAGGCGGCCACCATGCCGGCCATGCCCGCGCCCACGATGGCGACCTCGCTGCCCAGGCGCTCGGGCGGCAGCTCGCCCAGCCCCTGCGGGTGGGTGATCCAGTCGTCGAAGGCAAACGGAAAGTCCGGGCCGAAGATGGTGACGGGGGCGTCGGCGGTGCGGGTGGCGGTCATGGTGGGGATCTCAAAACAGGCTGGTCAGAAGCCACGCGGCCGTGCCCCACATCATCAGCGCCACGGCGCCGTCCAGCAAGCGCCAGATGTGCAGCGAATTGAGGCGCCGGCCGAGCCAGAACGCCGCAGCGCCGAGCAAAACGAACCACACCACCGAGCCGGCGGCCGCACCCAGGCCAAAGGTGGTGCTGCCCTGCCCGTAAGCCAGCGAGGCGCTGCCGATGAGCACGGCGGTGTCGAGCCAGGCGTGGGGGTTGAGCACCGAGAAGGCCAGCGCCGAGAGCACCGCCTGGCGCCGAGTCACGGGCGCTGGTGCATGGCGTTGCGTGCCGGGTTCATCGCCCAGCGAGACCGTGGCCCGGGGCTTCAGGAAACGCTGGAACGCCTGCCAGCCGTACACGCCGAGGAACAGCACCCCGGCGCCCACCAGCGCGCCCAGCAGCTTGTCAGAAAGGCCGCCGAGCTGCGCCAGACCGAGCACGCCGAGCGAGATGAGCAAGATGTCGGCCACGGCGCACACGGCCACCGTGAGCCAGAGGTGCTGGCGCTGCAGGCCCATGCGCAGCACGTGCGCGTTCTGCGGGCCGATCGCCATGATCAGCGACATGCTCAGCACCATGCCGGCGGTGAAGGTGGGGAAGGTCAGGGTCATGGCGGTTTTCCGGGTCGGTCGCCGGCACCCGTCACAGGGGCGCATCGGTCATGGGCCAGAGTCTGCCGCCGCGGCAGCAAAAGTTAAACCGTTTCAATCAAAAATCGAGTTGGTTCAAAAATACTTGACCAATGATCCGCTGTGCGTTCAGGTCTCCAGCCGGGTGTGCGAGGGCGTCTCACCGAACAGGGCCTTGTAGTCCTGGCTGAAGTGGCCCATGTGCCAGAAACCCCAGCGCGCCGCCAGGTCGCCGATCGTCCGTTCGCCGGAGGCGCTGCGCAGTTCGCGCCGCACCGCGTTCAGCCGCACCAGACGCAGGTAGCTGGCGGGGCTGATGCCCAGGCTGTCCTGGAAGCAGTTCTGCAGCGTGCGGCGGGTGATGTGCAGTTCCGAACACAGGCGCTCCACACCCAGGTATTCCAGGGGTTGTTCGGTGACGAGTTCGCGCACCCGGCGCACCACGTCCTGCCGGCGCTGCTGGCGCGGGGTGACGGCGTCGGCCTGGTCGGCGGGCATCAGGGTGTCGGCCAGCACGGTCATCAGGGCTTCGCGCAGGCTGCGCCGGCTGGCTTCGTGGGCCAGCGCGCCGGGGTCGGCCTCCAGGCCCCGCAGCACCTCGCGCAGCAGGCCCACCAGTCGAAAGCGCTGGGTGGCGGTGAGCGTCTGCAGGCGCACACCCGGGCTGCGCGCCGGGGCGGCCTCGGCCTGGTCGCGAGCGCGCACATGCGCCAGCAGTTCGCGCGGGTCGAACACCAGGCCGTAGAGGCCGTAGCCGGCCGGCACCTGCAGGTCAAAGGCTTCGCTGCCGTCCGAGATCATCAGTTCGCGACCACCGACCGGGCGGCCCATGAAGCGCAGGCCGGCGGGCTGTTCGGGCACTGAAAGGCCCAGCCAGACGCCCCCCCGCCAGGGTCGGCAGTGCTGGCTGGTGGCGCAGTTGGCCACTTCCTCGAAGGCCTGCAGCGGGCCGTCGAACAGTTCCCGCACCTGGCCCTGGAACACGCCCGGCGACGTCTGAACGTAGTCCTGGTCCCAGGCGTCGAGGTTGCGGGCGTGCACGTCCACTTCGCGCGTGCGTTTGACGCGGAAACAGGCGGGCTGGGCAGGGCTGGATGTGGGCATGGCAGGGCTCCTTCGGCACGCGCAGCGCCGGGATGCAGCGGGAGTATCAAGTTCCGTGCCACGCGCGGACTGATGGAAAACCCGCACCCGGCTATCCCATTTCGGAAAAATGCACCGGGGTGGGAGCGAGTTTCCGATCCGGGATACCGCGGAGGGCGGTGGACGCCGCACGATGCACGCCGGGTCGTCCGAGCCAGGTCTCGGGCATCACTTTCACACCTCACGAGGACACGCCATGTCATCCGCATCCAAACAGGTCGCCCGGGAGCTCAAGCCCGTGCTGGGCACCTTCTCGCTCTGGGGCATCGCCGTCGGTCTGGTCATTTCCGGCGAGTATTTCGGCTGGAGCTACGGCTGGGCCAGCGCCGGCACCCTGGGCTTTCTGGTGGCCACGCTGTTCGTGGCGCTGATGTACACCACCTTCATCTTCAGCTTCACCGAGCTCTCCACCTCGATCCCGCACGCGGGCGGCCCGTTCGCCTACGCGCGCCGTGCCTTCGGGCCCACCGGCGGCTTCATCGCGGGTTTTGCCACGCTGGTGGAGTTCGTGTTTGCGCCACCGGCGATCTCGCTGGCCATCGGGGCTTACCTGAACGTGCAGTACCCGTCGCTGGACCCGAAGTGGGCGGCGGTCGGCGCCTACGTCATCTTCATCGCGCTCAACGCCGTGGGCGTGGGCATTGCGGCGGCGTTCGAGCTGTTCGTCACCATCCTGGCCGTGATCGAGCTGCTGGTGTTCGCCGGCGTCGTCGCCCCGGGCTGGTCGCTGGCCAACTTCACCGCCAACGGCTGGGCCGGCTCGCCCGACTTCAGCATGGGCACCTGGGCCGGCATCTTCGCCTCCATCCCGTTTGCCATCTGGTTCTTCCTGGCCATCGAAGGTGCGGCCATGGCCGCCGAAGAGGCCAAGGACCCCAAGCGCACCATCCCCATCGCCTACATCACCGGCATCCTGACGCTGGTGGCGCTGGCCTTCCTGGTCATGGTCATGGCCGGTGGCGTGGGCGACTGGTCCAAGCTCTCCAACATCAACGACCCGCTGCCCCAGGCCATGAAGATGGTGGTGGGCGAGTCCAGCGGCTGGCTGCACATGCTGGTGTGGATCGGCCTGTTCGGCCTGGTCGCCTCGTTCCACGGCATCGTGCTGGGCTACTCGCGCCAGATGTTCGCCCTGGCCCGCGCCGGCTACCTGCCGGCAATGTTCGCCAAAGTCCACCCGCGCTTCCGCACCCCGGTCAATGCCCTGGTCGGCGGCGGCATCGTGGGCATTGCCGCGGTGTTCAGCGACCAGTGGGTCACCATCGGCGGCCTGCCGCTGACGGCCAACATCGTCACCATGGCGGTGCTGGGCGCGCTGGTCATGTACATCATGTCCATGGCGTCGCTGTTCAAGCTGCGCGCCACGGAACCGAAGCTGGACCGCCCGTTCCGGGCCCCGCTCTACCCGCTGTTCCCGGCGATTGCCATTGGTTGCGGTGTGGTTTGTCTGGCGGCGGTGGTGGTCTTCAACCAGCTGCTCTCGCTGATCTTCCTGGGCTTCATGGCGGTCTGCTATCTCTATTTCCGCCTCACCGCCGCCCAGCGCGACGCCGCACCGCACGACGCCATGCTGGCGGCTGCGGCAGAATGAAATCCACGGTGTGACCGGACCCGCACCAAGGAGCCGCTGACGTGAACCTGAGCGCAACGCTGGGACTGCAGACCTTTCGCTTCGGCAGCCTGCGCGAGGTGATGGCCAAGGCCACCCCCTTGCGCTCGGGCGACTGCCTGGCCGGGCTGGCTGCCGCCACCGAACAGGAGCGGGTGGCCGCGCGCTGGGTGTTGGCCGACGTGCCGCTGCAGCGCTTTCTCGACGAGGCGCTGATCCCCTACGAAACCGACGAGGTCACGCGGCTGATCATCGACGGGCATGACCGCGCCGCCTTCGCGCCGGTCAGCGGACTGACGGTCGGCGGCCTGCGCGACTGGCTGCTGAGCGACGCCGCCACGCCGGCGGCGCTGGCGCGGCTGGCGCCCGGGCTCACGCCCGAGATGGTGGCCGCCGTCAGCAAGCTCATGCGCAACCAGGACCTGATGCTGGTGGCGCGCAAGTGCGAGGTGGTCACCCGCTTTCGCAACACGGTCGGCCTGCGCGGGCACCTGTCGGTGCGGCTGCAGCCCAACCACCCGACCGACGACCCGGCCGGCATCGTCGCCAGCCTGATCGACGGCCTGCTGCACGGTGCGGGCGACGCGGTGATCGGCATCAACCCGGTGTCCGACAGCGTGCCCGACCTGGTGCGCCTGAACCAGGTGCTGGCCGAGGTGATCGAACGCGGCGCCGTGCCCACGCAGAGCTGTGTGCTCACCCACGTCACCAACACGCTGCAGGCGATCGCCCTGGGCGCGCCGGTGGACCTGGTGTTCCAGTCCATCGCCGGCACCGAGGCGGCCAACCGCTCCTTCGGCATCACGCTGTCGGTGCTGGACGAGGCGCACGCCGCGGCGCTCGAACTGAAGCGCGGCACGGTGGGCGACAACGTCATGTATTTCGAGACCGGCCAGGGCAGTGCGCTCTCGGCCAACGCCCACCACGGCGTGGACCAGCAGACCTGCGAGGCCCGCGCCTACGCGGTGGCGCGGCGCTACCGGCCCATGCTGGTCAACACCGTGGTCGGCTTCATCGGGCCCGAATACCTGTACGACGGCAAGCAGATCATCCGCGCCGGCCTGGAAGACCACTTCTGCGGCAAGCTGCTGGGCCTGCCCATGGGCTGCGACATCTGCTACACCAACCACGCCGAAGCCGACCAGGACGACATGGACAACCTCATGGTGCTGCTGGCCAGCGCGGGGCTGAACTTCCTGATCGGCGTGCCCGGCGCCGACGACGTGATGCTCAACTACCAGAGCACCTCCTTCCACGACGCGCTGGTGCTGCGCGACCTGCTGGGCCTGAAGCGCGCGCCCGAGTTCGAGGCCTGGCTGCAGCGCATGGGCGTGACCGGCGCCGACGGCCGCCTGCGCCCGGCTGCCGCGCAGACCGCCCTGGCGCAGCGCCTGTGGGCCCTGCCGGAGCCTGCATGAAACCGCTCGTTCCAGACGCAGCAACGCCCCCTCCGACGCCAGCGCCGCGGTCCGATGGAGACCCCGGTCCCGACCCCTGGGCGCACCTGCGCCAGCACACGCCGGCCCGCATTGCGCTCGGCCGTGTCGGCGTGAGCCTGCCCACGCGCGAGGTGCTGGGCTTCTCGCTCGCCCACGCGCAGGCGCGCGACGCCATCCACCTGCCGCTGGACCTGGCCACGCTGGCAGATCAATTGCTGGCCGACGGCTGGCCCGCGCCGCTGAGCCTGCACAGCCGTGCGCACGATCGCCACGAGTACCTGCTGCGCCCCGATCTGGGGCGCCGACTCGACGACGCCAGTGTGGCCGCGCTGCAGACCTGGCGCACGCAAAACGCCGCGCCCGATCTGGCGCTGGTGGTGGGCGACGGCCTCTCGGCCCTGGGTATCCAGCGCCACGCCGCGCTCTTGCTGGCGGCCATCCGTGCCGCGCTGGGCGGCCGGCTCACGCTCAGCCCGCCGGTGCTGGTGAGCCAGGCCCGCGTGGCCGTGGCCGACGAGGTGGGTGAACAGCTCGGCGCGCGCATGGTCGCCATGGTCGTGGGCGAACGCCCGGGCCTGAGTTCACCCGACAGCGTGGGCATCTACCTCACCCAGGCCCCCCGCGTCGGCCGCAACGACGCCGAGCGCAACTGCATCTCCAACGTGCGGCCCGCCGGACAGGACCCGCTCACCGCCGCGCGGCGCCTGGCCTGGCTGGTGCACGAAGGCCTGCGCCTGGGCGTGACCGGCGTCGGCCTCAAGGACCACAGCGGCCTGCCCATGGTGGCCCACGCGCCTGCTGCACCGGATGCTGGTTAAACTGGACTGAACCGATCATGGTTCACTCAAGTTTCAATCAGACATGCTGGACGCCCGCCAACTGCAAGCCCTCGCCGCCGTGATCGAACACGGTGGCTTTGGCCCGGCCGCGCAGGCGCTGAACCTCACGCTGGCGGCGGTGTCGCTGCGCATCAAGTCGCTGGAGGAACACCTGGGCCAGCGCCTGCTGGTGCGTGGCAAGACGGTGCGCGCCACCGCCGCCGGGCAGGCGCTGCTGGCGCATGTGAAGCAGCTGCAGATGATGGAGGCGGACCTGCTGGCCGGCCTGCAGGGCGGCGGCGAGCCGCGTGCCGACGCGGCCTGGCAGTCGCTGAGCGTGGCCATCAACGCCGACTCGGTGGCCAGCTGGTTCCTGCCCGGCGTGGCGCCATTGCTGCAGCGCCACCGGCTGCTGCTGGAGATCGTGATCGACGACCAGGACCACACCCACGACGCGCTCAAGAGCGGCGACGTGATCGGCTGCGTGACCACGCTGGCCCAGCCCATGCGGGGCTGCGTGGCCGAGCCGCTGGGCGTGATGCGTTACCGCTGCGTGGCCGCGCCGGCCGTGGTGCAGCGTTGCCGCACACCGCGCGGCGCGGTGTCACCGCACCGGCTGCTGGCGCAACCGGCCATCATCTTCAACCGCAAGGACGCGCTGCAGGATGCGTTTCTGGCGCAGCACTTTGGCCTGAAGCAGCCGAACTACCCGCGGCACTTCGCACCCGCGGTGGACGCGTTCGAGACCGCGATCGAACTCGGCCTGGGCTGGGGCATGGTGCCCGAGCAGCACCTGGCCCGGCGCCCGGGATTGCAGGAAATGCTGCCCGGCGCCACGGTGGACGTGGTGCTCTACTGGCAGCACTGGGCGCGCGAGCCGCTGTCGGCCCAGCGCCTGACGCAGGCGGTCAAGGCCGCGGCCCACGCCAGCCTGCCGCCGGTGCAAACCGGTTGACGACAAAAGAGAATTGCCAGGGCGACGCCCGGAGCGCGTGCCCCACCCAGCACACACCGCGGAACCGGCTTTGCCGGGCCGCTGGTGTGGTCCCCCTTTCAAGGGGGAAGCCGCGCAGCGGCGCAGGGGGATCAGCCTTTCAAGCAAGTGCTCATGAACGCCTTGCGCTCATCACCCTTCAGGGCCTTGGCGGTGGCTTCGGCGTTGCAGCTGGTCATCTTGCTTTGTTGGGTGATGGGCGCGGCGGCGGTGTCGCCGCTCAGGCAGGTCTTCATGAACGCTTTGCGCGGATCGCCCTTGAGGGCTTTTTCGCCCGCGGCCTTGTTGCAGCTCACCATGCGGTTTTGTTGCGAAGTCTGCCCGGTTTCGCCGCTCAGGCACGATTTCATGAACGCCTTGCGTGGGTCGCCCGCCAGGTTCTTCGCGCCGGCCTCCTTGTTGCAGCTGACCATGCGGTTCTGCTGGGCCGTGGGCGCGGCCGCTGCGGCTTCAGCGGGGGCTGGGGTGTTGGTCGTGGTGGGAGCCGCAGCGGTCTGGGCCAGGGACACGGAGCAGACGCCCGCCAGGGCGATCAGGGTCAACAGTTTTTTCATGGCTTGACTGGCAATCGGTTCTGCCCTGGACCGTGGGCGCGGGGTGCCCGGAGCCGGGCCTGATGACGATACCGCACCGGCGGGGCGGGCCCGTGTCAATGGATCTCCGGGTTTTCCCGCACCGGTTCAGGCTCAGGCAGGGCGTGCCGCGTGGCGGTGCCGCAGCCGGGCCTGCAGGCGCTGCGTGCTGCGGGTCAGGCGCGCACCCGCGTCGAGCTGGATGCGCGCCCAGGCGGCGTCGGCGCCGCGCCAGAAGTCGTCCAGGGCCTCGCGCCGCAGGTGTTCGGCGCTGCGGCGGGCGCTGGGGTAGTCGTGGGGATCGGGCAGGGTGTTGCGGGGCATGGTGGTCTCCGGTGAATCGGTGGTGTTTTCACTGTATTGAATTGACCATCCGCCGGAAACAGCAGTAATCGCAGATAAGTTTTGCATTTTTTGCAAAACCACTACGATGCGAGCCATGAAACTCGATCTGGACGATGCCGCCCTGTTCCTGCGCGTGGCCGAGCTGGGTTCGCTCTCGGCGGTGGCGCGCGAGCGCGACATGCCGGTGAGCCAGGTGTCGCGCACCCTGGTGCGGCTGGAAGCGCGCTGCGGTGCGCGCCTGATGCACCGCAGCACCCACGGCCTGTCGCTCACCGACGAGGGCGACACCTTCGCCGCCCACGCGCGCCGGCTGGTGGACACGCGTGACGAGCTGGCCGCCGCTTTGCGCCACAGCCGCAGCGGGCCCAGCGGCTGGGTGCGGCTGGCGGTGAGCCCGGTGCTCGCGGAAACCGTGATCGCTCCGAGCCTGCCCTCGCTGTACGAGGCCTTTCCGCAGCTGCAGGTGGAGGTGCTGGCCGACGACCGCATGAGCGACATGGCGCGCGAAGGGGTGGACATCGCGATCCGCACCGGATCGCCCCAGGGCGACAACCTGGTGGCGCGCCAGATCGCCGAACACGGGCGCCAGCTTTGTGCCTCGCCGACCTACCTGCGGCGTTTCGGCACCCCGCAGCACCCGGACGAGCTGGCGGCGCACCGCCTCATCACCAGCAGCGCCAGCCCGGGGCTCAACCGCTGGCCCTGGGATCCGCGGGCGCAGCAGCCCACGGGCGCCTTCTACCTGGCGAAGGGCCACACACGCAGCGACAACTCGGCGCTCACGATGGCGCTGGCGCTGCAGGGGGTGGGCATCGCCCGGCTCAACGACCTGCTCACCCGCGCGCACTTCGCCAGCGGGGCGCTGGTGCCGGTGCTCGACACCTGGTTCGACCGCAGCCGCGTGCCGATCTACGCGGTGATGCTGCCCGAGCGCCACCGCCTGCCCAAGGTGCGGGCCTGCACCGACCACTGGGCCCGCTGGCTCTCGGGCGAGGTCACGGCAGGCCTTGTGCCGGCCTGAAGCGCTCGCCAGGGCCCGCCGCCTAAAATCCCATCCCTATGCTCAAGATCAAACAGGAACTGCTGGCCGGTCTGGCCACCGCGCTGGACGCGCTCTCGCCCGGCGCGGGCGCCAAGGCCGCCTTCGAATCGCCCAAGGTGGCGGCGCACGGCGATTTCGCCGTCACCGCCGCCATGCAGCTGGCCAAGCCGCTCAAGCTCAACCCGCGCCAGGTCGGCGAATCGCTGCGCACGGCGCTGCTGGCGATGCCGGTGTACCAGCAGTGGGTGAGCGACATCGACATCGCCGGCCCCGGCTTCATCAACATCCGCCTGAAGCCCGCGGCCAAGCAGCAGATCGTGAAAGAAGTGCTGGAAGGCGGCGAGCGCTTCGGCATGGCCCCCAGCAACGGCCAGCGCCTGATGGTCGAGTTCGTTTCGGCCAACCCGACCGGCCCGCTGCACGTGGGCCACGGCCGCCAGGCCGCGCTGGGCGACGCCATCTGCAGCCTGTACCAGACCCAGGGCTGGGACGTGCACCGCGAGTTCTATTACAACGACGCCGGCGTGCAGATCGGCACGCTCGCCACCAGTACGCAGCTGCGCGCCAAGGGCTTCAAGCCCGGCGACGAACAATGGCCCGAGGCCGCCTACAACGGCGACTACATCCAGGACATCGCCAACGACTACCTGGCGAAGAAGACGGTGCACTCCGACGACCGCGAATTCACCGCCAGCGGCGACGTGGACGCGCTCGACGACATCCGCTTCTTCGCCGTGGCCTACCTGCGCCACGAACAAGACCTGGACCTGCAGGCCTTCGCCGTCAAGTTCGACCACTACTACCTCGAATCCAGCCTCTACACCAGCGGCAAGGTGGACGCCACGGTGGAGAAACTGCGCGACGCCGGCAAGACCTACGAACTCGACGGCGCGCTCTGGCTCAAGTCCACCGACTACGGCGACGACAAGGACCGCGTCATGCGAAAGGGCGACGGTTCCTACACCTACTTCGTGCCCGACGTGGCGTACCACATCAGCAAGTGGGAGCGCGGCTTCACCAAGGTCATCAACATCCAGGGCACCGACCACCACGGCACGATTGCCCGTGTGCGCGCCGGCCTGCAGGCCGCGGGCGTGGGCATTCCTGAGGGCTACCCCGACTACGTGCTGCACACCATGGTGCGCGTGGTCAAGGGCGGCGAAGAGGTCAAGATCAGCAAACGCGCCGGCAGCTACGTGACGCTGCGCGACCTGATCGAATGGACCTCGAAAGACGCGGTGCGTTTCTTCCTGCTCAGCCGCAAGCCCGACACCGAATACACCTTCGACGTCGACCTGGCCGTGCAGAAGAACAACGACAACCCGGTCTATTACGTGCAGTACGCGCACGCGCGCATCTGCTCGGTGCTGGCTTCCTGGGGCGGCGACCCGGCGACGTTGAGCGGTGTGGATCTCTCTGTGCTGGACAGCCCGGCCGCCCAGGCGCTGATGCTGCTGCTGGCCAAATACCCCGCCATGCTGAGCGACGCCGCGCGCGACTTTGCGCCGCACGACGTCACCTTCTACCTCCGTGAGCTGGCCGCGAGTTACCACAGCTACTACGACGCCGAGCGCATCCTGGTGGACGACGAGGCGGTGAAGCTGGCCCGCCTGGCGCTGGTCAAGGCCACCGCGCAGGTGTTGCACAATGGTCTGGCGGTGCTGGGCGTGAGCGCCCCGCAAAAGATGTGAAGCTGATGTCCCCCATGAAAAAACCTACCCTGCTGGCCCGGAAACACTTTGGCGGCACACTCACGGGCTTCGTGATCGGCCTGCTCGTGGGGCTGGGCGTTGCGCTATCGGTGGCGGTGTACGTCACGCGCGTCCCGGTGCCCTTTGTCGACCGGGGCGTGTCGCGCAAGCCGGCGCAGGATGTGGAGGAAGCCGAGCGCAACAAGGGCTGGAACCCGAACGCCGGCCTGGCTACCAGCCCGGCGACCGTGCCGCCACCGGTGGTGATCCCGGACCCGGCGCCCGCGCCGGTCGTGGCCGCACCGGCGGAAAGTCCGGCCGCTCCGGCCGTTGGCAAGCCCGTCGCCCAGCAGCCGGCAACGGCGCCCACGCAGGCCGATCCCCTCGGTGAACTGATGCGCTCGCGCACCGGTGCCACCAATGGGGCGGCACCGCCGGCCGGCGCGCCGGCGGCTGCCGATCCTTTCACCTACTTCGTGCAGGCGGGCGCCTTCCGCGCACCCGAAGAAGCCGAAGCCCAGCGCGCGCGTCTCGCCATGCTGGGCATGGCGGCCGACATCAGCGAGCGGGAACAGTCCGGGCGCGCCGTTTTCCGGGTGCGCGTCGGACCTTTCAACCAGAAAGCCATGGCCGACGCGACACTGGAGCAACTCGAGATCAACGGGGTGGAAGCCGCCCTGGTGCGCGTTCAGCGCTGAGACCGGTGCGTGTTCCGGAACTTTTGCCCGGGCCCTTGAGACCAAGCAGGCCAACACAAGGAGTTTGATTTGATGCAACGCCGCGATATTTCCCGTTCTCTGCTGGCTGCCGGTGCCCTCGCCGCCAGTGGCCTTGGCATCAGCCCCGCCTGGGCCCAGCGCGTCGGGTTCAAGGAAGGCAAGGACTATGTCCGCCTGAGCCAGCCGGTGCCGGTCAGCACGCCGCCCGGCCAGGTGGAGGTGGTGGAGTTTTTTGCCTACTCCTGCATCCACTGTTTCAATTTCGAACCGCTGCTCAACGCCTGGATCAAGAAGCTGCCCGCCGACGTGAAGGTGCGTCGCGTGCCGGTGGCGTTCACCCAGGCGTTCGTGCCCATGCAGCGCCTGTATTTCGCGCTGGAGTCCATGGGCCTGGTCGACACCTTGCACGAGAAGGTGTTCAAAGCCTTTCACGAAGAGCGCTTGCCGCTGACCACGGCGCCGGCCATCACCGCGTGGGTGGAAAAGCAGGGTGTCGACCGTGAAAAGTTCATCGGCTTCTACAACGGCAGTGCCGTCAAGATGGCCGAGGCCGCCACTGCGCTGCAGAACGCATACGACGTGGAGGGCACGCCGGCACTGGGTGTGGCGGGCCGTTTCTACATCGGCGGACAGGGGCCGCGCACCATGCTGATTGCCGATTCGCTCATCGTCGAAGCGCGCAAAGCCTGATCTTCGCTTTCCCCGTCTCGAGACAAGACCCGCATCTGGCGGGTCTTGTGTTTTCAGGGTCTGTCGATTGAGCGCCGATCGCCAACAAGCCGGCTTTGCGCCGTTACAATGAATGCAAGATTTGTGCCCCACTAAAGCCATGCCCACACACCACTTTTCCCCCCGATGGACCCTTCGCTTCCTGGCCTCGATGGCCGGTCTGGTGCTGGCTGGCGCGGCCCAGGCGGAGCTGGCCGACAAAGACAAGCCCATGAACATCGAGGCGGACTCGCTGCGCTACGAAGACACGCGGCAGACCAGCGTCTTCACCGGCAACGTCCTGATCACCAAGGGCACCATCGTCATGCGGGGCAGCAAGATGGACGTGCGCCAGGACCCGCAGGGCAACCAGTTCGGCGTGGTGACCGGCACGGCGGCAGCGCCTGGCTTCTTCCGCCAGAAGCGCGAGGGCCTGGACGAGTGGATCGAAGGCGAGGGCGAGCGCATCGAATACGACGGCAAGGCCCAGACCGTGGTGTTCACCGGCAGCGCCGTGCTGCGCCGCTACCGTGGCACCCAGCTCAACGACGAAAGCGTGGGCAACCAGATCACCTACAACAGCCTGACCGAGGTGTTCACCGTCAAGGGTGGCCCCGCCAACCGCACCGCCGCCAACCCCTCGGGTCGCGTGCGGGCGATGCTGACACCCATTCCGGAGGCAGAGACGGCACCCGCTCCCGCCACCGATCCAGCCCAACTGCGCCCCAGCACCAATCTCAACGAGAAGAAGAAGTGACGACCATGCCCATGGCCAGCACGCCACCGGCGATGGCGGTGCGCAGCAGTCTGGAAGTTCAGGGTCTGATGAAGGCCTATGGCAGCCGCAAGGTGGTCAAGGATGTCTCCCTCAAGGTCGACAAAGGTGAAGTGGTCGGCCTGCTGGGCCCCAACGGCGCCGGCAAGACCACCTCGTTCTACATGATCGTGGGCCTGCTGCGCGCCGATGGCGGGCAGATCCTGCTCGACGGCCAGCGCATCGAAGCCCTGCCGATCCACCGCCGTGCCCGCCTGGGTCTGGGTTACCTGCCGCAAGAAGCCTCGATCTTCCGCAAGCTCACGGTGGCGCAAAACGTGCGCGCCGTGCTGGAGTTGCAGCACGATGTGGACGGCCATGCCCTGAGCGAACCTGAAATCGCCAGCCGGCTCGACGAACTGCTCAAGGACCTGCGGGTGGACCATCTGCGCGATTCGCCCGCACCCTCCCTGTCCGGTGGCGAGCGGCGCCGGGTGGAGATTGCCCGCGCCCTGGCCACGCGCCCGCGTTTCATCCTGCTGGACGAACCCTTTGCCGGCATCGACCCGATTGCCGTGCTGGAGATCCAGCACATCATCGGGTTCCTGAAGTCCCGCGGGATCGGTGTGCTGATCACCGACCACAACGTGCGCGAAACCCTGGGCATCTGCGACCACGCCTACATCATCAGCGACGGTCACGTCCTGGCCAGCGGCACGACGGCCGAGATCATCGAAAACGCCGAAGTACGCCGTGTGTACCTGGGCGAGAACTTCCGCATGTGAGCATGACCCCCACGCTCGTCATTTCATGTACTTCGCTGCCCCCCGAGGGGGCTGATTCGCCTTGGGGCGGCCCGGCGGCG
>Ga0209066_10004406_pt1 | contig 15383 bp, 14 predicted proteins | sample All_14_2_FD_187198 | JGI IMG/M metagenome (GOLD analysis project Ga0209066, IMG submission 187198) | Freshwater microbial communities in response to fracking from Pennsylvania, USA - Allegheny Zone_MetaG_DW_15 (SPAdes) (version 2) ...
CGACGCCGACGCGGTCGCTGCGCGGGGCGGGGCGAGGGCCCAGGGCGTCGGCGCGATCAGCCATGGATGGGTGCTCCCGGACCGAGGATCTCCTGCGCATCGGGCTCGATCCGATCGTCGTCGAGCGGATGCGCGAGCTCGTCGACGTGCATCCGCGCCGCGAGGATCGCCACGACGGCGAGCACGACCGGCGCGAGTCCCGCCACGAGGAAGACCGGGCCGAGCCCGACGAGGTCGGCGACGGGTCCGGCGAGCGCCATCGACACGGGCAGGAGCGAGACCGACACGAAGAAGTCGAGGCTCGACACGCGACCGAGCATGTCCTTCGGCACGCGACGCTGGAGGATCGTGCCCCAGAGCACGTTCGCGGAGTCGCCGCACAGGCCCATCACGAAGGCGAGCACGACGAAGACCCAGACGTGCTCGACGAGCCCGAACACCGCCATCGGCAGACAGCCGAGCGTCCACACGACGTTCATGACGGTGAGATAGCGCCGCGGCAGGCGCAGCGAGGCGACGACGAACGAGCCGACGGCGCCGCCGACGCCGTACATCGCGAGCACGAGGGCGAACGCCGCCTCGCCGCCGCCCGCCTGGTCGCGCACGGCGAACGGCACGAGCACATCGAAGGGCCCGACGACGAGGAGGATCACGACGCTCGCGTAGAGCAGGGTGGCGATGAGCCACGGGGTGCCGACGACCGTGCGGATGCCCCCGCCGATGTCGGCGACGAACCCGCGCACCGCCCCACCGGTCGCCGACGCCCGGTCGAGGGGCGCGCCGCGCATCGCCGCGAGGCAGCCGATCGCGAGCAGCTGGGTGAGCCCGATGATGAGGAAGGCGAGCCCGGGACCGCCGAGCAGGATCGCGAGGCTCGCGACCGCCGGACCGGCCGCCTGCGAGGCGATGGGGCGCAGCATCCCCTCGACCCCGTTCGCCGCGAGCAGCTGGTCGGCGGGGAGCACCCGCGGCAGCAGTGCGGAGTACGCGGGATAGAACGCGCCCTCCGCGAGCCCGAGCACCACGCCGCCGACGGCGAGATGCCAGAGCTCCAGCCGACCGGTGAGCGCGAGCGCGGCCACGGCCGCGATCGCGACGGTGCGGGCGATCTCGACGGTGAGCAGGATCCGCCGCTGGGGGATCCGGTCGGCGGCCGCGCCGCCGAAGAGCGCCGCGACGAGCATGCCGACCGCCGTCCCCGTCGCGACGAGGGAGAGATCGCCCGGCGTCCCGTCGAGCGCGAAGACCGTGCCGACGATCGCGATGATCCAGACCCCGCCGCCGAACAGGGAGCTGCCGAGCGCGACCGCGAGCAGCCGGTACTCGCGCACGCCGAACGGCCGCAGCGCGCGCGGCAGGCGCGACGCGGCGGTCTGGTCGGGAGCGGAGTCGGGCACGAGCGTCCACGATGCCATGCCGGTCGCGGCGGCGCCACCGCCCTAGGCTGGACGGCGTGCGGGAGCTCACGGCGGAGGAGATCCTGGCCGGCTTCGTCAACGTCGACCAGGACGACGCGCGCCGCATCCCGCTGCCCGGCCTGCACGAGGTGGTCTGGGCCGAGCGCGAGTTCCTCGGCTGGCGCGACCCGAGCCTCGCGGGCCGCGGCTACCTCGCCGTCGACGGTCCGGACGGGGTCGTCGCGATCGTCGTCCGCCGCGCCGACGCGCCTCGATCGCGCGCCGTGCCGGCGATGTGCTCGCTGTGCCACTCGACGCAGCCGATCGCGCAGGTCTCGCTCTACTCGGCCGTGCTGGCCGGCCAGCGAGGCCGCGACGGCTCGACCGTCGGCACCTACATCTGCGACGACCTCGGCTGCCCGCACACCATCAGGATGCTGCCGTCGACCTCGCCGGGATCGGCCGTCGCCGGCGACCTCCTCGCGACCCGGTCCGCCGGTCTGCTCGATCGCGTGCTGCGGTTCAGCGCCTCCGTCACGCGGCGGACGGGCTGACGACGACGGTCCGCCGCACCGGCGCACGCGCCACCGCGCCTCGACCCCTCGGCACATCGACGGCACGCCGCACGCCGGTCCTGCGCCATGGCCGCAATCCGGCTACGGTATCCGCATGACGTCATGGCGGGAGGCGCTCTCCGATGGTGCCCGCGCCGACGTCGACCGCCTCGTCGACGCGGGACTCGCGGTCGCCAAGTCGAAGCTCCAGACGCTCGCGGTCTTCCCGCCGGTGCCGATCTTCGTCGACGAACACGGCGGGATCATGCAGGTCGCCCAGGACCTCGCCGCGCTCGGCAAGCGGCCCACGATCGAGTCGATGGCCGACGACGCGATCCTGCAGCTGGGCAAGGTGCGCGAGTATGCGCGGGGGGTCGCCCTCGTCACGAGCACACACCTCGCGAAGGAGCGCTCCGACGCCGTCGAGGTCTGGGTCGAGCACGTCGAGGGCATCGCGGTGAGCGTGCTCCTGCCCTACCAGCGTCCGACGCTCGGCGGGGTCATCACCTTCGGACAGCTGCGCGCGTTCGCCGCCGACCGGCGCATCTGGGCCTGATCCCGACCGGCCCGGGCGGCGCGCGTCATGCGGCCCCGCGCTCCGGGAAGTGTCGGCGCAGGACGCGCGCCCAGCGGTTGGCCGGGAGCCCCGGATGGAGCGCCGCGAGGCCCGTCGCGAACTTCGAGATGCGGGCCGGGCGGTGGCCGAGGCGCCAGAGCACCCGGTCGAATCCGCCCGCGCCCCCTGGAGGCGACTTCGTCTCGATGACGACGAGGTCGCGACGCACGAGCTCGCGCCCGTCGCGGTCGGCCCACGCGAGATCGGTGTCGATCGTCGCGCGGGCGGCGGTCTCCGGCAGGAGCATCGTCGTGCGCCGGTAGCGGGTCGTGATCGTCGGGCGCAGCCTCGCCACCGTCGACGCGCCGATGCCGAGGTCGTCGAACGCGTCGGCGACGTACCCGACGCCCGCCGGGGTGATCCGGCCGCGGTCGGCCGGATCGACGGGGATGCGATCCTTGACGGTCACCCGGCGGGCCCCTCGGGTCTTCAGCTCGAGGTAGGCGCCGTCGGTGTCGAGGTAGCCGCGCGTGCGCAGCTTGAACCGCCGCCGCCGATCGTGGGCCGCGAGCCGGTAGCTCAGCAGGTCGGGCGTGTCGAAGTAGACCGACTCGTAGGCGAACTCGCGCGTGCCCTCGATGTCGAGCACGAGCGGGTGGAGCGCCGCGAGCGCCGCGAGCACGACCTCGGCCTCCGCCGTCGTGAGCAGGTACTTGCGGTCGACCCTCGTGAGCAGCGCCGCGCGGGCGGTGAGCTCGTCGAGCCCGATCGTCCCGACCGCCGTGGCCGACGGCGCGAGCACGGCGCTCATCGCCGCGCGGCCCCCGCGTCGCCGCGGGTGCCCATCGGGGTCTGCGCCGGCGCCTCGACGGGTGCGGGGGCGAGCGACGGGTCCGCGGCATCGTCCGCCCAGATGCCGGCGCCAGGCGCACGGTGCGACGCGCCAGTCGGCACGCGGAAGCGGACCTCGACGAGCGTCCAGTCGTTGACCTGGTCGACCTCGATGACCTCGATCCGCTGCACCGGCGCCTCGAGGAGCGCCTCCGCCGCCGCCCGAGCATCGGCCTCGATCGGCAGGGCCGCGTCGAGACGGAGACGCTGCATCCGGGTCCTGGCGAAGAGGGCGGGGTGGTCGCCGACGAGCATCGCGACGACGACGAGGGCGACGAGGCCGATGAGCAGCGGCTCGACGCCGGTGGCCAGCCCCGAGATGAGCCCGATCGCGAGCGCCGAGAAGTAGTACGCGATCTCGATCTGCGAGATCTCGGTCGACCGCAGGCGGATGATCGAGAGCACCCCGAAGAGCCCGAGCCCGATGCCGAGACCGATCGGGGTCGACGCGAGCACGATCGACACGGCGAGCACGCCGACGTTCACGCCGAGGAACGCGACGACGAGATCGCGACGGCGATGCCGCGGGTAGTAGAGGCCGAAGACGAGCGTCGCGATCGCGACGAGGTCGATGCCGATGAGGACGGCGGTGGTCATGGTCGCTCCCTGGGTCGGGCGGGCGCGGCGCGCCCGGCTCGGACACCATTCCGCCCGTCGGTCCTATGTGCCTCCCATGAGCCGAATGTGGCTGCGGCACGAGTTCGTCCCCGCCGCCGTGCGCGGAACGCCCCGGCGTGCGTCAGACTGGACCAGGAGGTGCTCCATGCCCGAGCTCGACGACGCGAGGGTCGGCGTCTACATCGACTTCGACAACATCGTGATCTCGCGCGCCGACCAGGCGCGCGACGAGAAGCTGGCCGACGCCACCGTCGACCTCGACGCGATCCTCGACTTCGCCTCGTCCTACGGCACCGTGACCATCACGCGCGCCTACGCCGACTGGTCGCTGAAGAAGAACGCCGACTACCGCGACCAGCTCGTGCGGCGCGCCGTCGACCTCACCCAGCTCTTCCCGGTGTCCCGCAGCAAGAACGGCGCCGACATCCGCCTCGCGATCGACGTGATCGAGGACCTCTTCCGGCACGGCGACCTCACGCACGTCGTCATCGTCGCCGGCGACTCCGACTACATCCCCCTCGCGCAGCGCGCGAAGCGGCTCGGACGCACGGTCATCGGGATCGGCGTCGCCGGCAGCGTCTCGCGGCACCTCGCCGCCGCGACCGACGAGTACCGCGACTACGACACGCTCCTCAAGGAGGCGAAGCAGATCGCCGAGGTCGTCGCCGAGTCCGAGAGCGCCGAGGAGTCCGAGGAGACGGCCACGGAGACCGAGCCGGCGACCCGCGGACGCACCCCGGCGGTCGGCCGCAGCCGCGCGACGCAGCTGCTCGTGCGCGCGACCCGGTTCCTCGCCGAGAAGCACGACTCCGAGTGGATCCCGATCGGCTCGGTGAAGAACCAGATGCTGCGGCTCGAGCCGCAGTTCCAGGAGTCCGACCTCGACTTCTCGTCGTTCTCGAAGTTCGTGGCCTCGCGCAACAACCTCGTCGAGCTCAAGGGCACCCAGGTGCGCCTGCGGCCCGCCGCGGACCGCGTCGGCGGCTGAGACCGCCGGCACCGGCGGCGATCAGCCGATGACCTCGAGCTCGACCCGCACCGGCTCGCCCTCGTCGAGCCCCTCGCGCACGCGGATCGCCTTCTTCACGGGCAGCGAGTAGCACCCGCGCGCCGCGTCGGGGAACACCGACGTCTCCCACCTCTGCGCACCGACGCTCGCCCGCACCTTCACGGCGCCGAAGCCTGCAGGCGGCAGCGGCAACGCGGCGATCTCGTCCGACTCGGCCTCGGGCAGGTGGACGAAGAACCAGCTGTCGGCGCGCACGCTCCAGCGCTCGAGCGGGGCGGTGAACGCGATCCTGAGCACGCCGCGATCGTAGCGGGCGGCGCCGACGTCGCCTCAGCGCCGGTACGCGTCGACGAGCAGCGGCCCGCACACCTCGCGGAGCCGATCGACGACGCGATCGGCGAGCCGGTGCGACACGCCGGCCGCCGCGACGTCGTGGGCGCCGAGCCCGGGGAGGTGCCCGGTCCTGATCCGCACGACCTCCCACCCCACCGCGCGCAGCAGCCGGTCCTTGCGGCGGTCGGTCTCCTCGCGACGGCCCACGTGCTCGAGCCCGTCTCGGCCGGTCGTGTCGTACTCGACGACGACGCGCAGCGGTTCGATCACGATGTCCGGCCAGACCTCGAGATGGTCGAAGAACGGCTCCCTCGTGCGCACCGCCGTCGGCCGCCCGGCGTCGGCGAGCCCGAGGTCGAGGCGCGCATCGAGCAGCGCGCGGAGGTTCGACTCGGCGGCGGAGGCCGTCGGCGGCGCGCACGGGCTCGCGAAGGCGGTGCCAGGCGCGAGGGCGGCGGCCGGCGTCCGCGAGCAGAGCGGCCGCGCGGCGGGCGAGCGGCGCACCGCCGCGCGCCGCGGCACGCCCCCGGACACCGTCGCCCGCCGCGGCGCGGCCCCGGATCCCGCCGCGCACTCGGGGCACCACGTCGAGCGTCGACGCGACCCAGACGGGCGCTGGCGCTGCTCCCACGGCGTCGCCGCGAACCGGTGACCGAGCTCGCAGACCCAGAGCAGGAGCACGTCGGCGGCCGGCGGCACCTGGCTCAGCGCGATGCCCCCGTTGAGGTCGGGGTGGAACTGGCGATGGAGGGCCGGATAGTGCGCCCAGTCGTCACGGAACCGCCCCACCGGGTAGGGGATCTCGGCGCCCTTCGAGCGCTGACGGCGCGACCACCACGCCTCGACCGGTTCGGCCATGCGGCGAGGGTATCCGCCGCCGGCGACACCGCGATCGGCGGCGCCGCGGCTACTGCTGTGCGCGCTCGAGGACGAGCTCGCGGACGCGCGCGGCATCCGCGGTGCCCCGCATCGCCTTCATGACGGCGCCGATCACCGCGCCGGCGGCCTGCACCTTGCCGTCGCGGATCTTCTCGAGCACGTCGGGCTGCGCCGCGAGGGCCGCGTCGATCGCCTCGATGAGCGCCGCGTCGTCCGAGACGACGGCGAGCCCGCGCGCGGCGACGACCTCGGCGGGAGCGCCCTCGCCGGCGATGACGCCCTCGAGCACCTGCCTGGCGAGGCGGTCGGTGAGCGAGCCGTCGTCGATGAGGGCGACGAGCTCGGCCACGTGCGCGGGCGACACGAGCTCGGCCGCCTCGCGCCCGCCGCTGTTGGCGATCCTCGTGATCTCGCCGGTCCACCACTTGCGGGCGGCGGCGGGCGACGCTCCGGCCGCGACCGACGCCTCGACCTCGACGAGCAGGCCGCCGTTGACGACGTCCTGGAACTCGAGCTCGGTGAATCCCCACGCCTCGCGCAGGCGTCGGCGGCGCGCAGCGGGGGGCTCGGGCAGTGCCGCGCGGAGCGACTCGATGAGCTCGCGGGTCGGCTGCACCGGCACGAGGTCGGGCTCTGGGAAGTAGCGGTAGTCGTCCGCGTCCGACTTCGGACGGCCAGGCGAGGTCGTGCCGGTGTCCTCGTGCCAGTGCCGCGTCTCCTGCGTGATCGTGCCGCCGGCGTGGAGGATCGCCGCCTGCCGCTGGATCTCGTACCGGATGGCGCGCTCCACCGAGCGGGTGGAGTTCACGTTCTTCGTCTCGGTGCGCGTGCCGAGCACCCCGGAGCCGCGCGGCGAGAGCGAGATGTTCGCGTCGCAGCGGAGGTTGCCGAGCTCCATCCGCGCCTCCGAGATCCCGAGGCCGATCACGATGTCGCGGATCGTCTGCACGTAGGCGCGACCGAGCGCCGGGGCGTCGGCCTCGGCGCCGGGGATCATCTTCGTGACGATCTCCACGAGCGGCACGCCGGCGCGGTTGTAGTCGACGAGCGAGTACTCCGCGCCCTGGATGCGACCGGTGGCGCCGCCGACGTGCGAGAGCTTGCCGGCGTCCTCCTCCATGTGGGCGCGCTCGATCGCCACCTCGACGGTCCTGCCGCCGGGGAGCTCGACCTCGACGGCGCCGTCGAAGGCGATCGGCTCGTCGTACTGGCTGATCTGGTAGTTCTTCGCGAGGTCCGGGTAGAAGTAGTTCTTCCGCGCGAACCGGGAGCTCGGGGCGATCTCGCAGCCGAGGGCGAGCCCCAGGCTGATCGCGTACTCGACCGCCTGCGCGTTGACGACCGGCAGCGAGCCGGGCAGGCCGAGGCAGACCGGGGTGACGAGCGTGTTCGGCGGCGCCCCGTGGTACTCGCTGTTGGCCGGGTTCGGCGCGTCGGAGAACATCTTCGTGCGGGTGGAGAGCTCGACGTGCACTTCGAATCCGAGCACGGGCTCGAAGAGTTCGATGGCCGTGTCGAAGTCCATGAGTGCCGGCTTCGCCATGGGGTCGAGTCTACCGGCGCGACGGATCGGCGATCTGCGCGAGCGCGGCCCGGATCGGCGCCGCGCGCTCGGCGAACTCGCGCTGGCGACGCGCGTACTCGGCGCGGCCCGCCGCCGTCTCCACCTCGACCGCGACGGCACCCCACGCCGACACGTCGTACGGCGACGCCGCCATGTCGAGCCAGCGGATGTCGCGCGCGAGCGCGAACGCGTCGAGGAGGAGCTCGCCGGGCACGAGCGGGCCGAGCTTCATCGCCCACTTCACGAGATCCATCCCCGCGTGGAGACACCCGGGCTGCTCCGTCGCCGCCTGCCCGTCGCGCGTGAGCACGGCCGCGTTCCGCGGCGCCGCCGCCGGGGTGAAGAAGCGGAACGCGTCGAAGTGGGTGCAGCGCAGCGCGCTCGCCTCCACGACCGCGTCGGTGCCGGCGCGGCCGAGCCGCAGCGGCACCGGATGCCGGGTCTCGTCGGCGCGGTAGACCATCGCCCACTCGTGCATGCCGAAGCAGCCCCACTGGCCCGGCCGCGACATCGTGCCGCGGAGGATGCGCGCGATCGCCGCGACGAGCGGCGCCTTCTCGACGCGGAAGGCCGCCGCGTCGGCGACCACCGACCCGGGCGCGTCGCCGGCGCCGTACCAGCGCCAGGCGCGATGCGGCGCATCCGCCGCATCGAGGAGCGCGACGCCCTCCCCGGGATGCCAGCGCCGCAGGAGCGAGGCCGACGAGCCGTAGTAGGTGAAGAGGAAGTCATCGATGGGATGCGCCCGCCCGGCCGCCCGCGACGCGCGCCAGACGGCGGTCAGCGCGTCGGCGCGCTCGAGGTGCGCCGCCGTGCGCTCACGCCACTGCGTCCGCTCGATGCCCACGCCCGTGCCTGATGCCCTCGTCGAGATCACCCCCGTCGAGATCACCCCCGTCGCCCGTGAGCGCCGCGCGTGCTCGACGACGCCATGCGGTCGGGATCGCGGATCAGCGCTGCGGCGCCTGCGCGAGCAGCGGGCCGCCCCAGGACCGCTCGAGCTCGCGCTCGAGGAATGCGCCGACGCGGTAGAGCCGCGCGTCCTCGCGCGCGGGCGCCATGAGCTGGAAGCCGACGGGCAGCCCGTCCTCGGGCGCGAGGCCCGCCGGCAGGCTCATGCCCGGGATGCCGGCGAGGTTCGCCGGGATCGTCGTCACGTCGTTGAGGTACATCGCGAGCGGGTCGTCGACCTTCTCGCCGATCCGGAACGCGGTCGTCGGCGCGGACGGCGAGACGAGGATGTCGGCCTGCTCGAAGGCGCTCGCGAAGTCGCGCTGGATGAGCGTGCGCACCTGCTGGGCGCTGCCGTAGTACGCGTCGTAGTAGCCGGCCGACAGCGCGTAGGTGCCGAGGATGACGCGGCGCTTGACCTCCGCGCCGAAGCCGGCCTCGCGGGTCGCCGCCATGACGTCCTCGACCGTCCCGCCGCCAGGCGGCGTCACGCGGAGGCCGAACCGCACGGAGTCGAACTTCGCGAGGTTGCTCGACGCCTCGGCCGGGAGGATCACGTAGTAGGCGGCGACGGCGTACTCGAAGTGGGGCGCGCTCACCTCGACGATCTCGGCACCGGCGGCGGTGAGCAGCTCGAGCGCCTCGTGGAAGCGCTGCGAGACGCCCGCCTGGAACCCGGGGCTGTCGAGCTCGCGGACGACGCCGACGCGCAGGCCCGCGAGCGAGTCCGCGTCGAGCCCCTCGCGCGCCGCGGCCGCGAAGCTCGGCCATGCGTCCGTGAGCGAGGTCGAGTCCTTCGGGTCGTGGCCGCCGATGACGTCGTGCAGGAGCGCCGCGTCGAGCACGGTGCGGGTCACGGGCCCGACCTGGTCGAGCGAGCTGGCGAGCGCGATCGAGCCCCAGCGCGAGACGCCGCCGTAGGTCGGCTTCACGCCGACGGTGCCGGTGACCGCGCCGGGCTGGCGGATCGAGCCGCCGGTGTCGGACCCGAGGGCGAGCGGGGCCTCGAACGCCGCGACCGCGGCCGCGGAGCCGCCGCCGGAGCCGCCGGGGATCCGGTCGAGGTCCCACGGGTTGCGCGTCGGACCGTATGCGGAGTGCTCGGTCGACGAGCCCATCGCGAACTCGTCCATGTTCGTCTTCCCGAGCGGCACGAGGCCGGCCGCGCGCATCCGCGCCACGGGCGTCGCGTCGTATGGCGGGATCCAGCCCTCGAGGATGCGCGATCCGGCGGTCGACGGCATGTCGAGCGTGCAGAGCACATCCTTGATCGCGACCGGCACACCGGCGAGCTCGTGCATCGGCTCGCCGTCGCCGCGGCGGGCGTCGACGTCGGCCGCGGCGGCGAGCGCGCCGTCGGAGACGTGGAGGAAGGCGTGCACGTCGGGGTCGACCGCGGCGATGCGATCGAGGTGCGCCTGCGCCACCTCGACGGCGGAGACCTCGCGCGCGGCGAGCAGCCCGGCGAGCTCGGCGGCGGTCCGGCGGGTGAGGTCGGCGCTCACTGCTCCTCCCCCAGGATGGCGCTCACGACGAAGCGGCCGTCCGCCGCCTCCGGCGCGCCCGAGAGGGCCTCGGCCTGGGTGAGCGTCGGCCCTGGCACGTCCGGGCGCGCGACGTTCGCGAGCGGGATCGGGTGGCTCGTCGCCGGCACGTCCGGCGTGGCGACCTCGCTCACCTTCGCGACCGAGTCGACGATCGCGCCGAGCTGGCCGGTGAGGGCGACGACCTCCTCGTCCGTCAGCGCGATGCGCGCGAGCGAGGCGAGGTGCGTGACGACCTCTGGGGTGATCTCGGACATGCCGGAGCCGCCTTCAGGATGGTGAGGAGTGACCCGACGATCCTACTCGGCGGGCGCGGCGGCCTCCGGCGGCGGCGAGACCGCGAGCCGGCCCGCGGCGGCGTCGGCGTCCGGCACCGCGTCCGCGCCGCCCGCGAGCAGGGCGACGAACCCGGCCGCGTCGAGCACGCGCACGCCGAGCTGCTCGGCCTTCGCGAGCTTGGAGCCGGCCCCGGGCCCGGCGACGACGAAGTCGGTCTTCTTCGAGACGCTCCCGGCCGACTTCCCGCCCCTGGCGAGGATCGCCTCCTCGGCGCTCTCGCGGCTGAAGCCGTCGATCGTCCCGGTCACGACGATCGTGAGCCCCGCGAGCACGCCGCCGTCGGCCGCAGCCGCACCCGGGCCGGGGTGGTCGGGGGTCGCGAATCGGACGCCCGCCGCCGACCACCGCGTCACGATCTCGACGTGCCAGTCCACCTGGAACCACTCGATCACGGCCTCGGCGATGATCGGGCCGACGCCGTCGACGGCGGCGAGCTCCTCGGCGCTCGCCGCGCGGATCGCCGCGAGCGAGCCGAACCAGCCCGCGAGCGCGCGCGCCGCGACCGGGCCGACGTGGCGGATGTTCAGGGCGACGAGCTGGCGCCACAGGTCCTTCGTCTTCGCGAGCTCGAGCTGCTCGAGCAGCGTCTCGGCGGACTTGGCGACGATGAACTCCTCGTCGCCGTCGAAGGGGCCGTCGGGGTCGAAGCGCGGATCCGGCCGGCTCTTCGTCGGCTCGGCGCCATCGGCCGGCGCCCGGCGCTGTCGGCGGAACGGCCGCTCGACGCGCGGCAGGCCGGACTCGTCGAGCTTCGGGAGCCCGGTCTCGGCATCCCGGACGATCACCTCGATGGGGAAGAGGTCCTCGAGGGTGAGCTCGAAGAGCCCGGCCTCGGTCGTCAGCGGCGGCACCTCGGGCACGAGCGGCTGGGTCAGCGCCGCGGCGGAGACCTCGCCGAGCCCCTCGATGTCGAGGCCGCCGCGCGAGCCGATGTGCTCGACGCGCCCGCGGACCTGCGCAGGGCAGGACCGCGCGTTCGGGCACCGCAGGTCGATGTCGCCCTCCTTCGCCGGCGCGAGCGCGGCGCCGCACGACGGGCACGCCGTCGGCATGACGAAGGCGCGCTCGGTTCCGTCGCGCAGCTCGAGCACCGGCCCGAGGATCTCGGGGATCACGTCGCCGGCCTTGCGCAGGACGACCATGTCGCCGATGAGCACGCCCTTCGCCTTGACGACGTCCTGGTTGTGGAGGGTCGCCTGGCGCACGACCGAGCCGGCGACGCGCGCCGGCTCCATGACCGCATACGGGGTCGCACGACCGGTGCGGCCGACCGACACGACGATGTCGAGCAGCCGCGTGTTCACCTGCTCTGGCGGGTACTTGTAGGCGATCGCCCACCGCGGCGCGCGGCTCGTCGCGCCGAGCTCCTCGTGCAGCGCGAGCTCGTCGACCTTGACGACGACCCCGTCGATCTCGTGCTCGACCGAGTGGCGGAACTCGCCGAAGTGCTCGATGTAGGCGACGGCCCCGTCGACATCCGGGCGCACGTCGGCGTGGGCGCTCGTCGGCAGGCCCCAGGAGGCGAGGAGCGCATAGACCTCGCTCTGCGCGGCGACGGGCGGGTCGGCCCAGGCGCCGATGCCGTGCACGAGCATCCGCAGCCGGCTGAGCCGGCGCTCCATGAGGTCGAGGGCGGCCTCGGACTTGCCCTCCGACTTCTGCCGCAGCGAGCCGCTCGCGGCGTTCCTCGGGTTCGCGAAGAGCCGCTCCCCCGCCGCCGCCTGCTCGGCGTTGAGCTCGGCGAAGGCGGCGACCGGGAAGAAGATCTCGCCGCGCACCTCCACGAGCGCCGGGTGCCGGTCGCCGGCGAGCCGCTGCGGGATCCCCGGGATGCGCAGCACGTTCTCCGTCACGTCCTCGCCGACGACGCCGTCGCCGCGCGTCGCCGCGCTCGTGAGCCGGCCGCGCTCGTAGCGCAGCGAGATCGCGAGCCCGTCGATCTTCAGCTCGCAGAGCCAGCGCACCGGACGGCCGGCGTCGCGGTCGACCTTCGCCGCCCACTCGCGGAACTCGTCGAGGGAGAAGACGTTGTCGAGCGAGAGCATCCGCTCGGCGTGGACGACCGGGTCGAAGAGCGCCGCGGCGCGCCCGCCGACGGTCTGGGTCGGGCTGTCCTGCCCGCGCAGCTCCGGGTATTCGTGCTCGATGGCCTCGAGCCGGTGGATGAGCCCGTCGTACTCGGCGTCGGAGACGAGCGACTCGTCGCGGTCGTAGTAGGCGTCGCGGAGCTCGAGGATGCGCGTCGTGAGCGCCTGCGCCTCCTCCCGCGCGGCGGCGAGCGCGGGGTCGGCGTGCTCCTGGACGGCGGAGGGGGCTGGCTCGGCGGTCACGCCGTCAGCCTAGGCCGCCCCACCGACGCCGAGTTCGGCGCCGAGCCCGACGCCGAGCTCGGCGCCGGACACTGCGTCGACCGCGCGGACCGGCGCCGTGCGGTCGACCGTGCACTGCCCGAGCACCCGCGTGCCGAGGTACACCACCGCGGTCTGGCCGGGCGCGACGCCCTCGATCGGCTCGACGGGGCGGATGACGAGCTCCTCGCCGATGATCGCCGCCGCCGCGGGGACGGGCGCGGCGTGCGCCCGCACCTGCACGTCGACGGCGAACCACGCGCCGGGCTCCGCCACCCCACCCGAGACGGGATCCGCGCCGGACCAGGTCATCCTCGAGCCCGCGAGCTCGCCGACGGCGAGCGCCTCTCGCGGGCCGACGACGACCGTGTTGTCCTTCGGACGGATGCCGAGCACGTAGCGCGGCCGGCCGTCCGCGGCGGGCACGCCGAGCGACAGGCCCTTGCGCTGGCCGACCGTGTAGGCCCGCGCGCCGTCGTGCGTGCCGACCACGGCGCCCGACTCGTCCACGACCGGACCGGGCTGCGCCCCGATCCGGTCGGCGAGCCAGCCGCGGGTGTCGCCGTCCGGGATGAAGCAGATGTCATAGGAGTCGGGCTTCGCCGCGACCGAGAGGCCGCGGGCGGCGGCCTCCGCGCGCACCTGCGCCTTCGAGGCCGCGTCGCCGAGCGGGAACCAGGCGTGCGCGAGCTGCTCGGCGGTGAGCACGCCGAGCACATAGGACTGGTCCTTCGCCCAGTCCGCGCCGCGGTGCAGCTCGTGCGCGCCATCGTCGGCGACGACGACGCGCGCGTAGTGGCCGGTCACGACCGCGTCGAAGCCGAGCGCGACGGCGCGGTCGAGCACGGCGGCGAACTTGATCCGCTCGTTGCAGCGCATGCACGGGTTCGGGGTGCGGCCCGCCGCGTACTCGTCGACGAAGTCGGCGACGACCTCCTCGGCGAAGCGCTCGCTGAAGTCCCACACGTAGAACGGGATGCCGAGTCGGTCGGCGGCGCGGCGCGCGTCCATCGCGTCCTCGATGGTGCAGCAGCCGCGCGAGCCCTCCCGGATCACCGCCCGATGCCGGGAGAGGGCGAGGTGCACGCCGGTGACGTCGTGGCCGGCGTCGACGGCGCGCGCGGCGGCCACCGCGGAGTCGACCCCTCCGCTCATCGCCGCCAGCACGCGCATGGGGACCATTCTCGCCGGGTTCCCGCCGGCGCGCGATCAGTCGGTCGCCCGCGCGGCGTGGGTCTCGAGGAACTCGTAGAGCTCGCGGTCGTCGACGCCAGGGAACGTGCCGGAGGGCAGCGGCGAGAGGATCTGCGCGTGCAGCCGCGCACTCGACCACGCGCGGCCGTGCCACCGGTCGCGCAGATCGGGGCTCGGCCGCTTGCAGCAGGCCTCGTCCGGGCACGTCGAGGTGGTCCGGTTCGTCGTCTCGCGACCGCGGAACCACTTCGAGTGCACGAAGGGCACGCCGATGGTGATCGAGAACTCGTCGAGCGCGGTCGTGCCCGTCTGCGCGGCCTCGAAGTAGGTGCCCTCCGGGGTGTCCGTGTACTGGTAGAACTCGGTCGTGCGGTTGACGCGGCCGAAGGCGGTCCTCGCCGCCCAGTGCCGGCACACGAACTGCCCCTCGGTCGAGCCGGTGACGTCGACGGGCAGCCGCAGGCCGTCGTTCTCGTAGGCCTTGTGCACGGCGCCGTCGCCGCCGACCCGGAGGAAGTGCAGCTCGAGGTCGAGGTAGGTGGTGAGCAGGTTCGTCAGGCGCAGCGCCGCGGCCTCGTGGGTGACGCCGAACGCGTCGCGGAAGTCCTCGACGGCGATGTTGCGGTCGACCTTGGCCTGCTGGAGGAACTCGACGGACTGCCGCCGCGGCATGAGCGAGGCGGCGGCGAAGTAGTTGATCTCGAGGCGCTGCTGGAGGAACTCGGCGTAGTTGCGCGGGGCGGTGTGGCCGAGGATGCGATGCGCCATGGCCTGCAGCGCCATCGATCGCAGCCCGTGACCGCCGGGGATCGAGGCCGGCGGCAGGTAGATGCGGCCGTTCTCGAGGTCGGTGACCGATCGCGCCGAGTGCGGCAGGTCGTTGACGTGGACGAGCTCGAACCCGAGCCGCTCGGCCATGATCCCGACGGTTCGGTGGGTGAGCGCGCCGGAGACGTGCCCGGCCTCGGCGATCATCCGCTCGGCGAGCTCCTCGATCTCGGGCAGCGAGTTGTTGACCTCGCGCATGCGCCGACGCAGCTCGGTGTTGCCGCGGCGGGCCTCCTCCGGCGTCGCGATCGCCTGCGTCGCCCGGCGGTCGAGCTCGCGGTGCAGTCCGACGATCGCCTCGAGCGTCTCGTCCGGCATGCCCTTCGCCGCGCGGATCATCGGCAGGCCGAGCGCCGCATAGAGCGGTCCGCGCTGGGC
>Ga0209066_10004407_pt1 | contig 15380 bp, 10 predicted proteins | sample All_14_2_FD_187198 | JGI IMG/M metagenome (GOLD analysis project Ga0209066, IMG submission 187198) | Freshwater microbial communities in response to fracking from Pennsylvania, USA - Allegheny Zone_MetaG_DW_15 (SPAdes) (version 2) ...
GCTGGACACCGGAAGAACTGATCGTGGAAAACAATACACTGACGCCGAATACACACATCCTGAATGCAGAAACTGTTTTCACACTGACGGTTACGGATGTGGTCAGCGGGTGCTCGGCAAGCGATGATGTTACCATAAGCATGGGCGGAGTACAACGACCTATCGCGGTGAATGACTACGACACCACCGGATTAAATGCGTCCACCCTGATTAACGTAACGGTTAACGACTCCGATCCAATTGGACTGGGCCTGGATGTAAGCATCATCAGCAGTCCGAAAAACGGAACAGCTATCCTGAACGAAGATGGATCCATCGTTTACACCCCGTACCTGAACTTCACCGGCAACGATACGCTAACCTACATGATCTGCGACAGAGGCACGCCATCAAAATGTGCTACCGCCATTGTAATAATCACCATATTCCCGGTTCGTGAATTTATCGAAATCTACAACCTGGTGACACCGAACGGGGATGGGAGCAATGACAAATGGTTTATCAGTGGTATTGAGGATTATCCGAATAATACAGTCGTGCTTTTCAATCGCTGGGGCGACAAAGTGCATGAATTCAAAGGATATGATAACACGAAAGTATTCTGGGAAGGTACCAGTGAAAAGGGGAATAAGTTACCGGCCGGAACATTTTATTACATTCTAAAACTCAATGATGTTGATACCCGAACGGGTTGGGTATTATTGCGCTGGAATGAAGAATAGTCAATATTCTCAGTTTTTTAATAACTGTTGACTTCCGTTTTATTCTCTGATTGTAAATTGAATAATTGGTAATAAATGCAATTCCTGTAAATCAACAATTTTTGATTTACAGGAATTGCCATGTTTAGTAGTTTGCCTTTTCGTTTTTGCAGCCGAAATTTTTAAATAATCTGATACGGATCAGTGCAGACGGGTATCCTTTTTGATGCCGGGCTCAGACATTTATTCGCGGTTTTATTTATTTACAGATGATGTCGGATATATAGTTATCCACATTATTATCTTTTTGATATGCCGTTATTATACATACTGTTTTCCTGTGTTTGGAAATCAAACTCTAAAAACATTTGAATTCTGCACTTCCTGAGCTTCAAACTGCCATTTTTGTACAATAATCCAAAACAGAACGCCTATTCCCAAAACGGGACTAAGGTAAAATCTGATTTTGGATATCTGACTCTAATATCCAGTATAACAGTTAATTATAAACTTTGGCACAATTGTTGAAAATTAGAGTGTAATCGAAAAGTATATCAGACTTTCGAATTGGAACTAATAAACTTGTAAACACTCAGAAACATGAAATCGCTTTTTGCCATACTCCTCTTTTTATCAACATCAGTATTATTTGCTCAGCAAGATCCCCTGTTCAGCCAGTACATGTTTAATAAATTAGCTGTAAATCCTGGCTATGCTGGCAGCCGTGAGCTTCTCTCAACCGATTTAATATACCGTAATCAATGGGTTAATATTGATGGTGCTCCAAAAACTATCAGCGCATCATTGCATTCTCCTCTTAATAATCCGAACCTTGCATTAGGTGGTCAGATTTATAACGACCGTATTGGTCCCATGTCGAACACATCAGCAATGGCAACATTCGCTTACCGTATTATTTTTCCGAAAGGAAAATTATCGTTTGGTATTCAGGCAGGGGTTAAAAGCAACGGAATTGTGTGGAGTGATATCAAAGCACAAAATGAAGACGATCCGTTTCTGATAAACAGGGTAGAGAAAAAAGTAACTCCCGATGCCAATTTCGGAGTTTATTATTACTCAAAGAATTTTTATGCAGGAGTATCATCACATCAGTTGTTGCAGAATCAGACTCTTCTGGTGCAAGATTCGGAAGGCAACACACAGGTTACCAAACTACTTACCCATTTTTACGGTATGGCAGGCGTAGCGGTTCCTGTTGGAGAAAATGTAATTTTTCGTCCTTCGGTTTTAGCAAAATATGTTAAAAATTCACCTCCTCAGTTAGATGTAAATGCCAGTTTCCTGTTTGCCAATACAATCTGGTTAGGAGCATCCTACCGCACCGAGAAAGCTGTTTCGTTTATGACGGAAATTAACATTGCTCAAAATTTCCGTGTTGGTTATTCATACGACGTATGGCTCAACGAATTAAAATCATACAACAAAGGTTCGCACGAAATCCGCTTAAGCTTCGATATCAATGTTGCAAAAAGAATAATGACACCAAGATATTTCTAATACAACCTTAAGAAAAACATTTGTTTGTAGTACAGTACCTGATTTTTAATATCACTTATTTTTGAAAAAGCCTCCAGAAAAACCGGGAGGCTTTTTTTTTGTGTATTTAACCTAAAAACGGGTTATTCAGCTTTTCGTAACCGATTGTCGTTTCAGGACCGTGACCGGGATACACTACGTAATCATCAGGAAGAGTAAATAATTTTGATGTAATACTTTGGTACAATACATCGAAATTCCCGGTTGGCAAATCGGTGCGGCCAATGCTGTCGCGAAAAAGCACATCGCCGGCTATTACATATCGTTCATTATGATTAACAAGGCAAACACTTCCATCAGCATGACCCGGGGTATATAAAATCTCAACGGATGAATTGCCGAACTCAATACTATCACCTTCATCAATAAAATCGGAAGGGATTATCAGGTTTTCCACTTTAATGCCGAATACCGAGCCAAATTCAACTGCAGTTTCCCAAAACATTTTACTTCCTTTATGGCATTGCGGCCTGAGATTAAAAGTTTTACAAACAAAAGTGTTTCCAACTATATGATCGATATGAAAATGTGTATTTACCATGCCAACAGGCTGAAGATTATTGCCTGTGACAAATACAGCAAGTTCATTTTCTTCCTGTTTACTCTGGCAGGCAGGATCAACGATCAGGCAATTTCCTGTATTATCGGTTAATACATAAGTGTTTACACCAAATGAATTAAAAACAAATCTGTTCACATTCTTACTCATAGTTATACTAAATTTGGAGGGATAAAGTTATCAATTAACCTAATATGCAAATCATAAACATCGAACCGCTGATTTTTGTTACTTTAGCGGGTTGAAAAATATATTGTTGTAAATGGTAATACCTCTCAGGATCAGGATAGTAAAAGCAATCAGAATGGTTAGTATCATTCTGGTTGTCTGGATTTTATCGTTTCCTGTTTCAGCGCAGTTTTATAACGGATCGCAAATGACCTTTGGCAAAAACAGGGTTCAGTACACCGATTTCCTTTGGACTTATTTCCGGTTTAATAATTTTGATGTCTATTATTACCTGAATGGTAAAGAGCTTGCCCAGCATACTGCCGATTATGTCGGGAAATACATTCCGGAAATTGAAGCCAAACTTCAGTCAACACTCGATCGGAAAACTCAGTTTATCGTTTATAATACATACTCGGATCTTAAGCAGAGTAATATCGGCCTGATGAACCAGGAAAAATACAATACAGGCGGTATAACCCATATAATCGGCACAAAAGTCTTTCTTTATTTCGATGGGGATTTAAACCATTTCGACCGGCAGATACGGGCCGGAATTAACCGCTTGCTGATCGAAAATATGATTTACGGCGGCTCACTGGGTTCGCAGGTTAAAAACAGCACTTTAATAAATCTGCCCTCCTGGTTTATTGACGGACTTGTATCCTACCACAGCCGTAACTGGGATACTGAACTTGATAATAAAGTTAAAGATGGAATCCTGAGCGAAAAATACAAGCGTTTCAACCACCTCATTGACGATGATGCCGTGATAGCAGGTCATTCGCTTTGGCGGTTTGTTGCCGAAAAATACGGAGAGGAAAATATTGCCAATATTGTTTACATGACGCGTGTAAACCGAAGTTTCGAAAGTGGTTTCCTTTACGTTCTGGGTGTTTCGTTTAAAAAAGTTGTCGAAGAGTGGTACGACTGGTACAATGAGATTTATTCAGCAGAGGCTAATGCTTACAGCCCTTACAATCCGAAGCTGAAGCTGAAAATGAAACGCGACATGGTTTATAATAACCTGCGGATCAGTCCTGATGGCGAAAAGATACTTTATTCAATAAATGATAAAGGCAGGTACAAGGTATTTATACATGATCTGGCAACAGGAAAGAAAAAAAGGATTTTCAAAAAAGGATTCCGGACTGATGAAAAGGTAGATTATTCGTACCCTTTACTCGCCTGGCATCCTACCGGTAATGTAATAGCTATGATACTTGAACATAAAGGCCTGCTGTTTTTGTATTTCTATGATGTGGAAACCAGAGAATGGCGAAACCAGAATATTTTCAATTTTCAGAAAATACTCGATTTTGCCTATTCACCTGACGGGCGTTTCTTTGTGATGTCGGCAGTACAGCGGGGTCAATCGGATATTTATGTTTATAATGTAGCAGCCAATACAGCCGAACCTGTTACCCAGGATGTATATAATGATATGAATCCCAGATTTCTGGCTAAAAGTAACCGAATCATTTTCAGTTCGAACAGGCCGGATGATACAATACGTTTTACCAAAGAAAACCTGAGGTCATATGATGGTTTGGAAAACAATGATTTATTTATTTATGAACGTGGATCGGGAAGTAAAGTCCTGAACAGGGTTACTAAAACCAGGCTGGCAAATGAAATTCAACCCATGTCATATAGTCCCGGGTATTTCACATATCTGAGCGATGCCAATGGCGTTTACAACCGCTATGCCGCTCGTTTCGACAGTGCTGTTGCGTATGTGGATACTACAGTGCATTACCGGTATTTTACCCAAACCTTCCCTCTTACCAATTACCCAAGAAGTATTTTGTCTCAGGAAATATCTTATGCAGGACGAAAAATCTCAGAGTTGGTTTTTGAGGATAACAAATACAATATATACACTGGTGAAATTCCTGTTGGAAAAATCAGCCCGCTTCAAAATCTGGAGGTATCGAAATATATGCTGAGCCTCGAAGCTAAAGAAGAAAAGGAAAAAGAAAGTGCACTCCAGAAAAAGTTGAAACCTGAGCCTAAAGTTAAACGTAAACGGTTTGTAGCCGTATATGAAAATGATGTTTCTCCCTTAAAATCCGATACATCGGGCGTCGATATCAATAACTACCAGATTTCGGGCGATATTACAGGCGGGAAATCTTCGTTATTCCAGTCAAAAGTTGTTAGGCCCGAAAGCAACGGAGGAATCATAAAGCTACCCAAGCCCAGGAATTATAATGTTGAATATTCGATTAATCAATTAGTCAGCCAGATCGATTTCTCCTATCTTAACATGAGTTACCAACCGTATCTGGGTTATTCCGGACCGGTCTATCAGAATTCTCCTGCTAACGCTCTTTTTGTGGTAGGTGCAACTGACCTGCTTGAAGATTATCGTCTTATCGGGGGTATAAGGTTGAATACCAGTCTGGTAAATAATGAATACCTTTTTGGCTATGCGAATCTGAAACACCGTCTTGACCGTGAAGTTTATTTCCATCGCACCGGTTTTGATGTTTCTTATTCAGATGCCTATGTCAGAACCCTTACGCATGAACTTCATTATGTTCTGCGATATCCGTTCACTGAAGTGCTTGCCATAAAAGGAACAGCCACGGTGCAATACAATAAACCTTATGTGATGGCTTATGACTATCCAACAGCCAATATGACAGCCGAAGGAAGCACGTGGGCAATCGGTAAAGGCGAACTGGTATATGACAATACCCGCGAGATAGGAACGAACCTCTTGGTAGGCCTCAGGTATAAAGTGTTTGGCGAATATTACCAGCTTGTTAAAAAGCCTTCAGTCAATATGATTGTTGTTGGTTTCGATATCAGGAATTATACACGTATTCACCGTTCGTTTATCTGGGCCAACCGCTTGTCGGGAAGTACCTCTTTCGGTAAAAATAAATTGCTTTACTATATGGGTGGCGTTGATAACTGGCTGGCACCAAAATTTAATTACGAGTACCAGATCGATTACACACAGAATTATGCATTTCAGACCCTGGCTACCAATATGCGCGGTTTCGCTCAAAATGCCCGTAGTGGAAATACATTTGCCTTGTTGAGTTCCGAATTACGCTTTCCTGTTTTCCGGTATTTTTTAAATAAACCATTGCGCTCCGAATTTCTGAATAATTTTCAGATTGTTGGGTTTACTGATATCGGCTCAGCCTGGCAGGGTCTTAATCCGCTTACCGAAGAAAATACATATTACACCCGTTATATAAACAGTCCACCTTTTGAGATAACCGTTCAGGTGCAGAAAGATCCACTGATTGCCGGTTATGGTTTTGGGCTGAGAAGTACTTTATTCGGATATTTTCTGCGTGCCGACTGGGCCTGGGGTATAGAGGATCAGGTAATACAGCCCTATGTTTTCTATTTATCGCTGAGCCTCGATTTTTAACTATGGAACTACCCGAAAAGCAGATAACTGAGTTTATTCATAAACATCATGTTTTTACATTAGCAACATCTGCAAAAAATATTCCTTATACCTGCACCTGTTTTTATGTGTACATTGATGAACTGAACATGTTTGTGTTCACTTCCGATCACGGCACCCGACATGTGGACGAAATGCTTGCCCAGCCCATAGTTTCAGGAGCTATAGCACTGGAAACAACCATGGTAGGGAAAATACAGGGTATTCAGTTTACCGGTACATCAAGCGAATTATCGGGCGAACTTTACGATAGAGCCGAAAAAGCCTATCTTCATAAGTTTCCGCTTGCAAATTTTAAAAAGCTTACGCTCTGGGGGATTGTACCCGATTTTATTAAAATGACACATAACCGGCTGGGTTTCGGTAAAAAACTTATCTGGGAGCAAAAACTTTAGTAAATAATTAAGCCTATATACGACTTGACTTTAGCATTAAAGTTCATTTATACTTACCATAGTTGCATTAACCTGATTTCGGCTTGTTTTTGAATAGTAATTTTCATATTCTTACATCCCTTTATTCATAGGCATTCTGAAACCCGCTATTGACAAGGGTTTCGCTACTTATTAAGGGGATAACGCTCAGATATACAAATAGTTAATGCTTACTAACACCAAATTTGTTAATAACTGTATTTGATTAATCCGATTTGCATAGTGTAAATTTGTAATTCCTGACTTCAGCCAGTAAAATCAGTTCATGATATTGGCTTTCAGCATTTTCTTATTATTATTAACCGCGAACGGAAAACAATATGGATGTTAATCTTTTTTCACAGATCGATTCCTCAGTAGGGGAGAGTGCAAAAAATGATTTTTATGGCAAGATGCTTGAACAGCGCCAGCGACCCGGAATTTCGGGACCTGATGCCCTTCGGCAGGTTCCGGAACCTGAATTTGTAAACGTTCCGAAACCTGAATTAATACCAATGAATCAACAAAATACCCAAAAAACGGTAACTAAAAAACTGACTGCCTACAAACATGAGGAAGTGCTGGAATCTGCCACCGTTTATTTTAAAGGCGACAAGCTTGCAGCAAGTGTGTGGATGAATAAATACGCGTTGAAGGACAGTGACGGCAATATTTATGAACTTACGCCCGACGATATGCATCGCCGGTTAGCATCGGAGGTGGCGCGGATTGAGCAAAAATATCCTAACCCATTAAGCGAAGATGAACTCTTTGAGCTTTTCCGCGATTTTCGTTATATTGTTCCGCAAGGTAGCCCGATGGCTGGAGTTGGAAACGATTTTCAGATTTCGTCCTTATCCAATTGTTTTGTTATTGGCGGCGATGGAAATCAGGATTCCTATGGCGGCATTATGAAAGTGGATCAGGAACAGGTTCAGCTGATGAAACGCCGCGGTGGTGTGGGTCACGACCTTTCGCACATCAGGCCTGCCGGAAGCAGGGTTTTAAACAGTGCCCTTACTTCTACTGGTATTGTTCCCTTTATGGAACGTTTCAGCAATTCAACCCGCGAAGTAGCTCAGGATGGCCGCCGTGGTGCACTTATGCTTTCCATTTCGATAAAACACCCTGACAGCGAGAATTTTATCGATGCTAAAATGGAACAGGGCAAAGTAACCGGTGCCAATGTTTCGGTAAGGATTGATGATGATTTTATGCGAGCCGTAAAAAGCAAAAGCGGGTATAGCCAACAATATCCTATTGAATCAAAAAATCCTTCGAAAGTTCAGCAAATTGATGCCCGTGGCTTGTGGGATAAAATTATCCACAACGCCTGGAAATCAGCCGAGCCCGGAATCCTTTTCTGGGATACCATCATCCGCGAATCGGTGCCGGATTGCTATGCAGACCTCGGATTTAAAACACTTTCGACTAACCCATGCGGCGAAATTCCACTTTGCGCTTACGATAGCTGCCGCCTGATCGCTATCAATCTTTACAATTATGTCGAAAATCCATTTACTCCCCAGGCTTCGTTCAACCACAAATTATTTGCCGAGCATTCGCGGTATGCGCTTCGTATCATGGACGATATCATCGATCTGGAGATGGAGAAAATTGATGGAATTCTGGCCAAAATAAACTCCGATCCCGAAGACGAAGAAACCAAACGCACCGAGCGCATACTGTGGGAGAAAATCCGCGAAAAAACTTTACAGGGACGGCGCACAGGCATTGGCATTACTGCCGAAGGCGATATGCTTGCAGCTCTCAATATGCGCTACGGAACCAGCGATGCTACTACTTTCAGTGTCGATGTTCACAAAACACTGGCTATTGAAGTTTACGGAGCTTCCGCTGACCTTGCTGCTGAGCGGGGTGCATTCCCGATTTTTGATTTCGAACGCGAGAAAAACAATCCGCTTATCAACCGCATCCGCGAACATGCTCCCGAGGTATATGCTAAAATGGAGAAATATGGACGACGCAATATCAGTATGCTTACCATTGCCCCTACAGGAAGTGTAAGTATCTGTACCCAAACCACATCCGGTATTGAGCCTGTGTTCATGGTAAGCTACAAGCGCCGTCGCAAGGTAAATCCGAATGATAAAAATGTGCATGTTTCGTTTGTAGATGAAGTTGGCGATTCGTGGGAAGAATACAACGTATTTCACCCGAAATTCCTAGACTGGATGCGTATTAATGGTTTTGATGTTGACAATGCACTGTTTATGAGCGATGAAGCATTGCAGGCAATTATCAGCAAATCTCCGTATAGCAAAGCTACCAGCAACGATATCGACTGGGTTGCCAAAGTTACCATGCAGGGCGCCATTCAGAAATGGGTTGATCATTCCATCAGCGTTACCGTGAACCTGCCTGCAGAAGCCACTGAGGAGCTTGTAAGCGATGTTTACCTCACTGCCTGGGAAAGCGGCTGCAAAGGGATGACTATTTACCGCGATGGTTCGCGTTCGGGCGTTCTGATCAGCAACGATACCAAGAAAGAAGAAGTAAACGAATTCCAGGAAACAAAAGCTCCGCCACGCCCAAAAGAATTAGAGGTAGAAGTGGTACGTTTTATGAATGAGGACGAAAAATGGATAGCTTTTGTAGGTTTGATCAATAACAAACCTTACGAAATATTTACCGGTAAAAGTTCCGATTTTTACATCCCCGATTATGTGAAAAAAGGCTGGGTTATCCGTAATAAAGATAATGAAAACGTTTCGGCCAGATACGATTTTGAATACGAGGATAACTACGGTTATAGAGTAACGCACCGCGGTTTGTCGCGTTCGTTCAAAAAGGAATATTGGAATTATGCCAAGCTTATTTCAGGAATTCTGAGGCATGGTATGCCATTGCCTTATGTAGTTGAACTGATTGACAACCTGAGTTTTGATAACGACAGCATTACCACCTGGAAAAACGGCGTATTGCGCGGACTTAAAAAGTTTATCCCCGACGGAACCCAAACCGGCCATAGCTGCCCTGAGTGTAAAGATAAAAACACTATTATTTACAAAGAAGGCTGCATGACCTGCACCTCGTGCGGGTATAGCAAATGCGGATAATATAACTTTGATTATCACTTGGATACTGAACCACGGTCTTTTAGGAGGCCGTGGTTTTTTTAAACAAATGGTGGTTCAGAACTTCTTCTTATAATAATTATACGTCTGACTATCCCTGAATGTAATGAATTTACGTGCTATCAGCAGGAAAATAGGGAGGTCATTCCTGTTAAAATAATCAATAGCTTCGGGTTTGGCATGGCAGGCATCGGCCAGAATTGCAAGTATCTGAAAATCATTTTTCTGTAACCAGAGATACGCTTTTGGGTCACCGTCAATAGCCCTGTCGAGTGCCCCGAAATGCGGATAGCCGTTTTTCATCAGCCAGGTAAACGCCTGTTCGCTGCCTCGCATACACATGCTCAACGCACCCAGCTCCTGATAGCCGTTTTTCATCAGCCAGTCGAATATTTCCTGGTTACCGCTCAGGGTTTCGGCGAAAGCAAGAAGTATTTTGGGCTCATAGTCTAGCATGGATGGGAAGGGTTTGAAGGGTTCAAGAGTTCAATTGCCTGCGGCGTTCAAAGGTTCAAGGGTTTAAGAGGTTTGAAGAGTTTGAAGGGTTTAAAGAGTTTGAAGAGTTCAGGAGTTCAATTGCCTGCGGCGTTCAAAGGTTCAAGGGTTTAAGAGGTTTGAAGAGTTTGAAGGGTTTGAAGGGTTCAAGAGTTCAATTGCCTGCGGCGTTCAAAGGTTCAAGGGTTTAAGAGGTTTGAAGAGTTTGAAGGGTTTAAAGAGTTTGAAGGGTTTGAAGAGTCAGGAGTTCAATTGCCTGCAGCGTTCAAAGGTTCAAGGGTTTAAGAGGTTTAAAGAGTTTGAAGGGTTTAAAGAGTTCAGGAGTTCAATTGCCTGCGGCGATCAAAGGTTCAAGGGTTTAAGAGGTTTGAAGAGTTTGAAGGGTTTGAAGAGTTCAGGAGTTCAATTGCCTGCGGCGTTCAAAGGTTCAAGGGTTTAAGAGGTTTGAAGAGTTTGAAGGGTTTAAAGAGTTTGAAGGGTTTGAAGGGTTCAGGAGTTTAAATGCCTGCGGCGTTCAAAGGTTCAATGATTCAAAGGGTTTAACGTTACTATAACTTTAATAGAAAACTTCCGCTTTTATTCCCATTTCCTCGATGTGTGCAGCTAAAGCCCGAAATTCAGTTTCCGGCACTTTAACAAGGGTTTTGTAGGGCGTTTGTCTGTCGATAGGGTACAGCATCACTAGTTTTGGATTTATCTCTTTCAGGTATTCCAGATAGAGAAAGAGTTCTTCTTCGGTAGTATTATCTGCCTGTTTGCCATCCACTTCGCCACGTATGAGCATGGTTTGTATGGTGAGGTTACCGCCGAAACCTTTAAGTTGCGCTACTATATTTTCGAGCGTTACAGGATGTGTAGGCCTGTTTATTGCCTGGAAAGTGGCATCGGTTCCGGCATCGAGTTTGAGTACATTGTTATCAATACGGAGCAGAGCTCTTTTCACGTTTTTGCGATCGAGGCGGGTGGCATTTGAAAGCACGGTTATCATTGCTTTCGGGAAAAAAGCATCGCGCAGCCTTATAGTTTCGTCAATAATTGTTTCGAATTCGGGATGCAGTGTGGGTTCACCATTTCCGGCAAAAGTGATGTTATCCGGATTAAGACCTCCGGCTTTTAGAGCCTCAAAACGGCTTTGCAGTGATGAAGTTATTTCGGCGGCTGTAAAAAGTTTTAATTTCTCATTTTTGCGGTCTTCATTAAGCCCGCATTCGCAATACACACAATTAAAGGAACATAGCTTTCCCTGTAAAGGCAAAAGGTTAATACCGAGCGAAACCCCGAAACGGCGGCTTTTTACAGGTCCAAAAACAATTTCATCAAACAATATTCCCGACATACTTTTTCGTTTTACTTGCTGCAAAATTGCAGCCGCACTATTTTTCAACAAAAGTATATCAAAAGCCAAAACAAGTTGCGGTTTGCAAAAACGAATTTCCCTCCCTGCTGTTTATTCACTGAGAAATATTACTTTTGAGTACTAAAAAGTTCAAAGTTTAAAATTCAAAATTTAATATGTCGTGGCCTAAGGAACTTAACCTATTTAGAAACGTTAAAATTTTATCAAATAAAAAAGCTACTTCATTTGTTTCAATCCCCCTCAATCTCATCAACCGAGCGCAGCTAATCCCATTAATCCCATCAATCTCATCAACCAAAAAGTATGCCCACCATCGACCAGATCAAAGCTCCCATAGCTTCCTATATAGAAGAGTTTGAGAAACATTTCCGCGACTCGATGAAAAGTCCGGTTCCACTGCTGAATACCATTACCCGCTATATCATCAAGCGAAAAGGCAAGCAAATGCGACCTATGTTCGTTTTTCTCTCAGCTAAAGTTTGCGGAGAAGTAAACCAAAGTACCAATCATGCAGCTTCATTGATAGAACTTTTACATACAGCAACCCTTATTCACGATGATGTGGTTGATGACTCCAACGAGCGCCGTGGCTTCTTCTCGCTTAATGCGCTGTGGAAGAATAAAATAGCTGTTCTTGTAGGTGATTACCTGCTTTCGCGCGGCTTACTGCTTTCGCTTGAAAATGAAGAATATCACCTATTGAAAATTGTTTCGAACGCTACGCGCGAAATGAGTGAAGGAGAACTTCTTCAAATCGAAAAAGCGCGGAAACTCGATATTGAAGAACCCGTTTATTTCGAGATTATCCGTAAAAAAACAGCTTCTCTTATAGCTTCATGCTGTGCTGCCGGAGCTGCTTCGGTGGGCTCAGACGCCGAAACTATCGAAAAAATGCGGCTCTTTGGCGAATATGTAGGCATTGCGTTTCAGATAAAAGACGACCTGTTCGATTACGAAAAAAACCTCGCTACCGGCAAACCTAATGGCATCGATATCAAAGAGAAAAAGATGACTCTTCCTTTGATTCATATGCTTAACAATATGTCATGGATTGAGAAGCGCCGCGCCATGAATATTGTCCGTAATCACAACAATGAGCCTTTAAAAGTTGCTGAGCTTATTAATAAAGTAAACCATAGCGGAGGTATAGCCTATGCTTCGGCAAAAATGAGCGAATACCAGCAGAAAGCACTTGATTTGCTTAAAACCATGCCCGAAAGCGACTCGCGTAATTCACTCGAACAGTTGGTTATTTTTACAACCGAACGGAAACATTAACGGTTTGGTTACAAGACATTCCCCGACTACCATGTTCCGGATTTCAGTGGTGTAGCCATATTACTCAAATCATACTGTCGCCTTTTCGCCCCATCGCCCCTCGCCCTGTCTCCCCTCTTCTTGTCCCCTAGTCCCCTTGTCAATCTCATCAATCTCATCAATCTCCTCAATCCCCTCAAACCCCTCAATCCATAATGAAACCAATAATCCTCTTACTCTTCGCCATTCTCCCGATACTGGCATACTCCCAAATCACTGTCGAAACATATTCCAACGGCAGTAAAAAAGCGGAAGGAAAAATGATAAACAGCCAGCGCGAAGGCGTCTGGTACGAGTTTAACCTTAAAGGGCTTAAAGTGGCTGAAGGCAACTATGTGAACGGCGTAAAAGAAGGTAAATACACTGCCTGGCATCCTAACGGGAAGAAGCAGTTTGAAGGATATTTCAACTATGGCAAACTCAACAGTAAGGTTACTTCGTGGCGGATCGACGGCACGCCTGAGGAAAGCGGGCATATTACTAACGATTTGCGCGACAGCACCTGGGTATTTTATCATCCCGGCGGTTCAGTTGGAAGTACCGGACAGTTTAAAGATGGTAAAATGGAAGGCCTTTGGACTTATTATTACGAAAACGGCGAGAAATGGAAAGAAGGTTCATATGCCGCCGACAACAGAACCGGGATATGGAAATACTGGTACATGGACGGGCATATTCATCATGCCGGAGAATTTAATAATGATAAGGAAACCGGAGTATGGAAAGGATGGTTTGCCAACGGACAGGTTAAGGACTCAGGTGCATACGATAACGGGAAAATGCAAGGCCAGTGGAAAGGCTGGTTCGAGAATGGCAGGCAGCAATATATTACCGGTTATGTAGCCGGAAATCCGGATAGCACTTACAAAGTATGGTATCCGAATGGTAAACCCAGAACTGACGGAACCTACAAAAACGGAATTAAAGACGGGCAATGGAAGGAATGGTACGATAACGGTCAGTTGAGCGAAGCCGGCAGTTGGCTAGGCGGTGAGCGGCACGGGTACTGGGTTTATTTTGATGCTGATGGCTTTAAGATAAAGGAGGAAAATTTTGATAATGGCAAACCTGATGGCGCATGGAAATCGTATTATGCGAATGGAAGGCTTTCTGGATCAGGTCAGTATGTAAATAAAATTAAGGAAGGAACCTGGCAGTACTGGGGGCAGGACGGCAAACTGATGGTAAAATCAGAATTTTCCAACGGGCAGAAAATCAAAGAGAAACGGTACGGAAAAGCCGGAAAAGAACTTGAGCCGGGCCGTTGACACAATTATTCGGCTTGGGATGAGTTATAAAAGCAAAAACTACTTATGCTTCGACTATTCTTAACTGCTTTTGTTTTCCTTTTATTTGCCGGAACAAATTCGGCTCAGCAACAATTTACTGTTAGGTTGGTACCCGAAACCTGCATTACACCTACCGAAGCTGAACTTTTTCGGTTGATTAATGAATACCGGAAGCAAAAAGGTCTGCCGGAAGTAAAATTGTCAGCTTCCCTTAGTTATGTTGCACGCACACATGCGCAGGATCAGTCGGCTAATTTTGAACAAGGCAAACGCTGCAACATGCACAGTTGGTCCGATAAAGGCTCCTGGTCTTCCTGTTGTTACACGCCCGATCATAAAAAATCGCAGTGTATGTGGGATAAGCCCCGGGAACTTACTAATTATCAGGGCGATGGATTTGAAATTTCATTCTGGTCAACCTATAATTACCCTACTCCCGAAGCTTACGCTAAAGATATTCTTGCCGGATGGAAGAAAAGTCCGGGTCACAATGATGTAATTGTAAATAAAAATACCTGGAAAAATGTGAACTGGAATGCCATGGGAGTTGGCGTGTACGGCGAATATGCCAATGTATGGTTTGGAAGGGAAGAAGATAGCGCCGGGGAACCGGCGGTTTGCGAATAGTGTTCAGGGAGGAAGATTTATGATTTACGATTTACGAAGTACGATTTACGATTGTTGAAGATATGTGAACTGTGATTTGTGAACTGTGATTTGTGAATTTACGATTTACGAAGTACGATTTACGATTGTTGAAGATATGTGAACTGTGATTTGTGAACTGTGATTTGGGAATTTACGATTTACGAAGAACGATTTACGATTGTTGAAGATATGTGATTTCATCTTTTTCAGCAAAGCCCTTAGCTTGCTTTACAAACTCAGGTTAATATGTAAAGTTAACTTTATAAATTAATGTGTTTCATTGTGATTTAGCGGGAATAAAAAGTACTGTCAAGCGATATGTTTTATAAAGGACAACAATAATTT
>Ga0209066_10004409_pt1 | contig 15375 bp, 15 predicted proteins | sample All_14_2_FD_187198 | JGI IMG/M metagenome (GOLD analysis project Ga0209066, IMG submission 187198) | Freshwater microbial communities in response to fracking from Pennsylvania, USA - Allegheny Zone_MetaG_DW_15 (SPAdes) (version 2) ...
ACGTCAAACGCGCCAGGGTTTGGGCTGGGGTTTCGCCGGGACCCACGGTTTCCAAGGGGTATTGGTAGCGCAGCTCTGTCAGGCTGAAGCGGCAACGCTCGGCCACCCGCAAGGTGGCTTGCAACAACGCAGGCGGGTACAGCCGCCCCAATTGCAGCCGGGTGCGCAGGTGGGCTTGGGCGTTGGGCAGCAGGGCTTGGCCGCACTCTGCCACCGGGGCGCCTAAGCGAATGGCGGTCAACACATCGTGCAGCGGCTTGCGCGAGCGCGTGTGCATGAGCACCTCACCCGCTGCCACCAGCGGCAAGCCGGTGGCGGCCGACCAGGCGTGCAGCTGCATCAACCACCAGTCGTCGTCCAGCCGCTGGTGCAGCACAGCCCCCAGCCACAGCCTGTCATTTTCACAATCAAAACAAGCCAGAAGCCTTTCCAAACAAGCGCTAACAGCTATCACATCATGCATCTGAGTCACCCCGAGGCGAGGGGGCAACAGCACCACCTCGCACCCCGCCAACGCCCCAGAGCCGGGTCTGGGCCATGTGGCGAGGTAGCACCCCTTGGGGGCCTGTGCACGGCAAGCGGTGATGTACTCGCACAAACGGCCCCAGCCACCCAGGTGGCGTGGCAGGACCACCATGCGCCAGCCGGGTTGGACCGGATCGTGGAGTGTGAAGCTGGCACCCGGCAGGAAGGCCAGACCACACTTGAGCGCCTCGGTGTGGGCACGCACCACCCCGGCCACCGAACCGTCATCGGCCAGCGCCAGCGCCCGATAACCCAGCGCATGGGCACGGGCCACCAACGCTTCGGGGTGCGATGCGCCGTGCTGGAAGCTGAAGTTGGACAGGGCAAACAGTTCGGCGTAATCGGTCAGCGAGGTGTTGTGGGCCTGTGGCGTGGCAAAGCTCATGCAAACACCCCGTGCAAGAACCAGTGCGCACCGGGCGGCACGCGGTACACCCACAACAGACCGGCACCAGGGCTGCGGGCCACGAAGTAGTCGCGCACACGGGCCTCCTCGCCGTCGGAGACACAGGGGGCGCTGGAGGCACCGGGCCACTGCGTCAACTCCAGCCGCTGCGGGCCGACCAGCAGCTGCAGTGCCCCTTGGAAACACGGACGGTGGTCACGCACGGCCAGGGGTTGTGGCACAGGCAACACCCAGGTGGGCCACAGGCTGCCCGTGGGGTCTGACGCACCGGCTGGACAGTGATTTACTGAGAATAAATGATCGATTCCGCTTTTCTGCAAAGCGTTATCAGCTACAAATTCAGGACTTACCACCCGCTGCATGTGTTCGGCCCGGTGGTCGCTGTGGGGCTGCCACCGGGTCAATGCGGTGGCACCCAGGCGGGCCCCCAGACGCTCGGTCAACTCGGCCCACGACAGGCACTGGGAGCCATCGGCCGGACGGACTTGCAACCAGTCTGCACTGTCCGGGACCCAGGGGGCATGGGCCACCGTGGACAAACGCAACGCCACCACCGGGGCGGCCAGGGGCTGGCGGGTCAGGTGTTCGCGGGTCAGGCGCAACAGGTGGTCCAACGACTGGGTGGGCTGGGCGGTGCGCAGTTCAAAGCCGCCGAGGAGAGGGCCATCGCGTCGGGCGTCGTGTGCCCATTGCCAGCGCAAGGCCAGCACCCCCCGCCGGCGCGGGCGCAGCCAGTCCTGCAAGGCAGCCAACAACACCTCGGCGTGGGGCAGCAGTGCGGGGGCGCTGTCGAGCGCGTGGGGCAACTCCCGTGTCAGGTCAAAGCCAGGGGGCAGGCAACGCCATGCATGGGTTTCAGGGCTCAGGCCCAGGGCCTGATCGAGGGCGAGCAGCAACGGCTCCCCCCACCGCCGGGCGACACCAGCGCGCGGCAGTCGGCGCAGGTGGCCCCAGGTGCGCAGCCCCAGCCGGGCCAACACCGGGACATGGGGCCTGGCCGCGCCGAGGGTGTGCAAGGGCAGCTCCAGCAGAGGCGGTGTGTCCGGCACCCCGGTCCCGCTGCCCCACAAGGGCACCCGCTGGCCTGCCCGCCAGCGGGCCAGGGCGGCCAGCGCGGTGGGCCCCATGGCCCAAACGGGGGCCGGTTCACCGCCCCCGGGAACGGCTCCGGCCCGGACCTCGGCACGCAAACGCGACAGCACACCGGCCAACCCACCCCACAGGCGCCAGGTGCAGCCCACCTCCAGGCCCCACACCTCGTCCAGCCGTGCCACGCGGGGCGTGACCTGCAGGGCACAGTCACCCAGCCAGTCAGGGGCTCCGGGCTCAGACGGGGGTGGCGCGGTGGGCGGTGCGGGGGCCAATGCCAGCCACAAGGGAGACGGTGTCATGTGGAGCCTCCGTGGCAAGCGGGCGCAACCCGACCCGGCGCAAGCGGTTGCGCCACCGTGCGGCGGCCAGCGTGGCGGACAAGGCACCGCCCGCCAGGGGCAACACCACAGGCGTGGACAACACAGGGCCACGGCGCTTGAGCACCCGCACCTGCAAACCCTGCCCGGTGGGGACGGCCTGCACGGCCAGGCGCAACACCGCCGGACTGGCCTGGTGCGACACCGCCAACGGGCGAAACACCCACAACAGCCCACCCAGGCGCGCCACCGCCAGCTGAAGCCGCCGCCATGCGGCCATGGGGGCGTGGGGCAACCACGCCAGCACGGCCCCCACGTCGGGGCATTGCAGCGCCTGTTCGCAGGCCCACAGGCGCTGGGCCGGATCGTCGGCCTGCACCGCAAGCAATGCCGCGGTGTGCAGGCCATGACCGGCCAAAGCCGGCGTGAACGCGGTGTGGGGCGGCCCCACCAGCACCACACCCGGCCGGGGTGGCAACCCCGGCCCCGGCACGTGCCGCTGCCAGAGCGCCAAGGCGGGCAACACCAGCTGCCATTCGTGGTGGGCGGCAGGGGGCTGAAGCACTTCCACCAGGGCACCCACCGGCCAGCCCTGACCGGGCAACTGGGCGTCCAGCGCCGGGTGGCCGGTGGACCAGGCGGCACCCGGCGCCAAAGGCAAACGGTCGGCGCGCCACACCCCCTCCAATGCCAAGGGATGGGCTGCCACAGCACAGGGAATGGGCGAACACATGCAAAAACGGATGGACCGGGTTGAATCGGCGCAAAGCCGGAATGCCCGGCGCCTGAAACTGTATTTTTATACAGTATTTCGAGGGAGTCAAACCCGATATGCTGAAGCGTCACACGCGCAGGCGCACACCACGAGATGCAAGAACCGCTTTCACCCCTTTTCCCGGCTTTCGGCCCACTTGATGCCGCGTCGTCAGACCTGATCCGCAACATCGTGGACAACGTGCCGACGATGATTGCCTACTTCGACCGCGAACTGCTGTGCCGCTACGCCAATGCCAGTTACCGCCAGGTGTTCGAGAGACCAGGCAGTCCGCTGGACGGGGCGGCATTCGCCTCGCTGGTGCAGGCCAACATGCTCGACGACATCCTTCCCCGCGTGCAGGCGGCCCTGGCCGGAGAGCCCCAGTCGTTCGAATACGAGCGGCAGACCCCCGGTGGCCAATGCCTGCAGGTGGAGGTCAAATACCGGCCCGACCTGCGCCAGGGACGGGTGCACGGCGTGTTCGTGGAACTGCACGACATCACCCACCACAAGCGCATCGAAGACCTGGTGCTGGAGACCAACCGCGACTTGGAAGAACGCATCCAGGAGCGCACCACCAAACTCTTCGAAAGCGAGCAGCGCTTTCGGCTGATGGTCGATGCCCTGCAGGACTACTGCATCTACTTTCTCGATGCCGACGGCACCATCACCGATTGGACCGACAGCGCCCAGCGCATGCACGGCATGCCACCGGACCAGGCGCTGCGCCAGCACCTGGGCCTGCTGATGGACGCCGACCACCCCGGCGGGGTCCCTGCCGCGCTGGCGCAGTGGGTGCGACAGGCCGTTGACAACGGACACGCCGAATGCGATGGCTGGCAGGTGCGCCAGGGCCAGCCCCCGTTCTGGGCCCACACCACCCTGACCGCCCTGCGCAATGGCCGCGGAGACTTTCAGGGCCTGAGCGCCATCACCAAAGACATGACCGCTCTCAAGCGCCTGGAAGCCGTGATGGCCGAGCTCAACCAGGAACTGGAGCAGCGCGTGCAGCACCGCACCCGGGAACTGGCCCTCGCCAACCGCGACATCGACGCCTTTGCCCACATGGTGTCGCACGACCTGCGCGCACCGCTGCGCCACATTTCGGGTTACGTGACGCTGCTGCGCGAAGACCTGCAGGAGCACCAAGCCGCCCTGCCCGACGCCCTGAACCAGGCCACCACGCAGCACCTGGACGCCATCGACAAGGCCAACCGCCGCTTGGCCAAAATGATCGACAGCGTGCTGGAATACGCCCGCCTGGGCCGGACCGCCCTCGCCCCTGTGACCGTGGACCTGGGAACGGTGGTGCAGGCCCAAGTGGCGCACGCGAAGGCCACGCTGGCAGGCCAACGTCCCATCGAATGGGTGCTGCCCGACGCCTGGCCCCAGGTGCAAGGTGACCCCAGCCTGCTGGGCAAGCTGTTGGCCTGCCTGCTCGACAACGCCTTGAAATACACCCGGCACACCCCCGCCGCCCGCATCGAACTGGGCTGGCGCGAAGCGACCAGCGCAGACCCCCAACCGTCGGACTTCCATCCCGATCGCCCCCTCACCGTGTTCTGGGTGAAAGACAACGGCGCGGGTTTCGACCGCGAACGGGCCACCAACCTGTTTGTCATGTTCCAGCGCCACCACCACTCCATGGACTACGAAGGCACCGGGACCGGGCTTGCGTTAAGTCAACGCATCGTGGCCCTGCATCACGGGACAATCCGCGCCGACAGCCAGCCCGGCCAGGGCTGCACGGTCAGCATCGGGTTGCCGGGCTGATCGCTCCCCGCCCCCCGAAAGACCACCCCATGATGGATTTGAGCGCCCTGCTGGAACAACACGGAGAAAGTGCAGTGCTGGCCACCGGCGGTTTGGCCCTTGGCCTGCTGTTCGGCTTTTTTGCCCAACGCTCCAAGTTCTGCCTGCGCGCTGCCGTCATCGAGTTCTGGCACGGCCAGTTCGGCGAAAAACTGCCCGTGTGGCTGATGGCGTTTTCGTCGGCCGTGGTGGCGGTACAGCTGCTCATCCTCACCGGTGCACTGGACGTGTCCACGTCGCGCCAGATGGCCAACACCGGCAGCCTGTCAGGCGCACTGGTGGGCGGGTTGCTGTTCGGGGTGGGCATGATCCTCACGCGCGGCTGCGCCAGCCGATTGCTCGTGCTGTCGGCCACCGGCAACCTGCGGGCCCTGCTCTCAGGCCTGATTTTTGCCGTGGCGGCACAGGCCTCTCTGGGGGGAGCCCTGTCCCCGCTGCGCCAGGCCATCAGCAGCTGGTGGACCATCGAAGGCGGCTCGGGCCGCGACCTGCTGGCCTGGACAGGGCTGGGTCACTGGGGCGGGCTGGTGTTCGGTGGCGTGTGGCTGGTGGCGGGTGTGTTCTTCGCCATCCGCAACCGCTGGTCGCCACTGAAATGGATGACGGCCATCGTCACCGGGCTGACCGTCGCGGCAGCCTGGTGGTTCAGCTACCACGTGTCACAGAACTCGTTCGAGGTGGTGAACGTGCAAGGCCTCACCTTCAGTGGCCCTTCGGCCGAATGGCTGATGCGCGTGCTGGAAAACCCCGGACCGAAAATCGGTTTCGACTTCGGCCTGATGCCCGGCGTGTTCGCCGGCTCGGCCATCGGCGCACTCATTGGGCGCGAATGGAAACTCGAAGGCTTCAAAGACGGCCACAGCATGCGCCGCTACATCGCTGGGGCCATTCTGATGGGCTTTGGATCCATGCTGGCCGGGGGCTGTGCCGTGGGCGCGGGCATGACGGGCGGTGCCATCTTCGCCGTCACCGCCTGGCTGACCCTGGTGGGCATGTGGGTCGGCGCAGGCCTGACAGACCGCCTGATCGACAAAGTGCCGCCCAGCGGGAACTGAGCGCGTCAAGTTGCTTGACAACGCCTTGTGTTGTCGTATCTGGCAAAGCGCCCTAAACTTGTGCTGTATTTAAGACAACTCAAGGGACCCTATGCATGTGGTGAACTTCTCCGAGGCGCGCAACAGCCTCAAAACCGTGATTGACCGGGTGATAGACGATGCCGACTACACAGTCATCGCCCGACGCGATGCGCCCGATGCCGTGGTGATGTCGCTGGACACGTTCAACAGCCTGATGGAAACCGTCCACCTGCTGAAATCCCCCGCCAATGCTGCGCACCTGGCCACCTCCATTGCGCAGCACCGACAAGGCCAGACCGTCAGCAGGGCTTTGAACGATGCAGAGTGACACCAAGCTGCTCCAACTCACCTGGACGCTGGCAGCATGGAGCGATTACGAACACTGGCAAGGCCAAGACAAGAAAACACTGAGGCGAATCAACGGGCTGCTCAAAGACTGCTTGCGGCACCCGTTTGAAGGCATCGGCAAGCCAGAGCCCTTGCGAGAAAACCTGTCAGGCTACTGGTCGCGCCGCATCGACGAGACGAACCGATTGGTGTACGCCGTGGACGGCGCGGCGCTGGTGGTCATTGCCTGCCGCTATCACTATCAATAAGCCCAATAAGCCCGCCCTTGCGGGCACCAGGGATCAGGCCCCGCAGCACTTCTTGAATTTTTTGCCGCTGCCGCACGAACACGGGTCGTTGCGGCCGGGGGTGTCGCCCTTGACCACGGTGCCCACGCGGGGGCCCAGGCTGCGCCAGATCTGGTGCAGGTCGTACACGGCCCACAGGGCTTCGCCGAAGGCGTTCAGGCGCTCCTGGCTCACGCTGGGGGGGGCGTCTTCGGCGTACATGGACACGTCGGGCGTGGCGGTGTCGTCTTCGGTCAGGGCCACCAGCTTTTGAAGGGAATCGTCCAGCCACTGGGCGGTGTCGCGGTCGCGGGGGGCTTCCCAGGCCTCGGCCCAGTTTTCCACCACGTACATGAAGCCCAGTGCCCACACCTGGGCGAACGAAGGCAGTGCCAAGTCGGGGCTTTCGGCCTCCCAGGCGGCGCGTTCGTCGTCGGGCAAGGCGGCCACGGCGCCGCGCACGTCCATCACCTCGGGCGAAAAGGCACGGTCGTCGTCCAGCGAATCAACCTTGGCTTGCAGGCTGTCGGCAATTTCGGCGCGGCGGCGGGCCCACAGGGCCAGAAAGCGGGCTTTTTGCTCGGGGCTGGCGAACAGCGGGGTTTCGCCCTCGAACTCGGGCAGCAGCGCATCCACGGCCTCTTCATCGCTGATGGGCTCGCGGGTACAGACAACGGCGGCCAGAAAGCCTTCGCAGAATTCCCACTGGGGCACTTCTTCGTCGCGGGTGCGCAGGTCGTCCAGCAGGGTGTCGAGTTCGTCAAAGTCGTCGGAGGTGAGAGCGGCGGTGGTGTTCATGGCGCAATAGGTATCAAACGGATGAGGGGGCGGCGGGCGATTGCCATTTCGGCACCACGGTCACGCCCAGGGTGGCCAGGCGCTTTTTGAGGCGCAGCACGGCTTTGTCTTTGCTGACCAGCACCACGGGCACGCGTGGGCCACCGGTGCCATCGTTGCCTTGGGTGGCATAGAAGGCGGCGAGGTCGATGAACTTCTGGTCGTCGCCGTCGGTGCAGGTGAAGCGGGCTTTGGGTGCCGTCGGGTGCAGGGTGACCAAGGCGTCCCAGGCTTGCAGCACGGCAGCGGCGGCCTGGCCGTCGAGTGCCTGGCGGCGCACCAGGTGCGGGTAGGCCAGCACGCGCTCCAGCTCGTCACGCATCACTGGGGTGGCGATCACTTGTGTGCTGGGCTCGGCCAAGGCGGCGCGCAGGGGCTCGGTGGCGGGGTCGGCAAACACCCACAGGTCGAGCACCACGTTGGTGTCGAGCACAAAAACCATCATGCGGCGGGTGTGGCGGGCGGCACGCTGTCAGCAGCGGGCTTGGCGCGGGCGCTGCCGGCCACCAGGTCGAAGCGGAACAGGCGGCATTCGATGGGGCCGTTCCACATGGGCACGCGACGCGACTCTTTCAGACGCATCTGGCTGGGCAGCTTCAGGTCGGGGGTGAGCATCCAGGCCGTCCAGCCGCTGAAGTGTTTTTTCCAGTGCGAGGCCAGGCGGGGGAAGAAGTCGCTGCCGCCTTCGTCGGTTTGTGCCTGTTCGCGGCCCATGCCTTGGGGCGCTGAACGCTCGGCCGGGGCACCCACCCGGTGGACACGGGGCGCAGCTCGCTCACCGCGCTCGTTGCGATCACCAAACCGACCGCCGCGCGGGTCGGCACGGAACTCGGCGCGCTGGCCCGCCACCCCGGCGGCGGCAATGCGCTCGCCATAGGGGGGGTTGAGCAGCATGACACCAGGCCGCTCGCACGGTGGCATGCGCTGCAACGCATCGCCACCGCGAAACTCGATGGCGTGGGCCACCCCGGCGCGCTCGGCATTGCGCTGGGCAAAGTCCACCATGCGGTGCGACACGTCGCTGCCAAATATGAAAGGTTTTTGCCCTGAATCGCTTTCCTGTGTTGCGTTAGCAGCTTCTGTTTTGATACCTTGCCACACATGCGACTGAAACGGCAGCAGCTTCTCAAACCCAAAGCGGCGCTGGCCACCGGCCGGCATGCCCAGCGCCATTTGCGCGGCCTCGATGGCGATGGTGCCGCTGCCGCAACAAGGGTCGTACAGCGGCAGGTCGGCGCCCTGGCTGCCGTCCCACCCGGCGGCGGCCAGCATGGCGGCGGCCAGGGTTTCTTTCAGCGGGGCGTCGCCCTTGTCTTCGCGCCAGCCGCGTTTGAACAGCGGCTCGCCCGAGGTGTCGATGTAAATGCTGACGTGGTCGGTGGTGAGGTGCACAAAAATGCGCACATCGGGCCGGGCGGTGTCCACGTCGGGGCGCACGCCGGTTTTGTGGCGAAAGCGGTCGGCCACGGCGTCTTTCACCTTGAGCGCGGCAAAGTTCAGGCTTTGCAGCGGGCTGTGCTGGGCGGTGATGTCGATCTTGAAACTCTGGCGCGGCGTGAACCAGATTTCCCAGGCCACGCTGGCGGCGGCGTCGTACAGGTCGGCCTCGCTGCGGTAGGGCTGATAGGCCAGTTGCACGAGCACGCGCTGGGCCAGGCGGCTGTGCAGGTTGAGTTGCATGGCGTCGCGCCACGAGGCGTGCAGCATCAGCCCGGCACGGCCGGTCTGACCGCTCAGGCCGGTGACGCGCTGCACCTCGGTGGCCAGGTAGCCCTCGACGCCAGCGGCGCAGGGCAAAAAGAGTTGGAGTTGGTTCATAAGCGGCCCTGAGGATAACCGGGCACCGCGCCCGGACACCCGCTTGGGCTAGACTGAATCGTTCTTCCCACCCCCTCCGCCAGCCCCGTTTTGCCCTCACCACCATGACCGCATCGACCCGCCTGACCCGCCGTGCCACCGCATTTGCCCTTGGGTGGCTGCGGTGCTGGCCTGCCCTGCTGGCGTCCTGCCTGCTGGCCCTGGCCTTGCCAGCCCAAGCCCAGAACCTGAAAGGGTGGGACGAGTGGAAATCGGCTTTTCTCCAAGCCGATGGCCGTGTGGCCGACACCGGGCAGCGCAACATCAGCCACTCCGAAGGCCAAGGCTTTGGCATGCTGCTGGCCACCGCCGCCCACGACAAGGCCGCCTTCGACAAAATGTGGGGCTGGACACAGGCCAACCTCGGCGTGCGGCCCGATGGGCTGTTTGCCTGGCGCTGGGAGCCAGGCCGGGGCGTGACAGACCCCAACACCGCCACCGACGGCGACCTGTTCATCGCCTGGGCGCTGCAGCGCGCCGCCGACACCTTCAAACAGCCTGCCCACAAAGACAAGGCCGCCGCACTGGGCAAGGCCATCCGCGAAAAGGTGGTGGTGGACGGCACGCCCTGGGGCACGGTGATCAAGCCCGGGGCTGTGGGCTTTGACACCCCGCAGGGCACGGTGGTGAACCTGTCGTACTGGGTGTTTCCCGCGTTCGATGCGCTCAACAAAGTGGACCCCCACCCCCAGTGGGCCGCACTGACCACCTCGGGCCTGCGCCTGGCCGAAGTGGCCCGCTTCGGCCGCTGGCAGCTGCCGCCAGACTGGCTGCTGCTGGTCAACCCCCTGCAGCCCGATCCCGGCCACGCACCGCGCCACGGCTACGATGCGGCGCGTGTCCCGCTCTACATGTACTGGGCGCGCAAGACCAATGCCGAGCGACTGGCCCCATTCCACAAATTCTGGTCGCATTTCAAGTGTGAGTCGTTCCTGCCCAGCTGGGCCAACGTGGTGGACAACTCCATCGACAGCTACGGGGCAGACCCCGGCGTGCAATCCATCCGCAGCCTGCTGCTCACAGGCAAACCCCTGTCGCAGCGCCCCCCCATGACAGCCCAGAGCTACTACTCGGCCACGCTGGGCATGCTGGTGGAAGTGGCAGCCCGCGAAGGCGGGAAATGACGCGGCGCCCACGGCCCTCCCGCGCGACAGCGCCCACACTGGCGACAGCCTTGTGGCTGGCGGGTGGCCTGCTGGCGGGCGGTGCAACGGCACACGCACAGGCCATCGTGGCCCACGGCGTGGTGGCCCACCTGCCCAATGCAGGGGTGATGCTGGTGGATGTGAAAGAAGCCGAGCACACCACCTGGGTCAACCGACAACTGAGCGTGCGTGTGCGGGGCATCGCCCCCAGCTCCCGCTCCGGCAGCGCCCAGCGCGACAGGCTGCAACTCGACGGGCTGCTGCTGGGCCAGACCGTGGAGCTGAGTGACTGCGCCCGCGCGGGCAACGGCCTGCTGTGCCACATCCAGGTGCGCCTGAACCAGCAGCGCGACCTGCGCCACAACGTCGCCGATCTGCTGGTGGCCAACGGCCTGGCGCGGCGGCAGTAGCCCTGCCGCCACGAAGGGCCGGGTCAGATGGCCTTGCGCAAGCTGGCCGGGGCGATGCGCAGCGCCTCGCGGTACTTGGCCACGGTGCGGCGGGCGCACTCGATGCCCTGCTCCTTCAGCATCTCGGACAACTGGCTGTCGGACAGCGGCTTTTTGGCGTCCTCGCCCGCCACCAGCTGCTTGATGAGGGCGCGCACCGCCGTGCTGGACGCATTGCCCCCGGTTTCGGTGCCCAGGCTGGACCCGAAGAAATACTTCAGCTCGTAGGTGCCATAGGGCGTGGCCATGTACTTGGCCGTGGTCACGCGGCTGATGGTGGACTCGTGCAGGCCCAGCTCGTCGGCAATCTCGCGCAGCACCAGCGGGCGCATGGCCAGCTCGCCGTGCGCAAAAAAGTTGCGTTGCCGCTCCACGATGGCACTGCTCACACGCAGGATGGTGTCAAAGCGCTGCTGGATGTTCTTGATGAACCAGCGCGCCTCCTGCAGCCGCTGCTGCATGTGGGCACCGCCCTCGCTGCGGTTGCCACGCCCTTCGCGCAAGGCGCTGGCGTACACGTCGTGCACGCGCAGCCGGGGCATCACGTCGGGGTTGAGCTGCACCTTGAAGCCACGCCCGGCACGGCTGACGATCACGTCGGGCACCACCACGTTGCGCTCCACGTTGGCAAAACGGCGACCGGGCTTGGGCTCCAGCCGGGTGATGAGAGAAAGCGCCTCGCGCGCCACGGCCTCATCCACCCCGCACAACAGCGCCAGTTTTTTGCTGTCGCGCCGGGCCAGCAACTCCATCGGCTGGTCGCACATGGCCAGTGCCGCGCGGGCCGCCGGGGTGTTGCGCATCTCCTCGATCTGCAGGCGCAGGCACTCGGCCAGGTCGCGAGCGCCCACCCCGGCGGGGTCCATGTGCTGCAACAGGCCCAGCGCCACGCGCAGGTGCTGCACCACCTCGTCGCGGCGCACGATCAGCGCCGGGTCGGGCTCGGCGTCGGGTGGCGTGTCGTCGGGCACCAAGCTTTCGGCCAGAACCTCCAGCGGTTCTTCCAGGTAACCGTCGTCGTTCAGCGACTCGATCAGGAAATACAGCGCCGCACGGTCCTCTTCCGACAGGCGCAGGCCCAGCGCCTGCGCATGCAGGTGGGCCTGCAGGGTGACGTGTTCGTGCGCGAGATCGGCGGCACTGGTGGTGTCGTCGTCGCCCGACGCACCAGACTTGCTGGCCGGGGCGTCACTGCCCCACTCGCTGTCGTCCGGGGCCACCTCGACGGTGCCGTCCCCGTCCCAATCGGGCTCGGCCGATGCAGGCTCTTCGCTCACCGCCTCCGATTTTGAATCAAAAGTGCCTTCTGCGCTTGATGCACCAGCGCTGTCAGCTATCACTTCTGACCCCATCTCCGACAGCGCGTCGCCCAGGCTCACGGGCGCATCGGCCTGATCCAGCCCGAAGGACTCACGCTCGGCCACCTCGTCGGCCCGGTCCAGAAAGGGGTTTTCGTCGAGCATCTGCTCGACTTCCTGGCTCAGTTCCAGCGTGGACAACTGCAACAGGCGAATGGACTGCTGCAGCTGAGGCGTCAGCGCCAGGTGCTGGGAAACGCGAAGAGACAGACCTTGTTTCATGGCACTCGGCAGCAAGCCGCCGTTTGACCTTGGAAAAACGGAAAGGGAAAGATCGTGGGGACCATGGCTTTTGTCACATCCGGAAATGTTCGCCGAGGTACACGCGGCGCACGTCGGCATTGGCCACGATTTCGTCAGGCGTGCCCTGAGCGAGAACCGTGCCTTCGTTGATGATGTAGGCGTGGTCGCAGATGCCCAGGGTTTCGCGCACGTTGTGGTCGGTGATGAGCACGCCGATGCCCCTCGCCTTCAGGAAACCGATGATGCGCTGGATCTCGATCACCGCGATGGGGTCGATGCCCGCGAACGGCTCGTCCAGCAGGATGAAGCGCGGCTCGGTGGCCAGCGCCCGCGCAATTTCCACCCGCCGACGCTCCCCGCCCGACAACGCCGGCGCGGGCGACTTGCGCAGGTGCTCCACCCGCAGATCGGCCAGCAGGGCATCGAGCTTTTGCTCGATCACCGCCCTGGACAAGGGCTTGCCGTTGGCGTCCTGCTGCAGTTCCAGCACGGCGCGCACGTTGTCTTCCACGTTGAGCTTGCGAAAAATGGAGGCCTCTTGGGGGAGGTAGCCCAGGCCCAGGCGTGAGCGGCGGTGGATGGGCTGGCTCTCGATGGACTGCCCATCCAGCAGGATCTGGCCACCATCGGCCCGCACCAGCCCCACGATCATGTAGAAAGAAGTGGTCTTGCCCGCGCCATTGGGGCCCAGCAGACCGACCACCTCGCCCTTGTCCACCGTCAGCGACACATCCTTGACCACCTTGCGGCTGCCATAGGACTTTTTCAGATGGGACGCCTCCAGCCGGACACCCTGAGCCTCTGACGGCGCCACAGACACCGCCACCGTCACGGACGGTTCCCCGTCAGCTCAGGGGTGCTGCGCAGCGCAGCCCCGGGAACGGGCGTGGCCGGTGCGGCCTCGGGCTTGGGCGTCGGGGTCAACAGGGCACGCACACGGCCTGATGGGTTGGCCGCCGTCCGGTTGGCCACCCCACCGTCCACGGTGAAGGTGTCGGTGGCGTTGTGGTAGGTGATGACATTGCCCGCCGTTTCATCGGACAAAGTGGCCCCCCGGTAGCGGCGCATGAGGGCACGCCCCTCGAATTTCACGCTGTCGGTCTTGCCGTCGTAGTCGATGCGGTCGGACACACCCTCGATGTATTCGTCCAGCCCCTCCCGCTTTTGTCGGAAGAAAGCCTGCGCACCGGGAGCCGCCGTCACCACGCCAAACTGGTTGCCCTGCGCGTCCTGGCGGACCTCCACGCGGTCACCCCGGATCACGATGGTGCCTTTGGTGATGACCACATTGCCCGTGAACAGGCTGGTCTGCTGGGCATCGTCGTGGCGCAGGGCATCGGCCTCGGCGTTCATGGGCTTGGTGCGGTCGGCTTTTTCCGCATGGGCCGCTGGCCACAGCAGGCACAGGGCCGTCAGCCAGGCCAGCCACACGCCGGGCAAACCCGCGGCACGCACGGCCCCACCGGGGTGGTCGCCGGAACAGGGATGAGAGGAAAAAGGGTTTGGCATGGAGCAGCAGCACAAGGCACGGTATTTGCTTTTCATTGTAGCTTTGCCCATGAAAACGCCCGCTGAAAAGCGGGCGAAAATGCAAACTTTCGTGGGATGAGCCCCCGGAATCCGGGTACCCCGGGGGCAAAGCGTTTTCGCCTGTGCGGAGAAAACGCCTGGTCCTCGTCAACCTTTGCGGCCAGGCTCTGCCAAGTATTCGACCACGCTCAGGGCCCGCTGCAGGCTCTTGGCCTGGGTACCGGACGTGAAATATTGCCCTGCCACCCCCAGCGACGGCACACCGTCCACTTGATAGGCCTCGGTCAGCTGCTTGGCGCGCTGGACCTTGCCAGCCACCCCGAAAGAGTTGAAGAACTCCAGAAACTTGGTTTTGTCCACACCTTGCTTGACCACCCAGGCGGTGATCTCGTCCGACGTGACCAGGCGCTGGCGCTCGCCATGGATGGCGGTGAACACCTTGCCGTGCAGGTCGTCGAGGCGGCCCATGGCCTCGATCGCGTAGTACAGGCGCTGCTGCGGCACGTTGTCGTCACGGAAGGCCACAGGGTTGCGTCGCACCACCACATGGGCGGGCAGCTTTTTGGTCCAGGCGTGAAAGGTGGGTTCGAAGTTGGCGCAATGGGGGCACCAGTAGCCGAAGAACTCCACCACTTCCACCTTGCCAGCAGGGGCATCGACGGGGGCGGGCCGCCCCAGTTTCAGGTAGTCGGTGCCTTCCTTGAAGGCATTTGTCTGGGCAAAGGCCCCGGGCCAGGCCAGGGTGGCGGTGGTCATCAGGGCGGCTTGGGAAAACGCGCGGCGTTGCATGTGAAACATCTCCTTGTGGGTGTTGAGTGCACGGATGCGGGCAGATGGTTCCACCCGACAACCGAAAAGCTCAGCGCTGGACACGCACCAGGGCCGAGTCCAGACCGCTGGGCGCGAGGTTGTCTTTCATGCGCTCGGCGTCCACCAGGTGCTCGTAAGGTCCCAGGCGGACCCGGTATACGGTGCGACCGGACTGTTCACGCTCGGACACCTTGGCGTCCAGCCCCATGAGGGCAAGCTTGGCACGCTGGGACTGGGCGTCCTCCGGGGTGCGGAACGCCCCCACCTGCACAAAATAGGTGAAGGGCTCGGCGGTGGCTGGGGGCTTGGCATCGACCGGGGCCGCAGACGCAGGGGCGGTGGACACCACCTTGCCTTGGGCCTTGCTCTGGGCCATGTCGCCCAACGGATCGGACGAATACACCTTGCCTTTGACGGCTGGGGTGTCCTTGTTGGCATCGACTGCCTTGGTCTGGGCGGCAGGCACTGGGCTCTCCGCTTCGGGCTTGGGCGGCTCTGCCTTGGCCTTCTTGGCGGGGGGGGCCGGATCGGCCGCGGGGGAAGCCTC
>Ga0209066_10004410_pt1 | contig 15368 bp, 10 predicted proteins | sample All_14_2_FD_187198 | JGI IMG/M metagenome (GOLD analysis project Ga0209066, IMG submission 187198) | Freshwater microbial communities in response to fracking from Pennsylvania, USA - Allegheny Zone_MetaG_DW_15 (SPAdes) (version 2) ...
GTATTCTGTTGCTGTCATGGGCCTGCGGAGCGTGGGCCTCTGATCCGGTGCTCGATTTCGCCTATCCGGCAGGCGGGCGTCCCGGCAGCGAGTTCGAGATCGAGGTCGGCGGCCGCTCGCTGCAGGAGGTCACGCAGACGGTGGTCAGCGGCGAGGGCGTCAAGGCGACTTTCGTGGGCCCGGTGCGGACGGTGACCTATTCCAAGAAAGGCAAGGCGATCGTCACGCCGGTGCCGAACCTCTTCCGCTTCAAGGTCGTGGTCGAAAAGGAGGCCGCGCCCGGGCTCCGCTCGCTGCGCGTGGGCACGGCCTATCGGCTGAGCGAGCCGGTGGGCTTCGAGATCGCCGATCTGCCTGTGCTGTGCGAGTCCGTCACCAACCGGGCCGCCAAGGGCGAGGCGCAGATCGCGGCCTTGCCGGTCTGTCTCGACGGCCGGATCCACGGGCCGGCCGGGGACCGCTATCGCTTTGAGGCCAAAAAAGGGATGACGGTCGTGGCGCTTGCCGAGAGCCGCGTGCGTCCGTTCGGCGGTTTCTGTCCCGCGCTGGCCTTTGAGGACGCGGCCGGCAAGGCGTGCGAGGGCGTGGTGCTCCAAGCGAACGACGAGACGCCTGCGGCGGTCTTCGAAGTGCCGCAGGACGGCGTCTACGCGCTGACCGTGAAGGCCGCGGGGAAGGTCGTCGGCGACGCCTGCGTCTATCGGGTCAAGCTGGGCGAGCTGCCGCTGATCACGGGCTTCTCTCCGCCCGGGGCCAAAGAGGGCGAGAGCCTGAACGTCAAGCTCTCCGGCTACAACCTGGCGCAGAAGCGCGTGCGCCTGTTCACCGGCGGTAAAGACGGCGCGCTGTGCCTGGAGACGCTCTCCGCCGGCGCGTTGGTCCGGCCGGGGTTGCGCTTCGACCTGTCGGGAGATCCCGATGCCGCGGAAAAAGAGCCCAACGAAGACGCCGCGTCCGCCCAGCCCATCGACGTCCCCGGCCGTTTCAACGGCCGGCTCGATGCGGCCGGTGGCCGCGACCTCTACCGCTTCTTCGGTGCCGCGGGCAGCGTGGTCTGTGTCGAGGTGCGCGCCGCCGCGCTGGGCTCGGCGCTCAAGGCGGCCTTGACCGTGCGCAACGCCAAGGGCGAAACCGTGGCGGCCGCCGCGTTCAACACCAACGCGACGCTGCGCGCGGCGGTGCAGGCGCGCGATCCGTCGGTGATCCTGACGCTGGCCGACGCGGGGCCGTATGAGGTCGAGGTCGCGGACCTCGAAGGCCGCGCTGGGGAGGCCTCCTTCTACCGCCTGCGCGTGGGGCCTCCGGAGCCCGATTTCTTGGCGTGGATGACGCCGGCGTCGCTGTGCATCCCCGCTGACGGCAGCGCGCTGGTGACGGTCTACCTGCAGCGCCTGCACGGGTTCAACGGCGAGGTGCGGGTGACGCTCGATTTCCCGCCGCTCAGCATCGCCTGCGAAGGCGGCGTGATTCCGGCCGGCGCCGACTCCTGTCTGATGACGGTCTCGACCGACGGCGTGCGCTATCCCCGGACGGTCTTCGGGCTCTCGCTCACGGCTTCGGCGGAGGTCAACGGACGCTTGGTGAAGCGGTCCGCGGTGCCCGTGCGCTTCGAGAGCCTGGCAGGCCGCACGGAGGCGCGTCCGTTCGCCGAGCTGTCGGCCAAGGCGGCTCCGGGGCTGCGGGCGCTGCGGCTGGACGTCCCGCCCAAAGCGCCGGTCGCGGTGACGTCGGCCGCGCCGCTGCGCCTGACGGTGCTGAGCCCCAACCTGGCCACGCATCTCGGCGGGCTCTATGAGCCGACCGTGGTGTGGCCGCCGTGCGGCTTTACCGTGCAGGGCGTGCAGGCCACCAACAAGCAGGAGCGCGCCGCGGTTCTGCTGAAGGTCAATCCCAAAGCGCTGCCCCCGGGGGCGTCCGGGCAGCTCATTCTGGGTTGCGTTCAGAAGGGCGACCCCGAGAAAAAGGTCATGGCCGTGACGCAGAGCGTCCCCTTCGTGATCAAGTAGGCGGCTGCTGGCAGCGCGGGCAGAAATGCGTGCCGCGCTGCCCGACGACCGTGCGCGCCAGCACGGTGCCGCAGCGCGGGCAGGGGAGCCCGTCGCGCCGGAAGACCTTGAGCGCGTCCGCGTTCCGTCCGCGGTGTCCCGCCACGCTGTAGAAGTTCGCCTCGCCGTCGCCGAGCGTCGTCCCGCTGTTGTCGACCGCCCGCTGCAGGACCTCGCGGATCGCCTGATGCAGCCGCCGGGTCTCGGCCGCCGTCAGCGTGTCGGCGCGGCGTTCCGGATGGATCTTGGCCTGCCACAGGGCCTCGTCCACGTAGATGTTGCCGAGTCCCGCCACGAGGGTCTGGTCCAGCAGCAGCGGCTTGATCTGCCGCTTTCGGCCGCGCAGGCGCTCGCGCAGGAGCGCCGGCGTGAAGGCGTCCTCCAAGGGCTCAGGACCCAGCGCGCGCAGTGGGTCCTCCTGAGGGGCGAGCAGCCGGAAGCGGCCGAACTTCCGCGTGTCGTTGAACACGAGCCGGCGTCCGTCCTCGAACGCGAGGACCACGTGGTCGTGCGGGCCGGGACGCTCGCCCTCGGCGGCGAAGCGCAGCTTGCCGGTCATGCGCAGGTGGACCAGCAGGCGCTGGCCGGAGCCGAGCGCGAGGACGATGTACTTGGCCCGGCGCGACACGCCCGTGATCCGCTGTCCGGCCAGCGCTTTGGCGAAGGCCGCGGGCGCGAGCCCCGCCACGGTGCGGGGCCAGCGGACGTCGGCGCCGCGGATCACGGCGTTGACCAGTCCATGCTTCCGGAGGTCGCGGACCACGGTTTCGACTTCGGGCAACTCGGGCATGGGATCCTTTCGCCGCTCAGCGCGGGGAGACGGATTTCTCGGGGAGCTGCGTGGTGAAGTAGCCCGTGTCGCCGTACGTCTGGACGGGGACGTCCCAGCCGACTTGGCGCAGGTGGTGCGCGAACACGAGGTTCTCGAAGCCGCCGGCGGGCTGCGTGCCCCAGGTGGCGTGCGCCGAGCGGACGTAGATGGGGCGGAGCGTCTCGCCGTACAGGTGGTGCCACGTGGTGCAGAGCATGCCGTCCAGGCGCGCGTCGCGCACGACGGCGCTCATGCTCTCGTACCCGGCCCGGTTCTCCCACGGGCAGGCCAGCACGGGAAAGCCTTTGGACTTGAAATAGCGCATGGTGGGGTAGGTTTCGCCTGGCCGTTCGCCGGGCTTGGGCCCGTCGTAGTACCAGTCGCAGATGAAGATGTCGCGCGGTAGGGCGTCCAGCATCGTCTCCGCCTGGGCGGAGCCGTTGGCGTAGTAGCCCTTCCAGCGCGGGTCGCCGGCGCTGAGCAGCATGTCGTGCCAGATCATCATGCGGCAGCCGCGCGCCGCCAGCGTGTCGTGGATCCGCGTCAGGAACGACGCGACCAGGCGCGGGTAGTCGGCCCGGCGGCACGCCTGGCAGGTGCCCATGTCGTCCGCCTCGTCGCAGCCCGCGTGGAAATAGGGGGGGCGGCCGAACGCGTCGTGCATCTCCAGCACGCGCTCCTCGATCAGCCGGGTGGTCGCGGGGTTGCTCAGGCACCAGGTCCAGCCCAGCGGCTCGAACAGCGGCTGGAACTCCGGGTGGAGATCGAGGACCGCATGTTTGCCCGAGACGCTGCGCGCGCCCGCGGCGTGGCCGAACAGGTTGAACTGCGGGATCAGCGTGACGCCCAGGCTGTCGGCGATCCGGACCAGGCGTTTGACCTCTTTCACGGTCATGCTGCTCCCCGGCCAAGAGAGCTCGGGGTGTTTCGGCGAGACGAACGTGCCCCACGACTCCAGCACGACGCGGTTCATCTTGTAGTAGGCCGCGAGGCGGATGAAGCGCTCGATCTGCTCCGGCGTGTTTTCGGGGAACCAGCAGAGGTGGAAGCCGCGGAACGCCATGGCCGGCGCATCGTCGATCGTCAGCTCCGGGATGAAATATGCCTGCACGGCGCGCGTGCCCCGCACGGGTTCCGCGATCTGCCGCAGCGTGCGCATCGCGTTCCGCGCGCCGCCGAGGTCCGCGGCCTCGATCGTCAGCCGGCCTTGCGATGCGGCGATCCGGTAGGCGTCTGCCGTCTGGGGCGCGCGCGCCGCGTCGCCGTCGGCCAGCGCGGGCGAGATCCCGAACCACGCGCGGAAGAGCGCGCCGACTTCGCGCGCCGCCAGCGCGTGGTTGGTGGCGCAGGCGAAGGTCACGCGCAGGGCGTCGTCGAACACCACGTCCGGCCCGTCGGTCAGGGCGGCCGCCTGCGGCATCGGCACGAGCCGGGCTTTGATGATCCGGCTCTCTTTCTCGTTCAGCGGGGCCGCACCCGCCAGCGCCGCCACACCACAGGCCACCATCACCGCCGTCCTCAGCGTTCTTGCCGTCATCGTTTACTCCCCTTGCTGGCGCGCCGTGGACTGCGGCCGTTGGGGCCTGTCCTTTGAGCCAGCATGGCGGCCATTCTACGGCGGCGCGGGGCTGGGTGTACACAAAATTCACGAGGGAAAGAATTTTGCGCTTGCAAAAGTTAACAGCGGCTAATAAAGTACGCGCCCTCTAACAACAGGAGGGCTGAGCGATGACGCTTGAAACGATGCGCGCGGGAGAGACGGTGGAAATCACGGGCTACAAGATGGGACACCCGGCCTACCGCGCCAAGCTGTTGGCGCTCGGTCTGACGCGCGGCGCGCGGATCACGCTGGTGAATGTGGCGCCGCTGGGCGACCCGGTCGAGCTGGAGGTGCGCGGCTTTCATCTCTCGCTGCGCAAGGATGAGGCGGCGGTGCTGAACGTGAAGGCGGTGTGAGGAGAGGGGGAGCGGGCAACGGGGCGTTGCCAAAGGAGAAGGCGATGAGCAAGGCGTTCCAGATCGGCTTGGTGGGCAATCCGAATTCGGGCAAGACCACGGTGTTCAACGCGCTGACCGGCGCGCGGCAGCGGATCGGCAACTGGCCGGGCGTGACCGTGGAGAAAAAAGAGGGCGAGTTTGCGCTGCCGGACGGGCGCGAGGCGAAGCTGGTGGATCTGCCCGGCATCTATTCGCTCTCGGCTTCCAGCGAAGACGAGCGCGTTTCCCTGGAGTATGTGCTGAGCGGAGCGGCGGACCTGGTGGTCAACGTCGTGGACGCCACCAACATCGAGCGCAACCTCTATCTCACGCTGCTTCTGCTCGAGCTGCGGGTGCCGGTGATCGTGGCGGTGACCATGATGGATCTGGCGAGAAACCGCAAGATCGCGCTCGATCTGGCGCACCTGTCGCGCCATCTGGGCTGTCCGGTGGTGGGCGTCAACGCGCTCGACAAGGGCGACCTCCAGGCGCTCGCGAAAGCCGTCGCCGCGCGGGTGGACCAGCCGGCCCTCTCGCCCTTCAAGCTGGAGTACCCGGACGAGATCGAGCGCGAGCTCGACGTGCTGTCCTCGGGGTGCGCGAGAACCGCGGAGGCGCTGGGAACCGCCGCGCGCTGGGTCGCGGTGAAACTGCTGGAGGGCGACCCGCTGGTGACTGCGCGCGCGGCCGCGCTCAAGGATCTGGGCGCGCAGCTGGTGGGGGCGTCGGCGCAGCGGCTGGAGCGCGTGCTCAAAGAGTCTCCCGACGTGCTGCTGGCGGATGCGCGTTACGGCGTCATCCAGGGCCTGTGCCGCGACGTCATCCGCAACACGGGCGTGCGCGAGCACCTCACGGCCAAGGCCGACAAGCTGATCCTCAACCGCGTGCTCGGCATCCCCTTCTTCCTGCTGGTGATGTACGGCGTGTTCTGGGCCACGCAGACCGTGGGCGGCGCGTTCATCGACTTCTTCGACCTCGCCGGAGGCACGCTGTTCGTCGGGGGCTCCCGGGCGCTGCTGGACGCTCTCGGCGCGCCGGGCTGGCTGGTGGCGCTCGTCTCGGGCGGCATCGGCGCGGGGCTGCAGACCATGGGCACCTTCATTCCCCCGATCTTTTTCATGTTCTTCTGTCTGGCGCTGCTGGAGGACTCGGGCTACATGGCCCGCGCGGCCTTCGTGATGGACCGCTTCATGCGCTGGCTCGGCCTGCCGGGCAAGTCGTTCGTGCCCCTCCTGATCGGGTTCGGCTGCTCGGTGCCGGCGATCCTCGCGACGCGCACCCTGGACAACCGGCGCGACCGCTTCCTGACGATCTTCATGACTCCGTTCATGTCGTGCGGCGCAAAGATGCCGGTCTACGCGCTCTTCGGCGCGGCGTTCTTCGGCGAGCGCGCGGGGCGCATGGTCTTCTGGATCTACCTGAGCGGCATCGCGCTGGCGATCCTCACCGGGCTGCTGCTGAAGGTGACGCTCTTCCGGGGCGAGCCCTCCCACTTCATCATGGAGCTGCCGCCGTATCACCTGCCGCGCCTCAAGCACATCCTGCTGCACACGTGGGACCGCCTCAGGGTCTTTCTGTTCCGCGCCGGCCAGGTGATCGTGCCGATGGTCCTGCTGCTCGGCTTCCTGAACTCGGTCGGCCGCGACGGCACGTTCGGCAACGAGGATTCGGAGAACTCCTTGCTCTGCACCGTGGGGACGGCCATTACCCCGGTGTTCGAGCCCATGGGCGTGGAGCGCGGGAACTGGCCGGCCTCGGTCGCGCTCTTCACCGGGCTCTTCGCGAAAGAGGCGGTGGTGGGCACGCTCAACTCGCTCTACGGCCAGATGGACGGGCCGGAAGGCGCCGCGGGCGACGGCACGCCCGAGCCGTACAGCCTTTGGGGCGGGCTGCGCGAGGCCTTCGCCACGCTCCCCGCCAACCTGTCCGGCGTGTTCGGCGGGCTGCTGGACCCGCTGGGCTTCGCCGCCGTGTCGGGCGACGAGGCGGCCGTGGCCGAGGAGCTGGAGACGGGCGTCTCGCTCTTCGCGAACATGCGGGCGCGCTTCTCGCAGGGCCCGCACCAGGCGTTCGCCTACCTGCTGTTCGTGCTGCTGTATGTGCCCTGCATGGCCGCCATGGGAGCGGCGTTCCGCGAGCTGGGCCGCGCGTACGGCGTGCTGCTGATGGGCTATCTCACGCTGCTGGGGTGGTGCGTCGCCACGCTGTACTACCAGATCACGCTGGGCCACCAGGCCGTGTGGCTGGTGACGCCGTGCCTCTTGCTGGCCGGGCTGTTCGGCAGCCTCTGGCTGCTCGGCCGGCGCCGCAAGACTGCGCTGCTGTGACCCTCTTCTCTCTGCGGGAGCCGGTGGTCGGCGCCCGGTCAACACAAGGAAACCATGAAAGCTCAAAGTGTCAGAACGATGGCCGCCTGGTGCGGCGTCTGTTTGATCCAGTCGGTCCTGGCGGACAACACCGCCGCGGCCGACAGCGCTGGAACACCGGAAGCCGCGGTCGCGGCCGCCGGCGAAGGGCCCGCCTTCGAGGCCACACTCGATTTCTGCACGCGTCAGTTGACCTACGGGCTGGTGGACAACCGCGACCCCATCGTGACCGCTGCCCTGGCGGCCGAGTGGCAGGGCTTCACCTTTGACACCGCCGTGATTTTCGACACGACCGAGTGGGGCAAGACCCAGGGGGGCTACGGCAACCGCAAAGGGCAGTATCAAGAACTCGCGTTCGGCCCGGGTTACACGTACACCTTCGACCCCGGCGATTATCCCTTTCTGCCGACGGCGGTCGACACCTTCGTGAACTACACGTACGAGTATCACCCGCCGGTGCGCAAAAGCCGCGGCGAATCGAATCCGGACACGCAGTTCCTCCACGCGGGCTTCGCGCTGCCCGATCTCTGGCTGTCGCCGGCGCTGTGCGCCGAGTTCGACATCGACAACGAGGCCGGGGCGGTCTACCTGCTGGCCCAGGTCGGCCACACCTTCACCCTGGTCGAGGCGGCGGGCGGGCGCGAGACCGATCCGCTCGCCTTGGCGCTGGGCGCGGGCGTGGGCGCCGGCAACCCCAAGCGCAACCGGTACGACGCGGACTTCGACGCCTGGGCGTTCAAGGACGTCTGGGTCTCGGCGGCCCTGGAGTGGCAGCTCTCCGACCGCGTGCTGCTCGCGCCCTACGTGGCGCTCAGCGAGCAGCTCCACCGCCAGCTGCGCGACGCGTCGCGCCACGCGATCGAAGGGGAGACCCACGCGAGCACGCAGCTGGTCGGCGGCCTGGCGCTGGCGGCTGCGTTCTGACGGATCGGGTGTGCGGTCCACCCGGTCAAGAAGCGGCGGGCGCAGGTCCGCAGGGCGGGGCGCGGGCCCCGCCTTTTTTTGCGGCTTTGCCGCATAGATGAGCACGGAAATACTGAAAATTCGCGGCGCCTGGCGTCCTGTTTTGGCTGGTCTTGTTGAATAGACCTTGTTACATTTTTAAAGAAATCAATGACTGGGTGTGGAGCGGCTGATGGGCGGGGACGTGAAACGCAATGCCCGGAAGAGGCGGTGATCGCATGGGATATCCTCAAGCGGGCATGGAAGAAGTATCCGGAAGTGCAGGTCTGGCTGATCGGCCCATGCGCATAGTGAGGTCGGAACGGCAATGAACGATTCTGTACAGCACGATATCACGCGTTGGACGACCGCCGAAGAGGGACCTTTTTTTGAACGAAAATCGGCGCATGACCGTTCGGGCGGCACGTTCAAGTCGCGCAAGGCGGCTGCGATCGCGCGTGATATCGCCGAGACGCTGGCAGCCTTTGCCAATGCCGATGGCGGCGAACTGGTGATCGGCATCGAGGACGACGGCACGGTCTCAGGGGTTGCCCTTGCCGATGACAAGGTACAATTGCTGTTGGGTGTGCCGAAGGATCGTAATTACGTGGATCCGCCTATCCCCTGCCGCGTGCGAAAGGTGTCCGGTGCGGACGGTCTGACGCTGCTGCATTTCGAGGCGGATTGGAGTCCGAACGTGCATCTGCTGGCGGACAGCCGGTGCCTGCGACGGGTCCAAGATCAGAACGCACCGTTCGACAAAGACCAGGTGCGCGCGCTGAAGGGGGCCAAGGCGCAAGGCCTGTTTGAGCGGACTTTTCCGGCCGGGGCGCGGATGGAGGATCTGGACGAGGCGCTGCTGACGCGCTTTGCCGAGGTGGAAGGCTCCTGCACCGCGTATCGAAGCACGCTGACGCGCTACCGGCTGACCGAAGGGAATAACGGGCATGCGGTGCCGACACTGGCGGCGCTGTTGCTGTTCGGACGGGATCCCGGCCGGTGGCACGAGCGAGCGGGCATCGATTTTGTTCGGTGGGAAGGAAAGGAACGGAAGTCGGGCGCAGCACTCAACATCGCCAAGCGCTTCCGGATCGAAGCCCCGCTGTCGGTGTTGCCCGACAAGGCTTTTGAGGCCATCAAGCCCTTCATCCGTGAGCGCCAGTACCTGCATGACCTGTTCTTTGTGGAGAAATTGGAGTATCCGACCTTCGCTTGGCAAGAGGCGGTGGTTAACGCGATTGCGCACCGCGATTACAGCATCCGCGGCATGGGGATCGAGGTGTGGATGTTCGACGACCGCATGGAGATCCGCAGTCCCGGGCTGCCGCCGGCACCGGTCACGCTGGAGGCGCTGGCTACGCGAGCGCCGATGCATTGTTCAAGAAATCCGCTGATCGTGCGGGCGCTGACCGCGCTCGGGTATATGCGGGAACTAGGGGAGGGGGTGCCGCGCATGTTCGATGAGATGGAACGCGCCGGTTGCTATCCGCCTCGGTTCGACGCGATCCTCGATGCGGTCGTCCAGTTGACCCTGCGCAACGAGCCGATCTACGACCGGGCGACGCTGGAGTGGCTAAAACAGTTTGCGGGGGTCGAGTTGTCTGGGGATCAGAAACGCGTGCTGGCCTTCGCGCACGCCCACGGCGACCGGTTCACCAGCCGCGACTACCAGAAGGTCGTCGAGACGGATATCTACGGGGCTTCGAATGCGATCAAGGACATGATCCGGAAGGGGGCGGTGCGTTCCACCGAAAAAGGCAGTCGGGTATATGAGGTCAAGGACCCTCTGCTGAGTCGGCCTGATATGCCGGCCGTGCTTATTCAGCTCCTTCCCGTTCTTCAGCGCAAGGGAAACCTGACGAATGGCGATGTTCGTAAAATCTGCAACAAGAGCCGGATTTCGGCTGTTCGTCTCTTGAATGAACTTGTTGCGGCAAAGTGGCTTAAGGGGACTGGCAAACGCGGTGCCGGCGCACGGTATTCACCTGGCCCCATCCTATTGCATCAGGTTCAAATGAGCTCCAATCGTCATGAGGATGACACAATGCCTCATGAGACTGATACAATGAGGCCGGGAGACTAGCGATGCCCATGCATGACAGCATCGACAGCCGGGGCGAAAAAAGGGTTGATCCCCTGAACCTGAAGCTTGGCAAGAACGGTTGGGCGTGTCGCGCAAGGGGTTCTCTGTTCCCGTTCGGGCTGACTCGTGTGACCAAGGCAAGCCGTGCGCGCCTTCGTGGAAGCAAACTTTTAACGAACAACGAGTAAGAGGAGGGTTCAGGATGAGCGTGAGTCGGTGGTGCGGAGCGGCCGCGGCCGCGGCGTTGGGTTGCGCGTGGAGCTGGGGCGCGGAGCGCGCGCCGGATCCGGTCTCTTATGTGTTGCCGCTGATGGGGACGGACAGCAGCTTCAAACTCTCCTCCGGCAACGTCTACCCCGCGATCGCGCGGCCTTGGGGCATGAATGTCTGGACCCCGCAGACCGGCAAGATGGGCGACGGCTGGGCCTACACCTACGCGGCCAACAAGCTCGTCGGCATCAAGCAGACCCACCAGCCGAGCCCGTGGATCAACGACTACGGCCAGTTCGCGGTGATGCCCCTCACGGGCAAGCGCGCCTTCGCGCAGGACGACCGCGCGAGCTGGTTCTCGCACAAGGCCGAGCGGGCCGCGCCGCACCTCTACAGCGTCTATCTGGCGGACTTCGACACGACCGTGGAGGTGACGCCGACCGAGCGCGCGGCGATGTTCCGCGTGACCTATCCCAAGACCGAGCAGGCCTGGTTCGTGGTGGACGCCTTCGACAAAGGGTCCTCGATCAAGGTCCTGCCGGAGCAGCGCAAGATCGTCGGCTGGACCACGCGCAACAGCGGCGGCGTGCCGGCCAATTTCAAGAACTACTTCGTGCTGGTGTTCGACCAGCCCTTCGCTTCGGCCTCCGTCTGGCGCGACAAGGAGCTGAAGGAGGGCGTGCTCGAGCTGCAGGACAACCACGTGGGCGCGCTGGTGCAGTTCGCCGCTCCGGCGCGCGGCACGCGCGTGCACGTCCGCGTGGCCTCCTCTTTCATCAGCCCCGAGCAGGCCGAGATCAACCTGAAGGAGCTGGGCGACGACACCTTTGACGCGCTCTGCGAAAAGGGACGCGCGGCGTGGAACCAGACGCTGGGGCGCATCGCGGTCGAGGGCGGCACGCTCGACCAGTTCCGGGTCTTCTACACCTGCCTCTACCGCTCGCTGCTCTTCCCGCGCGCCTTCTACGAGATCGACGCGGCGGGCAACCCGATACACTACAGTCCCCACACGGGCGAGGTGCAGCCCGGCTACTATTTCACCGACAGCGGCTTCTGGGACACCTTCCGCTCGCTCTTCCCGCTGCTGAACTTCCTCTATCCCTCGGTGAACGCCAAGATGACCGCCGGCCTCGAGGCCTGCTATCGCGAGAGCGGCTGGCTGCCGGAGTGGGCCAGCCCCGGACACCGCGGCTGCATGGTCGGCAACAACTCCGCGTCGGTCGTGGCGGACGCGTGGCTCAGCGGCGCGCGCGGCGGCTACGAGATCCAGAAGCTCTACGAGGCGGTGGTGCACGGCGCGGAGAACGCGCACCCCTCGATCCAGTCGGTGGGCCGCGCCGGGGCCAAGGAGTACCTCGAGCTCGGCTACGTGCCGCGCGACGCCGGCATCAACGAGAGCGCCGCTCGCTCGCTGGAGTACGCCTACGCCGACTGGTGCGTGTGGCGCCTCGCCGTCGACCTCAAGCGGCCGCAGGAGGAGATCGACCGCTTCGCTCGCCGCTGCCAGAACTACCGCAAGCTCTTCCACCCCGAGCAGAAGCTGATGAGCGGCCGCAACCGCGACGGCTCTTTCGACAAGGCGTTCAACCCCTTCAAATGGGGCGGAGACTTCACCGAGGGGTGCAGCCTGCACTACACCTGGTCGGTCTTCCACGACGTGCAGGGGCTGATCGACCTGATGGGCGGCCGGCCGGCCTTCACCGCCAAGCTGGACGAGGTCTTCACGCTGCCGCCGGTCTTCGACGAGAGCTACTACCGCCAGGTGATCCACGAGATCCGCGAGATGCAGATCATGAACTTCGGGCAGTACGCGCATGGCAACCAGCCGATCCAGCACATGATCTACCTCTACGCCTATGCGGGCGAGCCCTGGAAGACGCAGCACTGGGTGCGCGAGGTGATGGACCGCCTCTACACGCCCGCGCCGGACGGCTACTGCGGCGACGAGGACAACGGCCAGACCTCGGCCTGGTATGTCTGGTCGGCGCTCGGCTTCTATCCGGTCTGCCCGGGCAGCGGCGAGCTCGTGATCGGCGCGCCGCTCTTCAAGCAGGCGACGGTGACTTTCGAGGACGGCCGGCAGCTGGTCATCCGGGCCCCCGGAAACAGCGCGTCCAACCGCTACATCGCCGAGATGCGGCTCGACGGCCAGCCGTACGAAAAGAACGCGCTCGCCACGGCCGCGCTGAAGCGCGGCGGCGTGATCGAGCTCTCGATGGAGGCTTCGCCGAACGTCAAGCGGGGCATCCGCCCCGAAGATGCGCCGTACTCCTTCTCGCGGAAGTGAGGCCGCCTCAACACGAAACGTCCGCTCTCCTGATGATGGGGAGCGGACGTTTTTTTCTTCCCGCCCTGGGCTCCGTGCGCCCAGGGCGGGAGGTTTCGCGAGCCCGGCCTCTGCGCGTCCGGCCGCTCAAACGCCTGAGCGCAGTCCTGGGGCGCGTGGTCGCGCCCTCGCTTCGTGGCTGCGCCTGTCCGGAAGCGTCAGGCCTAGGCCGCGAAATACTTCTGCACATGGGCCGCGACTTGGCGGTCCGTGAGCTTGTCCAGCGTCTGCACCGCGGCGATCCGGCGGTCGAGGTGGCTCCGGGCCATGCGCTTCCGCAGCTCGTTCTTCGCCTCGCCGGGGCCCAGGATCAACACGTCCTCCGCGTTGGCCAGACCCGCGATCACCGCGTCGTAGAAGGCGTTCAGATGATTCACGAAGGCCCGTTTGCGCGTGCCTTCGTGCGGGACTTCGAAATCGTCGAAACTCCCCTTCAGGGGCGATGAGCCGCAGCGTCGAAGCTGCCGCTCGGCTCTCGAGATCGTCAGGCGTGTCTCCACGCCTTGATCCGTGACCGTGACGATCAGCGCACGCCTATGGTCGATCCACAGGCCGACTTTGCATTTCATGGAGCGCTCCTTTCCTTCTCGGTGTCAACTCGGATGACGCCCGCTTGAGGGTTCTTTCCTTCGTTCACTCATAAGTGTAATGCTGACGCCTGCTTTCGTCAAGAAAGGTCCGCTTTTCGGGCCTCGCCACTCCTTTTTGTTTGTGTCAGACAGGGCTATACCGCTAAACTGACGGCAAATTAGGGTGTGTGCCGCCCTGCGCGGCGAAATTCGGAAACGAGGTGTGTATGGCGTTCTATCTGGGAATCGACAGCAGCACGCAGAGCATGAAGGGGCTGGTCATCGACCCCGCTGCGGGAAGCGTCGTGTCGAGCGCGAGTGTCCATTTCAAAACGGATCTGCCGCAGTACAAGTGCCCCGACGGGGTCTTGGCGCATATCGATCCGCTGGTGAAGCACGCCGATCCGCTCATGTGGCTGGCGGCGCTGGACCTGCTGCTGGCGCGGCTCCAAGCCACCGGCGTCGACATGGGGCAGATCGCGGCGATCGGCGGCGACGGCCAGCAGCACGGCTCGGTCTATCTCAACGGCCGGTTCGCGCAGGCGCTCTCGGGCCTGAACCCTTCGCTCCCGCTGGCGGAGCAGCTCAAAGGCGCGCTGGCGCGGCCGACAAGCCCGATCTGGATGGACAGCTCCACCTCGGCCGAGTGCCGCGAGCTGGACGCGCAGTTCGGCGCGCGCCTGCAGGCGGACACCGGCTCGCCCGCGATCGAGCGCTTCACCGGGCCGCAGATCCGCAAGTATGCCAAGACCGAGCCCGAGCGCTATGCGCAGACCGAGCGCATCCATCTGGTGAGCTCGTTCCTCTGCTCCGTGCTGATCGGCAAAGACGCGCCGATCGACGCCGGCGACGGCGCGGGCATGAACCTGCTCAACCTCCGCACCCTCGCGTGGGACGCCGAGATCGCGGCGTTCACCGCTCCGGGCCTGGCCGCCAAGCTGCCGCGCGTCGGTACCGGCGTGGCCGGCGGCCTGCACGCCTATTTCGCGAAATACGGGCTCAAGCCGGGGCTCCCCGTGGCGGTCTGGACCGGCGACAATCCGGCCAGCCTCGTCGGCACGGGCGCGTGGGACGCGGGCGTGGCCGTGGTCAGCCTCGGGACGAGCGACACCTTTTTCGCGGCGCTGGACGCCTTCCGCACCGACCCCGAGGGGTGCGGCCACGTGTTCGGCAATCCGGCCGGCGGCTTCATGAGCCTGGCCTGCTTCAAGAACGGCTCGCTGGCCCGCGACCGCGTGCGGCAGGAGGCCGGCGCGAGCTGGGAGTTCTTCGACCAGAAGGCGTTCGAGCTGACGCCCGCGGGCAACGGGGGGCGCCTCGCCTTGCCGTGGTTCGTGCCCGAGATCACGCCGCCGGTGCTGACGCCCGGTCTGCGCGCGAACTTCGATTTCGCCGCCGCGGCGCCGGAAGTCCGCATCCGCGCGGTCGTGGAGGCGCAGGCCCTCGCGCTGCGCAGCCACGCGCTGTGGATCGGGGCGTTCGACACGATCCGCGTCACGGGCGGGGCCTCGAAGAGCCCGGGCATCCGGCAGACGCTGGCCGACGTGTTCCAGGCGCGGGTGGAGAGCATCGCGGTGGCCGATTCGGCGGCGCTGGGCGGCGCGATGCTGGCCGCGCATGCGGACGGCGTGCCGCTCGCGGTCATGACCGACTCCTTCTCGCCGGTGACGGCGGTCTGCGAGCCCGACCCGGCGCGCGCCGCCGTCTACGACGGGCTCCTCGCGGCGGTGCGCGCGCTGGAGAAGCAGCCGTAGGGCACCGGCTCGCACGGATGCCGTTTTAGCGGGGCCGCTGTCCAGGAAGAGCGGGTTCTCTGAACCCGCCGCGGCCGCCTCGGGGATGCGGCCCGACCCAGACGGCTGCACCGTTTAATGAACCGCTCTAGCGGAGCGGGCCGAAGCCGAGGATGGCGGGCCGTTCGAACGGCACCTCGACGCGTGCGGTTCCGCCCTCGCCGACGCGTCTCCCCGTGCGCAGGTCGAAGAGCGGGCGGGGGTCGCCGAAGGCGAACGTCACCGTCACGGCGCCTCCGCTTCCGG
>Ga0209066_10004411_pt1 | contig 15367 bp, 10 predicted proteins | sample All_14_2_FD_187198 | JGI IMG/M metagenome (GOLD analysis project Ga0209066, IMG submission 187198) | Freshwater microbial communities in response to fracking from Pennsylvania, USA - Allegheny Zone_MetaG_DW_15 (SPAdes) (version 2) ...
CCCTGGGCAGAGGGCCTTTCGGCCGATTGTATGGGGGTGCAGGAACTCAAGGCGCAGATGCCGGACATTCAGGGCAAATTCGAGCAGTTTGCCGGTCTGAATGGGCACTTTCACTGCGCGGAGAAAAAAGGCTACTCCGGCGTGGCCCTGTACACCCGCCACGAGCCGTCTGACGTGATCGTGGGCCTGGGCCCGCATGACACCACCGGCGAGTTTGACGCCGAGGGGCGCTACGTGGAGCTGCGCTTTGACAAACCCGGCCGCAAGCTGTCGATCATCAGTTGCTACTTTCCCAGCGGGTCCAGCTCTGAGGAGCGCCAGGAGGCCAAGTTCCGCTTTCTGGACGTGATCGAGCCCCACCTGGCCCGCCTGCGCGGCGAGCGCGAGTTTTTCCTGATCGGCGACGTCAACATCGCCCACCACGAGAAGGACCTCAAGAACTGGAAGGGCAACCTCAAGAACAGCGGCTTCCTGCCTGAGGAACGTGCCTGGATGACCCGCCTGCTGGACCCGACCGGCAACACCCGCCTGATCGACGTCTACCGCAGCCTGCACCCCGACACCACCGACGAGTGCTACACATGGTGGAGCAACCGCGGGCAAGCCCGGGCCAAGAACGTGGGGTGGCGGATTGACTACCAACTGGCCACGCCGGGGTTGGCAGCGACGGCGCGCCAGGCCAGTGTGTACAAGGGGCAGTGGTTCAGTGACCATGCGCCCCTGACGGTGGACTACGACTTCAGCTTGTGAGTGTGCGCAGGGGGCCTGCGATCAGCCACCTGTGGTGCGAGGCACGATGGCGCCATTGACCACCTTCACACGGGCACCGACCTGCAACAACGGGTCCACGGCATGGTCAAAGCTCTTGGCGCTGCCATCGTCCATCTGGACCGTGACGCGGTAGACCGTGGTCTTGTTCCTGGCACTCTGGATGCGGTTGCCTGCGTAGGCGCCGCCGACAGCGCCAAGGATGCGGGCGATGTCCTTGCCCTTGCCATCACCGACCTGGTTGCCGATCACCGCGCCAAGCACACCACCGGCCACCGTGCCCAGCACGTTGTTCGAGTCCGATTCGTTGATCTCGGCCTTGCCGACGGCCGTCACGGCGCCACACGTGGCCCCGACCATGTCGGCGCGGCGGGCATCACGGCCGTCGCGGCGGTCGCAGCCATAGACGTTGGCGTTTTCATTGGCGTTGTTGTTGGCCACTTGCTCACGCACAAAGCGCTGGCTGGTCTCCTTCTGGCCGACCTTCAGGAAGCCGGTGGCGACCAGCTTGCCACGCAGGCGCTCCCTGCGCGTCACGGTGTAGGTGCCTTCATACAAACCGCGGCTGACCTCGGTCAGGGGGATGCTGTTGGTGATGCCTTCGACCGCCACACGGGCGGTGCCGCCGGGCACGCCAGACAGAGAGAACTTCAGTTCGTCACCCGCGCGGATGCGATCGGGCGCATTGACCGCAAAGGCCCCGATGCGGGCGGCCTGCACCGGGCTGGGCGCACCGCGCACCAGTGACTGGTCCAGCGTGGCATTCATTTCGCGGCCATCACGCACGATGCGAGCCGTCACCAGGCTGGTCGCCGTCAGGCGGTCGCGGGTGCGAACGGTGTAGTCGCCCTCATACACGCCGGGCCGGACCTCGTTCAGGCGCACGCCGGAGGTGGCGCCGCCGATCTGCAACGTGACCTCGGCCCCCGGCGTGGCCGAGAGCTTGAAGGCCAGTTCGGTGCCAGGCGTCAGGGCGCGCACTTGCTCAACGCCAAAGCTGCTGGCGCTGATGGTGGTCGTCGCCATCGCGGCGGTCTGTGCGTGAGCAGACGTGCCCACAGTCAGCGGCAAGGCCGCGGCCAGCGCAAGGAGGAGCACGGACAGTCGTGAGGGCAGGTTCATCAGGGGCTTTCAAGCGCGCCACTAAACGGACGCGAGTGAGTGCTTAACGCGGGCCGGACCTGTGCGGACGACAGAGAAAAAAGATAGCGGCTTGTGTGGGGTAGCGAACGGAGTAAACGTTTGCGTTGGGATATGGGACAACGGGCCAGTGCCCATGCTGCGTTGACGGTGGATTACCATCTCAAGGTCAAACAACAACCGTGCGTCGCCCCCTGCCGTATCTGCATCCTGCAGGGCAGCGCTGTTGCTGGTGGCATTGCCCCACCAAGTCCAAGAATCCGATCCCTGTCCCATGGCCATCAAAAAATCCGACCTGTATTCATCCCTCTGGGCCAGCTGCGATGAACTGCGTGGCGGCATGGATGCCAGCCAGTACAAAGACTATGTCTTGTTCATGCTGTTCATCAAGTACATCAGCGACAAGTACGCTGACTCGGACGACTTCGCGCCACCCGTGGTCATTCCCCCAGGCGCCAGCTTCAAGGACATGATCGCCCTCAAGGGCAAGGCCGACATTGGCGACAAGATCAACACCGACATCATCCAGCCGCTGATCGACGCCAACAGCCGCCTGGCCCGCAGCGACTTCCCCAACTTCAATGACCCCGAAAAGCTGGGCACCGGCGCCGAGATGGTCGAGCGCCTGAGCAACCTGGTCAGCATCTTCCAAAAGCCCGAGCTGGATTTCTCGCAAAACCGCGCCGAGCACGACGACATCCTGGGCGATGCGTATGAATACCTCATGCGCCACTTCGCGACTGAGAGCGGCAAGAGCAAGGGCCAGTTCTACACGCCGTCTGAAGTGAGCCGCGTCATTGCCAAAGTCATTGGCATCTCGCCCGCCAACACCCGCGCCAGCACCACCGCTTACGACCCGACTTGCGGATCAGGCTCGCTGCTGCTGAAGGTGGCCGCCGAAGCCGGCAACAAGATCACACTGGAGGGTCAAGAAAAGGACGTGACCACCGCCGGCCTGGCGCGCATGAACATGATCCTGCACGACTTCCCCACGGCCAACATCGTGAGCGGCAACACTCTGGCCAGCCCGAAGTTCAAAGACGGCGAGCAACTGCGCACCTACGACTACGTGGTGGCCAACCCGCCCTTCAGCGACAAGGCCTGGAGCACCGGCCTGACCCCAGCCACCGACCCCTACCAGCGCTTCACCTGGGGCGAGCCCCCGGCCAAACAGGGCGACTACGCCTACCTGCTGCACATCGTGCGCAGCATGAAGGCCACCGGCAAGGCCGCCTGCATCTTGCCCCACGGCGTGCTGTTTCGGGGCAATGCAGAAAGCGTGATCCGCAAGCAACTGCTGAACAGCGGCATCCTCAAAGGCATCATCGGCCTGCCTGCCAACTTGTTCTACGGCACTGGCATCCCCGCGTGCATCTTGGTGCTGGACAAAGAGAATGCGTCGGCGCGCAAGGGCGTGATGATGATCGACGCCAGCAAAGGCTTCATCAAAGACGGCAACAAGAACCGCCTGCGCGAGCAAGACCTGCACCGCATCGTCGATCTGTTCCAGAAGATGGCCGATGTGCCAGGCTATGCACGCATGGTGCCGCTCAGCGAAATCGCCAACGACAAGAACGATTTCAACCTGAACCTACCGCGCTACATCGACAGCAGCGAGCAAGAAGACATCCAGGACCTGAGCGCCCACCTGAGTGGCGGCATCCCTGACCGCGACCTGTTTGGCACGGGCAGCACCTTGGGCCCCTATTGGCAGGTCATGCCCACGCTGCGCGCCACCCTGTTTGCGCCGCTTCGCGAAGGCTACAGCCATCTGCAGCAACCCGTGGCCGAGGTCAAAGCCGCCATCCTGAGCCATGCCGAGTTCATCGCCTTTCAGGCCAAGGCCACGCAACTGTTTGCCGACTGGCAAGCGCGCAACGAGCCGCGCATGAAGGGATTGATGGTGGGCGACCACCCCAAAGCCTTCATCGAGCAGTTGTCAGAAGACCTGCTGGCCACCTTCAAGCCCGCCCCGCTGGTGGACGCCTACAGCGTGTACCAACACCTGATGGATTATTGGGCCGAGGCCATGCAAGACGACGCCTACGCCGTGGCCCAAGACGGCTGGGTGGCCAAGCCCGGCCGCATCATCGAGACCGACAAAAAGGGCAAGAAAAAGGACAAAGGCTGGGCCTGCGACCTGGTGCCCAAGGCCCTGGTGGTGGCGCGCTACTTTGCCGCCCAACAAGCCGCGCTGGACGCCGAACAAGCCAAGCTGGACGCCACCAGCAGCGCCATCACCGAGCTGGAAGAAGAACACAGCGGCGACGATGGCTCAGGCGCCGTGTTTGCCGGCTTCGACAAGATCAACGCCGCAGCGGTGAAAGACCGCATCAGAGAAATCAAGGCCGACCCGCAACCCGGCGACCAACAAGACGACAACAGCGCGCTGGAGCTGAAGGTGCTGAACGACTGGCTCAAGCTCAGCAGTGATGAGGCCGCCCTCAAGAAGCGCGTGAAAGAGCTGGACGCGCAACTGGACCAACTGGCCCATGACCACTACGCCAAGCTCAGCGTGGCCGAGATTCAGCAACTGGTGGTGAACGACAAATGGCTGGCGCGCATGCATGCCGATGTGCAGGGCGAGCTGGACCGCGTGAGCCAGACCCTGACGCGGCGGATTCGGGAGCTGGCGGAGCGGTATGCAACGCCGCTGCCGGGGCTGGTGGATGAGGTACAAGCGCTGTCGGCCAAGGTGGGTGAGCACCTGAAAAAAATGGGGGGGACATGGAACTGACGCCCGGATATCAGCAATCGGATGCAGGAGCCATACCAGACGACTGGCAAATGGCATCAATTGATAGCTTGGTAGAAGCTACTGCGCCGATTTGCTATGGCGTGGTTCAAGTCGGCAAGCACACCAACAACGGCATACCAATAGTCGCGATCAAATATGTAAAGGAAATTGCTTCAGCGCCGCTCCATCGGACACCAGAAAACATTGAGCGACCTTTCTCCAGAAGCAGGCCACAAGGCGGCGATGTACTCATATCCATCAAGGGAACCATTGGCCGCGTCGGCATAGTTCCCGGCGGCTTTGAGGGGAACATCAGCCGTGAGTTGGCAAGGATCAGAGTCAGAAATGAAATCAGCCCGGATTTTATTGCTCATCAGCTAGAGGCAAGCGCGACCCAAGATCGGATCATGCGCGCAGTAGTCGGAACAACTCGACTCGAATTCTCGATATCGACTCTTCGCCAGTTTGAGTTGCCTATGCCACCAACCAAGGCGGAGCAGATAAAAATTGCGGAAGCGTTGAGCGACATAGATGCCTTGATCGCCGGACTGGAGCGGCTGATCGCCAAGAAGCGCGACATCAAACAGGCCGCGATGCAGCAACTCCTCCCCGGCCAAACCCGCCTGCCGGGGTTCAGTGGGGAGTGGAGTCGCAGACGGCTTGGTGAGCTTGCCGAGATGGGGAGTGGCGGCACACCTCCGGCTGGCAATCCCGACTACTACGGCGGAGCCATCCCCTGGGTTGCAATATCTGACATGACGCAAGCAGGAAAATTCATTGAACGTACAGAGCGAAGCCTCAGCGATTCAGGTCTTGCGAACTCGGCGGCACAGCTCTTTCCGGCGGGTACCGTGCTGTATGCAATGTATGCATCTTTAGGCGAATGCAGCATTGCATGCATGGAACTGTGCACCAGCCAAGCCATCTTGGGAATTCGACCTCGAACAGGCCTGGTGCGCGACTTTCTTTACTACTCCCTGACAAGCCGAAAAGAGTTTGTCAAAACGCTGGGGCAACAGGGTACCCAATCCAACTTAAACAAAGGCATCGTTCAGGGCTTTGAGATTCACCTTCCTCCGCCAAAGGAACAGACCGCCATCGCCACCGCCCTCTCCGACATGGACGCCGACCTCTCTGCTCTCGAATCCCGCCTCGCCAAAACCCGCGCCATCAAGCAAGGCATGATGCAAGAGCTGCTGACAGGCCGCACACGACTGGTTTGAGACAACACAAGAAACCCAGAGCAGCCCCTTGATGATCTACCGAGCGCCTGACACCCAAGCAAGCGGCAAGTTTGGTGCCGCCCATAGCCTTTGGCCTCAGCGGGCCAACTTGATGTGCGGGAATTTTGCCGAGCCTTGCTTCAAACGCTGCTCCAGTTCAGCAACGCTTTGGCCCGTTTCCAAGGCAGTAGAACTGGCCACGGTGCGCAGCACTGCCTTTCGGCTGGGCTTTTTACGCGGAGGTGTGGAAGTCTTTCGCATTAGGCAAGCCTCTGGAGTGGTCATCACGGAAGGTTTCATCTTGACGCACGCGAAGCGATGGAGCAATGGCCGTGGACGCGCGATAAGCAAGTCGCGGCCAAAGCCTTGCCATCAAGCAAGACTTGATTCAATGGCTGAGCGATAGGATGTGGCTAAAATGGTCACCACACCCCTAGTAAAATCCACAAAAGCAGGATGATGAAACGATGAATGTCGCCTTTCGACTCTTGCTTGCCTTCAACGCAACATCACTTTTGCTGATCGTTTTTCTGGTGCAGAAGGGATATACGCTTGGGTGCCTTTTCCCAGAAAACCCACACTTGGCGGCGCTGCCAAACTACACATCGTATTTATTTTATTCCGTCATTCCGCTACTACTGACGTGGCTTAGCATCATCTTGAGCAGCCGGCTAGGCAAGGATGAGTTTAAAAGGGGGAGCATTGAAAGCATTGAACATGCAAACAACAGCTTCCTCCCTAGCTACCTGGGTTATTTTTTTGTAGCATTAAGCATCAATGGGTGGGAAGCGCTGTGGTTTGTGTACGCCATATTGCTGGCCTTTACATTCCTATCTCAGGCACTTTACTTCAACCCACTGTTCCTTGCATTTGGTTATGAGTTCTACAACATAAAAACAAAAAATGGTACGGCCATTTTTCTAATCAGCCGCCAGAGATACAAAAAGCCGGATGAGATTGACATTTCAGCCGCACACAGAATCAACGACTACACTTTCATCGAAAAGGGGTGAGCATGGACTGCGTACTCGCAAAAGTGAAGGGGCCTCGAAAAAAGCCCTTCTTCAAAATCATCTCCGACCACACCCTTTTCGAACCAATAACAGTCGATGTTGATTTTTGCGCAGGTTATGACCCTGACCACAATCTTGATGAAGATGCTTGGTTTAAAGTAGCAAATTTTCGGCAACAGCCTTATTGCATAGACTTCTTGAAGAGCAACTTTGACTCCAAGGACTGGGACGACTTGACGCGGGAGCAGTTCCCAAACATTTCGTACTTGATTGCATCTCAAGGGGATGATTTTTATTTTCAAAAAATCAATCCATCCCTTTTCCTTTGCAAGAAGACAATCTGTTTTGGCGATGTAGCGAAGATCGAGAGCAACGAGAACCGCTTGGTGGTCAAAGAACGGCCAGACGCGGTTTACATCAAGGCCTCTGACACGCTGATTTTCAGAAACTTAGCAGCCATTGCAAGCATCTTCAAAGGCATCGACATTTTGTTCAAAGAAGCCACCCAAGAAGAGGTTGTCAGCTTTCTTTCGGAATCCTTCCTGACATTGAGCGGCGGATACAATGCAAGCCTTGTATCCAAACCAAATAGAAAGCGCGTTGCGCTTGCCATGGCAACACTTGAAAAGATGTCTGCTCAGGATCGTGAAGGGATGCATACCTACATCAGCGGCTACTGCCAAGATCAATTGAAATTTGATGCAGCCACAAAGACATTCCAAGTCTCGAAAGATGAAGAATTGAAGTTGTTGCTGTATGGCATCGAGCAACGCTTCTACACCACGCCTTTTGGCAAGGAGAAAAGGTTGGCAAACTCGGTTCAACCTTTGGGGTAAATAACGGGCAAAAAACATCACGCACTATTCAACAGGCGAGTAACACGTCCAATGACTGAATCCGACCTCCAGCGCATCCTGGCCAGTGGCGAAGACAGCCACCACCAGTTCAAGCGCGATGCCACCAACGCCGACGGTCTGGCCGCCGAGCTGGTCGCGCTGGCCAACAGCGGGGGCGGCCAGGTGTTGTTGGGCGTGGCCGACGACGGCTCGGTGCTGGGGCTGGATGCCGCAGCCGTGCGGCGGCTGAACCAATTGGTGAGCAACACCGCCAGCCAGCATGTGCGGCCACCACTCAGCCCCACGAGCCACAACGTGCAAACCGCCCAAGGGCTGGTGATGGTGCTCACGGTGCCCGACGGCCTGAACAAGCCCTACATGGACCTGCAAGGCCGCGTGTGGGTCAAAAGCGGGGCTGACAAGCGCCACGTCACGGCCCGCGAAGAAATGCAGCGCATGTTCCAGCGCGCCGGGTTGCTGCAGGCCGACCAGGTGCCCGTGCGCAACGCCACGGCGGCTGACATCGACGAGCGGGCCTTTGGCCGCTATTTCGAGCGACGTTATGGTCAAAGCCTTGAAGCCGCTGGCCTGCCCTTGGTGCAGTTGATGGAAAACCTGCAACTGGCGCAAGACGGCGTGCCCAACCTGGCCGGTTTGCTGCTGTTTGGCAAGCAGCCGCAACGGCTGCTGCAGGTTTGCCAGATCGGGGCGGTGTGGTTCCCCGGCACCCACCTGGGCGACGTGAACTACCTGGACAGCGAAAACGTCGACGGCCCGCTGGCCGAGCAGTTTCAGCGCGGCATGGCCTTCATCAAGCGCAGCCTGCACCATGTGCAAGCGGGCCGGGGCTTCAACACCCTGGGCCAGTTGGAGGTGCCAGAAGAAGCCTTTGTGGAGCTGCTGGTGAACGCCCTGGTGCACCGGGATTTTTTCGTCAGCGCCACGATCCGGCTGTTTGTGTTCACCGACCGGGTGGAGATCATCAGCCCCGGTCACCTGCCCGACAGCCTCACACCCGAGCAGATCCGCACAGGTGTCTCCAACCGCCGCAACAAGGTGCTGGCCGAGCACGCGGCGCACATCCTGCCCTACCGGGGGCTGGGCACCGGCGTGCCGCGCGCGCTGGGCGCGTGGCCCAAGATCGATCTGGTGGACGAGCGCGAGGCCAACCAGTTCCGCGCGGTAGTGTGGCGGGTGGCCACCCCGCAAGTCAGCGACCCAGTCACCCCCCAAGTCACTCCCGAAGTGAGCGACCCAGTCAGCGACCCAGTCAGCGACCCAGTCGACCAGCTCTTGCTGCTGCTGGCTGCGGGGCCTTTGGCGCCGTCCGAATTGCTGAAGGGCTTGGGCTTGAAACACCGGCACAGTTTCCGCACCCGGTACCTGCGGCCAGCGCTACTCAGGCATTGGATTGAGATGACCATGCCCGACAAACCCAGCAGCCGATTACAACGTTACCAGTTGACGCAGGCGGGTCGTGAGCGCATCGCACCAACGCATCAGGAAGAGGATTGACCGTGACCAAGCTGCTGCGCCCTGAACGGTTCACCCAAAACCGCGTCGTCGCCCGCCTCACGGCACCCACCAGCACTGGTGGCCTGGGCTACGCCAACTTGGGTGAATGGAGCAAGCGCGAGGGCAACCGCTGCATCGAGCCCGAGCTGCTGCGCGCCAACCTGCAACAGCGCGGCTATTCACCCGTGCAAATCGCCCAAGCGCTGCAAAAGCTGATGGCGGCGGCCGATGCCACGGGCATCACCCTGTACCAGGCCAACCTGCGCACTTACCAGTGGCTGCGCTATGGCGTGCCAGTGCAAGTAGCCGCAGGCGTGCCGCACGACACGGTGCACCTGATCGACTGGGCCACGCCCAGCAACAACCACTTTGCCGTGGCCGAAGAGGTCACCCTCAAAGGCGGGCATGAGCGCCGGCCCGACATCGTGCTGTACGTGAACGGCATCGCCATGGTGGTGGTGGAGCTCAAGCGCAGCTCGGTGGACGTGGCCAATGGCATCCGCCAGCTGATCACCAACCAGGAAGAGATCTTCAACCTGGGCTTTTTCAGCACCGTGCAATTGGTGCTGGCGGGCAGCGATTCGCAAGGTCTGCGCTACGGCACCACCGGCACGCCCGAGAAGTTCTTTGTGGAGTGGAAGCACCACCCAGCAGCCGCCGACATTGACGGTGATGCCAACCTGGCCGAAGGCGCTTTGCTCGATGGCCCCATGCTGCAAATGCTGGCGCCCCACCGGCTGCTCGACCTGATCCGCAATTTCGTGATCTTTGACGGCGGCCAGAAAAAGGTGCCGCGCCTGCACCAGTACGAGGGCGTGAAGGCCGCGCAAGAGCGCTTGGCGCGCCAAGAGGGCGGCGTGATCTGGCACACCCAGGGCAGTGGCAAGAGCATCTTGATGGTGCTGCTGGCCAAGTGGCTGCTGGAGCACGACCCCAACGCCCGCATCTTGGTCATCACCGACCGCGACGAGCTGGACAAGCAAATCGAAGGCGTGATGCGCAACGCCGGGGTGATCGGGCCTGAGGCACCATCGCCCCGCATCTTGTCGCGCCGCGATTTGCTGGACAAGCTGGGCGCACCTTCGCCACGGCTGATGTGCGCGCTGATCCACAAGATCGACGCCGCTGACCTGAAGGGCGATCCGCCCCGCCTGGCGGGCCGCTTCTATGTGTTCGTGGACGAATGCCACCGCACCCAGGGCGGCGACATGAACAAGCAAATGAAGCGGTGGCTGGCCAGTGCCGTGTTCATTGGTTTTACCGGCACGCCGCTGCTGCGCCGCGACAAGCAAACCACACGCGAGGTGTTTGGCACCTTCATCCACACCTACAAGTTCAACGAGGCCGTGGCCGACAAGGTGGTGCTGGACCTGAAGTACGAGGCCCGCGCCGTGCCCCAGCGCCTGACCTCACCCAAGGCAGTCGACGACTGGTTTGAAAAAGCCGCCAAGGGTTTGAACAACTACCAGAAGTCCATGCTGCGCAAGCGCTGGGCCACCATGGAAGAGCTGATGAGCTCAGGCGAGCGCAAGCGGCGCATCATGGCCGACATCATCCATGACTTTGGCGTGCGCCCCCGTTTGAATAACGACCGGGGAACGGCCATCCTGGTGGCCGCATCCATCTACGACGCCTGCCACTACTTCCGAGAGTTTCAGGGCACCAACTTTGGCAAACACTGCGGCATCATCACCTCGTTCGAGCCCAACCACAACGCCATCTCGCAAGAGCCCAAAGACAGCGACGAGCGCTACAAGTTCGACACCTACACCCAGCACGTTCTGAAGGCGGGGCAAACCACCACCCAGTACGAAACCGAGGCCAAGCGGCGCTTCATTGAAGAGCCCGCCAACCTGAAGCTGCTGATCGTGGTGAGCAAGCTGCTGACGGGCTTTGACGCGCCCAGTTGCACCTACATCTACCTGGACAACGAGCTGCGCGACCACAACCTGTTCCAGGCCATTTGCCGCACCAACCGGCTCGATGGCGAAGACAAGGACTACGGCCACATCGTCGATTACAAAGAGTCGCTGGAGAACGTGCAGAAGGCCCTGGCCGTGTACACCTCTGACGAGCTGGACATCGACAGCTGCGGCGAAGGCGCTGAATTGACCGTGAAGGACTGGCGCGAAGAAGGCCGCACCAAGCTGGACGCGGCCCGCGAGGCCCTGATCTACCTGTGTGCGCCGGTCAAACAGCCGCAGGGCATTGAGCAGCACATTCACTACTTCTGTGGCAGCGCGGGTGATGCCGCCGCACTGAACGACACCGAGCCTCTGCGCATTGCCTTTTACAAGGCGGTGGCAGCCTATGTGCGGGCCTACGCCGACTTGGCGCAAAACCTGGAAGAAGCAGGCTACAGCGCCACGCAGATCGACGCCTTTGAGCAAGAAACCGCCTTCTACACCGAGCTGCGCGCGGCCATCAAGAACCACGCGGGCGAAGAGCTGGACACCAAGCCTTTCGAAGCGGACATGCGCCACCTCATCAACACCTACATCCAGGCCGACCCGGCCGACGTGTTGGGCGATCTGAGTTCGTTGTCACTGACCGAGTTGATCATTGAAACCGGCATCCACGATGCCATTGCCCGCAAGCTCAACGAGAAGGGCAAGCTGTCGAACAACGCGATTGCCGAAGGCATCATCAACAACGTCCGCAAGACCATCATCCGCGACCAGCTGACCGACCCCAAGTTCTACGAGCAGATGAGCAAGCTGCTGGAGGACCTGATCCAGCAGAAGCGCGACGACACCGAGAGCTATGCGCAGTTCTTGAAGAACGCCGAGGCACTGGCCAAGCAGCTGGGAGGCCAAGGCGATGGCGGCAGCACACTGCCCACCGCCCTGCAAGGCAACAAAGAGGCAGCGGTGCTGTACAACAACCTGCCCGGCGTGCTGATGGCGGCTGAGGCAGCCAGCCCTTGGACAGAACAAACAGCAGACCACGCAGAAGACCTCCAAACCGCCGAGCCCCCGGCCGCGTATGGCGACGAATACCTGAGCCTGGCGCTGAGCCTTGACCAAGCCATCCGCAACAAGGCCCCCGCAGGCTGGAAGGGTGACCCGGCCCGCGAGGCGCAGGTGCTCAATGCCATCTTCCCGATCATGAAGAAGAACAAGGCGGCGACCATGGCCATCTTCGAGATCATCAAGAATCAGCCGGGGTATTGACGGGTGCCCACGATGCACAACACCTTGCACAGCGAAGAGATCGTGCTGGGCGCCTTGCGCATCAGCCTGGTCCGCAAGCGCGTGAAAAACGTGCACCTGACCGTGCATCCGCCAGAGGGGCGGGTGACGCTGGTGGCGCCTGAGAACACCCGCCCCGAGGTGGCCCGGGCTTATGCCATCTCCAAGCTGGCCTGGATACGCCAACAACAAGCGGCCTTGAAGGCACAGGCGCGCGAGGCGCCGCGCCAGTTCCGCGAGCGCGAAAGCCACGAGCTGTGGGGCCGCCGCCACCTGATGACGGTGCAAGAGGCCGATGCCAAGCCCCGTGTGAAGCTGGACCACAAACGCATCACGCTCACCCTGCGGCCCGGCCATGACCTGGCCAAGCGAGCTGAGGTGATGCACGAGTGGCACAAGGCGCTGCTGCATGGCCTGGTGCCCCAGTTGATCGCACAGTGGGAGCCAAAGTTGGGGGTGCGGGTATCAGGCTATTTTTTGCAGCGCATGAAGACCAAATGGGGCAGTTGCAACCACCGCGCGGGTCACATCCGGCTCAACACCGAGCTGGTCAAAAAGCCCAAGGATTTGGTGGAATACGTGGTGGTGCATGAAATGCTGCACCTGCTGGAGCCCACCCACAACGACCGTTTTGTGGGTTTGCTGGACAGGCACTGGCCGCAATGGCGCGAAGCGCGCAAAGAGCTGAATGCCTTGCCGCTGGGGTGTTGAGCCACCTTTTCTGAGAACGCCTCACCGGCGAAGAAACTTCAACTGGTGCACCAGAACCTTGGGAAACAGCGGCTCAAAGTAGGGGTCAAAGTGATTGGCGTCGATTTCGATCACCTGCACATGGGGGTTGCCCACGCGCCGAACTTTGTCCGACACGAAAGGCGCCACCGTGTCCCCCGTGGCACCGATCATGAGCATCGGGATCTTCACGTCCTTCAGGCGCAGCCACGGGCGGTAGAGCGGGAGGGGGAGCACCGACCTCGCGGCCACGCGGTTGTCGTACTTGTGGTCCGGGAAGGCGGCCAATGCGGACTCCATGGCCTCCCAGCCACCGTCTCGGTCCATGGTGGAGAACTCCCCCTCGCGAGACAAGGTCGGGACGTAGATCGGTGCACCGGGCTTGATCAGATCCAGCATGCCCAGACCGATCATCTTCAGGAGCCGACCCAGCGGTGTGGCGAACATCGCGGCCATTCCGTCGAGCATCGGCACCTGAACGATGGCGCCCTTCAGTTCAGGGTGCTGAGTGGCCAGATCGACCACATGCCCGCCGCCAAAGGAGGTGCCCCACAGCGTGATCTGATGCGCCGCCACCATGGGCTGCGACTTCAGGTGAGCCAGTGCCGTATCGGCTACGCGCGTTCTACGCCAGGGATTGATGCCTTGCCGTGGGAAGCCGCCGCTGTCGCCCCAGCCTGGGTGATCGAACTCCATCACCGCGAAGCCCGCTTCGACAAAGCTGTGGGTGAACGATGAGGTCAAGGCCATCTGGATGCTGCCCCAGCCACCCACCATGAGAATGGCGGGCAACTGCTGATCGGGGAGAGCATCCTCCGGCACATGGAGGGTGGCAGCGCACAGAGCCCCCTCTGCCATGAAGGTGGACTTGATGGCGCGCACGCGCACATGCGAGGTGTCGGGATAGCGGCGAGACGTCACTTTGGGTTTCCTGAAGGAATGGAATTCGAGATGAAGAGGTAGGCCTTGAGCGAGGCATGCCGCGTGAGCCAACGGTAGCCGAACGTGAAGCCAGGCCAGTTGGTGCTGTTGTGCCCGTTTGCATCCACATACCAGCTCTTGCAGCCTTGCCACACCGTGGCCGTCAGGCGCTTTTGCACAACGCCATTGAAGCGGGCGTAGCGCGCCTCATCCACGTCCATCGCGTTGGCGCCCGCCTGGCGAGCGGCCTTCATGCACCGCAGCACATGTGCGATCTGGCTTTCGAGCATGTAGATGATGGAGCTGTGGCCCAGGTTGGTGTTGGGGCCATAGAGCATGAAGAAATTGGGGAAACCCGGAACGGTCATGCCCAGATAGGCTTGCGCGCCCTGGCGCCACACGTCATTGAGCTCCCGGCCTTCCCGACCCGTGATCGTCATGGGCGCCAGGAATTCCGTGGCCGCAAAGCCGGTGCCGTAGATGATTGCGTCCACGGCATGGTGCTGCCCATCTGTCGTCTCGATGCCATCGGCCGTGATGCGGCGGATGCCCCGGGTGACCAGGTTCACGTGGGGCTTGACCATGGTCGCCAAGTATTCATTGGACAGCAGGATCCGCTTGCAACCGATGGGGTAATCCGGCGTCAACCGGGCGCGCAAAGCCGGGTCGGTCACCTGTCGATGCAGCAGCCCCTTGAAGGGCAAGCCCACGGCCAGGTGCATCAGCGCCTTGATCCGCGTGAAAGCCACAGCGCGGCTTTCGTACTGGGCATAGATGCGTGCCCTGTGCAGCTTCATGGTCCAGGGCAGATTCTTGAACAGGGCCTTGCGCCAGGCCGCATACGGGCCATCTGGACGAGGCAGGATGTAGGCAGCCGAGCGTTGAAACACCGTCAGTTGGCTCACCTGCCCCGCAATGGCGGGCACAAACTGGATGGCCGAAGCTCCCGTGCCGATCACCGCGACGCGCTGGCCGGTCAGGTCATGGCGGTGGTCCCAGTGGGCCGAGTGGCACACATGCCCCTTGAATCGGTCCATGCCCTCCAGCTTGGGGTAGACAGGCCGACTGAGCTGCCCGGTGGCCGTGACGACAAAGCGCGCGTGCAGGATCTGGCCGCTGCGCAAGGTCACGCTCCACCGCGAGAGGTCCTCGTCGTAGTGGGCGTTCACCACCTCGCAGCCAAAGCGGATGGAGGGCAGCAGGCCGTATTTCTTGGCGCAGTGTTTCAGGTACTGGTGGATCTCGGCCTGCGGTGCAAAGACCCTGGACCAATTCGGATTGGGCTCGAACGAGA
>Ga0209066_10004412_pt1 | contig 15366 bp, 13 predicted proteins | sample All_14_2_FD_187198 | JGI IMG/M metagenome (GOLD analysis project Ga0209066, IMG submission 187198) | Freshwater microbial communities in response to fracking from Pennsylvania, USA - Allegheny Zone_MetaG_DW_15 (SPAdes) (version 2) ...
CGTGGCCCGCCGCATCTGGGCCGTGGCCATGCGCGACAAGTACGGCGCCAACGATCGCAGCCAGAAGCTGAAGTACCACGTGCAGACGTCGGGCCGCTCGCTGCATGCGCAGGAAATCCAGTTCAACGACATCCGCACCACGCTGCAGGCGCTGATCGCGATCTACGACAACTGCAATTCGCTGCACACCAACGCGTTTGACGAAGCCATCACCACGCCCACCGAAGACTCGGTGCGCCGCGCGATGGCGATCCAGCTGATCATCAACCGCGAATGGGGCCTGGCGAAGAACGAGAACCCGAACCAGGGCGCGTTCATCATCGAAGAACTCACCGAGCTGGTGGAAGAAGCCGTGCTGAGCGAGTTCGAGAAAATTGCCGAGCGGGGCGGTGTGCTGGGGGCCATGGAAACCGGCTACCAGCGCAGCAAGATCCAGGAAGAGAGCATGCACTACGAGATGCTCAAGCACACCGGCGAGTACCCGATCATCGGCGTGAACACCTTCCGCAACCCGCATGGCGACGCCGTGGCCGGGGAGATCGAACTGGCCCGCTCGACCGACGAAGAGAAGCAATCGCAGCTCACGCGTCTGGCCGACTTCCACCGACGCAACGCCGCCACGGCACCGGCCATGCTGCAGCGCCTGCAGCAGGCCGTGATCGAGAACAAGAACGTGTTCGAGGTGCTGATCGACGCGGTGCGGGTGTGCTCGCTCGGCCAGATCACCGAGGCCTTGTTCGCCGTGGGTGGCCAGTACCGCCGCAGCATGTGAGCCAGCCATGGCACGCCAGGCAGTACGCGACATGAAACGTGCCGTGGCCGCCGGCCGCACCGAAGCCCCTGCGGCGGTGCGGCTGCTGGCCCAGGAAGCGGCGCTCGGGCTGCTGGCCCGCAGCATCGCCTTCGGGCATGAGCGGCTGGCGGTGATCCGCCTGCTGATGGCGGTGCATGCCGGCGCTGACGTGCCCGCCGAACACTGGCGCTATTGCCGCACCTGCTGTGACCGCGCGTTAAGCCGCAACGGCGACCGCGAATTGATCGACCTGCTGGCCGAGGCCATCGCCGCCACCGCAGCCCCCTCCCCGCTTCACAACACCTCGCACTGACCATCATGGGACACCGACTCAGCGCCATCGCCACGCGCACCGGCGATGCCGGCGAAACCGGCCTGGGCGACGGCAGCCGGGTCAGCAAGGCCGACGCCCGCGTGGCCGCCATGGGCGATGTGGACGAGCTCAACAGCGCCATCGGCCTGCTGATCGCCTTTGGCGTGCCCGCCGGCGGCGAACTGGCCATGGACCAGTTGCTGGCAGAGGTACAGCAGGATTTGCTCGATCTCGGCGGCGAGCTCAGCATCCCCGGCTACACGCTGCTCAAGAGCCAGCGCGTGCTGGCCCTGGACCAGTGGCTGCAACAGGCCAACGCCCTGCTGCCGCGTCTGCAGGAATTCATCCGCCCGGGCGGCACCGTGGCCGCGGCGCAAACCCACATGTGCCGCACCATCTGCCGCCGCGCCGAGCGGGCGCTGGTGGCCCTGGCCGAATTGCAGGCCGTGAGCAACAGCGCGCACCAGTACCTGAACCGGCTGTCTGATCTGCTGTTCGTGATGGCCCGGGTACTGAACCTGCAGCACGGCGCTGCAGAATCCCAGTGGGACCGCGAACGCGGCTCGCAGCGCTGACATTGGCCCACCGTCAGGCTTGAATAACCAAGAGAGACCCATGAGCACCTACAACGCCCCCCTGAAGGACATGCAGTTCGTGTTGCGCGAGCTGGCCGGCCTGGACGCCATCTCAGCCCTGCCCGGCCACGAGGAAGTCAGCGACGATCTGGCCCTGGCCATCCTGGAGGAAGCCGGCAAGTTCGCCACCGGCGTGCTGTCGCCGCTGAACTGGACGGGCGACCAGGAAGGTGCACGTTGGCAGGACACCGAGGTGTTCACCGCCGCGGGCTGGAAACAGGCCTACAACCAGTTTGTCGAGGGTGGCTGGAACGCGCTGTCCTGCCCCACCGAGCATGGTGGCCAGGGGCTGCCGCGGCTGGTGTCGTCGCTGGTGGAAGAAATGTGGAACGGCGCCAACGTGTCGTTTGCGCTGTGCCCGATGCTGACCCGCGGCGCCATCGAAGCGCTGGAACTGTGTGGCAACGCCGAGCAGAAGGCCACCTACTTGCCCAAGCTGGTGAGCGGTGAGTGGACCGGCACGATGAACCTGACCGAGCCGCAAGCCGGCTCCGACCTGGCCGCCGTGCGCACCCGCGCCGTGCCGCAGGCCGATGGCACCTTCCGCATCCACGGCCAGAAGATCTTCATCACCTACGGTGAGCATGACCTGACCAGCAACATCATCCACTTGGTGCTGGCCCGCAAGCCCGACGCGCCCGAAGGCGTGAAGGGGATTTCGCTGTTCGTGGTGCCCAAGTTCATCGTGAACGCCGATGGCACGCCGGGCGCGCGCAACGATGTGCGCTGCGTCTCCATCGAACACAAGCTGGGCATCCACGCCAGCCCGACCGCCGTGCTGGCCTTTGGCGACAAGGAAGGCGCCACTGGCTGGCTGGTGGGCGAAGAGAACCGCGGCCTGGAATACATGTTCATCATGATGAACGCGGCGCGCTACTCTGTGGGCCTGGAAGGTGTGGGCTTGTGCGAACGCGCTTATCAGCGCGCCCTCGCCTACGCCCGCGACCGCATCCAGGGCACGGAAGCCGGCGCCGCCCACCGCAACAAGGTGGCCATCATTCGCCATCCCGATGTGCGCCGCATGCTGCTGCAGATGAAGTCGCGCACCGAGGCGCTGCGCGCCGTGGCCACGGTGACGGCAGCCGCGATGGATGCGGCGGCGTGCCACGCCGATGCCGACGAGCGCAAGCGCCAGCAGGCCTTCGTTGAGCTGATGATCCCCATCGTCAAGGGCTGGAGCACCGAAAGCGCGGTCTACGTGACATCGCTGGGCGTGCAGATCCACGGCGGCATGGGCTTCATCGAAGAAACCGGCGCAGCGCAGCACCTGCGCGATGCCCGCATCACCCCCATCTACGAAGGCACCACCGCCATCCAGGCAGCTGACCTGATCGGCCGCAAGATCGCCCGCGAGGGGGGCCGCACCATCGGTACCGTGATCGCGCAGATGCGCGCCGTGCAGGCCGATCTGGCCCGCGCCGACAACGCTGATCTGCAGGCCGTAGGCGCCGCCTTGGGCCAGGGCGTGGATGCGCTGGACCAGGCGGTGCAGTTCATCCTCGCCCAATTCAGCCAGGATGTGCGTCAGCCGCTGACGGGTTCGGTGCCGTTCCTCGAATTGTTTGGCATCGTGGCCGGTGGCTGGCAGATGGGCCGCGCCGCGCTGGCGGCACAACAGCGCTTGGCCGAAGGCAGTGGCGACGCCAGCTTCTACCAGGCCAAGCAGCTGACGACTCGCTTCTATGCCGATCACGTGCTCAGCGCCGCCGCCGGCCTGGCCCACGCCGTGGCCCAGGGCGCAAGCTCGGTGATTGCGCTCGGCGACGACCAGTTCTGAGTATTCAAGGGCAACGTCGCTGACGTTGCCGCCCTGCCCTGCCCTGCCAGCCCAGCGAGCCGCACGCCTACAAAGCGTGCGGCTCGCTTTTTTCAAACCAGTGGGTGATCTGGTGGCCGTCCCAGTGCAGCGCCAGATGGCCGGCCGCGCGGGCGTTGCTGAGCGCACGGGGCTTGAAGACGGCCACGCACTGGCCACCAAGGTGGCGCACGCTGTCATAGGCCAGGGCCGCGCTGCCCTGCGCACGCAGCGCCTGCCCCAGCACTTGTGAAGCGCCGTAGTGCGTGGGGCTGTAGACGTCGGGCTGTGCAGCCTGGCGACCACGCAAGTCATGCACCCTCGCCTGCACGTCGGCCTGAATCCAGCGCAGATCGATGTCGATCTCGGATTCGCGCGTACGGCGCAAAAACTCGGCACGGTGATGGCTCACCTCGGCCACGGCCGTTTCAACGCTGTCAGCGCCGTAATAGACCCCGTACGTGCCATTGCTGAAGCGCGAGCCCGTCGGGTTCAGGTGCGTGAACGCCGCCATCACCAGGCTGGCTCCGGAGCCCACCACACGGTCGGCCGGGTCGACCAGCGACAACTCCCCCAGTTCCTGCCGGATGCGGGGGTTGGTCAACGCCTCGATGGCAAAGACCACGTCCAGGTCTTCCGGCGCGGCCACGTCGTCAAACAGGCCTACCGTAGGGAACCGGCTGGCGATCAGCCGGTGGCAAGGCCGCCAGGTGAGCGTGGCCAGGGGGATGTCGGCGGTGTCGATGGCGCTCTCGCGGGGGGCGGCTCAGTGAGTGGGAAGCGGTGCAGTGTTCAAGATTTGCCGCCGCGCTCGGCATCTAGGTACTGGCGGACGACAAAAAGATCGGCCACTTGCCCACCCAGCATGCGGTCGAGCGCGCTGCGCCCGCCCAGGAACGGCGCGGTGTTGGGCTTGCGAAGCCACTCATTGGCCCGCTCGGGCACCGGCAGCAGGATCTGCAACGCCGAGTAGATGCCAAACAGGTACGACAGACGCTCCAGCACATGTTTGTCCAGCGGGCCCACCTTGCCCTGCTTCCACTGGTACAGCGTCGTGCGGGCCACACCCAGCAACGTCATCTGCTCGGCCGTGTTGAGCTTCCAGGCCTCGGCCAACCGCCAGAAGGTGCGCAAAGCGGCTTCTGCAGCTTGATATGTGTTCAGCGCCACAGGGCGCGGTGAGGCTTGCAGTACGGCGCTCATAGGGCCTCCTGAAGACACGGCCAACCAAATGTACTTCAATGAACGGTTATGGTCAATTTTGTTCATGACCAGACAACTTTGGCTCCACCTTGGCCGCCCTTGCCCTTGCCTCTATCCCTATCCCTATCCCTATCCCTGTCCCTGTCCCGCTTTTCTGACACGCGTCGATAAATTTGCTAGCTAATTAATGTTATATGAACATGCCGCGCACCACCTTCGGCAGTGCGACAAGTGAAGTGGCGTATCGGGTGAGGAACACCTCGGGTCAGACGGGATTTGAAATCGATGCTGTTGGTCGGCTGCGCCTTTGTCACACTGCCGCGAAGGAGCGAAAGCTTCATCTGACGGCAACGAGGTGACTCGAAAGACCGAGTCAGTGATTCGACAGGGTCGCGACAGCAAGTTGGGTTAAGCCCAACAGCCACGGAAACGAGACAGTCAAGACTTCACTGAGGCAAAAAAACCGGGTGTTGAACGGTTCAACACCCGGTAGACATCTGTGGAAGTTGGCTATTTGAGGAACAACTCTATGGTTTGAATCAGATCCTTGCGACGCGCCTCGGACAGAACACCCCGTTCAAATTTCAACGCGTACCGTCCGCTCCGGTCAACGCTTAAAACAGCAACTTTCCTACCGTCGCGATAGATCTCTGACGATGGCGCATCAGGCCCCCGAGGAGTCTCCAAGGTGCGCACCGAGCTCAGCGCAGCAAACACCTGAGCCGGAGCCAACTGCCCGCCTTGAGCCCCAGTGATCTCTCTAGCCCGGGCGAGTACGCCTTCGGGATCTTTTTGAACGACCTCTGACAAGGCTGCAGCCCATCGGAACTGTATGTCCAACGGCGATGCGAAGGCCGAGATCACGCCCTCAGGCAAGCGAGCAAGCGCCACCGCCTTGGACACCAGGGAAACGTCCACATCAATGGCCTCGGCCAACCTTCGCAGGGATGGGTAGAGCCCGCCATCGATGGCCTGCCGATACATGCAGCCCTGCTCCCAGGCGCTGAGGTTCTTGCGTTGGCGGTTTTCCCGCTCCATTTGCTGGAACAGGTCTTGATCGGACACGTCTTCAACGAGCGCCAACACCGGCAAGCCCAGTTCCAGACATGCACGATGCCTGCGATGCCCGAACACCACCTCGTATCGCGCCTTGTCAGCTTCGGGTGTTGAACCGTTCAACACCCGAAGCGGCCGCACCTTGATCGGCTGCACCACGCCGCCGGCCTCACGGATCTCGTCCCTCAAGGCCAGGAACTCGGCGTCGGCGAAGGAGTCCTGATGACGGTTAGCCCACTTCGACGGAGCAATGTCAGCGGGATTGAGTTCGCGAACGGGCGTCGCACCTTCGAACGCCTTCACCCGCTCCCGAAGATCCTCCACTTCCTGCAACGTACCCGACTGTGCGGACATGAACTGCAGCATCGCGCCGGGGGCGGTCTTTGCCCGCGGCACCTCTGTTGCGAAAGCCGCGACAGGCGCAGGGGCCGCGGGCGGCGCTACCTTGGTCGTGGAGTGCGGGCCAAGAATCAAACCGGCCTTCTCAAGCAGTTTCTTTCCCATCAGACATTCCCCTTGCGTTGCACCCGCGCTTTCGATTCCTCCAGTTGCCGACGCCACACTGATCGCACGGAGTCCTCCACGTACCGAACGAACAAGTCGTAGGCATCCCTGGCGCGCTTGAAGGTCTTCACGCTACCGTCGTACTTGGAAATATCGTAAGCCGTTCCGAACTCGGCGGCGGCGGTGGCCGTCACCGCAGTCTTCGGAATTTCCACCGGCAAGACTTTGTCGGTGTAGGTCGACTGAATCCACTGCCGAATGATGTTGGCCGTGCTGTCCGATGCGTCGACGCGCGACAGCAGGATGTGAATGAAATCGAAATCCTTGTCCAGCCCGCGACGGGTCAGCAGTTCGGAAGTAAGGTCGGAAAACAACGACCAGAACTGCGCAGCCGACGCGAAGTCCAGCGCGTTCGGGGGCAGTGGCATCACGATGCCGTTGCTGGCCATGAATGCATTGATGGTGGTGTATGACAGAGCAGGGGGGGTGTCGATGACGATCACGTCGTACTCAGCGCGCACGTCGTCAATGCCGTAATTGAGCACGTTCCAGAACTCGAACCCCGGCTCCTGTGTCTGGCGTGCTGGCAGCGCGAATTCAGCGCCGAACAGCACCGGTGCCGCCGCGACCAAGTCGATGCCATCCCAGTACGTGGGGCGTATGGCATACCGGATCGACGTTTCCGTGCCCATCGCCAACGGCAGGATGGTGTCCTCTTCCTGAACCTCGGTGTCCGGCAAGATGCCAAACAGCGTGGTGAGAGAGCCTTGCGGATCGGTATCGATCATCAGCACACGGTGCCCAAGCAAGGTCAGGCCCTGGGCCAAGGTCATGGCCGTGGTGGTCTTGCCTACGCCGCCCTTGAAGTTCCCGATCGAGATCGTCACCGCTTCGGCGCCCTCAGGACGAAGCCTGGCTTTGTGATACTCACGAATCCAATGCCGGGCTTCCGCCAGTGTGAATTCCCGTCGGCTTCCAGAGTTGTTCAGGCGGCCTTGCGGCAAATCGCCCCGCGTCATGCGGTGGTTGAGTGAGCCCTTCTCGATGCCCAACAGCGCCGCCAATTGGCTGAGATTGATGGTGGGCGCACTTTTACGTGCTGTGGGTGCGAGCATGGCGGAGCGAATCTGCTCCATCATGTCGACAGCGCGATGGGCCTGATCCGCAACATCGGCCAGACGGATCGGGCTGGGCACTTTGAGTGTCAAATGTTCCATGAGAACCTCCTGCACTCAAGTTTATCGCTTGCTTGACGCTCAATCGTCTCTTAAACGGAATTTCGTCAAACTGACGATGTCTGATGACTCAGTGTGAAAAGGGCCGAAATAACGCCCTTGTGGGATTTAAGAGGTTCAATACCTTGAATTTCTTTAAACCCTTTAAGCGCAAAAAACATCAATCATTTCAACAAGTTAACTCGCTTTTTGTGAGTGACTACGGGGGTCTGCGGAGATCTTTCGGGATATCCCGTGCGTGAAATCAGGGCCATGCATGTGGCTCGCCGGGGGGATCCGTGAGTGTGTGCAGGCGTTGGTTCACCTTAAGATCGGGCTGATGCATCGCTCTTGAGCGACCTGTGGCGGAGTTTCACGTGAGCTTTTACGGGGGATGCTGGTGACTGAAAAGTCTCCGCATTCGCATCGGCCGGTCAAGCGGCCATCACAGAGCCCCTTACCGTTTTAACGTGAGCCTTTTCGGGAGGTCGGGGGTCTGAAGCGGGCAACTTTGATTCAAGCGAGCGGTCACGCCGGCGATGCTGCAATGACCATTGTGCGATTGACGTGAGTCTTTTCGGGAGTCACGTCCACGCCATCAGCAGCCAGGTCCGTGTGGACAGGTGAGGGTTTTCAGGAGTGCCCGGTGTACGGGTCGCGCTTGATGTGAAACGAGCCATCACGTTCGCGATAATGGTCGCATGAGCGTCGACCCTGATTCATCTTTCGTGCCCGTGGCCCCGGTGGGGCGGGGGCCGGTGTCGGCTCGTGCGCAAGATCGGGGCGGCGTGGTTGACCCCCTGCGCAAGCCGGTCAATACCTTGGCCATCGTGCCGCAAAGCAAGCGCATCACGCCACTGGCGCGAAAGGCCTACAACGTCATGCTGCACATGGCGCAGGCGCAGGGCATTGAGCGCCCGGCTTATCGGGCGCTGGTGGCGGATGTGATCGCCGGACTCGACTTTGATTCCAACGATACCCAGCTGATCAAGAAGCACCTGCGTTCGATGGCGGCCACCACGGTGGAATGGCAGTCGCCGACGACCGGGGAGGGCAGTTCCTGGACGGTGAGCGGCCTGCTGGCGCACGCCAAGATCAGCAAGGAACGCGGCCAGAACTGGATCGAATGGTCGTATTCGATCGAGCTCAAGCAGGAACTGTTGGAGCCCAGCGTCTTCGCGCGGCTGTCCATCGAGATCATTTCGCAGCTGCGCACCCACGCGGGTATCGCGCTGTATGAAATCTGCACCCGCTACAAGGAGGTGGGGCGCACCTCCCGCCAGGCCTGGCAATGGTGGCGGCCGGTGCTGAGCGGACAGCCCGAATCGGCGCGCACGCAGAAGCTGGAATACCGCTTCTTCAAGCGCGACACGTTGAAGCCCGCCATCGCGGAGGTCAATGCGATCACCGACCTCGAAGTGGAACTGGTGGAGCACAAGGAAGGCCGCTTCATCGCCGAGCTGCAGTTTCTGGTGCGCCGCAAGTCGCAGCCGCCGTTGCCGCTACGCAATCCGCCTGCGCCGGTAGACATGTCGCTGATCGTCCTGGCGCAGAAGCTGGGGGTGTCCGACGATCACGCTGAAGAATTGCTCGACACCTTCGGCAGCGACGCCCTGCGCGGCGGCCTGACCGCGCTGGAAAAGCGCATTGCTTCCGCGTTCCCGGGGCCGCTGCGAGATCCCTTTCGCTATCTCAAGAGCCTGATGCCTGGCGAGGCAGAGAAGATCGCGCGCCAGCAGGCGGCTGCCGAGCCGGCGCCGGCAGACAAGGCGGTCGACGCCGCGCCGCTGGATGTGCGGCGCAAGGCGCAGTGGGAAGAGGAGTGGCTGCGACAGCGCCGGGAACGGGTGAGCCGCGATCTGGAGTCGCTGTCAGAAGAGGAGCAGGGGCGCATCGTCAGCAGCCTGTTGGACGACATGGCCGCTCGGGACGTGCACCCGTCGATTCGGCGGCGCATGGAGCAAAGCGGCTGGCGGCATCCGCTGGTGGTGAACGAAATGATCAAGTTCTACGCAAAAGCGACCATCGGCGAGCACTGGGACCAGCCCACCGCTGAGGAATTGCTCGCTGTCGCCGCGCAAATGCCGGGGTGAGGCAAGCTCAACCGGCGTTGGGGGTGATCACGTCTGTCTCGACAGCCGAAGTGGCGGCGAGACTTCGGCGCTGCCAGCCGCGCAGCTGATCTCGCAACGTGCCGGGCAGGATGCCGCTTCCCGGTGTGGCGGGTTGGCGGCCTCTGAGCTTGGGCGCGCGCGGGTTTTGTTCGAACACATGCCAGTCAGGGTGGAGTGGCAAGCCCGCTCCGCTGGGCCATCCGCGAGCGCCTGAACGCGCTTGCAGCAGGGCGACTGCCTGAGCGGGCAGCGCGATCCTGGGGGGCAATCGTCCCCGGACCGGCGGTAGCTGGAGGTGCCAGCGCGACGGGTCGATGGGGTCAGGCGTCAGATCGCAGAGCCGGGCATCGCAGAGTTGACGCAGCCGCAGGCGCGGCGCCGCCGCGCAGATGCTGAGTCGCAGCGCCAGGTGAGGCTCGGTGGGCTTCGAGTTACCAGTCTGGGTGGATGTGGTGCAGGCAGGCTGCTGATAAGTAAGCGTTCGCTCTTTCACAGCTCTCGGGAATACGGGCATCGGAGTGTCAAAAAGCGCGCTATCCAGATATCCCTGAGCCACCAGAAAACGAAACAGGGCGCGCAGCACACGGGCTGCGTGAGCGACGGAGACCGGCGCAAGCGGGCCGGTGAAGGGACGCCAAGCCGGCGACCAGCGTTCGTGTTTTTGGGGGCTGCACCAGCGGGCCGCGGGTTCGGGATGCGTCAGGAAGTGAAGGTACGCCAGCGCGTCATCGGCGTCTAAGCTTGACAGGGGCTTGCTTCGCTCCAGCACCGCCCAAAGCAACAGACGCTCTGCTTCTTTGCGATACGCGCGGTAGGTGTGTCCTGGGCGCGGTGACGTGCCGGATGGCGCCCGCATTGCCGTGGACGGAGTAGGGGAGGGCGCAGGGCCAAGCCAACATTGGAGGGCCTGCAGATCGTCCAACGCGCGGATCTGGCAGTGGCCTTGCGGCGCCCGGTTGCTGCCTTGTGCGCCGCTCAGCTCGTGCGGCAACCGCAGTTTTTCGATCGGGAGCACGTCCAATCCGCCTGGCACGATGTTGTGCCGCAGCTCGGTCGACCAGGCTCTGCGGGGCATGTCTGCGTGGGCGCCCAGAGGTTGGTGAAGGGCTACCTCCTGCATGCGCAGCCACTGCACGATGCGGGAGGCCTTGCCGGCGCCGATTCCCCGAATACCCCGATGCCAAAGGCTGCCGCGTGCGTGAATGTGCGCCAGCAGCGCATTCAGCGTGGGGAATCCAGCGGCGGCAAGTTTGTCGGCCAGCAGGGGGTGCAGCCAGTTTTCCACCGGGTCGGTCGGTTGGGGCGCGCGGGCCGCCAAGGTTTCCAGCCAACGCAGGGCGGCGAGTTGGCGATCGAGCAGTCGCTGGGAGCGCCGCTGCCTGACGGCCAGCGCGCCGTAGCGCGCTTGATATGCCTGGATTTGTTCACTTTGGGCAAAGTCTTCCAGCCCTGCATCCGCGACGAAATCCTCCAGGCTGGGCAGCGCCGGGGCATCGAGCAGCCCTTGGCGGGCGTCCAACAACACCAGTCGTGCAGTGCCTGGCCTCTGCTCCCGCTGGGCGGCCGCCGCGAACTCATCACGAATCCATTGCTGCGTGGCCTTGACCAACCGCAGGTCGACGCGGGCATCGGCCACCGCCAGATAGCGCCGCCAGCTGTCTACCGGATCCAGCCCCTGAAGCACCGCGCGCATGAAAGCGAAGTGCGCGCGATGGAGGCTGCTGCAAGTCCTGGGCGAAACGACGCCGCCAACCCGTGCTGACGTGCGGCGAGCTGGGGTTGGATGGGTTTCGGCAAGGCTGTGCATGGGCTAAGTGGTTGTTGGCAAACAGAAAAGTCAGGGCAAATTGGGAACCTGGCAATTTGGCTACGAAAATTATAGTCCGTGATAATAAAAAGCGAAAGCGGCTGCTCAAACCAGCCAGTGAGTGGTCGTTGAGCGCTTTCGTGTCAACGACTCGCCGTATGGCGCTTCGTTTCGGTTGGCTTCGGGGCGGGATGGTCCACTGTCATGGCGGGTGTCTGGTGGGTGGTGATTGCGGCCCCTTTGGCATCGGTGTCTGCGCGGCGCCCCCTCTCGTTGCCCTCATCTCTGGCAGGCGGTCAGCGCAGTTTCATTTTCGAAATAGAGTGGATATAAATTTTGATTCGTTCAAAATGCGGTGGGCGGCGCAGTGGATTTCAGCGCTGAAATTGAGAGGGGTAGGCATGACAGCCAAAGTAGTGACGGTGTTCAATCAAAAGGGTGGCTGCGGCAAAACCACGCTGGCCATGCACCTGGCGGGCGCGCTGGGTTTACGCGGGTATTCGGCCTTGGTGATCGACATGGACCCTCAGGGCACTGCCAGCCGATGGGCCAGTGCGGCGAGCGAAGAGCAGCCGTTTCCGGCTTCGGTGATCAGCCTGGCGCCGATGGAGGGGAAGATGCATCGTGAAGTGAAGAATTTGATCGATAAATACGATGCGATCTTCATCGACTGTCCGCCGGCCATGAATTCGGCTGCGCCGACCAGCGCAATGCTGATCTCTGACCTGGCGTTGATCCCTGTGGTGCCGTCCCCTGGGGATATCTGGGCCGCCGAGGCTGCCAAACGGCTGGCGGAAAGTGCGAGCGCCACCAACGAGAGCCTTGTGGCAAGGGTGGTGCCCAACATGGTCCAGAAGTCGACGTCTCTGGCGCGCGATCTGTTGGAGGTGTTGTCAGAAGACGCAGACTTTCCTATGACGACGGGATTCCTTGGGTCGCGAGCGGCATTCAGGGAATGTCAGATTCAAGGGGCGACCGTTCATCGCGTGCCCCGGGCTCAGGCCGCGATCACGGAAGTAGAAGCGTTGACCGATGAGATTTTGAAACTGTTGAAGCTGCGCGCTAGAAAGGCCGGCCAATGAGCAAGACCTCCATCGACCGCAAGGCGGCCATGAGGGCCACGCTGAGCCTTGAAAAACGCAAAGTGGCAGATCGTTTTTCCGCCGCTGAGGCGGTGCTGGCCGAGCGTCCGGCAGGGCTGGCCGTGCCGGCACCTGTTTCATCTGCAGTCAATTTCAGCGCTGAAATCGGCGGTGAGGTTGGTCGTCAGGTGTTGAGCGTGCCGCTTTTGGCGGTGCGCGACAACCCGTTGAACGCCCGGCATCTGTATGACCCAGAAATCGTCAAGTCGTTGGCGGCGTCAATCGCAACCCGAGGTCAGCTGGTGCCCGTCACGGGCGTGCCCGACCCAGACCATCCCGGCGGCTTCATCCTGGTAGATGGGCACTACCGGAAGAAGGCGTTGGCGGCTGCCGGGCGAACGCACCTTGACCTGATCGTGGCCGAGAGCGAGTCCGGGTTAGAGCTGTACCGGATGAGCTGGTTGCTCAATGAAGAGCGGTCGGCCCAGTCTGCGTTGGACAACGCATTGGCCTGGCGCCGTCTGTTGGATGAGCAGTTGGTTCAAGAGGCGGCCGAGATTGCCGAGCTGTTGGGTGTCTCACCCGCCACGGTCAACAAGACGTTGGCCTTCCTGAAGCTGCCGCCGAGTGCGTTGGAAAAGGTGCGTGAGCGTCCGGATAAGTTCGGTGTGTTCATCGGCTACGAACTGTTCCTGGCAGCGAAATCCTTGAGTGAAGCTGATCTTCTGGTTCTCATTGATCGAATAATTCAACAAAATCTTTCCAGTCGAGACGTAGAAGCGATTCGTCGACAGATCGAACAGGGCGGCCAGCGCAAGCGCAAGGAAGTGAGTCGTCAATACAAGATCACGCAGGGCAATGCACAGATTGGCGTGATCAAGGAGTGGGATTCGGGCAAGGTGGCGTTGGAGATCAAGCTGTCAGATCCGAAGGAGCGCAACGCCCTGCTGGATGAACTGAAGCGTCGTTTCCACCTTGAAGAGTGAGGGTTGTTCGCAGGCGCGCTCTCTTCAGCTGACGCCTGCGATCGGTGTGGCCATGGCCACGTAGCGGCGCATGGCTTTGCTTTCCACCAAGCCGAGCCAGCGGCCCACCAGTTCTTCTGAATGACCCAGCGATAGCTGCCGCACGGCGAAGGTGTGCCGCAGGCGGAAGGGCACACCGCCGGGAATGCCCGCTGCGTCGAGCACGTTGACCGCGATACGGTGGCAGGACATTCTTGACAGCCCGCCGCCCTTCAGCGTCGAGGGGAACACGTACGTGCCGGGTACCGCCATCTGCTCGCGTACGGTCAACCAGTGCGCAAGCAGATGCCCAGCCCATGAGGCGAGAGGCGACTGATGTTGGGGCGACAGACCGTCCGCCGGTACGGTGAGTCGCCAGGGGATGCCGGGTTCGGGGCCTTCGTGGATCGCTAGGCCGTTCAGCTGCAGCACCTGCACATCACCCGGCGCGAGACCGGCACCCAGCATGGCCGCGACGACGGCGGCATCGCGCGCAGGTTTCCATCGAGCTTTCGATGCGGGATGCTCTGCGGTGTTATGGCCCTGTCCGACCGATGATCGGAGATGGCCGATCAGCCGCTCCACGTCTCCATCGGTCAGCAGTTCGGGCGCGGCATCCAGGTGTGAGGCGTTGGCATGCCGATAGGGCGCCTCCTGGAGCAGCACATGGGCGCAGTTGTTTTTGGGGATGCCTTGGCGTTGCGCGTGAAAGGCGAGCACGCGGTCGATCAGATGCAGCATCCGCCATGCATAGCGTTCCGACCAGGCCGGCTCATGGTTGCTGGCTTTGGTTTTTGACGCAACTGGCTCCTGCAGCAAGGCTTGCAGGTCGGCGCGGTTCAGTGTGGTCAAGATGTCCGGATGGCCGCTCTTGCGCGCGCGCTTCGGCAACCCGCCGCAGTGGCTGCAGAACACAGCCCACATATCGCGGTAAAGCTGGGCCGAGGCTTCGGAAAGCTCACCGTCGCCCGCGCGTTGGCCTCTCCCGGGGCGGGAAGCAAGCCATTCCTCGAACAGCGCATGCATCGACAGGAGCGTTTGAGACATCACGGATATTTGGTACTAACGGCAGATTTTACTTCTAAACCCATGTTTCTCGGTTCACGAGGGCACTTTGCCGTTAGTAGCAAAAGTTAGCGAGGTGCCAACTCACCGGTACGAACCACGAACCACCCGATCGCGCGCTGGGTCTAGCGCCTTGAACAACAATCCCATACCGCATCGACCGCGCTGATGGAACGGTGCGTTTTCCAATACCCAATCAACATCCTCAACTCAACATCATGTCTACCAACCAAGTCGAAACCTCACCATCCAACGGCGCTGGCGAGCGCATGCGCCGCAGAGTGATGGGCGATGTCTTTGTTGACCGAGCGCTAGCGCAGGCTGATGCCTTCTCGACACCGCTGCAGGAATTGGTCAACAACCACGCTTGGGGCGCGACCTGGCAACGAGACGGCATCTCGCTCAAACAGCGCAGCCTGTGCACCGTGGCCATGCTTGCCGCACTGGGGCACCATCAAGAGATGAAAGGTCACCTGCGCGGCGCGATGAACAACGGCGCCACGCTGGAGGAACTGCGCGAGGTGCTCCTGCACGTGGGGCCCTATGCCGGCATGCCGAACGCAATTGCCGCGTTCCGCGTTACGCAGGAATGGATGAAGGACCAAGGGCTGTCGTTTGACAGCCCTTGAGCGGGTCGCTGCGTGCGGACTCAACTGAACCGCCCCGGGATTCGCGGAGGCTTGTTGCGTTAAGTCAGGCCGCCACGGCGGGGACCCGACTGGCGAGTTGTCGGTAGTAGTTTGCCTCAGCCTCTGCGGGCGGAATGTAGCCGATGGGCTCA
>Ga0209066_10004414_pt1 | contig 15356 bp, 14 predicted proteins | sample All_14_2_FD_187198 | JGI IMG/M metagenome (GOLD analysis project Ga0209066, IMG submission 187198) | Freshwater microbial communities in response to fracking from Pennsylvania, USA - Allegheny Zone_MetaG_DW_15 (SPAdes) (version 2) ...
GAACTGGTAGCCAACGAAACCCAGCGAATTCACCGAGGTGTACTGCATGTCACGCCACGACAGGTCGCCGGCCTCATAGGCGTTCCAGTTGGCATCGCCCACCCAGCCCCGGATCTGGGCCTCGGTTATCTGTCCCGAAAGATAGCGGTCGTAATCGACACCCGATTCGAACGCCCTCAGAGCGTTCAGAAACTCCGTGAAAGTCCCGTTCGACATGGCTCGCCCCTCCGACGCCAGCTCAGATACCGACCTCTCGATGTCGTCGATATCCATACGCGGTACCGCAATACCATAACGGTTCGATGTCGGACCGTCCCAGGCCCGCAATCAAGCGGTGACATTCGAGTGATGATCGCGTCGGACGGCTGGAGGGACGTGCTCCAACAAACGGGGCCGCTTGCGCATCATTGATCTTCCCCACCATCTCCGATATCAGATTGCGAACCATTCGCATTGCCAAGGTATCTGGTGCAGCCTGCGGAAACGCTCGCCCTCTACAGGGAAAATCGCGACGAGCTGCTGAAATATGCGGTGCGGATCGTGCGCGACCGGGCGAGCGCGGAGGACATCGTCCAGGAAGCCTGGCTGCGCTTTTCCGATCGGCTGCAGCAGGGTGGCGAGGTCAGCCAGCCGCTCAGCTACCTCTATACGATCGTCCGCAACCTGGCCCTCAATCTCGTGCGACGCGCGGCCATGCAGGGCAAGGTCGTGGTGGCGGTGCCGGAGGTCGAGAACGTCATTCACGACGCGCCGACGGCCGAGCAGGTCCTCTATTACAAGGACGAGTTGCGGGTCATGGCCAATGCCATCGCCGAGCTGCCCGAGCGCACCCGGATCGCCTTCCGCCTGTACAAGATCGAAGGCCGGCCGCTACACGAGATTGCGGCGCGGCTCGACATCTCGGTGCCGCGCGTGCACCAGCTCGTGAAGGAAGCGGGCCTGCATGCGGCGCGGCGTCTGCTGGGTGACGAGCGCTCGCCGAAATAAATTCTCCGATCGCCTTAAACCCGCGGCGCGGCCTTGATCTATCAAAGGGGGAGCGCGTCTTGCGATCCCGCCGCGTGAACCCAGGACGTCCTTGAGCCAAGTCGACCCCCCAGAGCAGACTCCCCGAGAGCAGGCCATGGACTGGCTGCTGCGGCTGGAAGCGCATCCGGACGACCGCTCGGTGCGGACGGAGTTCGAGGCATGGCTTGGCCGTCCGGCGAACGAGGCCGCGTTCGACGAGATGAATCAGGTCTGGTCGAGGCTCGACGGCCTCGCGGCTCCGGCCGGCGAGCCGGACGCCCAGGCACCGCCCTCGACGCCGGCCATTGCGGCGACCCGATCCACACGCCGAAGCCTGCTGCGCCGGTCTCTCGCGCTGGCCGCCATCGTGCTGATCGCCTGCGCCACCGTGCTCTCCTATCCGGCGCTGCGACTGCAGATCAAGGCCGACCATCTCACCGGCACGGCCGAGACGCGCACGCTCAGGCTCGAGGATGGCAGCCTAGCGACGCTCGACGCGCAGAGTGCCATATCCGTCAACTATACGGAGCGGCAGCGCGAGATCGTGCTGCTGGAAGGCAACGCCTTCTTCGAGGTCGTGCCGTCGACCGAGCGGCCCTTCGTGGTGCGCGCGGGCGATGTCGCGGTGACCGTGGTCGGCACCGCCTTCGCCGTGCAGACCAACCCGCGGCAGGTCTCGGTGTCGGTCCAGTCCGGGATCGTGCGTGTCGCCAGCACGGCAGGTGCGCCGCCGGCGACGCTGACACGCGGCGAGCGCCTGACGATCGATCGCACGACGCGGCACGACGTGCGTAGCGAAGTACCGACAGAGGACATCGCGGCATGGCGCGATGGACGCCTGGTGGTGCACGACATGCCGTTGCGCGCGGTGGCCGACGAACTCGGCCGCTACCACAGCGGCCTGATCGTGTTCCAAGATTCGGCGATGGCAGACCGGCTCGTCAACGGCGTGTTCAACCTGCGGCGCCCGGTTGAGGCGCTCTCGGCGGCTGTCGACACCCAGAACGGCCGTATCCACTCGGTCACGCCGTACTTCATGCTCGTCTCCGGCAACAGGCGCTGAACTTTTTGACAGTTGTGCCTTAATTGAACCGCTGCCGCTTTGTCCTGACAGGTAGGGGCGGATGCATCGTTCGCCCCGTGGTCTTCCGTGAACCCGCCGGCACGGATCCCGGGGGAGTGTCCAGAGTGAGCAAGGCAAAGCGTACCGTTTCCGGCAAGGTCGTCCTCTTCACGGCGCTCATGGGAGGCGCGGCTGCGCTCGCCGCCGGCGGGGCCCGCGAGGCCGTCGCGCAAGCGGTACCGGAGAGCAACGAGCAACAGGCACAGGCTGGCGCCACCCCGGTCGCCTTCAACATTCCGGCACAGCCGCTCGCGCAGGCGCTGACGCAGTTCGGTCGACAGTCGGGCCTGCAGGTCGCGGTCGATGCCGCCGCCGTCGCGGGCAAGTCGACCGGTGGCGTGTCGGGCACGATGAGCTCCCAAAGCGCGTTGCAGCAGCTTCTGGCGGGGACAGGCGTGACCTTCCGTTTCACGTCGCCGAGCGCCGTCAGTGTCGTTGCGGTCGCGCCAGGCTCGTCCGGCGCTTTGCAGCTAGATCCCGTGCAAGTGCAGGGCAACGTCGTGCCACAGCAGGCAGAGATCGGCAGACTGGCGCCGCCTTTCGCCGGCGGTGAGGTGGCGACGGGCGGGCGCGTCGGCGTGCTCGGCGAGCGCGACTACATGAACACGCCATTCAGCACGACGGCCTATACGCAGAAATACATCCAGGACAATCAGGCGCTGACGCTGAACGAAGCGGTCGCCGACGATCCGACGATCCGCGCGCTCTACGGCCAGGGCTCCTACGACGACGGGCTCATGATCCGCGGCTTCTTCCTCGGCGCCAACGACATGTCGTTCAACGGGCTGTACGGGCTCAATCCGCTGAACTCGATCAACCTGCTGGGCATCGAGCGCATCGAGGTGTTCCGTGGGCCGAGCGCGCTGCTGTCGGGCATGGCGCCGAGCGGCGCGATCGGCGGCACGATCAACCTCGTGCCGAAGCGCGCGACCGACGCGCCGATCACACAGGCGACCGCGCGTTATGCATCGGCCGGCCAGGTCGGTGGCCAGGTCGATTTCGGCCGCCGCTTCGGCCCGGACAACGCCCTCGGCCTGCGCATCAATGCAGGCTACTCGGGCGGCAACACGCCGGTCGACGGCCAGGCGGATTCGTTGCTCGGCGTCACCGTAGGCTTCGACTTCCGGAGCGAACGCACGCGCCTCGATGCCGACTTCGGCTACCAGAACAGGAACGTTATCGCGCCGCAGGGCGGCACGGACCTGATGCCGGGCCTGCGAGTTCCCGCCGCCCCCAACGGCACGCTGAACCACTATCAGCCTTGGGGCTTCTACGCGACGAACGATACCTACGGCGACCTGCGCTTCGAGCACGATATCCTGTCCAACCTGACCGGCTACGTGAAGGTGGGCGGACGGAGGTCGAACGGTTCGTCGCTGCTCGACTTCCCGACGATCATGAATGCCTCGGGCGCGACCATGTCGTTCCCGCTGCGGTGGTTGAGCTTCAACGAGTCGCTGTCGGCGGAGGCGGGCCTGCGGGGACGCTTCGAGACCGGCTTCCTGAAGCACGAGGCCGTGGTCAGCGGCTCCTGGCTTTCGATCTCTAGCGGCGCTTCGATCGGCGTCACGCCGATGGTGACATCCAACATCTATGCGCCGGTCAACCAGCCGGTGCCGAACCTTCCGGTCCCCGGCAATGTGCCGCTGACCTCGCAGAATGTCCTGTCCAGCATCAGCCTGATCGACGCGATGTCGGCCTGGGATGAGCGGGTGCAGCTCATCGGCGGCGTGCGCGTGCAGAGCGTGCAGACGTCGAACTGGAGCGGCGTCACCGGCCTGCCGACGCCGGGCTACAGCCAGAGCGCGGTGACGCCGTCGGTGAGCCTGGTCGTCCGGCCGTGGAAGGAGTTCGCCCTCTACGGCAACTTCATCCAGGCGCTGGAGCAGGGGCCGACCGCCGGTGCCGGCACGCTGAACGCTGGCCAGGCCTTCGCGCCCTTCGTATCCACGCAGTTCGAGGTCGGCGCGAAGCTCGACCTCGGCAATTTCGGCGCGACGCTATCGGCCTTCCAGATCACGCGGCCCAGCTCCTTCATCAATCCGGCCACGAACATGCTCGTGGTCGACGGCCAGCAGCGCAACCAGGGCATCGAGTTCACGATGTTCGGCGAGCCGGTCAAGGGCCTGCGGCCGATCGGCGGCTTCACGGTGCTCAGCCCGCTCCTGACCAGCACGCTGAATGGCACGAACAACGGAAATTACGCGCCCGGCGTGGCGACCTTCCAGGCCAATCTCGGCCTCGACTGGGACACGCCCTGGGTGCAGGGCCTGACCGTCGGCGGCCGCATGATCTACACCGGCAATGCCTATATCGATCCGGCCAACAATTTCGAGGTCCCGGCCTGGACGCGCTTCGACGTCAGCGCGAAGTACGTGTTCGAGCGTGCCGATGGCAAGCCGATCGCGTTGCGCGGCCAGATCCTGAATGTCGGCAACAACAATTTCTGGATCGCGACCAACGGCTATCTGACGCAAGGCCAGCCGCGGACCTTCATGCTGTCGCTGACCGCCGACTTCTAACCTCCACAGAACAAACCTCCAGGTCGTCCCCATGAGGCTTGTCCTTACTGCCCTGCATCGCTGGGTCGGCCTCGTCATCGCCGGGTTCCTGTTCGTGTCGGGCCTGACGGGCGCGGTGATCTCGTGGGATCACGAACTCGACGACCTGCTCAATCCGCACTTGATGGAGGCGAGGTCGTCAGGGCCGGCGCTCTCCGCGCTCGACCTTGCAAAGCGCGTCGAGGCCGCCGATCCCCGCGTGCAGGCGGTATCGATCCCGATGTCCGTCGATCCGGGCGAATCGATCGACATCTACGTGCTGCCGCGCACCGATCCGGCGACCGGACGGCTGTACGAACCGGACTACAACCAGGTCTTCCTCGATCCGGCGACGGGCGAGGAGCTGGGCCGGCGCAAATGGGGACAGGCATTTCCCTTGTCGACCGAGACCTTCGTGTCGTTCCTCTACAAGTTCCATTACAGCCTCCACATCCCCGAGTTCTGGGGCATCGATCGCTGGGGCGAGTGGCTGTTGGGAGCCGTCGCGATCCTTTGGACCATCGACTGCTTCGTCGGATTCTATCTGACGACGCCGGCGCGCCATACTCCGAGCGCCGGCCGGCCCGCAGATGTCGAACGAGCGCTTCGGCGGGGCTGGTGGGTGCGGTGGAAGCCGTCCTGGCTGATCAAGGCGGGCGGCAGCCGCTACCGGCTCAACTTCGACATCCATCGCGCTTTTGGCCTATGGACCTGGGGCCTGCTTTTCGTGCTGGCCTTCACAGCCTTCTCGCTCAACCTGTCGCGCGAGATCTTCCTGCCGCTGCTTTCCACTGTGTCGAAGGTGACGCCGTCGCCCTTCGTCACGCGCACGCCGAGCGACCTCCACGAGCCGATCGAACCGAGCCTGTCCTACGAACAGGCCATCTCGGCGGCCCGCGCCGAGGCCGACCGCCGCGGCTGGACGCTTCCGGTGGGCCATGTCTTCTACGTACAGCGCCTCGGCTTCTACGGCGTCCGCTTCTTCGAGGGCGATGACCATGGCGCCGCCGGTGTCGGGCCGCCCGACATCTACGTGGACGGTGCCGATGGGACCATCATAGGCGATCGCATCCCGTGGAAAGGCACGCTGGCGGACATTTTTATCCAGGCGCAGTTTCCGCTGCACTCCGGACGCATTCTGGGCCTGCCGGGCCGCATCCTGATTTCGGTGATGGGCGTCGTCGTCGCCGTACTGTCAGTGACGGGCGTGGTGATCTGGTATCGCAAGGCACGCGCTCGCCGCGCCGTGCGACGCAGCCGTGAGCAGAGAGTGAATCTGGCGCCTGCCGAATGAAGAACGGGGGCGCTTGCGCGCCCCCGTTCTCGAAAGACCCGGACGGTCCGGAAGGCGCTACGCGGCCTCGGCCAGCGCCACGCCCTTTTCCTTGAAGACCTGCTCCAGTTCGCCGGTCTCGAACATCTCGCGGACGATGTCGCAGCCGCCGACGAACTCGCCCTTGACGTAGAGCTGGGGGATCGTCGGCCACTGGCTGAAGTCCTTGATGCCTTCCCGCAGTTCCGGGTCGACGAGGATGTTGATGCCGTGGAACTTCACGCCGAGCTGGCTCAGCACGTCGACCACCGCGGCCGAGAAGCCGCACTGGGGAAATACGGGCGTGCCCTTCATGAACAGCAGAACGTCGTTCTTGCCGATCTCGTCGCGGATACGCTCGAACACCTGGGGTTCGCTCATGATCGATCTCCGTGGGGCGCCACCGGGGGCGCGGGGGTGTCTGAATATAGGGCGTTCAGGGCCTTTGCGCCATGGTGGTCAGCTTCAGCGCATGGAGAACGCCCCCTATGCGGCCGCCCAGGGCGCCATAGACCATCTGGTGCTGCTGGATCTTGGATTTGCCGGCAAAGGCCGGGGAAACGACCGTGGCGGCATAGTGGTCGCCGTCGCCGGCGAGGTCCTGGATCTCGACCTCGGCGTTCGGGATGCCTTCCTTGATCAGGCGGATGATGTCGTCGGCGTGCATCGGCATGGGACGATCCTTTTCCTTGGCCTCAGACGGCGCTGTTCATGTAGCCGGGGAGCCAGTTCTCGTGGGCGTCCCGCAGCTCCTGGAGCGGCAGGCCGAGGAGCCCGTCGACCGTGATGTCCGGCCCGCCGGAATAGCCCAGCAGCACGGCGGGGACGCCGGCCTTGCGGGCGGCCTCGACGAGGGCCGGGCCGTCGTCGGTGGCGATCAGGTAGCGGCCCTGGTCCTCGCCGTAGAGATAGGCGTGGGGGGCGATGTCGGTCGCCGGCAGCTTGATGCAGGCGCCAGTGCCGCCCGACAGGCACATCTCGGCAAGCGCCACCAGCAGGCCGCCGTCGGAGAGGTCGTGGCAGGCATGGACCCGGCGGCCGACGATCTGGCCCCGCACGAAGTCGCCGTTGCGGCGCTCGACGGCGAGATCGACCGGCGGCGGGGCGCCTTCCTCACGGCCGTGCAGCTCGCGAAGATAGATCGACTGGCCGAGCCAGCCCCTGGTCTCGCCGATCAGGACCAGCGCGAGGCCGGACTGGACGAGGCGCGAGCCCGCGGAGGTCGCGATGTCGTCGATCACGCCCACCGCACCGATGGTGGGGGTCGGCAGGATCGGTCGACCCTCGGTCTCGTTGTAGAGCGAGACGTTGCCCGACACGACAGGGAAGTCGAGTGCGGTGCAGGCTTCCGCCATGCCCATGATGGCGCCGGCGAACTGGCCCATGATCTCGGGCTTCTGCGGATTGCCGAAGTTCATGTTGTCGGTCACGGCGAGCGGCCGGGCACCCACCGCGGTGATGTTGCGCCACGCCTCGGCCACGGCCTGGCGGCCGCCGGTCTCGGGATGGGCCTGCACGTAGCGCGGCGTGCAGTCCGAGGTCATGGCGAGGCCCTTGTGGCTCGCGGGCTTCGGCGCCCCCGGTACGCGCACCAGCGCCGCGTCGCCGCCCTGCGGGCGGATCGCCGTATTGCCCATGATGAGATGGTCGTACTGGTGCCAGATCCACGCTTTGCTGGCGAGATCGGGGCAGCTCATCAGGGTGAGCAGCGAGGCATTCCAGTCGGTCGGAGCGGGCACCTGCGACGCGTCCAGTTCGGGCGGCAGCGGCGTCAGGGTCCACGGCCGCTCGTACATCGGCGCCTCGGTGACCAGCGGCGGGATCGGGATGTTGCCCACCACGTCGCCGTGCCAGGTCAGTACCATCCGCTCGGTGTCGGTGAGATGGCCGATCACGGCAAAGTCGAGTTCCCACTTCTCGAAGATCTTGCGCGCCTCGTCCTCGCGGCCGGGCTTGAGCACGATCAGCATGCGCTCCTGGCTCTCCGACAGCATGAGCTCGTAGGGATTCATGCCGGTCTCGCGCATCGGCACCTTGTCGAGCTCCATGACGAGGCCCAGCCCGCCCTTGGCCGCCATCTCGAACGACGAGGAGGTGAGGCCGGCCGCGCCCATGTCCTGGATGGCGATGATAGCGTCGGTCGCCATCAGCTCGAGGCAGGCTTCCAGCAGCAGCTTTTCGACGAACGGATCGCCGACCTGCACCGTAGGCCGCTTGCTCTCGCTGTCCTCGTTGAACTCGGTCGAGGACATTGTGGCGCCGTGGATGCCGTCGCGACCCGTCTTGGAGCCGACATAGACCATCGGATTGCCGATGCCGGCGGCGGCCGCATAGAAGATCTTGTCGGTGGCCGCCACGCCCACCGTCATGGCGTTGACCAGGATGTTGCCGTTGTAGGCGGCATGGAAGTTGGTCTCGCCGCCGACGGTAGGGATGCCCATGCAATTGCCGTAGCCCGCGATGCCGGCCACCACGCCCGACACGAGGTGGCGGGTCTTGGCGTGCTTGGGGTCGCCGAAGCGCAGCGCGTTGAGGTTGGCCACCGGCCGCGCGCCCATCGTGAAGACGTCGCGCAGGATGCCGCCCACACCCGTCGCCGCGCCCTGGTAGGGCTCGATGTAGGAGGGGTGGTTGTGGCTCTCCATCTTGAAGATGGCGGCCTGGCCGTCGCCGATGTCGATGACGCCGGCATTCTCGCCGGGGCCCTGGATGACCCAGGGCGCCTTGGTCGGCAGCTTCTTCAGCCACACTTTCGAGGATTTGTAGGAGCAGTGCTCGCTCCACATGGCCGAGAAGATGCCCAGCTCGACCATCGTGGGCGTGCGGCCCATGATCTTCAGCAGGCGCTCGTATTCGTCCGGCGCCAGACCGTGCTCGGCCACGATCTGGGGCGTGATCTCGGGCTCGTTCGGCAGCTTTACGGGCGGGTTCTTTTCCGGGGCGACGGTCACGACACGTCCTTCATCAAAGCGGGCCTCACGAAAGCGCCTCGACCATGCCCTCGAACAGGGCCTTGCCGTCGGTGCCGCCGAACATCGGCTCCACCGCATTCTCGGGATGGGGCATCAGGCCCAGCACAGTTTTGGTGTCGTTGAAGACACCGGCGATGTTGCTGCTGGAACCGTTGGGATTGCCGCGTCCGTCGACGATCGAGCCGTCGGGGCCGCAGTAGCGGAAGGCGATCTGGCCGCGATCCTCGAGCCGCTTCATCGTGTCGGCGTCGGCGAAGTAGTTGCCCTCCGCATGCGCCACCGGCACCTTGATCACCTGGCCGGCCTGGTAGCGGTTGGTGAACAGGCTCTGGCTGGTCTCGACCCGGAGGTGGACGTCGGCGCAGACGAACTTGAGGTGCGAGTTGCGCATCAGGGTGCCCGGCAGCAGGCCCGCTTCGGTCACGATCTGGAAGCCGTTGCAGATGCCCAGCACAGGCACGCCCTGCGCGGCGCGCTTCTTGACCTCGGCCATCACCGGCGACTGCGCGGCCATCGCGCCGCAGCGTAGATAGTCGCCGTAGGAGAAGCCACCCGGCACCACGATCAGGTCGACCTTCTCGAAGTCGCCGTCGCCATGCCACACCATCTGCGGCCGGCGCCCGGTGACCAGCTCGATCGCCTGCGCCACATCGCCTTCGCGATTGGAGCCGGGAAAGACCAATACAGCTGCTTTCATCTCCGTCCGTCCCTACCTGCAAGGCCCTCACCCTGAGGAGCGCGCGCAGCGCGCGTCTCGAAGGGTCGGCAACAAAGGCGGTGCGCGTTCCCATCCTTCGAGACGCGGTCCTGCGGACCGCTCCTCAGGATGAGGCTCTTCGGCTTCATCAGCCCACCAGTTCGATCGAGTAGTTCTCGATCACCGTGTTGGCGAGCAGCTTCTTGCACATCTCCTCGACACGCGCCTTGGCCTTCACCTTGTCGGTTTCGGCGAGCTCGAGTTCGATGAACTTGCCCTGGCGCACGTCGCCGACCTCCGGGAAGCCCAGACGGTTCAGGGAATGTCCGATGGCCTTGCCCTGGGGGTCGAGCACGCCGTTCTTGAGGGTCACGTGGACTCTGACTTTCATGTCGCCTCTTTACTGCAGCGTGGTGGGGCCGCGCACATCGCCCGGTCCCTGGTCGATGAGGATGCCGAGGCGCCGCGCCACTTCCTGGTAGGCTTCCTCGACCTTGCCGAGGTCGCGGCGGAACCGGTCCTTGTCCATCTTCTCGTTGGTCCTGAGGTCCCACAGCCGGCACGAGTCCGGGCTGATCTCGTCGGCCAGCACGATGCGGACCATGTCGTCCTCGTAGAGACGACCGAACTCGATCTTGAAGTCGATCAGCTTGATGCCGCAGCCGAGGAAAAGGCCGAACAGGAAGTCGTTCACGCGGAGCGTCAGGGCCACGATGTCATCGAGGTCCTGGGGCGTCGCCCAGCCGAAGGCGGTGATGTGCTCTTCGGTGACCATCGGGTCGCCCAGCGCATCGTTCTTGTAGAAGAACTCCATGATGGAGCGGGGGAGCTGCGTGCCCTCCTCGACGCCGAAGCGCTTGGCGAAGGAGCCGGCCGCGACGTTGCGGACCACCACCTCGAGCGGAATGATCTCGACCTGGCGGATCAGCTGCTCGCGCATGTTCAGGCGCCGGATGAAATGGGTCGGCACGCCGATTTCCCCGAGCTTGGTCATCAGGAACTCGGAGATGCGGTTGTTGATCACCCCCTTGCCGGTGATCACCCCCTTCTTCTGGTTGTTGAACGCCGTGGCGTCGTCCTTGAAGTACTGGACGATCGTCCCGGGTTCGGGCCCCTCGAACAAGGTCTTGGCCTTGCCCTCGTAAATGCGGCGACGGCGGGACATGTCTCACTCCTGCGCGGGCGATGCGGCTCGCCCGCCTGTCGGGCGGAATATGGCGGAAACGCCATGCTCCGGTACTGGGGAAAAATCCATTGAAAAAGGTGACGGGGTCGTCATATTGACTGTGGAACAGGAGGCCTCACATGGCCCAGCAAATCACTTACGACAAGGCCTATGACACGGTCGGGCGCGAGGATTTTCCGGCAATGCTGGATGTTCCCCGTTACGGGCGACGCACGGAGGCCTTCGACGGCATCATTTCGGCCACCCACGACCATTTCTGGGACCCGTTCGACAAGAGCTATATCGACTTCGACCAGCCCTTCGACATGGCGAAAACGCCCATCATGCCGCTCGACACGGTCGTCGAGCTCAAGAGCGCGGTGGCGGACCGGCTGGACGAGGGCCAGAAGATCGGGCTCGGCAACGATGTAATGCACTGGTCGATCTCCAACCTGCTGCACGGCGAGCAGGGGGCCCTGTCGCTGTCGGCCAGCCTCTGCCACATCCTGCTCGATCCCGGCGCCCAGGAATACGCCGCCAACCAGGCCCGCGAGGAGGCCCGGCATGTCGCAGGGTTCACGCGCTATATCGGCCGGCGCTGGGGCGCGCCCCTGCCGGTAGGCAAGACCATCGCGGCCGTGCTCACCGATTTGGTGACGACGGAGGAGGTCTACAAGAAGATCGTCGGCATGCAGATGCTGATCGAAGGCATCGCCATGGGCTCCTTCGCAACGCTCAACGCCAAGACCAACGACCCGGTGCTGCGCCGGCTGGTCCAGCTGGTGATGAGCGACGAGGCCTTCCATCACCGCTTCGGCCGAATCTGGGCCTCCCGCACCATCGGTCATCTCAGCGAGGACGAGCACAAGAAGGTCGAGGACTGGGCGGCGCAGATCTTCCAGACGCTGCTGTTCAACCTGATCAACGCCGAGCAGAAGCAGGTCATCTACGCCAAGTACGGGCTCGACTGGCAGTGGGTGCGCGACGCGATGAAGGAGGTCTTCACCGACGAGGACCGCCGCGCCAATCTCAAAGAAAGCACCAACATCTTCCGCGTCCTGATCAAGACGCTCCTGCACGCCGGCATCATCACCTCCCGAACCGCGCCGCTCTACGGCGTCTGGGTCGACATGAAGGAACTCGAAGCCGAGGGCGACGGCATCCCCGGCGATATCGTCGCCGAGGAGATGATGGTCACGCTTCGCGAGATCAACGCGAAGCGCAAGCGGATTGCGTCGAAGGACGTGGCGGCCGCCTGACCGTCGATCTTCCTCTCCTCCGATCGGGGAGAGGATTGGCGAGGGACGATTAGGGCTTCCGTGCCAGGACGAAACAGGAGAGTCCGGCGAGGCGGTTCCAGGGGAAGAGCGGGAGTTCGGCGGCGCAGGTGGCGGTGAGGAGGGCGTTGGTGACGGCGCCCTGTTTCTTCAGGCTGCTGCGGGGTACCGTCGTGTTGCGGTCGGCAAGGCGCACCGCCGCCGCCAGCGGAAAGACCAGGCCGAAATAGTAGCTGCCGCGCACGATCTCGAGCCCGGCGTGGCGCAGCACCGTCTCGATGCCGCTCAGGCGATAGCGCCTCTTGTGTTCCAGGAACACGTCGTGACCGCTCCACAGGAACGCGAAGGCCGGCACCGTGACCAGGAAATGCGCGCCGTTCGGCACCTTGTCGGCGTAATGGCGCACCAGCCCGCGGTCGTCGTCGACATGCTCCAGCACGTCCATCATCAGCACGAGGTCGCAGTCGGTCGGCCCGGTATCCCGGCGGAAGCGCACGGGCTTGCCGGCGAGGCTGTCGTCGCGGTCCGCGGCATAACCGATGTCGACGCAAAGCGCGCTCTCGGCAGACGTCCGCTCGAGCAGATGGCGCGAGAAGAAGCCCGAGCCGGCGCCGACGTCGAGCAGGCGCTTGGGCCCTAGCGACGCCACGGCGCGGCGCAGCGCGGCCGCCTTCGAGCGGTAGTACCAGTGGCGGCCGATGCCGGCGCCCAGAATGTCTTCTTCCTTGAGATCCATCGACGGTCAGGGCTTCGGCGACTGGGTCGTGCCATCCTCGTAGACGCCCTCGACGATGTAGATCGGGCGGGCCTTCACCTCGACGAACAGGCGCCCGAGATACTCGCCGATGATCCCCAGCGAGAGGAGTTGAATGGCGCCCATGAGCAGCACGGCGATCAGCAGCGAGGCGTAGCCCGGCGTGTCCACGCCGAAGAGCAGCACGCGGGTGACGATGAACAGGGCGTAGAGCACCGCCACGATGGCGATCATCAGGCCGACATAGAACCAGGCGCGCAGCGGGGCGGTCGAGAAGCTCACGACGCCGTCGATGGCGAAGTTCCAGAGCCGCCAGAAATCGAACTTGCTGGTGCCGGCCGCGCGCTCGGGCCGCTCATAGGGCACGCCGACCGCGTTGAAGCCCACCCAGGCGAAGAGACCCTTCATGAAGCGGTTGCGCTCGGGCAGCTGGCGCAGCACCTCGACGGCGCGGCGGTCGACCAGACGGAAATCGCCGACGTTCGGCGGGATGCGGACCGGCGACATGGAATTGAACACACGGTAGAACCAGCCCGCCGAGAGGCGCTTGGCCGCCGTGTCGGCATGGCGCGCGCTGCGGATGCCGTAGACAATGTCGTAACCTTCGCGCCAGCGCGCGACGAAGGTGGCGATCAGCTCCGGCGGGTCCTGCAGGTCGATGTCCATCGGGATCAGCACGTCGCCGCGGGCATGGTCGATGCCGGCGGTGAGCGCGGCCTCCTTGCCGAAGTTGCGCGACAGGTTGACGATGCGCAGGCGCCGGTCGGTGCGGCTGCAGTCGAACAGGCGTGCGAACGTATTGTCGCGCGAGCCGTCGTTGACGAACACGATTTCGAACTGCACGCCGTCCCGCTCCAGCAGCGGCACCGTGGCGTCGAGGAAGACGGCGATCGATTCCTCCTCGTTGAACACGGGCACCACCAGCGACACAAGCGGATCGGCGGGGCGCCGCTTGCGCTGGACGGCGAGCTGGTGCGCCAGCGCCGTGTCCACGAGGCGGCCGTCGGGAGCGAAGGGAAGGGAATCGGGCACGAGGGGCGGATCCGCGGGAGGATCAGGTCACGGTCTCGACGTTGCCGTTCAGGTCCATGATGCCCAGCTCGACGATCAGCTGCGGTTGGCGCTTGTTGGCCTGGTCGCGGAACGCGCGCAGGCCCTGGCTCAGCATCTCGGTCTCGAAGGCGCGGTCGGACTTGATGCGGTTGCCGTAAGCCAGGGCGGCGGCGCCGCAGTCGCGGTGCGCCATGCCGATCAGGCGCTTGACGTTGTGGAGCTGCACCGAGATGTCGAGATTGGCCTCCCAGGCGGCGCGCCATTCCTGGAAGATCGGGGCCACCGCGGCGATGGGTCCGCCGGCGATGTTGAACTGGCTGTACTTGTTCTCCCAGCTTCGCGAGGACATGTACTTCCAGGCGAAGGTCGTGAAGCGCGGATCGATGCACTTCATCAGCATCGCCTCGTAGGCATCGTCGGCGGCCAGCGCCGGGCCCGCGGCCGCCATTGCGGCGGCGCCCAGTCCGAAGCCGAGCAGGTGACGTCTCGAGAGGGCGGCGAGGCAGCCGCAGCCGGAATGATGCGTATGGGTCATCGGAAGGTCGCCTTGCCCTGTTGCGCGAGACCGCCGTTGGAATCGGCGATCCATGTCGTGATCGAGCCGTCCTGTTCGCGGCGGCCGTGTACGCCAAGTGCAGCCCCGCCGAACACCGGCGACAGGGCGCGGAACTCGAAACTGCCCACCACCTTACCGGGGTTGGAGCGGCGCGCCAGTTCGATCTGCAGGATGCCCATCAGGGGACCGTGCACGATCAGGCCGGGATAGCCCTCCACGCCCGTCACATAGGGCTGGTCGTAGTGGATGCGATGGCCGTTGAAGGTGAGGGCGGAGAAGCGGAACAGCAGCACCGGGTCGGCCAGGACGGTCCGGCTCCAGGTCGCGTCGGCCGGTGCCGGTCGCGGCGGCTTCGGCGCCTCGCCAGGCCGGGCCGCCTCGCGATAGACGATGTCGTGCTCCTCGGCAACGGAAGGGCCGCGCGGGCCTGAAATCGTGTGCCTCACGGTCACGAACACCATCGAGCCGGTGGACCCCGTCTTGGGCTCGACCGACTTGATCTCCGACAGGCGATGAATCGTGTCGCCGACGCGGATTGGCTCGCCCTCGAAGGAGAAGCGGCTGCCGGCCCACATGCGGCGCGGCAGCGGCACCGGCGGCAGGAAGTCGCCGCGCTCGGCGTGGCCGTCGGAGCCGATCTTCGACTGCGGCGCGACCTCCAGGAAATAAAGCCAGTGCCAGAGCGGCGGCAGGGGATCGCCATTCTTCGGGTCCGGATCGCCGGTCTCGTCGAAGGTGGCGGACAAGGCACGCACCGGGAACGGCGCGGCGAGGTCCTCCATCGACTGCGTCCGGCCGATCCACTCCTTGAGTTTTTCCAGCGACATCTCGTGTTTACCCTCTGCCGGCGTGACACTGCCACTGCGAACGCAGGGTGGAAAGACGGTGTCGCGGTCGCT